>Ga0194132_10003064_pt1 | contig 30329 bp, 26 predicted proteins | sample TA2KigOf80mmetaG_FD_148612 | JGI IMG/M metagenome (GOLD analysis project Ga0194132, IMG submission 148612) | Freshwater microbial communities from Lake Tanganyika, Tanzania - TA2015054 Kigoma Offshore 80m | ecosystem: Environmental > Aquatic > Freshwater > Lake | place: Tanzania: Lake...
CGTCGACCTCTCGATCGGCGGCGCCTCGGTCGCGCTCGCGCGCCGGCCCGCGGCCGCCGTCGCCCGCCACCGGCCCGCCGCGCTTCGCGTCGTCAACCCGGTGACGGGCGCGGCCGTCGAGATCCCGATCGTCATCCGCAACGCGACCGCGGTCGCCGACGGCGTGCGGCTCGGTCTCGCCTTCGCGCCGCGCGATCTCGACCAGTTCGGCTCGATGGTCGATCTCGTCCACGGCGATGCGGCGCGCTGGCTCCGCTTCCTCGAGACGCGAAGCGGCGTCGCCCGGTCGGGTGGCGCGACGCTCGCCCTTCTCCGTCTCGGGCTCCGCAGCGCGTTCGATCATCTGCATGGAATCGTCCGCGGCGAATGGGCGCGCGGGCCGGCCGACGCCCCGCCGACGCCGGCACCGACGGCGCCCCTCCTCCTCGCCGCCCCGCACCGAATTTTCCGGAAGGCCGCATGATGTCGCGCCTCGCCCCGTTCCTCCGCCGCGCGACCGTCGCGATCGCGGTGGCCGCCGCGCTCGCCGGCGGCGTCGCATTGGCGCAGACCGCATCGGCGCAGACCGCACCGGCGCAGACCGCAGCGCCGACACCGGCGGCGGCAGCCTCGGCGCCGGTCCGCAGCGTGGTGCCGCTCGCCAGTCTCCTCGCCGACAACGAGCCCTTGACGCTCTGCGGCATGATGGCCGAGCGCAGCCTTTTCTTCCCCGTCTCACCGCGCGCCGAGATATGCGGCCTCGTGCTCCGGCTCGAGGCGACCAGCTCGATCGCGCTCCAGGGCGATCGTTCGCAGCTCGCGATCCAGCTCGCCGGCCGCACCGTCGCGCAGCTTCCGCTCAAGGGCTCGCAGCCCTCGATCGCGGCCGAGATCGACCTGCCGGCCGATCTCGTGCGCACCGGCTTCAACCGGCTCTCCTTCGTCGCTGCGCAGCATTCGCTGCCGCAATGCGAGGACCCCAACGCGCCCGAGCTCTGGACACAGATCGATACCCGCAAATCGACGCTCGCCATCGCTTCGGGGGTGCGCGTCGGCGGCTTCCGCCTGTCCGAGCTCGACGCGCTCGCCGGGCCGGGCAACGCCGCGCCGTTCCGTTTCACCATCCTCACCGCGGGCGAGCGCGCGGCCGATCCGCAGCTCCGCGCCGGCGCGCTCGTCGTCCAGGCGATCGCCGTCCGCCTCGGCTATGTGCCGCTCCATGTCCGCCATGCGCCGCTCCGCCCAGCCGCGAGCGCGGGCGAGGGGTTGTTCGGCGGTCTCGACCAGTACGGCCTCGCCGGCGCCGACGCGGCGATCGTCGGCACCCGCGCCGAGATCGCGCCGTTCCTGTCGCCCGCCTTCGCCGCGACGATCGCGGGCGCGTTCCTCGGCATCGTGCCGCTCGATTCCGATCCCTCGCGCTTTGTCCTCGTCGTCTCGGGCAGCACCGCCGCCGAGGTCGAGCGCGCCGCGACCGCGCTCACGCTGATGGATTTCCCGTTCACGGATGCGGCCACCGCGCGCATCGAGGCGATCGACCGCGCCGCGCTCGGCCCGTTCGCGGGCTTGCCCGTGATCGAGCCCGACCGGACCTACGGCTTCGCCGATCTCGGCTTCCGCACGCGCAACATCCGTGGTGCCGCCGATCACAACGTCGCGCTCCGCCTCTACGTGCCTGAGCCGCTTTATTTCCCCGAGAACGCGCAGGTCGAGCTCATGCTCGATTTCGCCTACGGCGCCGGTCTTGGCCGCCATTCGGCGCTCAATCTCCACGTCAACGGCCAGTTCCAGGCCGTCATTCCGCTCGGCGATCCGACCGGCGGCGTGCTGCGCGGCTACCGGCTCCAGGTGCCGGCGCGGGCGTTGCAGCCGGGCTTCAATGTTCTCCGCTTCGAGCCCGTGCTCGCCTCGCTCCAGGGCGGCAATTGCGAGTTCGCGCAGAACCAGAACCTACTGTTCTCGCTCGCCGACACGTCCTCGATCCGGATCCCGCCGGCGAGCCGATATGCGCGCCAGCCCGACCTCCAGGTCCTCGCCCGCACCGGCTTCCCGTTCTCGCGCCGCGACGGCGCGGAGGCGGGCTTCGTGGTGCCGAGCGCGGACAGCAACAGCGTCGGCGCGATGTGGACGCTCGCCGGACGGCTCGCCCAGACCCACCGCACCGCGCTCGTCGGTGCCACCTATACGAGCGAGCTCCGGCGCGCCGAGGGGCACCAGATCATCGTCGGCGCGCCGGCCGCCATCGATCCCGAGCTTCTCGGCGCGGCGAGCCTCGCGCTCGGCGCCGTGCACCGCGTTCCCTATCCGTCGCTCCGCGCCGCTGCCAACGGCGCGTCCGGCGCGGTCCCCGGCGGTCGGATCACCCAGGCGAGCGATCTCGGCGACAATCATCTCGTCGTCGCGTTCCAGTCGCCGCGCGCGGCCGGCCATGTCAGCGCGCTGGTGACCGCGGCGAGCCCGACCAAGCTCCGCGAAGGCATCGAGCGCCTGGTCGCGCCCGACTATTGGGACCAGATGCAGGGTGACGTGTTCCTGTGGCGCGACGATCCCGCGCGCGTCGCGGCGACCGCGGCGGCCGCCTCGTTCCACATCGGCCGGATCGATGCGGTCGAGCTCGGCCGCTACTGGTTCTCGCGCCAGCCGTGGCTCTGGATCTCCGGCATCCTCCTTCTGCTCATCGCGCTCGGCTGGCTGAGCGCGATATGGCTCCGCCGCTATGGCCGCCGGCGACACCGCAGTGCCGGCTAGCCACCGCCTTCTCGCCGCCGCCGCCATGCTCGCCGCGGCGGTCGTGCCCGCGCCGCTCGCCGCGATCGGCTGGAGCGACTATGCCGCGCGCTTCGTCGCCGCGGACGGCCGCGTCGTCGACGACGGCAATGGCGGCATCAGCCATTCCGAAGGCCAGGGCTTCGGCCTCCTCCTCGCCGTCGGCCATGGCGACCGCGCACGCTTCGACCGCATCCGCGATTGGACGTGGCGCCATCTCGGCGTGCGCGACGACCGTCTCTTCGCGTGGCGCTGGGACCCGGCGCAGGGCGGCGTGACCGACCGCAACAACGCGACGGACGGCGACCTCCTGATCGCGTGGGCGCATGTGCGTGCCGCCGCGCGGTGGAACGAGCAGCGGTTTCGCGCCGATGCGGCACAGATCGCTATGGCGATCCGCGAACGGCTGGTGCGCCGTGACGGCGAGCGCGCCTGGCTTCTCCCCGGTGCGGTTGGGTTCGAGCACGGATCGCGGCTCACGCTCAATCCGTCCTACTATGTCCAGCCGGCCTTCGCGGCGTTGAACGCGGTCGATCCCGACCCGGTCTGGGGCGCGCTCGCGGCGAGCGGGCTCCATCTCGTGCGCACCGCCCGGTTCGGCGCGAGCGGCCTGCCGCCCGACTGGATCGACGTCGCCGGTGGTCGCATCGAGGCGCCGGCCGACCGGCCACTCCGCTTCGGATTCGAGGCGATCCGCGTGCCGCTTTATCTCGCCTGGTCGGGCATCGCGGTGTCGGCGCTCGATCGCGCGCTCGCGCGCCACTTCGCGCCCGGTGCGGCGACGCCGGCATGGCGCGATCTCGAAGCCGATCTGCACGCCGATCATGGCGCATCGGCGGGATTCCTCGCGGTGGCGCGCCTTGCCGCCGGTGCGCCGCCCGATCTCGACGGCGGTGGTGCCGACTACTACGCCGCGAGCCTCGTCCTCCTCGCCGGTCTCGCCTATCGCGACGCGGCCGGACGCTGACGATGGATCGCCGTCTCCGCCTGATCGTCCTCGCGTTCGCGGCCCTCCTGCCCGCCGCGGCCGCGCGCGCCGAGACGCCGCCGTCGCAGCCGCAGGTGCGCAGCCTCGAGACGCGGCCGTAGGTCAATGTCCGCATCCCGGGCCTCCCCACGACCGAGCCCGCCGCGCCGGCGCCCACGTCGACACCCGCGCCGCCGGTCGCAACGGACGCGGCCGCCATCCGCGCCGATCTCGCGCGGGCCGAGCGCGCGGGCGACTGGCGCGCGATCGTCGAGGAGGCCGGACGGCGGCCGGAGGCCTTCGGCTGCGCCGCGATCGACAATGCCTGGGCGCTCGCGATCGCCCATACCGCGCGGGGCGAGGCCGACCGGGCCGGCGCCGTCTATGACGCGCTGATCGTCGCGTGCGAGCGGAGCGCCGATCGTCTGGCGACGCTCGAGAAGGCGATGGCGACCCTCGCGCCCGCCCGCGTCGATCCTCTGTTCGACCGCGAGGCCGCGCGGCCGCGGACGGCGGCGGAGGAGGCGCGCTTCGTGGCGGTCCGCGACCGCTTTCTCCGCGCCTGGCTCGCACGCGCCTCGCGCGAGCGCGACCCGACCGTCTATGCGCGGATCGCTGCAAGGCTGGCGCCGAGCGCCGAGGGCCGCGGCGATGCGGCCGTCGCGCACGATCTCGGCTGGGCGGCGTTTAACCGCGGTGAGCTCGCGCGCGCGGCCGGCTGATTCAGGAAGGCGCTCGCGGCGAGGGCCGAGGCGAGCGCCGCGCACGGGCTCGCGCTCACCAAGCGCCGCCAGGGCGATCTCCGCGAGGCGGAGCGGATCGCGCGGCAATGGCAGCGCACCTCGCCCCGGATCCGGCGCCTTCTCGCCGACATCCTCGCCGAGCGTGCGGTGGCGGCCTATGACGCCGGCGATTTCGCCGACGCCTATGTCCGTCTCCGCGAACGCGCGGACATCGCGCCGCTCACGGGTGACGTCGAGCTGCTTGACGCCTGGACCCACACGCGGCTCGGCCTGATCGAGGAGGGCGCCGCGATCTTCGAGCGGCGCTATCGCGACAACCAGGACGAGCAGAGCGCCGAGGGGCTCCTCGTCGTGGCGATGGAGACGCGCGACTTCGCGCGGCCGCAGCGTATCGCGCGGGCGTCGGGCGGGCCGCTCGCGGCGATCGCCGATCCGGCCCTCGCCAACCGCGGCGCCTTGCCGAAGCGGCTCGAGCGGATCGAGGCCGACTATCTCGCGACCTGGCTCGACAGCGTCGATGCGGCGCGCGATCCGCTCCTGCCGGTGCGGCTCGCCAACCGGCTGGCACCGGGCGTGCTCGAGCGCCGCGATGCGCCGATGGCGGTCCGGCTCGGCTGGCGTGCCTATGAACGCGGTGCCTATGCCTACGCGCGACGCTGGTTCGCCGCCGCGCTCGGCTAGTCGCCGAGCGAGGCAGCGGCCGTCGGGCTCGCGCGTACCGCTATCGCCGAGAACGACCTCGCGACGGCGGAGACGACGGCGCGCGCCTGGGTCGCGCACGGCGCCGCGATGCGCCCGGTCCTCGCCGAGATACTCCTGAAGCGCGCCGCGGCGGCGGAGGCCGCGGGTGATCCAGCCGGCGCGCTCGCGCTCCTCGCCGAGCACGAGGGCTACGATCCCGGCAATCGGGACGCGGCGATGCTCCGCGGCTGGTCGCTCTACAAGCTCGGGCGCACCAACGATGCCGCCGCGACATTCGCCGCGCTCTACCGCGAGGCTCCGGACGAGAAGAGCGCGGACGGCCTCGTGACCGCTCTCGCGCGCGAGCGTCGCCAGGGCGCGATCGCGCGGCTCGCCGCCGACCAGGGCGGACCGCTCGCGGCGCGCTGGGCGGCGGAGGCATCGGCTCTCTACCGGAGCCGCAACCTCCTCCTCGCCGCGGAGGCGAGCGCGCCCGGGCGCGATGCGAGCCTCGCCGGCATCGCCGGGCCCGCCGTCAGCGCCGGTGCGACGTTCCGCTCGAGAAGCGGTGCGAGCGGTCTCAGCGCGCTCGACACCTTCGCCTACGGGACGAGCGCGCGTCTCGCGCGCGAGCGCAACCGCATCACGCTCGGGCTCGATGTCATCCGCCTCGATGCGGGGACGCCCGCGGCGACGTCGCTCATCGGCTCGGCGAGCGGGCCGCGTCGCGTCGGCCCGACGACGACGCTCCGCCACGGCATCGAGCCGCATGCCGCCTATCGCTGGGAGGGTTGGCTGTCGCCGTCGATCCGTCTCGGCGCGACGCCGTTCGGCGGCGAGGTCTCGGCGCTGCCGGTCGGCCGCGCCGGGCTCGAGCAGCAGCTCGGCGCCGGCCGTGCCGGCATCGAGATCTTCGCCGAGCCGCGCCGCGATTCGATCCTGTCCTATACCGGCATCCGCGATCCGCATGGCGGTGCGAGCTTCGGGCGGGTCGTCGAGCACGGCGGCCGGCTCCACGCGATGCATCAGCTCGACGAGCGCTGGTCGGTCGCCGGCGAGATCGCCGCGACGTGGCTCGCCGGCCGCAACGTCGCCGACAACGAGCGCCTGCGCGCCGCCGCATCCCTCGGCTACGACCTCGGCGTCGCCGGCTTCGACTATCTCGCGGTCGGGCCGCGCTACGGCTTCGAGACCTACGGGCGCAATCTCGGCCAGTTCACGACCGGCCATGGCGGCTATTTCAGCCCGCGCGCGCTCCACCGCGCGGGCCTCGGCGCCGCGTTCCAGACCGCGGAAGGCCGGACGTGGACGGTCGGCGGCACGCTGTTCGCCGGCTGGCAGCACGCGCGCGAGGACGAGGCGCCCGTCCTGCCGCGCGCCGACGACGGCCGGCGCTATGCCGCGGCGACCAATAACGGGTTCTCGTTCGACGGCGAGATGCGGGCGGTGGTCCGGCTCGATCCGAACTGGCAGCTCGCGACGGGGCTCCGCTTCCTCAACAGTCCCAATTTTGACGAGTTCGGCGTCGGGCTCTTCCTCACCTATCTGCCCGGCGGCCGCGCCGCCACGTTCGCGAGCGACTTCCCCGAGACGCTCTACGAGACCGCGCGCTGAGGGCCGCCGCGCCCGCGCGTTGACGGCACCGGCGGCGGCGTGGTTTCTCCCGATCATGAAGCTCCACGACACGGCCGTCGCCATCTTCGTCGTCATGGTCTGGGCGTTCAACGTCGTGGCGGCCAAGGCGGGCGTCGAGCAGATCCCGGCGATGCTGCTGCTCGCCTGCCGCATGGCGCTGATCGCCGTGCTCGCGGTCTGGTTCGTGCCGATGCCGCGGCGGCGCGAGATTCCCGGCCTCTTCCTCCTCGCGCTCGTCATCGGGCCGCTCCATTTCGGCCTGACGACGATGGCGGTTCTCTATATCGACGCCGGCACCGCGACGATTGGGCTCCAGACCATGGCGCCGTTTGCGGTCCTCCTCGCCTGGATGGTGTTCGGCGATCCGATCGGCTGGCGGCGGATCGCCGGCATGGTGATCGCGTTCGCCGGCATCCTCCTCGTCACCGGACAGCCGCACGTCGCCGACAACGTCCTCGGCATCGTCCTGATCGTCGTCTCGGGGTTCTTCTTCGCCGTCGCCAATGTCCTCATGCGCTGGCTGAGGCCGACCGATGCAACCGCGATGAACGTCTGGATCGCGGTGTTCGCGGCGCCCCAGGCGCTTCTGGTCTCGTTCGCCATCGAGGACCGTCAGTGGGCGGTGCTGGTTGACGCCGACTGGCGCGGCTATGGCGCGATCGCCTATCAGGCGATCATCGCGAGCCTCATCGGCCATACGCTCTGGATCCGGCTCATCGCGCGCTATCGCACCAACCAGACGATGCCGTTCACGCTCCTGATGCCGGCGTTCGGTGTCCTGTTCGGCGCGCTCGTCTTCGGTGAGCGCGTGACGTGGGAAACGCTGGCCGGCGGCGCCGTCACCGCGTTCGGGGTCTGGCTGGTCGTGATGGGTCGGCTCGCGGCATCAGAACCGGTCCGCGCGGTGCGGTGAACGGATGCGCATGAACGTATAGACATCTAATGAAATCGCGTGAAAGATCGTCGGACGCGGCGCGAAACCAGGGATGGTGCCGGTTCTACAATCTCCTGACCGAGGTGGCGCAGGCGGAGCGGCGGGGCGGCACGAGGAGGACCGTCATGTATCTCTACGACGCCTGGTATGTCGCGGCGTGGGACCACGAGCTCGGCGGCGCGCCACTCGCGCGCACGCTTCTCGGTATGCCGCTCGTCCTCTACCGCGCCGGCGACGGGCGGGCAGTGGCGCTCGACGACCGTTGCTGCCATCGCCGGGCGCCCTTGTCCAAGGGCAAGGTGGTCGGCAACGACATCCAATGCGGCTATCACGGGCTCCAGTTTGATCCCGGCGGTGCCTGCGTGCGGGTGCCGAGCCAGTCGACGGTTCCGCCCGGCGCACGGGTGCGCAGCTATCCCGTGATCGAGCGCAACCGCTGGGTCTGGGTGTGGATGGGTGATCCGACGGCGGCGGATGCGAGCCAGATACCGGATCTCTTCTGGCACGATTCGCCGGCCTGGGTCGCGGTGACCGACCGGTTCCATGTCAAGGCCAGCTACCAGAACCTGATCGACATCCAGCTCGATCAGACCCACTCGCGCTATGTCCACCCGACCTCGCTCGGCAATGACGGCGCGGTCGCCACCCCGCCCAAGGTCCGGCGTGACGACCGGACGGTGCGGTGCGAGCGACTGATGCCGAACGCCGACCCGCCGCCGATCTGGGCCAAGATCGGCGACTTCACGGGCAACGTCGACCACTGGATCAAGTGGGTCTACTACCCGCCCGCCGCGATTAGTTTCGATGTCGGGGTCTACAATGTCGGGACCGGCGCGTTCGAGGGCAACCTGACCCACGGGATCAGCGTGCGCAACTCGCATTCCTGCACGCCCGAGACGGCGACCACCACGCATCATTTCTGGGTCGCGGCGCGGAACTTCAAGCTCGACGATCCCGAGGTTCACCGTGCGATCGGCGCCATCCGCAATACGTTCCTCGAGGACGTCGCCATTGTCGAGGCGACCGAGCAGCGCATCGCCGACGACCCGGCGGCGCCGACCATCGACGTCAATGCCGACCATCCGACCATCCAGGCGCGCCGCTTGCTCGCGCGGCTGATCGAAGAGGCCGCCGGTCGCCGCGCCGCCGAATAGCGCCACGCCGGCGGCGGCGCGAGAACCCGGGAGAAGAGGGGAGCACACGATGTCGAGACACCTACCGGTCACCGCCGAGACCGCGAACCCGGCCCAGAGGGCGGTCCACGATGCGATCAAGAACGGCCCGCGCGGCAATATCCGCGGGCCCTTCCCGGTTCTCCTGCACAGCCCCGGCATGGCCGACCAGGTGCAGAAGCTCGGCGCCTATATTCGGTTCGAATCGAAGATGCCGGACAAGCTCCGCGAGCTCGCCGTCCTCGTAACGTCGCGGTTCTGGCATGCGGAGTTCGAGTGGTTCGCGCACGCGCCGCTCGCCGAGAAGTTCGGCATCGCGAAGGACGCGATCGAGACGATCCGAACCGGCGGCCGGCCGCGATTTACCGACCGCGTCGAGCAGACCGTCTACGACTTCATGCGCGATCTCCACGAGAAGCACAACGTGAGCGATGCGACCTGGCGCGCGGCGCAGGAGCTCCTGGGCCAGGAGGTCGTCACCGACATGCTCGGCATGGCCGGCTACTACACCCTCCTCGCGATGGTGCTCAACGCCTATGAGGTGCCGCTCCCGGACGGATCGAAGCCGTTCCCGGACTGACCGGCGCCGATCGCGTATCATCACACCGTCACCAGGAAGAAGGCCGCCGTCATGCAAGTGTTCATGTTCCACCTGATGCCCTATGCGACGCTCGACATGGCGGTGCGCGACCGGTACCCGTCGGCCTGGGTGACATTCCCCAACTCAGCGTTCGATCCCCGCGAGGGACACCGGCTCTATAACCGCTATCTCGACGAGCTCGAGCTCGCGGCCGAGCTCGGCTTCGACGGGATCAGCGTCAACGAGCACCATCAGAACGCCTACGGCCTCATGCCGTCGCCCGTCGTCATGGCGGCGGCGCTGTCGCGGCGGACGCAAGGCTGCCGGATCGCCATTCTCGGCAGCGCCTTCGCGCTCCGCGAGCATCCTCTGACGCTCGCCGAGGAGCACGCGATGATCGACTGCATCACGGGCGGCCGGCTCATCACCGGCTTCGTGCGCGGCATCGGCGCCGAGTACTACTCGATGGGCATGAACCCGACCACTTCGCATGAGCGGCACGAGGAGGCGCATGATCTCATCGTCCGCGCCTGGACGGAGCCCGGGCCGTTCGCGTTCGAGGGCAAGCACTACCACTTCGAGTATGTGAATATCTGGCCGCGTCCCTATCAGCGGCCGCACCCGCAGATCTGGTGCCCGTCGCTCGGCTCGACCGAGACCATCGTGTGGGCGGCCCATCCCAAGCGGCGCCACGTCTATCTGCAGAATTACAGCCCGATGGAATCGGTCGCGCGCTTCCTCGACATGTATCGCGAGGTCGCCGAGACGACCTACGGCTATGCCGCCGCCTCGGAGCAGATCGGCTGGACGGCGCCGGTCTATGTCGGCGAGACCGATGCCAAGGCGATCGATGAGGCGCGCCCGCACATCGAATCGCTGTTCAACAAGTTCCTCCATCTGCCGTTCGAGATCCTGTTTCCGCCCGGCTATCTGTCGGCCGCGTCCTACAAGCGCGTGGCCGCCCACAAGCAGACGCTGGCCGGCGGCCAGAAGATCGAGCGGATGATGGAGCAGGGGATCATCATCGTCGGCTCGCCCGAGACCGTCCGGCGCAAGATCACCGAGGCGCACAAGCGGATCGGGTTCCAGACCTTCATGACGCTCCTGCAGTTCGGCACCATGCCCGAGGACGTGACCGAGAAGAACATCCGCCGCTTCGCGACCGAGGTGATGCCGGCGATCAACGGCCTGACCGACAGGCAGTATCGCGGCTTCGAGCGTAAGGAGAAGGTGCCCGCCTGATGCGCCGCGGGCCGCGGGCGCGACAAAGCGTGCCGCTACCGTGCGACCGGCGATGACCGGCGATGAACTTTGATGAACATCGTCGAGCGGCCCTCGCCCAACCACGAACCGCGACCCGCAGGCGTGATCGTCGACATGCTGGTCCTCCACTACACCGGCATGCCGACGGCGGCGGCGGCGCTCGAACGTCTCGGCGATCCGGCGGCCAAGGTGAGCGCGCATTATCTCGTCGACGAGGACGGCACGATCGTCCGTCTGGTCGATGAGGACCGGAGAGCCTGGCACGCCGGCGTGAGCTGGTGGCGCGGCGTGCGCAACATCAACGATCGCTCGATCGGCGTCGAGATCGTCAATCCCGGCCACGAGTTCGGCTATCGCGCGTTTCCCGAGCCGCAGATGGCGGCGGTCGAGACGTTGTGCCAGGCGATCCTCGCCCGGCATGCGATCCCCGACCGCAACGTCGTCGGTCACTCCGACATCGCGCCCGAGCGCAAGGAGGACCCGGGCGAGCTGTTCGACTGGGAGCGCCTCGCCGTGGTCGGTATCGGCGTGTGGCCGGACGCGGCCCGCATCGACCGTGCCGTGTTCGCGACGCTCGGCCCGGGCGAGGGCTATCCGATGATCCGCGCCGTGCAGGAGCGCCTCGCCGCGATCGGCTATCGCGTGCCGCAGGACGGCCGGCCCGGCGCCGAGACCTATGCGGTCATCCGCGCCTTCCAGCGCCACTTCCGACCGCACCGTGTCGACGGCCAGCTCGACCCCGAGACCATCACGCGGGTCTTCGCGCTCGCCGCGCGTCTCGGCTGACGGCGCCCGGCTTGACGACAGCGGCGGCGCGGCGCATCTAGCGCAGGTCAGACGGTCGGATGGCCGCCTTCCGCGCGAGCGGGGGGAGGAAAGTCCGGGCTCCACGGGAACACGGTGCCGGGTAACACCCGGCGGGGGCGACCCCAGGGAAAGTGCAACAGAGAGCAGTCCGCCGGCGGCGGCTCCATCGAGCCGGCATGCCGCCGGTCAGGGTGAAACGGGGCGGCAAGAGCGCACCGCGACCGCGGCAACGCGGCCGGCACGGCAAACCCCACCGGGAGCAAGACCAAATAGGGGTGGCACGCGGCCTCGGCCGCACGCGCGTTCCTGCGCTGCCGCCCGGGTAGGTTGCGCGAGGCGCCGGGCGACCGGCGTCCCAGATGAATGGCCATCCCCCGCGTCGCGGGGACAGAACCCGGCTTATAGACCGTCTGACATTCATCACTACATATAGTGGGTCCGAATCAGGACTTGCCGATTACTTGGTGATTCGTCCTGATTCGCCGCGCCCCGAGGGGCGCGACCGGGGCGCCGCCAAGCCCTTCATCGCGCACGGTAAAATCCGCGCTTGACTAGAACAAACAAAGAACAACTCGAGTCCGCTACCAAGAAATCGCGTCGTTCCGCTCCGGATGGTAGGCACCTTTATCTGGATCAGCGCCGGCCTCGGCCCAATAATCCACAGAAATCCGGGGCAGAAATTCTTGGATTCTCCTTGACCCCCCATTTTTGCCCATGGTAACCCATAAAAACCCAATGAGACGAGGGTCGATACCGCCGCCGGGAGCAGGCCGGGCCGTCACAGGCGGCGCCGGTCTAGGCGGGGCAGGTCGGGGGGCCGTTTGTCGCAGTTCCTATCGACATACCGCTATGCGATGGACAAGAAGGGCCGGGTCTCGGTGCCCGCGGCCTTTCGCGCAACGCTCGCAACCAATGGCGGCACGGGCGGACTGATCGTCTACCCCGATCTCGTCAAGCCGGCGATCCGCGCCTTCGGCCGCGACACGCTCGACGAGATGAGCCGGCAACGCCACGCCCGCACGCTCGAAAGCGGCAGCTTCGAGGACATCCTGGTCGGCAGTGCCGAGCCCGACCTCGTGACCACGATCCTCGGGCTCGCGCACGAGCTCGGCTTCGATGGCGAGGGCCGGATCCATTTGCCGGCGCCGCTCGTCGCCCATGCGGGGATCGCGGAGCACGTCTCCTTCGTCGGCCGCGGTCCGCATTTCGAGATCTGGGAGACCGCGGCGCTCGATGCGGCGACCGAGGCGACGCTCGCTCGCGCGCGTCGACGGCTCGCGGCGGAACGGGGGAGCTGATGGGCGTCAAGCCTCGCGATCCCGTTCGCCATCGACCGGTGCTGCTCGCCGAGGTCCTGGACGCGCTCGCGCCGCACGACGGCGCGATCTATGTCGATGGCACGTTCGGCGCCGGCGGCTACACGACGGCGATGCTCGAGGCGGCGCGCTGCACCGTCTACGGCATCGATCGCGATCCGACAGCGGTCGCCGCCGCCGTCCCGCTCGCCGCGCGCTTCCCCGCCCGGCTCCACCTCGTCGAAGGCCGCTTCGGCGACATGGCCGATCAATTGCGCGCCCGCGGCGTCGATGCTGTCGACGGCGTCGCGCTCGATCTCGGCGTGTCGTCGATGCAGCTCGACGACGCCGAGCGCGGCTTCTCGTTCCAGTCCGATGGTCCGCTCGATATGCGCATGGGATGCGCGGGCGACAGCGCCGCCGATGTCGTCAACACGCTCTCCGAGCGGGCACTCGCCGATCTCATCTTCGAATACGGCGAGGAGCGGGCGGCGCGCCGCATCGCGCGCGCGATCGTCGCCGCCCGGGCCGCGGCGCCGATCACGCGGACGGCGGCGCTCGCCGCGATCGTGCGCGGCGTCCTGCCGCCGAAGCCGGGCGAAGGGCCGGCGATCGACCCGGCGACCCGGACCTTCCAGGCGATCCGGATCCATGTGAACGACGAGCTCGGCGAGATCGACCGCGGTCTCGCCGCCGCCGAGGCGATGTTGCGCCCGGGCGGCCGTCTCGCCGTCGTCGCATTTCATTCGCTCGAAGATCGCCGCGTGAAGCGTTTCCTCACCGAGCGGGCGCTGCCGCGCCGGCGGCCGTCGCGCCATCGGCCGGACACGACCGCGGACGAGGCGCCGCCGACGTTCCGCCTTCTCGCGCGCCGCGCGGTTCGGCCGAGCGCGGCGGAGATCGCGGCCAATCCGCGTGCGCGCTCGGCGCGACTGCGCGCCGCGGAACGCACCGCGGCCATGGTAAGGAGGGCCTGACCCTGCGCACCGCGCTCGTCGGCTGGCTGATCCTGACCGCGCTCGTGATGACGGGGCTCTACGTCGTCAAGTACGAGGTGAAGCGCCTTGACGAGGAGCTCGCGCGGCTCAACCGGCAGATCCTCGACGATCAGTCCGCGATCCACGTGCTCAACGCCGAATGGGCCTATCTCAACCAGCTCGATCGGCTGGAGGCGCTGGGTCGGCGCCTCCTCGCGCTCGAGCCGGTCAAGCCGGACCGCATCGTGAGCTTCGGCGATCTGCCGCCGCCCCGCCCGGCCACGGCCGAGGACGAAGCGCGCCGGCTCGCCACCGTCGGCCGGGTGCCGTGATGGGACGCGTCGGCTTCGCCGCCAATGCCGCGCGTCTCGACGGCGACCGCAAGCAGGTGATCGAGACCGGCCGCACCCGTCTCATGATCGCAGGCGCCGTGTTCGCGGCCGCCTTCCTCGCCGTCGCGCTCCGTCTCGTCGATGTCGCTCTGTTCAGCGACAGCTACGAGCCGCGGACCGCCCGGATCTCGGCCGACGAACGCATGCGCACCGGTCGCGCCGACATCGTCGACCGGAACGGCGTCCTCCTCGCGACCTCGCTCGAGACCGCCTCGCTCTACGCCAACCCGCGTATGGTCATCAATCCCGAGCAGGCCGCGCATCGCCTCGCCCAGACGCTTCCCGACGTCGACGCCGCGACGACCCTCGCCAAGCTCACCTCCGAGCGCAGCTTCGTCTGGATCAAGCGGCATCTGACGCCGCAACAGGTGCACGAGGTGATCAAGCTCGGCATTCCGGGGCTCGAGTTCAACCGCGAGGAGCGGCGGATCTATCCGCTCGGCTCGCTCGCCGCGCATGTCCTCGGCTACACCGACATCGACAACAAGGGGCTCGCCGGCATCGAGCTTCAGCACGACGAGGCGATGCGGACACGGGCCGAGCCGTCGCGGCTCTCGATCGACGTCCGCGTTCAGCACGTGCTCGAGAACGAGCTCGCCGACGCGATCGCCCGCCACCGCGCGATCGGCGGCGCCGGCATCGTGCTCGACGCCGACACCGGCGAGATCGTCGGCATGGCATCCCTGCCCGATTTCGATCCCAACCGACCGAACACGATCGTCGAGGACGTGCGGTTCAACCGGGCGACGCTCGGCGTCTACGAGATGGGGTCCACGTTCAAGATCTTCACGACCGCGATGGCGCTCGATTCGGGGCGTGTCGATCTCAATGGCGGCTACGACGCGACCGAGCCGATCCGCATCTCGCGCTTCGTCATCCGCGACTTCCACGCCAAGCGGCGCTGGTTGTCGGTGCCCGAGATCTTCATGTATTCGTCCAACATCGCCTCCGCGAAGATGGCAGTCGACGTCGGCATCGCCAATCAGCGCGCGTTCCTCGCGAGGGTCGGCATGCTCGAGGCATCGCCGGTCGAGCTGCCCGAGGTCGGCGCCCCGCTGGTGCCGCAGCGCTGGCGCGAGATCAACGCGATGACGATCGCCTTCGGCCACGGCCTCGCCATCTCGCCGCTGCAGCTCGTCTCCGGCACGGCGGCGATCGTCAACGGCGGCATGCTGCACGCGCCGACGATCCTCAAGCGCGACGGCCCGGCGCACGGCGTTCGCGTGGTGAGCGAGCGCACCTCGGAGCGGATGCGCCGGCTAATGCGCCTCGTGGTCGAGAAGGGCACCGGCAAGGCGGCGAACGCCGAGGGCTATCTCGTCGGCGGCAAGACCGGCACGGCCGAGAAGACCCTCGGTCGCCGCTACAGCAAGAAGGCGCTGATGTCGTCCTTCATCGGCGCCTTCCCGATGAACAAGCCCCGCTACGTCGTCTACGTGATGCTCGACGAGCCGCAGGGCACCAAGGAGACGCACGGCTACGCGACCGGCGGCTGGGTCGCGGCGCCTGTGGTGCGCAAGATCGTCACCCGCATCGCGCCGATGCTCGGCGTCGCACCGGTCGACGAGCAGGCGCGCGAGGTGCAGGAACGGCTGATGGTCAACCTAAACACCGTGCAGGCGGGGGTGCGGCGCGTTGCGGCTCACTGATCTCCTCGCCGGCGCGTCCGGACCGCTTCCGGCGATGCCGCAGGGCATCGAGATCCTCGGACTGACCGCGGATTCGCGCGCGGTCGGGCCGGGGTTCCTGTTCGCGGCGCTGCCGGGGGCCAAGGCCGACGGCCGGCAGTTCATCGACGATGCCGTCGCGCGCGGCGCGGTCGCCATTCTTGCGCCCGAATCGGCGCGCCAGGATGGCCTCGTGACCCCGGTCCCCGTGATCTACGACGTCGATCCGCGCCGACGACTGGCGCTGATGGCCGCGCACTTCTACCGCGCGCAGCCGCGCCACGTCGCCGCCGTCACCGGCACCAACGGCAAGACCTCGGTCGCCTGGTTCACGCGCCAGATCTGGGAGGCGTTCGGCCATCGCGCGGCGAGCATGGGAACGCTCGGGCTCCGTGCCGAGGGCTTCGAGGCCGGTCCTTCGCTCACCACGCCCGACCCGGTGGCGCTCCATCGCGATCTCGCGCGGCTCGCGGCGAGCGGAATCGATCGCCTGGCGATCGAGGCCTCGAGCCACGGCCTCGTCCAATGCCGGCTCGACGGGGTGGTGATCGCGGCCGCGGCGTTCACCAATTTGACGCGCGACCATCTCGACTATCACGGCACGATGGAGGCCTACCGCGCGGCGAAGCTCCGCCTGTTCGACACGCTCCTGCCGCGCGGCGCTGCGGCGGTCCTCAATGCCGACAGCCCGGAATACGGGCTCTTCGCCGAGACGGCGCGCAATCGCGGCTCACCGGTGATCGCCTATGGCGCGGCGGGCATCGAGCTCCGCATCGATGCGTCCCGGCCGACTGCGACCGGCCAGGAGATCGCCGCGACCGTGTTCGGCCGCCGCCATCACGTATCGCTGCCGCTTCCGGGCGCGTTCCAGGCCGCGAACGCGTTCTGCGCCCTCGGTCTCGCGGTCGCGACGGGCGAGGACCCGGACGCCGCGGTCGCGCGGCTCGCCGAGCTCGCACCGGTGCCGGGCCGGTTGCAGCTCGCCGCGCGCAAGGCGAATGGCGCCGCGATCTATGTCGACTACGCGCATACGCCCGATGCGCTCGAGACCGTCATCGCCGCGCTCCGCCCGCACGCCGCCGGCCGGCTCGTCGTGGTGTTCGGCTGCGGCGGCGACCGTGATCCCGGCAAGCGGCCGATGATGGGCGCGATCGCCGCCCGGCTCGCCGACCGCGCGATCGTCACCAACGACAACCCGCGGAGCGAGGACCCGGCATCGATCCGTCGCGCGATCCTCGCCGCGGCGCCCGGCGCGGCGGAGATCGGCGACCGGGGCAGGGCGATCCGGACCGCGGCCGACGCTCTCGGCCCGGGCGATATCCTCCTGATCGCCGGCAAGGGACACGAGACCGGACAGATCGTCGGCACCGAGGTGCGCCCGTTCGACGACGTGATCGCCGCCCGCGAGGCGGTCGGCGGCGGAGGGGCATCATGACCGCGCTGTGGACCTCGACCGAGGCGATGCGCGCGACCGGCAGCGCGACGGCGGTATCGTGGACGGCGGGCGGTGTATCGATCGATACGCGGACGATCGCGGCGGGCGAGCTCTTCATCGCGCTCAAGGGGCCCAACCACGACGGGCACGACCACGTCGCTGCGGCCGCCCGGAGCGGTGCCGCGGCGGCGATGGTGCACCGGCGGCCCGCCGACATACCCGACCGGTTCCCGCTTCTCGAAGTCGGCGACACGCTCGACGGTCTCGCGCGGCTCGGCGCCGCCGCGCGCGCCCGCAGCGGCGCCCGCATCGTCGCGGTGACCGGAAGCGCCGGCAAGACCAGCACCAAGGAGGCGCTCCGCTTCGTTCTCGCCCGGCAGGGTGCGACCGCGGCGAGCGCGGCGAGCCACAACAACCACTGGGGTGTGCCGCTGTCGCTCGCCCGCATGGCGCCGTCCTGCCGCTACGGCGTGTTCGAGATCGGGATGAACCATCGGGGCGAGATCGCGCCACTCTCGCGTCTCGTCCGGCCACATGTGGCGATCATCACCACGATCGCCGAGGCCCATATCGAGTTCTTCGGCACGCTCGAGGCCATCGCCGAGGAGAAGGCCGACATCGCGGCAGGATTGGAGCCGGGCGGCGTCGCGGTGATCAATCGCGACGTCGCCGAGTTCGGCCTGATGGCGACCATCGCGCGGCGGCACGGCGCGTCGCGGATCATCGGCTTCGGCACCGACGCCGCGGCCGAGGCGCGCGCGCTCGCGCATCGCGCCGAGGCAGACGGCGCCGCCATCGCGGCCTCGATCGGCAAGCAGCGCATCGACTACCGGCTGCCCTATCCGGGCACCCACTGGATGATGAACAGCCTCGCCGTTCTCGCGGCGGTGCAGAGTTTGGGGGGTGACGTCGGCGCGGCCGCTCGAGCGCTCGGCGAGATGCCGGACCTCGACGGCCGCGGCCGGCGCCATCGCATCGCGGTGACGGGCGGTGTCGCGGTCGCGATCGACGAAAGCTACAACGCCAATCCGGCCTCGATGCGGGCGGCGTTCGAGACGCTCGCGCACGCCGTGCCGGGACCCGGCGGGCGACGCGTCGCGATCCTCGGCGACATGCTCGAGCTCGGCGACAAGTCGGCCGCGCTCCACGCCGCGCTCGCCGAGGCGCTGGTCGCGTTCGGCATCGATCGCGTGCACTCGGCGGGCCCGATGATGCGGCGGCTCCACGATGCGCTGCCGGTGGCGATGCGCGGCCACCACGCTTCGTCAGCGGCCGAGCTCGCAGCGGCGATCCATGGCGAACTCGGTGCCGGCGACATCATCGTGATCAAGGGTTCCTACGGAAGCCGCATGCGCGTCGTTCTCGACGCGCTCGTCTCGATCAAGGAGCCGGCCCGCGTCGCCGGCGTGAAGGGGTAGGCGGGTCGTGCTCTACAATCTCCTGTCACCGCTCGCGACGGAGTTCGGGCCACTCAACCTCTTCCGCTACATCACGTTCCGGACCGGGGGTGCGGTGTTCACCGCGCTCCTGATCAGCTTCGTCCTCGGCCCGCCCTTGATCCGTTGGCTCAAGTCGCGACAGAACGGCGGCCAGCCCATCCGCGAGGACGGCCCGCAGAGCCACCTTCTCACCAAGAAGGGTACGCCCACGATGGGGGGCGTCCTGATCCTGATCGCGCTGACGCTGTCGATCCTCCTCTGGGCCGATCTCTCCAACGGCTTCGTGTGGGCGGCGCTCTTCGTCACCGTGGGCTTCGGCGCGGTCGGCTTCGTCGACGACTACCGGAAGCTCACCAAGCGGTCGAGCAAGGGGCTGTCCGGCAAGATGAAGCTCCTCGCGCAGGGCACCATCGGCACGATCGCGACGCTCTGGATCATCCACCTCACGCCCGAGCCGCTCGCGACCGGCGTCGCGATCCCGTTCGTCAAACAGTTTCTGGTGCCGCTCGGCTGGTTCTTCGTCGCCTGGGCGCTGTTCGTTCTCGTCGGCACCTCGAACGCGGTCAATCTCACCGACGGCCTCGACGGGCTCGCGATCGGGCCGGTCCTGATCACGACCGGCTGCTTCGCGCTCATCGCCTATCTCGCCGGCAATGCCGTGTTCGCCAACTATCTCCAGATCCACTTTGTGCGCGGATCGGGCGAGCTCGCGGTGTTCTGCGGCGCCCTTCTCGGCGCCGGGCTCGGTTTTCTCTGGTTCAACGCGCCGCCCGCCATGGTCTTCATGGGCGATACCGGCTCGCTCTCGCTCGGCGGCGCGCTCGGCGTGATCAGCGTCATCACCAAGCACGAGCTCGTCCTCGCGATCATCGGCGGCATCTTCGTGCTCGAGACGATCTCGGTGATCGTCCAGGTCGCCTCGTTCAAGCTCACCGGACGACGCGTGTTCCGCATGGCGCCGCTGCACCACCATTTCGAGCAGAAGGGCTGGAAGGAATCGACGATCGTCATCCGCTTCTGGATCATCGCGATGGTGCTGGCGCTCGCCGGGCTGTCGACGCTGAAGCTCAGATAGGCCGGCGATGATCCGCATCTCATCCCGTGCCGGAAAGCGGATCGCCGTCGTCGGTCTCGGCTCGTCCGGGCTCGCCGCCGCCGCCGCGCTCCGCGCGAGCGGCGCGAGCGTTCTCGCCTGGGACGACAGCGAGGCAGCGCGGCGGAAGGCCACCGATGCCGGCATGGCGCTCACCGATGTCCACGCCGCCGACTGGTCGTCGATCGATGCGCTGGTCCTGAGCCCCGGCATTCCGCTCACCCATCCCGCGCCGCATCGCACCGTCGGCCTCGCGGCGGCGGCCGGGCGGCCGGTGATCGGCGACATCGAGCTCCTGATCGAAGCGATGCCGCAGGCGCGCACGATCGGGATCACGGGTACGAATGGCAAGTCGACGACGACGGCGCTGATCGGTCACATCCTCGCCGTCGCCGGCCGGCCGACCGAGGTCGGCGGCAATCTCGGCCGGCCCGCGCTCACGCTGGCGCCGCTCGGCGCGGACGGCTGGTACGTGCTCGAGCTGTCCTCGTTCCAGCTCGATCTGATGAATGACGCACGCCTCGACGTCGCGGTCTGGCTCAACATCACCCCGGATCACCTCGACCGGCACGGCTCAATGGAAGGCTATGTCGCGGCCAAGCGGCGCATCTTCCGCGACCGCGGCGGAGGCCGGAAGCAGACCGCGGTGATCGGCGTCGATGACGGGCCGAGCGCGGCGGCGGCGGCGGCACTCACCAAGGCGGGCCACTGGCGGGTCGTTCCCGTGTCGGTCCGCGGCGCGGTGCCGGGCGGGGTCTTCGTCGACGCCGGCCGCATCTATGACGCGACCCGCGGCGAGGCCGAGCTCGTCGCCGATATCGGCCGCGTGGCCACGCTTCCCGGCAGCCACAACTGGCAGAACGCCGCGCTCGCCTATGCCGCCGCACGCGCCGCCGGGCTCGACGTTGCGACCATCGCGGCCGGCCTCGCGAGCTATCCCGGGCTCGCCCATCGCCAGGAGCTGGTCGCGACGATCAACGGCATCCGCTACGTCAACGACAGCAAGGCGACCAACCCCGACGCCGCCGCGCGCGCCACGGCCTGCTACGATCCGATCTACTGGATCGCGGGCGGCAAGGCGAAGACGGACGAGCTCGACCTCGTCGCACCCTATTTCGCGCGCATCCGCCACGCCTTCCTGATCGGGGCCGCGGCGGCGGTCTTCGCGCGGATCCTCGACGGGAAGGTGGCGTACACGCACTCGGGCGATCTCGCGCGCGCGCTCGCGGATGCGCATCGGCTCGCCCAGGCCGAGCGGCTCGCGGGCGCGGTCGTCCTCCTGTCGCCGGCCTGCGCCTCGTTCGACCAGTGGCGGAACTTCGAGGAGCGCGGTGATGCCTTCCGCGCCGCCGTCCAGCGCCTCGCCGCGGAGGCCGCGGCGTGAGCGCGTTCACGCGAAGCGACACCTCCGTCGTCGGCCGCTGGTGGTGGACCGTGGACCGCTGGTCGCTCGCCGCGATCGCCTGTCTCGTCGGCTTCGGCACGCTCCTCGCGCTCGCCGCGAGCCCGGCCGTCGCCCAGCGTCTCGGCCTCGATCCGTTCTATTTCGCGCGCCGTCAGTTCGCCGTCATCCCGGTCGCGGCGGTGATCGTGTTCGCGGTCTCGCTGATGTCGCCGCGGACGGTCCGGCGGCTCGCCGTCGTCGGCCTCGTCGTCTCGGTCGCCCTTCTCGTCCTCACGCTGATCGTCGGGATGGAGATCAAGGGCGCGCGGCGCTGGATCGATCTCGGCGGTTTCTCGTTGCAGCCATCCGAGTTCGTCAAGCCGACCTTCGCGGTCGTCTGCGCCTGGCTTCTCGCCTCGGGCCGCACGCAAGAGGGATTCCCGGGCAGCCTGATCGCGCTCGGTCTTTATCTCGTCGTGGTCGCACTCCTGATCAAGCAGCCCGACGTCGGCATGACGGTCGTCGTCACGGTCGTGTGGTTCGCCCAATGGTTCCTCGCCGGGCTTCACATGTTCTGGGTCGCGCTTCTGCTCGGCGGCGGCATCGTCGGGATGGTCGCCGCCTATTTGTTCCTGCCGCATGTCACGAGCCGCGTCGACCGCTTCCTCGACCCGAGCCAGGGTGACACCTATCAGGTGACGACCTCGCTCGAGGCGTTCATGAACGGCGGCCTGTTCGGACGCGGACCGGGCGAGGGGCGCGTGAAGTCGCTTCTGCCCGACGCCCATGCGGACTTCGTGTTCGCGGTCGCGGGCGAGGAGCTCGGCATGCTCGCCTGCCTTCTGATCCTCGCGCTCTTCGCCTTCATCGTGCTGCGCGGTCTCGCGCGCGTGTGGCACGACAACAACCTGTTCGTGATGCTGGCGACCGCCGGGCTCCTGGTGCAGTTCGGTCTTCAGGTGCTGATCAACACCGGCTCGTCGCTGAGCCTGATCCCGGCCAAGGGCATGACCCTGCCCTTCATCAGCTATGGCGGCTCGTCGCTGCTCGCGATCGCGCTCGCGATGGGCATGGTGCTGGCGCTGACCCGTCGCCGCTACGGCCAGGAGCTCGCGTGATGGCGGCGACGACCGCGCCCGGTCGCATCGTGCTCGCTGCCGGCGGCACCGGCGGTCATGTCTTCGCCGCGCAAGCGCTCGCCGAGGCCCTCCTCGGCCGCGGCCATGCGCTCGCCCTCGTCACCGATCGGCGCGGCGACCATTACGGCGGATCGCTCGCCCGGCTCGAGACGCACAGGATCGCCGCGGCGCGGATCGACGGCGGCATCGCCGCCAAGCTCCGCGGCATCGCCGAGCTCGGCTACGGCTACATCCAGTCGCGCCGGCTCCTCGCCCGGCTGGCGCCGGCGGCCGTGGTCGGTTTCGGCGGCTATCCGTCCGTGCCGGTAATGCTCGCCGCGACGCAGGCACGGCGGCCGACATTGCTGCACGAGCAGAACGCCGTCCTCGGGCGCGCCAATCGGCTTCTGGCGCCGCGGGTGACGCGGATCGCGACCTCGTTCGCGACCGTGCTCGGCGTGCGCCCCGGCGACTACGGGCGGCTCACGATGACGGGCAATCCCGTCCGCGGCGCGATCGGGGCGCTCAGCCGGCTTCCCTATCCAACGCCCGAGGCCTCGGCCGGGGTGATTCGGATCCTCGTCCTCGGCGGCAGTCAGGGGGCCCGGGCGCTGAGCGAGGTCGTGCCGGTGGCGATCGCGCGCCTCGCCGCGGCCGTGCGCGGGCGCATCGCGGTCGCGCAACAGTGCCGCCCCGAGGACATCGAGCGTGCGCGGACGATCTACCGGCAGTGCAAGGCCGCGTTCGAGGTCGCGACCTTCTTCGACGATGTGCCGCGCCGGCTCGCCGAGAGCCACCTGATGATCGGTCGTGCCGGCGCGTCGACCTGCGCGGAGCTGACGGCGTCGGGTCGGCCGGCGATACTCGTCCCTTATCCGCATGCGACCGACGACCACCAGAGCGCCAACGCCCGCGCGCTCGAGGCCGCCGGTGCGGCCTGGGTGATGGCGCAATCAACGTTCACCGCCGAGGCCCTCGCCGAGCGGCTCGCCGCGTTCGTCGCGGCCCCCGCAATCCTCGCGGCGGCGGCGGAACAGGCGCGAGCCATCGGGATCCCCGAGGCCGCGGATCGACTCGCCGATGCGGTGGAAGAGGTCGCCGGGATCAACGGACATCGGGGCGGAGCGCCCGTTCGCGAGGAAGCCGCATGAGGACCCTTCCCCTCAGCATCGGAACGATCCACTTCGTCGGCATCGGCGGCATTGGCATGAGCGGGATCGCCGAGGTTCTGCACAACCTCGGCTACTCGGTCCAGGGCACCGATCTCGTCGACAGCGCGAACGTGAAGCGGCTGCGCTCCCTCGGCATCCGGGCTTTAGTCGGCCATGCGGCCGAGCACCTCGGCGAGGCGGCGGTCGTCGTCGTCTCCTCGGCCGTCAAGCGCGACAATCCCGAACTCGTCGCTGCGCGGGCGCGGTTCGTGCCGGTGGTCCGCCGCGCCGAGATGCTCGCCGAATTGATGCGCCTCAAATGGGCGATCGCGATCGGCGGCACCCACGGCAAGACGACGACCACCTCGATCATCGCGACCGTGCTCGAGGCGGCCCAGTACGATCCGACCGTGATCAACGGCGGCATCATCAACGCCTACGGCACCAACACGCGCCTCGGCGCGGGCGACTGGATTGTGGTCGAGGCGGACGAATCGGACGGTTCCTTCGTCAAGCTCCCGGCGACGATCGCCGTCGTCACCAATATCGATCCCGAGCATCTCGACTTCTACGGCACGTTCGACGCCGTGCGCGACGCCTTCGCCTCGTTCGTCGAGAACATCCCGTTCTACGGCTTCGCCGCCCTCTGCATCGACCACCCGGAGGTACAGGCACTGATCCCGCGCGTCTCCGATCGCCGGATCATCACCTATGGCACCTCGCCCCAGGCCGATGTGCGCGCGACCAATATCAGCCTCGGCCGCGGCAAGTCGCTGTTCGATGCCGTCGTCACCGATCGCGTGAGCCGGGAATCGCGCATCGTCGCCGGCATCGAGCTGCCCATGGTCGGTGCCCACAACGTCCTCAACGCACTCGCCGCGGTCGCGATCGCCAACGAGATGGCGATCGACGACGCGGTCGTGAAGCGCGCCCTCGCCGGGTTCGGCGGCGTCAAGCGGCGCTTCACCCGGACCGGCGAGGTCGACGGCATCACGGTGATCGACGACTACGGCCATCATCCGGTTGAGATCGCGGCCGTCCTCGCCGCCGCGCGCGCGGCTGCCAGCCGCAACGTGATCGCGGTCGTCCAGCCGCACCGCTACACGCGCCTCAGCGCCTTGTTCGAGGAGTTCTGCACCTGCTTCAACGACGCCGATGCGGTGATCGTCGCCGACGTCTACCCGGCGGGCGAGGAACCGATCGCGGGCGCCGACCGAGATTCCCTGGTCGAGGGCTTGCGCGCGCGCGGCCACCGCATGGTCGTGCCGCTGCCCGGACCCGACGCGCTGGCCGAGATCGTGGCCGGCATGGCGGTGTCGGGCGATTTCGTCGTCTGCCTCGGCGCGGGCAACATCACGACGTGGGCGGCTTCGCTCCCGGGCGATCTCGAGCGCCGGCGTGGCGCCGGCGGGAATGCCGGGTCAAGGGCCGAGCGATGATGGCCGCGGCACGCCGCTCCTCGATCCGCGATCGCCTGCCGCCGGTGCGCGGCCGGTTGATCGAGAACGCGCCGATGCAGGGCCTGACGTGGTTCCGCGTCGGCGGTCCGGCGGACCTCCTGTTCTACCCGGCCGACGTCGAGGACCTCGCCGCGTTCCTCGCCGCGCGCCCGGCCGATGTGCCGGTCACCGTCATCGGTTTCGGCTCCAATCTCCTGGTCCGCGACGGCGGCATTCGCGGGGTCGTCGTCCGCCTCGGGCGCGAGTTCGCGGGCATCGTGGTGCGCGGCGCCGAGATCGACGTCGGCGCCGGCGCGATGAACGCGACGGTCGCCGCGACCTCGCGCGATGCCGACGTCGCGGGGCTCGAGTTCCTGGTCGGCATTCCGGGCACGATCGGCGGCAGTCTCCGCATGAACGCCGGCGCCTATGGCCGCGAGATGAAGGACGTCACGGTTTGGGCGAGTGTGGTCGACGGGCGCGGCAGCGTGCACCGTCTCGACGCCGCGGCGCTCGGCTTCGCCTATCGCCGTTCTTCGGTACCCGACACCGGCGTCTTCGTCGGCGCGCGGCTCGCCGGCGAGCCGGGAGATCGCGAGGCGATCGCGCATCGCATGTCAACGATCGCCGCGACGCGGCGCGAGAGCCAACCGATCCAGTCGCGCACCGGCGGCAGTACGTTCAAGAACCCGCAAGGCGCCAAGGCGTGGGAGCTCATCGACGCCGCCGGGTGTCGCGGCCTCGCGCGCGGCGGGGCGAAGGTCTCGGAGCTCCACTGCAACTTCCTGGTCAACATGGGAAGTGCTACGGCGGCCGATCTCGAGGCGCTCGGCGAGGAGGTGCGCCGGCGCGTGCGCGACCATGCCGGCGTCGAGCTCGAGTGGGAGATCCGCCGCATCGGCGATCCGGCCGAACTGCCGGAGGGCGCGACATGAGCCGCCGCGTCGTCGTGCTCCGGGGCGGATGGTCGAGCGAGCGCGAGGTTTCGCTGGTGAGCGGCCGCGCCGTCGCCGATGCGCTCGCCGCGTGCGGCTACACGGTCGCCACCCTCGACGTCGGTCGCGATGTGGCGACGCTTCTGCGCACCCTCGAGCCGCGCCCGGACGTGATCTTCAATGCGCTGCACGGGCGCTATGGCGAGGACGGCTGCATCCAGGGAATCCTCGAGATCGTCGGCATCCCCTACACCCATTCGGGCGTCCTCGCCTCCGCGCTCGCGATGAACAAGCCGATGGCGAAGCGGCTGTTCGTCGACGCGGGCCTGCCCTGCGTCGAGCACCGCATCGTGCGGCGCTCCGAGGTGATCGCCGGCGACCCGATGCCGCGACCCTATGTGATCAAGCCGTTGAACGAGGGCTCGAGCGTCGGTGTCTACATCGTGCGCGCGGGCGACAACCTGTCGCCGCTCCGCGATCAGCCGTGGACGTTCGGCGAGCACGTCATGGTCGAGCGCTACGTGCCGGGGCGCGAGCTCACGGTCGCGGTGATGGGCGACCGCGCGCTCGGCGTGACCGAGATCCGGCCACGCCAGGGCTTCTACGACTATCGCGCCAAGTACACCGACGGCCAGGCCGATCATCTCGTTCCGGCGCCGGTCCACCCGGCGATCTACCAGGCCGCGCTCGATCACGCGCTCGTCGCCCATCGCACGCTCGGCTGTCGCGGCGTGAGCCGAACCGACATGCGCTACGACGACACCGGCGGCGAGCCGGGCCGGCTCTGTATCCTCGAGGTCAACACCCAGCCCGGCATGACGCCGTTGTCTCTGGTGCCCGAGATCGCCGCCGCCGCCGGCATCTCCTTCGCCGAGCTCGTCACATGGATGGTGGAGAACGCCGCATGCGACGCCTGACCGGCCGCGATTCCCGAAGCAGGCGACGCGCCAACCCGCGCGACCGCGCCGCCGCGCTCGCGCGCAAGAGGGCGCTCCAGCTCCGGCTCCGCCCGCTGTTCCGGATCGGGCGGATCACGCTCCTCGTGATCCTGGTTGTGGGCGGCCCGTGGTGGCTGTGGCAGAGCGGTCTCGCCGGCCGCGGCGCCGAGTGGACGGGTCGCTCCGCCCTCGCCGCCTCGGCTTGGCTCGGTCTCTCGGTGCAGGACATCCTGCTCGAGGGACGTTCCGGCACGTCGCGCGAGGAGGTGATCGCGGCCCTCGGCGCCAAGCGCGGCGATCCGATGATCGCGCTCGATATCGGCGCCATGCGAACGCGGCTCGAGGCGGTGCCGTGGATCAAGTCGGCCGTCGTCGAGCGGCGCTTTCCCGACACGCTCCACGTTCGCATCGTCGAGCGCGTGCCGCTCACGCTCTGGCAGCGAGCCGGCCGGCTCGTGCTGGTCGACAGCGAGGGCGTCGTGCTCGAGGAGAAGAATCTCGGCCGCTACCGCGAGTTCCTGATGGTGATCGGCGACGACGCGCCACGAGCGGTGCCGGGGCTTCTCGCCGTGCTCCGGACCGAGCCCGCCCTCGCCAAGAAGGTCGTCGCCGCGACGCTGGTCGGCGCGCGGCGGTGGACGCTCCGGCTCGACACCGGGGTCGACGTCCGCCTGCCCGCCGACAATCCGCAAGCGGCATGGGCCCGGCTCGCCGCGCTCGATCGCCAGCACAAGCTCCTCGGGCGCGACCTCACGACGATCGATCTCAGATTGCCCGACCGGCTGATCCTCAAGCCGAAGGACGATGTCCGGATCGGACGCAAGGGCGGCAAGGATGCGTAGAACGACGCAACGGGCGGAACGCCCGACGGGGGAGTGACGAGAGTGGCCAAGACGCGTACAGGGCTCATCGCCGCGCTCGACATCGGCAGCACCAAGGTGACCTGCCTGATCGGGCACGCCAATGCCGACGGCGGGATCCGGGTGACCGGCATCGGCCACCACGCCTCGGCCGGCGTGCGCAACGGGATCATCGTCGACATGGACGCCGCCCAGGCCGCGATCCTGACCGCCGTCAGTGCCGCCGAGCAGCGCTCGGGCGAGCGGCTCCGCGACGTGATCGTCAATCTCTCGGGCGGCAAGCCCACCTCGCGCATCTTCGCCGTCGAGGTCTCAATCGCCGGCCACGAGGTGAGCGAGCCGGACCTCCGCAAGGTGATCGCCTATGGCTACAACACGCGCGTGCCGGCCGACCGCGAGCTGATCCACTGCTTCCCGATCGGCTACGTGATCGACAGCAATCGCGGTATTCGCGATCCGCGCGGCATGTTCGGCGACAAGCTCGGCGTCGACATGCATCTCGTGACGGCCTCGGCGGGGACGCTCCGCAATCTCGCGACCTGCATCGGCCGCTGTCATCTCGACATCGAGGCGGTCGTCGTCGCTCCCTATGCGTCCGGGCTCTCCTGCCTGGTCGAGGACGAAAAGGACCTCGGCGTCACCATCGTCGACATGGGCGGCGGCACGACGACGATCGCGGTCTTCCACGAGCGCAACCTGATCTACACCGATTCCGTGCCGATCGGCGGCCAGCACGTCAGCCGCGACATTGCGCGCGGGATGTCGACCACGCTCGAGAATGCCGAGCGCATGAAGGTCCTCTATGGCAGCGCGATCCCCTCGGCGGCCGATGAGCAGGAGATCATCGACGTTCCCCTGATCGGCGAGGACGCCCACGTCCAGGCCAACCACGTGCCGCGGTCGATGCTGGTCGGCATCGTTCGGCCGCGGCTCGAGGAGACGTTCGAGCTGGTCCGCAATCGGCTCGACGACAGCGGCATCAACGGCGTCGCCGGGCGGCGTCTCGTCCTCACCGGCGGCGCGAGCCAGCTGCAGGGCGTGCGCGAGCTCGCGACGATGATCCTCGAGAAGCAGGTGCGCATCGGGCGGCCGCTCCGCGTCAACGGCCTCGCCGAGGCGACGAGCGGTCCCGCCTTCGCGACCGCGGCCGGGCTCCTCCGCTACGCGGTCGAGCGATCCGCGGAGGCCGGCCAGACCGGTCTCGCCGCGAGCGAATCCGCGACCAGCTGGACGGGTCGAATCACCCAATGGCTGCGAGAGAATCTATGATCCGCCCCACGGGCGGGCACACGAGTAGCAGTGCGAGCAAGAACCGGAGGCGAGCATGACGATCAACATCAGCGTCCCGACCACCGAATACCATCTGAAGCCGCGAATCACCGTGATCGGCGTCGGCGGCGCCGGCGGCAACGCGGTCAACAACATGATCCGCTCGGGGCTCGAGGGCGTCGACTTCCTGGTCGCCAATACCGATGCCCAGGCGCTCGCCCAGTCGATCGCGCCGCGCAAGATCCAGCTCGGCCGCAACATCACCCACGGCCTCGGGGCCGGCGCGCGCCCCGACGTCGGCCGCGGCGCCGCCGAGGAGGCGATGGAGGAGCTGATCGAAAGCCTCCGCGATGCGCATATGCTGTTCGTCACCGCCGGCATGGGCGGCGGCACCGGCACCGGCGCCGCGCCCGTCATCGCCCGCATCGCCCGCGAGCACGGCATCCTCACCGTCGGCGTCGTGACCAAGCCCTTCCAGTTCGAGGGCAGCCATCGCCTGCGGCTCGCCGAGGCCGGGATCGAGGAGATGCAGCAATATGTCGACACGCTGATCATCATCCCGAACCAGAACCTGTTCCGCATCGCCAACGAGAAGACGACCTTCGCCGATGCCTTCGCGATGGCCGACGAGGTCCTCCACTCCGGCGTCCGCGGCGTCACCGACCTGATGGTCGTGCCTGGCCTGATCAACCTCGACTTCGCCGACATCCGCACCGTGATGAGCGAGATGGGCAAGGCGATGATGGGTACCGGCGAGGCCGAGGGCGAGGACCGCGCCCGCCGCGCGGCGGAGGCCGCGATCTCGAATCCGCTCCTCGACGAGGTCTCGATGAAGGGCGCGCGCGGGGTTCTCATCAACATCACCGGCGGACCCGACCTCAAGCTGTTCGAGGTCGATGAGGCCGCGAACCGGATCGGCGACGAGGTCGACCCGGCGGCCAACATCATCTTCGGCTCGACGCTGGACCCGACGCTGGAGGGCAAGATCCGGATCTCGGTGGTCGCGACCGGGATCGACGCGGCGCAGTTCGCCGAGCCCAAGAAGGTGCTCCGCGTCGTCGCGGGCACGCCGACCAAGCCCTATATCGTCAGCGACAAGACCCGCGAGGCGTCCGAGCCGACCGGTGCCGAGAAGACCCAGTCGCCCCGCGCCGAGCCGGTCGCCGTCGCGCCGCAGGCGGCCGCCGATCAACCGATGCGCGCCGTGGTCGGTGGCGATGCGTTCATGCCGCCCGAGCCGGTCGACCCGCGGGCCGGCACGCCCGAGGCGCCGCGGCCGGCCGATCCGTTCAAGGCGGCCGATCTTCTGAACCCGGTGCCGGCGGCGACGGCGACGCGGAAGGCAGGCGCGCGCGTTGCTAATCTGTTCCGTGAGATGACCGGGCTCGGCCGCCCTGCCGCCACCCCGCC
>Ga0194132_10003065_pt1 | contig 30327 bp, 24 predicted proteins | sample TA2KigOf80mmetaG_FD_148612 | JGI IMG/M metagenome (GOLD analysis project Ga0194132, IMG submission 148612) | Freshwater microbial communities from Lake Tanganyika, Tanzania - TA2015054 Kigoma Offshore 80m | ecosystem: Environmental > Aquatic > Freshwater > Lake | place: Tanzania: Lake...
GGCGATCTTCGCCTTGAATGCCGCATCAAACTTCCGTCTTGTCTTCGCCATCGCTCCCTCCGTCACAATGACGGATCAGAACGCGGCTCCACTCAAGCCCCTGGTCCCAAAACCGGGGTCCACTTCTATGAGTCCGTGTCCTAGTGGCTCGATGCCGACGCTTGGCTCCCAAGCGTCGGTCGAATCGAACCACGAACCCATTGATGCAGTGGATCGACCGCCCAAACGGATGGGTCGCATCCGTTTGGGCCGATCCACTAGCGCCGATCCGACAGCAGCCGGGCGCGGGCTGCCGAGGTGTCCGGCAGGGTAACCGCCGCCGCATCGGGGCGGGCGGCGCGGGCTGCGGCAAAGGCCGGGGCGAAGGCGTCCTCGGCGGCGCAGACAAGCAGCGGCGGCACGGCAAGCCGGCGCATCCGCTCGGCCAACGGATAGTCGATCAGGGCGCGCCAAGCCGGTTGAAAGCTGGCGGGCTGTTTCAGGATCTCGCGGACCCGCGCGGTCAGCGCGGCCGGCTCGATGCGCGGCTCATGCGTGCGCGCGTTCCCTCGCTGGCGCCGATACCACGGCCACCACAATTCCTGGTCGCGCACATGGTGCCAGGCGCGCAACAAGTGCGCGCCCTCCCAGCATGGGGCGAGGTCGGGCGCGAAGTGCCGGGCGAACTCCGTCGCCAGCGGCGCCTCGAGCACGATGGGCGCTTCGAGCGCGGGCGCGCCGAAACGGGCCGGCTGCCGCAGCGCCAGTTCGACCGCGACACTGGCGCCCCCCTGATGACCGTAGAGCTGCACACGGGCGAGGCCCAGCCGATCCAGCACCGCCAGTGCGGCCCTGGCCCAGGTCTCGACATCCTGCGGGTTGCCGGGCAACGGATCGCTTTCGCCATGGCCCGGCAGATCGAGCGAGAACACCGGACGGTACGCGGCGAGCGCCATGAGCAACTCGTCGTACAGGGCCGACGACCCCGGCAGCGCCGGCAACAGCAGCACGGGCTCGCCGGGCCGGTCCTGTCCGGCCGCCCGCAGCAGCAGGCTCGTGCCGTCGATGCTCGCGTAGTCGGTGGTGGGGCGCCCCGGCAGAGCGGCGCAGGCGGGTGGCGGCGGCACCGTTCCGGTCGCGGGATTGCGCTTGAGGATCGTCCGCTCGCGCTCGGCCGCGTCATCCCCCTCGCGCGGCATCACCTCGTGCCAGGTGCCGGGCGGATAAAGATGCGTCATGTGGTGCAGCCAGTCGCCCGGCCGCGTGCCGAAGCAGACCGGCACTCTCAGCCGTTGGAACAGGCCGGCGGCGTCGTGCCGAAAGGGCGCCGCATAGCCCAGCCGGTAGTCGTTGCCGGCCTCCAGGAACTCGATGACGCCGCGATGCAGGAAGTCGAGATCGGGAATGTCGGTGTCGGCGCGATTGCGCAGGCGCTGGGCGTTCCACGGCCAGAAGGCATGCTGGTCGCGGTAGCGGAACCACAGCCAGACCAGATGACTGCCATCCCAGGCCGGCTCGATCGGCTTGAGATACTGGGCGATGCGCGCCTCGTCGTAGTCGCCCGCCAACAGCGGATAGCCGTCCGTCAGCGCCATGGCGCAGCGTTCGGGGTGACGGGCGGCGAATTCCGCGGCGATCGAGGCACCGGTATGCCGGCCCTGCACGGCGACGTGGCGGATGCCCAGCGCGTCCAGGGTTTCCGCCAAGGCGTCGGCGAAATCCTCGATGCGGGGCGCCGCCGTCGACAGCTTGTCGGAAAGGCCGAAGCCCGGCGTGTCCAGCGCGATGACGGTGAAGTCGCCGGCAAACGCCTCGATCAGCGGCCGCAGCACCTTGGCCGAACAGGCGGAGGCATGCAGCAGCACCAAGGCGGGGCCCTTGCCCGCACGGAAATAGTGCACGCGGCGCTGGCCGACGCTGACGAAATGCTTGGCGATCCGCATGGCGCTCAATAGCTGCGTGGCAGGCCCAGCCGCTCGCCCACGAAGTTCTTCACCATCTCGTTGGAGATCGGGCTGAACGGCCCAAGCCGCGCGTCGCGGAACAGCCGCTCCATGGGCGAGGCCTCGACCAGACCGAAACCGCCCAGCACGCGCATGCACTTGTCGGTCGCGCGCACGGCGGTTTCCGTCGCCGCCAGCTTGGCCATCGCCGCTTCGCCCGCGCAATCGCGACCCGTCGATTGCAGCCAGGCGGCCTTCAACGTGATAAGCCGGATCTGCTCCAACTCGGTCGCCACTTCGGCGAGCGGATGCTGCACCGCCTGGAAACTGCCGATCGGCCGGGCGAAGGCGGTGCGCTCCTTGGCATACTGCACCGCCTGTTCGAGCGCGGCCGAGGTCATGCCGACATACATGGCGGCGCACAGGATGCGTTCTTCGTCCAGCGTCGAAAGCAGATGGTACCAGCCTCGCCCGCGCTCGCCGACCACCGCGTCGGCCGGCGCCTTGGCATCGTCAAGGAACACTTCGCAGGTGCAGGCCGCCCGCATGCCCATCAATTCCAGCCGGCGGACCGCGACGCCCGGTTGCTGGCGCGGCGTCAGCACCAGCGACAGTCCCCGCGCTCGCCTGCCGCCCTCGACCGGATCGGTGCGGCAGAGCACCAGGATGGCGTCGGCGTCGTCGGCGAAGGAGGTGTAGAGTTTTTGGCCCTGCACCCGCCAGCCGTCGTTGCCTAGGCTGGCGCGCGTCTTCAGCGCCAATACGTCGGTGCCGCCGCCCGGCTCGCTCATGCCGAAGGCCATGATGAAGTCGCCCCTGGCCAGCCGTGGCAGCAGTTCGGCCTTCTGTTGAGCAGAGCCGTATTCGCGCAAGGTGCGAGCGGTCATCGAGATCAACAGCCAGTCGGTGGCGAGCGAGGGGAAGCGCCGTGCCAGTTCCTCGCACAGCACGGCGGCGGTCAGCACGTCGGCGCCGCTGCCGCCATATTCCGTGGGCACCGAAAGACCCATCCAGCCCAGTTCGCCAAGGCGCTTCCAGAGCTCGCGCGGAATGCGCCGTGCCCGATCCATCTCGCGGATCCGGGTCTCCGGCAGTTCGCGCTCGAAGAACTGGCGAACGCTTTGCCGCAGGATGTCGTGTTCCGCTATCGCCTCGAAATCCATGATCGCCTCGCCTCTCAGGTCCGCTGTTCGGATTCGATCACCGCTTCGCCCAGATAGACCTGCTGCACTTCCGGGTTGGCGCGCACCGCCTCCGGCGTGCCCTCGGCCAGCAGGCGACCCTGGTGCAACACGCTGATGTGGCTTGCCACCGCGAAAACCACGGCCATGTCATGCTCGGTGAACACGACGGTCAGGCCCAGTTCGCCGGCGATGCGGTGCACCAGATGGATCGATTCCAGCCGCTCGCGCGCGGTCATGCCGGCGGTCGGCTCATCCAACAGCAACAGGCGCGGGTTCCCGGCCAGGGCAATGGCGAGCTCCAGGCGCTTCTGATCGCCGTGCGACAGCGTGCCGGCCTGCCGGCCGACCTCGCCCGCCAGGCCTACCCGCTCCAGCAGTTCGCGGGCCAGTTCGCCATGCTGCGTGCGTGCCGGCGTCCAGGGCCGCCAAGTCTGGCCGCGATAGCCAAGGATCGCCACCTGTACGTTTTCCAGCACGCTCATGCCGGCGAACACCGAGGTGATCTGGAAGGTGCGGGCGATGCCGCCGCGGGTCAGCCGATGGGGCGGATGGCCGGTGATGTCGCGCCCCTCGAACAGCACGCGACCCGCATTGGCCTTCAGCCAGCCAGAGAGCGTGTTGAAGAACGTGCTCTTGCCGGCGCCGTTGGGGCCGATGATGGCGCGGAACTCGCCGCGCTCGACCTGGAGGTTGACGTCGCAGAGCGCCAGCAGGCCGCCGAACTGCTTGCTGAGGCCGCGGACCTGCAACACCGGCTCAGCCATTGCCGGTCCCGCGGAACTGCCGTCTTAGGAGTTGTCCCAGGCCGCTCAGGCCGTCTGGCAGCGCCAGCACCAGCAACAGGATGACGCACCCCATGACCAGCGGCCAATATTCCGTCTTGCCGCTGATGACGACCTCCAGCAGCACATAGACCGCGGCGCCGACCACCGGACCCAGGAAGCTGTGGATGCCGCCCAGCACCGCCATGACGATGGGCGTGGCGCTGGCGGTCCAGTTGAGCCAGTTGGGAAAGACATTGCCGCTGGACAGCGCGAACAGCGCGCCGGCGAGACCTGCGAATGCGCCGGCGACGACGAAAGTGGCGAGACGGTGTCGGCGCACGTCGACGCCGACATATTGCAGCCGCGCGGGGTTGCCCTTGAGCGCCTGCAAGGCGTAACCGAAGGGCGACCGCACTAGGCGGTGGATCAAATAGATCGCCGCTGCCGACAGCAGCAAGGCGAAGAAGTAGTAGGCAACCGGATCGCCCAGAAGCCCCGCCGGCTTCAGACCGGTGATGCCATCGTCGCCGCCGGTCAGCCAGCCGGCCTTGAGCGCGATGGTATAGAGCAGCATCTGGAAGGCGAAGGTCAGCATGGCGAAATAGATGCCGATCCGCTTGACCGACAGGTAGCCGATGACGATCGCCACCAGCGCCGCGACCAATGGCGCCGCGGCGAAGGCCAACACCATGGTCAGGCCGGCCTTCTTCCACAAGATCGCCACCGCGTAGGCGCCGACGCCGAAAAACGCGGCGTGGCCGAACGACAGCATGCCGCCGAAGCCCAGCAGCAGGTTGAAGCTGACGGCGTAGAGCGCGAAGGCCAGCACCTCGATGGCGATGAAGATCCAGAACTCGGAGAGCGCGAACGGCAGCCCCAGGGCCGCCAGCAGCGCGAGGCCCGCCAGCGCCGACTTCATTCCGGCGCCCCGAACAAGCCCCACGGCCTGATCACCAGGACAATGGCCATCAGTGCGAAAGTCAGCACCACGGCAAGACCCGGGAAGGCCAGCAAGCCGAACGCATTCACCAGGCCCACCAGCAGCGAGCCGACGAGGGCGCCCATCACGCTGCCCATGCCGCCGATCACGACCACGACGAATGCGTCGATGATGACTTGCACGTGCAGGCCGGGACCGATCGCGACAATGGGAGCGGCCAGCGCGCCGCCCAGGCCCGCCAGGGCGGCACCCAGGGCGAACACGGTGGTGAAAAGGCGTCGGGTATCGATGCCGAGCGCGCCCAACATCTGCCGGTCCATGGTGGCGGCCCGCACCAGGACACCCCAGCGGGTGCGGGCAAGGGCGAACCACAACCCGGCCGCGACCGCCAGGCCGAACGCGATCAGGAACAGCCGGTAGACCGGGAAGGTCACGCCAAAGGCCTGCGTGCTGCCGGTCAGCGGCGGCGGTACCTCCATGCCGTAATCGGCCCGCCCCCAGACCAGCTTGACCAGGTCGCCGATGATGAAGACCAGGGCGAAGGTGAGCAGCAGCTGGAATTCGTGGGGCGCGCGATAGATCCGGCGCAGCAGCCCGCTCTCGATCAGCACGCCCAGCACGAACAAGCCGGCGGTGGCGCCGATCAGGCCGGCGGCGAACAGGCCGAGACCGGCGGAACCCAGCATGGCCACGCTGACGGCGAGATAGGCCCCCAGCATGAATAGCACGCCATGCGCGAAGTTGACGATGCGTGACACGCCGAAAATCAGCGACAGACCCGCCGAGATCAGGAACAGCAACATGCCATTGGAAATCGCCGCCAGGAGTTGGCGGGCAACCACCACAGGGTTGCTCGCCCAGCCGAAATGCAATGCCAGGAAATCCGCAAGGGCATCCATGGTCCGCGCTTGACTCCGCTTTTGGCCCGTCCGGAGAATAGGCGACGACGCGTGCGAAGGGGAACCGTGCCCCCACCTTTCGGCACCGACGTTGCCCTTGGGGTCTGAACAGGGAGATAGGAAGCCATGCTGAAGCAGTTGCGCGCAAGCATCCTGGGCGCCGCCGCCGCCCTTGCCTTGGCCCCTGCCGCGGGCGCCCAGAGCAGCGGCGCGCCGGTCAAGCTCGGCCTGATCGACATCTACTCCGGCGGCTTCGCCTTCATCGCCGACAGCATCCGCGCGGGCTTCCAGATCGCCATCGACGAGGCCAACCAGCAGGGCGGCTTCAAGGGCCGGCCGTTCGAACTGGTCACCGCCGACATGGGCGGGCAGGTGGAAAAGGCCGTGACCGAGGCCCGCCGCATGATGCTGGAGGAGAAGATCCGGTTCGTCTCGGTCGGCATCCACAGCGGCGCCGCGGTGGCGGTGGGCAATTTGGGCAAGGAGCACAAGAGCCTGGTGATCGGCGGGTTCGCCACCACGCGCCGGCTGACCGGCGAGGTGGGCCATCCCTATGTCGGCCGCGCCAACCTCTCCACGGTCGAGATCGGCCGGGTGATGGCCGAGTATCTCAAGGACAAGCCGGAGGTGAAGCGGCTGGCGACCATCGCGCCTGACTACGAGTATGGCCAGCAGTTCGTGCACGACTTCATCGCCCATCTGAAGGTGGTGCGTCCCGACATGCAGGTGGTGCGGCAGGAATGGCCGAAGCTGGGTGCCGCCGACTTCGCCGCGCATGTCACCGCCATGCAGGCGCAGCCGATCGACATGGTGGTGAATGGCGGCTTCGGCGCCGACTTCATCAACTTCCTGAAGTCGGCCCGCGATTTCGGGTTGTTCGGCGACAAGGTGCAATTGATGACCCACGGCCTCGACCTGACCAAGGCCGGCACCTTCAAGGACGCCCTGCCGGCCAAGACGATAGCCACCGTCTGGTATCCCTTCTATGGCATCGACAGCGCCAAGTCGAAGTCCTTTGCCGCCGAGATCGAGAAGCGGATGAAGACCTATCCGACCGGCTCAACGCCAGTGGGTTATGTCGCGGGCCGCATGCTGGTGGAGGCGATCAATCGCGCCGGCACCGCCGAGGATGTCGACGCCGTGATCAAGGCGTTGTCCACGGTGCAGTTCGAAGGCCCGACCGGGCCCGTCAAGGTGCGGGCCTGCGACAACATGGCCTTCTATAACTTCTTTATCGGCCCGGTGAAGCTGGACGCCAGCCTGCCCGACGGCATCGGCGTCAGCCCCGCCAAGGCCTACAATACCGAAGCCGTGGCGCGGTCATGCGAGGACATTGCCAAGGCGCGCGAGGCCGAGCAGAAGAAATAGGATCGGGCAGGCCGGTTCCCGCCCATGCCGCTGCTTGAAGTGCGGGGACTGGCCACCGCCTATGGCGACAGCCAAGTGTTGTTCGATCTCGACCTGGACGTCGCGGCCGGCGAGGTGGTCGCGTTGCTGGGGCGCAACGGCGCCGGCAAGACCACCACGCTGGCCTCGATCATGGGCCTGGTCGAGCCGCGTGCCGGCAGTATCCGCTTCCAGGGGCGCGAGATGCGCGACAGCGAGCCGCATCGGATGAGCCGGGCCGGCGTCGGTTTCGTGCCGGAAAATTGCCGGCTGTTCGCCGGGCTGACGGTAGCGGAGAACCTGGAGGCGGCGCGGCAGAAGGCCCGCAGCGGCGAGGACCGCTGGGATCTGGCGCGTGTGCTGGAACTGTTCCCCGACGCGGCGGGTTTCCTCAATCGCCGTGCCGGCCTGTTGTCGGGCGGGCAGCAGCGCATGGTGGCGATCGCCCGCACGCTGATGGGCAACCCCGACTTGCTGCTGTTGGACGAGCCGTCCGAAGGTCTGGCGCCGCTGGTGGTGAACGCCTTGCTGCGGCAGCTGAAGCAGCTCAAACGCTCGGGCGCCACGGTGCTGATCTCGGAGCAGAACCTGCGTTTCGCCACCGAGCTGGCCGACCGTCTCTATATCATCGAGAGCGGCGAGGTCCGCTATGGTGGGACGCCGGCGGAACTGGCGGCGGAACCCGACGTGCGCCAGCGCTACCTCATGGTGTAGGACGAGCCGGCATGCTGCGCACACCGATCTGCGACCTGCTGGGCATCCGCTATCCCATTCTGCTGGCAGGCATGGGCGGCCTGGGCGGCGGCCTGACGCCGCCAGAACTGGTGGCGGCGGTGTCGGAGTCGGGCGGACTTGGCGTCACCGGCCTGACCGACGTGGCGCCCGATGACATTCGCAAGCGCATCGCTCGCATCCGCGAGCTGACCGACCAGCCGTTCGGAGTCGACTTGCTGCTGCCCGCCAGCATGGACGAGGCGGAGCCGGAATCGCTCGAGGCGATGTGGACGCGCATCCTGCTGGAACACCCCCGGCACGTCGCGCTGACGCGCGAACTGCTGGGCGAATTCAACCTGCCGGCGGCGCCACCGGCCGCCGACTGGTTCATGTCGCCCAAGGTGATCCGCGAACAGGTGCAAGCGGTGCTGGAGGAGAAGGTGCCGCTGTTCGCCGCGGGGCTGGGCGATCCGGCCTGGGTGGTGCCGCTGGCGCGCGCCCGCGGCGTCAAGGTGCTGGGGCTGGCGGGCGCGGCGCGACAGGCCGAGCGGCAGCGCGAGGCTGGCGTCGATGTAATTGTCGCGCAAGGGGCGGAGTCGGGTGGCCACACGGGCAGCATCGGCACCACCGTGCTGGTGCCGGAAGTCGTCGACCGGGTCAGTCCCCTGCCGGTGCTGGCGGCCGGTGGCATCGTCGATGGCCGCGGCGTTGCCGCCATGCTGGCCTTGGGCGCGCAAGGGGTCTGGCTCGGCACGGCTTTCCTGTTGTCCGAGGAATGCCGCCTCTACCCCGAGCACAAGCAACAAATCATGGCCGCGCGCAGCCACGAGTTCGTGGTCACCCGCGCCTATACCGGCAAGCCCGCGCGCGACGTGCGCAACGCGCTGATCGACCGCTGGGAACGCAGCGGCCTTCCGGCGCTGCCGATGCCGCTGCAATGGGTGCTGTTGCGCGAAGTGCGCGCGGCAGCCCTGGCGGCCGGTCGCTACGATCTGCTGAACAACCCGGCCGGGCAGGGCGGCGGCCGGCTTGGTCGGCTGCGGCCCGCGCGCGCGATTTTCCGGGCGATCGTCGCCGAGGCCGAGGCGACGCTGGAACGGCTGGCGCGCCAGCATTGGCCGGCCGGAGCGGGAGAACGGAGGCAAGGGGCATGAATCTTGGGTTGCTGTTGACCCAGGCGGCCGGCAAGTGGCCGGACAAGGTGGCGCTGGTGTTCGAGGGCCGGCGCTGGACCTTCCGGCAGTGGAACCGCGAGGTGAACAAGACCGCGCATGCCTTCGCCGCACGCGGCATCGGCAAGGGCGACCGCGTCGCTTTCCTGACCTGGAACCTGCCGGAGCAGGTGATCGGTTTCTTCGCGGCGCAGAAGCTGGGCGCCGTGCCGGTGCCGATCAACTATCGGCTGGCCGCGAACGAAGTGAAGTACATCGTCAACGATTCGGGCGCGCGCCTGTTTGTCTTCGAGGAGGCGCTGCGCGAGCGGGTGACGGCGATCCGCGCCGAGCTGCCGCGTGTCGAGTGCGTCATCTATGTCGGCGGCCGGCCGGAACGGGGCGAGCATGAGTTCTGGCGGTTCATCGAGCAAGGCAGCGAGCGCGAGCCCGAGGTGGCGGCGGGCCTGGAGGATCCCGCCTATATCATGTACACCTCCGGCACCACCGGCCTGCCGAAAGGCGTGGTGCGCAGCCACCGCGCGGAACTCTGTGGCGCCATGATCATGGCGCTGGAATGCGGCTTCCGGCATGACGACGTGATCCTCAACAACAAGCCGCTGTTTCACATCGCGCAACTGCAGCTCCAGCTCGTCCCGTTCGTCATGCTGGGCGGCACCAACGTGATGACGCGCGGCTTCGACGTGGACGAGACCCTGGCCCTGGTCGGCAAGGAACGGCTGACCTGCCTGCATGGCGTGCCGACGCAGATGGTGATGATGATGCAGGCCGACCTGTCGAAATACGACCTGCGCAGCCTGCGCTGCGGCTTCTATGGCGGGCAGACCCTGGCCGACGATGTCACGCGCAAGTGCATGGCGCTGTTTCCCGACAGCTTCCTCAACGTCTATGGCGCGACCGAGGCGTTGACCGTCACCACCTGCAACTACCGCCGCCATCCGGACAAGCTTGGCAGTGTCGGCCATGCCGCGACCGCCATGGAAACCCGCATCATCCGCAGCGATGCGACCGACATCGCCGATCTGGCGGCGCCGGGCGATGTCGGGCAGTTGATCGCCCGCGGACCGAGCCTGTTGACGGAGTATCTCAACCTGCCGGAGCGCACCTCCGCCGCCTTGCGCCAGGGCTGGTATTTCACGGGCGATGCCGCCTTCGCCGACGAGCAAGGCTTCATCACGGTGATGGGCCGCATGGACCACACCATCAAGACCGGCGGCGAGAACGTGCATCCCTCGGAGATCGAGAACGTTCTATTCGACCACCCGGGCATCGCCAATGCCGCCGTGGTGGGGCTGCCCAGCCGCAAATGGGGCCAAGCGGTCTGCGCGGCGGTGATCCGCAAGGATGCCGCCTTGAGTGCAGAGGCGCTCGACGCCTTCTGCCGGGCAAGTCCGAACCTGGCCGGCTTCAAGCGGCCGCGCCATTATTTCTTCGTCGACGAAATCCCGGCCAATTCCACCGGCAAGGTCGAACGCGGCAAGCTTAGGGAGAAGCTGGCCGGACTGGCGGGCGGCATGCTGGAGTGATCGGCGGACGCGATCGAGGGGACCCAAGCCTTGCGCCTTTCCTACGTTTCTCCGTTCAGCCGGCCCGAGCAGCGCCGCAACGCGATCGAATACGCCAAGCTGGCGGAGGCGTCGGGCTACGATGCGGTCTGGCTGCCCGAAGCGTTCGGTTCGGACGCGTTCACGCTGCTCGGCCTGCTGGCTGGCCACACCCAGCGGCTCAAGCTCGGCACCGGCATCGTCAACATCTACTCGCGCTCACCGGCGCTGCTGGCGCAAAGCTTCGCAACGCTCGACGAGATTTCCGGCGGCCGGGCCATTATCGGGCTGGGGACCAGCGGCCCCATCGTGGTGCGCGACTGGCACGGCCTGCCGTTCGACAAGCCGCTCAGGCGCACCCGCGAGGTGGTGGAGATCCTGCGCCTGGCCCTCGCGGGCGAACGCGTGAACTACCAGGGCGAGTGTTTCCGGCTCGCCGGCTTCCAGATGCTGACCCGGCCGCTCCAGCAGCGCATGCCGATCTATCTTGCCACCTTCAAGCCGAATGCCGTGCGGCAGACGGGCGCCATCGCCGACGGCTGGATGCCGACGCATGTCTCCGTCCGCAACCTCGCGGCGTTGCGCCGGCCGCTGGTCGAGGGCGCGCAAGCCGCCGGCAGGGAGCCGGCACAGATCGATATGGCGGCGCTGACGCTGACCGCCTGTCTTGCGGACGGCGAGCGCGCCCGCACGCTCGCCCGCGAGCATCTTGCCTATTACGTCGGCGGGATGGGGTCGTTCTACCAGGAACTGCTGCATTCCTACGGCTATGGCGGCGTCGCCGACGAGGTGGGCGCCTTGTGGAAGCAGAACCGCCGGACGGAAGCGGCAAAGGCCATTGCGCGCCACGTGCTGGACGATCTCGTGGTCGCCGGCACGCCCGAGGACTGTCGGGCGGGGTTGGCGGCCCGGGCGGCGGCGGGCTTTGCCCACCTCATCGCCTTTCCGCCACACGGTATGTCGGCGGCAGAGACGCGCGAGACGCTGGCGGCGCTGCCGGCGCTCGCGCGTTGAATTGCCTCAGGCGGCGGCCTCGACGATCCGCTCGTTGATGGTGAGGCCCAGTTCGCCGGCCGAGACCTGCACCTGGTCGCCTTCGCCGACAGCGCCTTCCAGGATCATCTGCGCCAGTGGATTCTGCAGCTGCCGCTGGATCGCGCGTTTCAGCGGTCTCGCGCCATAGGCTGGGTCATAGCCGGCCCGCGCCAGCCACGCGCGCGCCGCATCGTCGAGCGACAGGCCGATCTTGCGTTCGGCCAGAAGGGCTTCCAGGCGGCGCAACTGGATGCGCACGATGCCGTCCATCTGCGCCCGACCCAGCCGGTGGAACAGGATCACTTCATCCAGCCGATTGAGGAACTCCGGCCGGAAGTTGGCCCGCACGGCCTCCATCACCGGCGCCCGCGCCACCTCCGAATCCTCGCCTTCCGCCAGTTGCACCAGATATTCGGAACCGAGGTTCGAGGTCAGCACGATCAGCGTGTTGGTGAAATCGACCGTGCGGCCCTGGCCGTCGGTCAGGCGACCGTCGTCCAGCACCTGCAGCAGGATGTTGAACACGTCTTGGTGGGCTTTCTCGACCTCGTCGAACAAGACCACCTGGTAGGGCCGGCGCCGGACCGCCTCGGTCAGCGCGCCGCCTTCCTCGTAGCCGACATAACCGGGTGGCGCGCCGATCAGCCGGGCGACCGCGTGCTTCTCCATGTATTCCGACATGTCGATGCGGACCATCGCCTGCTCGTCGTCGAACAGGAATTCGGCCAGCGCCTTGCATAGCTCGGTCTTGCCCACGCCGGTCGGGCCCAGGAACAGGAACGACCCGATCGGCCGGCGCTGGTCCTGCAGGCCGGCCCGCGCCCGACGCACGGCGTTGGCGACCGCGGTCAGCGCCTCCGCCTGGCCGACCACCCGGCTGGCCAGGGCCGCTTCCATGCGCAGCAGCTTTTCGCGCTCGCCGGCCAGCATCTTCTCCACCGGAATGCCGGTCCAGCGCGAGACCACGGCGGCGATGTCCTGCTCCGTCACCACCTCGCGCAAGAGCCGCTTGCCGTCCTCGGCTTCGGCCTGCTTCAGCTTGCGTTCCAGTTCCGGCACGATGCCGTAGGCGATTTCGCCAGCGCGGTTGTAGCGGCCTTCGCGCTGGGCGATCTCCAACTCCCCGCGCGCCTGATCGAGCTGTTCCTTCAGCTTCTGCGCATCGGCGAGCTTGCTCTTGGCGTTCTGCCAAGCCAGCGTCAACTCGGCCGACTGGGCTTCCAGTTCGGCCAAATCCTTCTCCAGCTTTTCAAGCCGTTCGCGGCTGGCGCGGTCGGCTTCCTTGCGCAGCGCCTCGCGCTCGATCTTGAGCTGCACGATGCGGCGGTCGAGCTCGTCCATGGCCTCGGGCTTGCTGTCGACCTCCATGCGCAACCGGCTCGCCGCCTCGTCCACCAGGTCGATCGCCTTGTCGGGCAGGAAGCGATCGGTGATGTAGCGGTTGGAAAGCGTCGCCGCCGAGACCAGCGCCGCGTCGGCAATGCGCACGCCGTGATGCAGTTCGTACTTCTCCTTCAGGCCGCGCAGGATGGAAACCGTGTCGGCAACCGTCGGCTCGCCGACAAAGACCGGCTGGAAGCGCCGCGCCAGGGCCGCATCCTTCTCCACGTGCTTGCGGAACTCGTCGAGCGTGGTGGCGCCGACGCAATGCAACTCGCCGCGTGCCAGCGCCGGCTTCAGCAGGTTCGAGGCATCCATCGCGCCATCCGCCTTGCCGGCGCCGACCAGGGTGTGCATTTCGTCGATGAACAGCACCACCTGGCCCTCTGCCGCCTGGATCTCGGACAGCACGGCCTTCAGCCGTTCCTCGAACTCGCCGCGGAACTTGGCGCCGGCGATCATCGCGCCAAGGTCGAGCGCCAGCAGACGCTTGCCCTTCAGGCTTTCCGGCACATCGCCGCGCACGATGCGCAAGGCGAGCCCCTCGACGATGGCGGTCTTGCCGACGCCCGGCTCGCCGATCAGCACGGGGTTGTTCTTGGTGCGACGCGACAGCACCTGGATGGTGCGCCGGATCTCCTCGTCGCGGCCGATCACGGGGTCGAGTTTGCCCTCGGCTGCCGCCGCCGTGAGGTCGCGGGAATATTTCTTCAGGGCGTCGTAGGCGTTCTCGGCGGTCGCGCTGTCCGCCTTGCGGCCCTTGCGCAGGTCGTTGATCGCCTTGTTGAGCGTCTGTGCGCTGAGGCCGGCATCCTTCAGCAAGCCAGCGACATTCGTGCCCTGTGCCAGCGTCATCGCCAGCAGCAAGTATTCCGCGGTGACGTAACTGTCGCCGGCCTTCTCGGCCAACTGTTGCGCCGCGTCGAACAGGCGCGCCAGTTCTGGCGCCAGGTAGATCTGCCCGGCGCCCGGCCCCTCGACCCGCGGCAGCCTTGCCAGCGACCGCTCCACGGCCTGCAGCGCCTCTTTCGGCTGGCCGCCCGCCGCCTGGATCAGGCCGCTTGCCATCCCCTGCTCGTCCTCGAGCAGCACCTTGAGCAAGTGGTCGGGAACGAACTGCTGATGGCCCGAGCGCTGCGCCAAGCCTTGCGCCGACTGCACGAAGCCGCGCGCACGTTCCGTGAACTTCTCGAAATCCATGTGCCCTCCTCCGGCGCATGCCCGACAGCCGGCATTGGCCTGTCGCGCACACCCGCCGGCTCGCCGGCCGCCTCTGCCCCCTCAAGGGTTGCGCGAGCAGCCCGCCAGCCACCTTGACGGTCCTCAAGCGCGAGCGACCGCCGGTCTCTTTCTAGATAGGAAGGCACGCGACCGGCGCAAGGCAGCGCCGGTCGCCGTCGCTAGTCGCCGGATTTGTCCGGATCGACGTCCGGCTGCCGGGAATCGAAGGGCGGTGCGCCATGCCTGGGCCCGATCGACGGCTGTTCGCTCATGCCGTCGATCACCGGCGGTTGCTGGCCATTGCCGTGCGCCAGCTGGCCGTCGTGCGCGGCTTCCTCGCCGCCGGGCCCTTGCTGGCCGTTGGGGCGGTTCATGCCGCCGTTCTGCGGGTTCAGCAGGCCCTGCGCCACCATCAGGCGGTAGTAGTGCTCGGCATGCTGTAGGTAGTTCTCCGCCGCGATGCGGTCGCCCGTGGACGAGGCGTCGCGCGCCAGTGCCTGATAGCGATCGTAAATGTACATCGCCGTGCCGCGGATCTTGACGTCGGGTCCGTTGCTGTCGAGCGTTCGATTTGAATTGCCCATGAACGGCCGGCGCCCACCGGGGCGGCCGCGCCCCCGCTTCTGAGGTGCGTTTTGTCTCATGCTCGGTCTATGTTCGACAAAGGTTGCTTGTTTGAGGCCTCCCGGTCCGCCGCCGTCGCTGCGCAGGCTCCACCCACGCTGGCAACGGGATGCGGAACATGGCCATAGGCACAATCGCGCGGCCGATCCGAGTCCAAGCCCCCGCGGTCAGCAAGCGACAGGGCGACCCTAGCCTGCCCCGGTCGGCAATCCAACAGCTTTTTTCTTAACTACGGCTGAACGCGAGGGCGCGCGGCCGCCCTGCCAGATCGGGAAAAACCCCGAGCCGGTGCAGGCCCCGCTCCTCCGCCAGCCGCACCACCGCCGCCGCTTGGCCCAGTCCGCATTCCAACACCGCCCCGCCGCCCGGCGCCAGCAGGCGGGGCAGGTCTGGCACAAGTCGACGATAGGCGGCCAGCCCGTCCTTGCCGCCGTCGAGCGCCAATCTGGGTTCATAACGCGCGACTTCCGGCGCCAGGCCGGCCAGTTCGGCGGCCGGGATATAGGGCGGGTTGGTGATCACCAGGTCGAACGTGCCGTGCAGCGCCGTGGCCCAGTCGCCGACCAGGAAGCTGGCGCGTCCGGCCACTTCCAGTCGCCGGGCGTTGTCGCGCGCGATGGTCAACGCTGCCGGGCTCGCGTCCACGCCGATGCCGACGGCGCGCGGCCGTTCCGCCAGCAGCGTCAGCAGCAGGCAGCCGCTGCCGCAGCCGAGGTCGAGCAGACGCGGGCTGGCGCCACGCTCCGCCAGCCCGGCCAACGCGGCTTCGATCAGGCTCTCGCTATCGGGGCGGGGGTCGAGCACCGCGGCGCTCACCCGGAAGCTCCGGCCATAGAATTCGCGTTCCCCCAACAGATGGGAGACCGGCTCGCGCGCCTCGCGGCGGCCGAGGAGTTGCTGGTAGTGCCGCGACTGGGCGGCGCTGAGCCGGCGGTCGGCCATGCCGAGCAGCCGGTCGCGCGTGGCACCGATGGCGGCCGCCAGCAACAGACCGGCATCCAGGCGGGCGCTGTCGATGCCGGCTGCCGCCAGCAACCGGGTCCCCCGTGCCCAAGCCGCGTCCAGGCATTCCACCCGCCGCCTCCGTTCAGGCCGCCTGCTCGACTTGCGCCAGTCGTTCCGCCTGGTCGGCGGCCATCAGTGCCGACACGATCTCGTCAAGCTCGCCCTCGACCACGCGGTCCAGCTTGTAGAGGGTCAGGTTGATGCGGTGGTCGCTCAGGCGGTTCTGCGGAAAATTGTAGGTGCGAATGCGTTCGGAGCGGTCGCCCGAGCCGACCTGCTGGCGGCGGCTGCTGGCGCGCGCGCTGGCCTGCGCCTCGCGTTCGCGCTCGAACAGCCGGGCGCGCAGGATTTTCAACGCCTTGGCCTTGTTCTTGTGCTGCGACTTCTCGTCCTGGCAGATCACCACCAGGCCCGTCGGCAGGTGCGTGATGCGCACCGCGCTGTCGGTCGTGTTGACATGCTGGCCGCCCGCGCCTTGCGCGCGATAGACGTCGATCCGCAAGTCCTTGTCGGCAACGGCGACGTCGATCTCCTCCGCTTCCGGCAGCACGGCGACGGTCGCGGTCGAAGTATGGATGCGGCCGCTCGCCTCGGTCTCCGGCACGCGCTGCACCCGGTGCACGCCCGACTCGTATTTCAGCCGCGCGAACACGCCGCGCCCGCCGATCGAGGCCACCGCCTCGCGCAGGCCGCCCAGGTCGGTTTCGCTGACACTCAGCAGCTCGTAAGTCCAGCCCTGCAGCTCGGCATAGCGCTGATACATGCGCAGCAGGGTGCCGGCGAACAGGGCGGCCTCGTCGCCCCCGGTGCCCGCGCGCACTTCCAGAATGGCGTTGCGCTCGTCGGCGGCATCGCGGGGCAACAGCAGAATGCCCAGCGCGCGCTCGGCCGCCGGCAGCTTGGCCCGCGCTTGCGCCAACTCTGCCGCGGCCAGCTCGCGCATTTCCAGGTCGCTGCCTTCGCCCGCCAGCTCCTCCAGACCGGCGATCTCGTCGCGCAACAGGCGCACCGCCAGCGCCGCGCGTTGAATTGGCTGGAACTCGGCATATTCCTTCGACAGGCGAACGAACGCTGCAGCCTCCAGGCCGCCCTCCGCCAGCCTTGCCTCCAGTTCCTTGCCGCGCTCGATCAAGCGATCGATCTGTGGGTCGGCGAGCATGGGCTCAACGATAGGCGCCGAGCGAACCGGCAAGCGCGGGCAACGCGACGCGACGCTGTTCGCCGCTGCCGAGGTCGCGCAAGGTCGCTTCGCCCCGGCTGAGTTCGTCGTCGCCCAACAGGATCGCCGCCCTGGCGCCGATGCGGTCGGCCCGCTTCATCTGCCGGCCCAAGCCGCCCCCGAATCCCAGGTCGACGACATGGCCCAGCGCCCGCAACTCGCGCGCCAGCAGCCAGGCGCGTTCCTCGGCCGCCTGGCCCAGCGCCACCAGCGCGATCAGTCCGGGCGTGGCGGGCAGAGTGCTGGTCAGCATGCCCAGTCGCTCGATGCCGCCCGCCCAGCCGATGCCCGGCGTCGACGGTCCCCCCAAGGTTTCGATCAGGCCGTCGTACCGGCCGCCGGCGATCACCGCGCCCTGCGAGCCCAATGCCTCGGTGACGAACTCGAAGGCTGTGTGGGTGTAGTAGTCGAGCCCGCGCACCAGACGCTGGTTGACCTGGTAGGCGACACCCAGGCGGTCAAGCCCGCGGCACACGGCGGCGAAGAAGTCGAGCGAGGCGGGGTTGAGATACTTGTGCAGCAGCGGCGCCTCGGCCAGCAACGCCCGGTCGCCCGGATCCTTGCTGTCCAGGATGCGCAACGGATTGCGCACCAGCCGGTCGCGACTGTCGGGCGACAGCTTGGCTTCGTACCGGGAGAAATAGTCTAGCAGAGCGTGGCGATAGGCTTGCCGGCTGGCCGGATCGCCCAGCGTGTTGAGCAGCAGGCGGCAGCGGTCGAGCGCGCCCAGTCGCTCCAGGATCTCGGCCCCAAGCGCGATGATCTCGATATCCGCTTCGGGTCCGGCCACGCCCAGGATCTCGGCGTCGATCTGATGGAACTGCCGCAGGCGGCCCCTCTGTGGGCGCTCGTAGCGGAATACTGGGCCGGCGGCGAAGAATTTCAGCGGCAGGTTCTGTCGCCAGCCTTCCGAGATGAAGGCACGCGCGATGCCGGCGGTGAACTCCGGGCGCAGCGTCACTTCCTCGCCGCCACGATCGGTGAAGGTGTACATCTCCTTGCGCACGATGTCAGAGCCTTCGCCCAGCGTGCGGGCGAAGACCGGCGTGAACTCGAAAATCGGCGGCGCGATCTCGCCGTAGCCATAGCGCGCGGCCAGGTTTCGCGCGGTTTCCTCGACGTGCCGGTGGCGGCGCATCGTCTCGCCGTGAATGTCATGCGTGCCGCGAACCGGCTGCAGGCTCGCCACGTCGCTCTCCTGCCAGCTATTCCGCGGCGGCCGCCGGGGGGATCGCGGCGGCCCGGGCTCGTTCCAGTTCGGCGGCCTTCGCCTCGACCAGCGCCACCACGTGATCGACCAGGCGCTGGTCGTCAATGCGGTGGTCGGCAATGCCGCCAATATAGACCTGGTGCGTGCCGCGACCGCCGCCGGCGATGCCGATGTCGGTCTCGCGTGCTTCGCCCGGCCCGTTCACCACGCAACCCAGGATCGACAGCGTCATCGGCGTCCCGATATGCGCTAGGCGCTGCTCCAGCACTTCGACGGTCTTGATCACCGGAAAGGCCTGCCGGGCGCAGGAGGGACAGGCGATGATGCTGACACCGCGATGGCGCAAGCCGAGCGCTTTCAGGATCTCGAAGCCGGCATGCACTTCTTCCACCGGATCGGCCGCCAGCGAGACCCGGATGGTGTCGCCGATGCCCGCCCACAGCAGGCTGCCAATACCGATCGCCGATTTGACCGTTCCGGTGCGCAAGGCGCCCGCCTCGGTAATGCCAAGATGCAAGGGGTAGTCGCAGGCCTCGGCCAGTTGCTGATAGGCCGCCACCGCCAGGAACACATCGGAGGCCTTGACCGAGATCTTGAAGTCGTGAAAGCCGTTGTCTTCCAGGATACGGGCATGGTCGAGCGCGCTTTCCACCATCGCCTCGGGGCAGGGCTCGCCGTATTTCTCCAAGAGGTCCTTCTCCAGGCTGCCCGCGTTGACGCCGATGCGCATCGAGCAGCCGTGATCGCGCGCGGCCTTGATCACCTCGCGCACCCGCTCGGCCGAGCCGATGTTGCCGGGATTGATGCGCAGGCAGGCCGCTCCGCTTTCGGCCGCCTCGATGCCGCGCTTGTAGTGGAAATGGATGTCGGCGACGATCGGCACCTTGGCGGCGCGCACGATCTGCTTCAGCGCCAGCGAGCTTTCCTGATCGGGGCAGGAAATCCGCACGATGTCGGCCCCCGCCGCGTCCAGCGCCCGAACTTGCGCGATGGTGCCGGCGATGTCGGTGGTCGGCGTGGTCGTCATCGACTGCACGCTGATCGGCGCATCGCCGCCAACCGGGACGTTGCCCACGCGCACCTGCCGGGATTTGCGCCGGTGGATCTGCCGATAGGGTCTGACGCTGCTCATGACTCGCCTTCCTTTGCCGTGGCCCGTAGTGGCCCCCGCAAGGTCGCCGTAACATGTTGCTTTCCCATGACAGTTGCAAGCGGCCGCCGCGCGGCGGCGGAACTGGCGGGTGGTTCGAGGCCGGCGCCATGCAAACCGGCCGCGGCTGGAACGAACTCCTAACCCATTGACGCAGTGGATCGACCGCCACAGCGGATCAACGTCATCAGCTGCCGCTGACCCACTACGGCGTGCGCCGGGCCTGCCAGGCCGCGAATTTCTCTGGATCGAGCGGAATCTCGCGCCGCGTGACGCCCACCGGCCCCGGCACGCTCTGCAACCGGCCATCGACATAGACCTCGATGCCTCCGGCATTGCCGGTGGTCATCACCAGATCCGGCCGGTTGGGTGCGTGGTAGGTGTCGCCGCTGCGCAGGATGCGGGTCAACAATTGCTCGTTATTGGCACCGACGACTTGCACCCAGCTATCGGAGGTCGCCCGCAGCACGATCCGGGCATCGCGGTTGGCCTGGCCCAGCACCTGCGCGCCCGGTGGCGCCGGTGGCAGGACGGTGAAATGAGTGCCGCTGGCGGTCGCCGGGGCCGGCACGACGGGAGCGGCCAGAATGACCGTGGGGTCCGGCACGCGGCGGTCGGGCGCGGGCTCCACGGCGGCCCGCCCGGCCGGTTCCGCCATTGTCGCCCGACCGGCCGGTTCGGAACCTTGCGGTGGCGCGCTCGGCGTGGCGGCGACGGCACCTGGAACGGGCAGTGGCGCGGCCGGGGTCGGCGCGGCCGGGCTTGGCGGGGGCGGGCTTGGCGCGGGCGCTACCAGCCGGGCCGGCGCTTCGCCGCTCGCCACTGCCGGCGGCTCCGGTGTCGGCCGAGCCAGGGCGCGCAAGCTTTCCGGCGGCTCCGCCACGCGCACGCGCATCGGGCCCAGATCCTGCCAATAGCTCCAGCCCAGAAACAACACGAGGGCCACCACGAACGAGGTCGCGGCCAGCCACCAGCGCGGCTGCTGCGGTTCTTCCACCGGGCCGCGCACCACCAAGCGCGACGGCCGCACCTCCGCAGCACTTTCCGCCCAGTAGGTTTCCAGCACTCCGCGCGGATCGACACCCAGGAAATTGGCGTAGGAGCGGATGAAACCGCTGACATAGGCCGGGCCAGGCAAGTCGGGGAAGCGGCCTTCCTCCAGCGCCGACAGGAAGCGCTCGTTGATGCGCAAAGCCGTTGATACGTCGCGATGGCTGAGGCCGTGCTGCAGGCGAATGCGGCGCAGTTCGTTGCCGATCCCCTGATAGGGACCGCCCGGCTCGCTCGCCCGCCCGCCAAGGTCAGTCTTCATCGACCGGTGCGGCACGGACCTGGGATCGGTATCGTCCATCGACATCCGTCGCGAATCGCGCGAAAACGCCACGATCCGCAGCAGTAATACCCCAAGCTTCCGACAAACGCCACGATTTCCAGCGCGGCGCGGCGCCCGCCGCCGCTAGATCACCAGCTCCAGATCGCCCAGCCGTTTGGAGAGTTTCAGGTTCTCCGAATAGTCGACCGGCACGGCGATAAGCGCCGGGCCCTTTTGTCGGAACGCCTGTTTGAGCGCCGGCATCAGCTCGTCCGCCCGCCGGATGGTCTTGCCCCAGATGCCAAATGCCTTGGCCAACAGCGCGAAGTCAGGGTTGCCAAACGCCAAGTCCGAATGCCGGCCGGCGAAGTGGCTCTGCTGCTTCCATTTGATCAGGCCATATTCATTGTCCACCCAGACCATGGCGACCACGTTGAGACCCAGACGCTGGGCGGTTTCCAGGTCCTGCACGTTCATCAGGAAGCCGGCGTCGCCGCTGATCGACAGCACCTTTCGTTCGGGCGCCGCCAGCTTGGCGCCGATCGACCCCGGCAGTGCGAAGCCCATGGAACAGAATCCGTTTGAGATCAGGCAGGTATTCGGCTCGTCGCACTGGTAGTAGCGCGAGATCCACATCTTGTGCGCGCCGACATCGCTCAGCAGGATGTCGTTCGGCCCCAAGGCCTGGCGCACGTCCCACAAGATGCGCTGCGGTTTCATCGGAAAGGCGGCGTCGTCCTTCTCGGCCGCGAAATCATCCAGCATGCGCTGACGCAGCCGCTGATGGCGGGCAATGTCGAACAGCGGCAGCTTGTCGTCGAAGCGGGCGTTCAACTCCTCGCTGATCTGCCACAGCGCGTCGGCCACATCGGCCACCACCTCGCATTCGACCGGATAGTCGCGATCGACTTCCGCCGGATGGAAGTCGATATGCAGCAGGCGGCGGCGCTCGGGATGCTTGTTCCAGGCCGAGGGGCTGTACTCCACCAGGTCGTAGCCAACCGCGATCACCAGGTCGGCCGCTTCCACCGCCGCCATCACATGGTCCTTGGATTGCAGACCGATGGTGAACAGACAATGCGGATCGCTGCGCGCCACCGCACCCTTGCCCATGAAGGTGTTGACCACCGGCACACCCACCTTGTGCGCGAAGCGACGGAGCTGTTGCGCGGCGCGCTTGCGCACCGCGCCATTGCCGGCCAGCAGCACCGGATTCTTGGCCGCGGCGATCAGGTCGACCGCCTGGCGGACGGCCTTGTAATCGGCCGCTGGCCTTCGGGTGCGCCGGACGGCCATCGGTTTGGCTTCCAGTTGTTCCTTGGCAATATCCTCCGGCAGCTCCACGATGCAGGCGCCGGGCTTCTCCTGCTCGGCCAGCTTGAAGGCCTTGCGCACCACTTCCGGGATGTTGGCGCCGTTGCTCAGCGAATGGGCCCATTTGCTGATCGGCCGATACATCGCCACCGCGTCCATGTTCTGGTGGCTTTCCTTGTGCAGCCGATAGGTGCCGGCCTGCCCCAGGATCGCCACCACCGGCGAGCGGTCCATGTTCGCATCCGCGATGCCGGTGACCAGATTGGTGGCGCCCGGGCCCAACGTCGCCAGGCACACGCCCGCCTTGCCGCTCAAGCGGCCATAGGCGTCGGCCATGAAGGCGGCGGCCTGTTCGTGCCGGCACAGCACGAAACGAACGGCGCTGTCCTTCAGCGACATCACCAGATCGGCGTTCTCCTCGCCGGGCAGCCCGAACACCTGGCTGACACCCTCGGCCTCCAGGCATTTCACGAACAAGTCAGACGCTTTCATGCCGGATCCTTGGGCCAACGGCTTGGTTGCCGGGATGGCAACCGGTAGCACGACACGTAACGTTGCGCGCCGCCTCGCACCGGCCGTCCCGCGTTCCCGGCTGACGCCGCCGCTAGGCACCGCGCTCAGGCGACTCCTCTCGCTGATCGAGCTTGTTGCCGTCGAGCTGACGCTCGCGCCGCAAGACTTCTAGATCGCTGACTTCGCGTTCGGTCTTGCCCTGGCCGTGGCGTGCGCGGTTCTCCGCCGCCAGCCGTCGTCCTCGTTCCTTGGCCATCGCCTTGCGATAGCGGTTGAGATTGATGACCTCGCCCATGGCCAATCCTCCAGGCGCCCCTTTGCTGCGCCCCATCACGCGGAAATGCGCGACCAACGGCCCCCGTTGCAATAGACTAGTGCAACGCTAGGCGGTTGCAAGCCATGGCTCCGCCCGCGGCTAGGGAGTGCGTGGCAATGGGCAAGTGGGCGATCGGCGTTCTGGTCTTTCTCTTTGCCATCCTGGCGGCGGCGTTCCTGGCGCCGAGCTTCGTCGACGTCAACAGCTACAAGCCGGAAATCGCGCGTGCCGCGAAAGAGGCGACCGGTCGCGATCTGGCGATCGACGGCCCGATCGGCCTGTCGCTGTTGCCGGCGCCGACGGTGACCATCGACAGTCTCCGTCTGGCCAATCTGTCGGGCGGCAGCCAGCCCGACATGCTGCGCCTGCAGCAGGCGCGGGTCGCGGTCGCGCTTTGGCCCTTGCTGTCGGGCAACATCAAGGTCACGAGCGTTCGGTTGGTGAAGCCGGAAGTCCTGCTAGAAAGCCTAGCGGACGGCCGCGCCAACTGGCGCTTCCTGGCCACGGAGCCGGCGGCCGGCGCGGCGGCGCAACCGGCCGCTTCCGGCGGCGGCTTCGCCTTGTCGCTGGACGACGTGCGAATCGAGCAGGGCGTGCTGCGTTACCGTGACGCCAAGGCGGGCAGCGACGAGCGCATCGAGGCGATCGACCTCGCCGGCTCGGCCGGTTCGCTGGCCGGGCCCTTCGCCGCCTCGGGCGGGTTGACGCTGCGCGGTACGCCGCTTGCCTTTGAACTGCGCGCAGGGACGCTGGCGGGCGCCCAGCCGGTACCGCTGACCCTGGCGCTGAGGCAGGCCGAGAGCAGCACCAAGTTCGACTTTCAGGGCGTGCTCAACGATCCCGCCGGCAAGGCCGAGGCCAACGGCAAGTTGAAATTGCAGGTCGCCAACCTGGCGCAACTCGCGCAGCGGTTGCTGGCGTCCGAGCTTCCGGCGCCGCTGGCGCAAGCGCTGAGCCTGGAGGCAACGCTTGCCGGCAATGTTGAGCGGCTGCAGGCCAGCGACCTGCAGCTTGGCCTGGGTGACATGAAGGCGAGCGGGGGCCTGCTGTTGCGGCTGCAGCCCAAGCCGGCTTTCGAAGTGGCGCTCAGCAGCAACAAGTTCGACCTCGACGGCTGGCTCGCGGCGGCGGCAAAGGTCGCGCCGGCCGCGCCGAAGTCCGCACCGGCCGGGGAGCGGCCCGCGCCCTTCGCGATCGACCCCGAACTTACCGGCAGCGTGAAGCTGGCGATCGAAGGCGTCACGCTGTACCAGCAAGCGATTCGCCAGGTGCAGCTCGTGGGCTCGGTCGCGGGCGGACAGATCCGCATCGACAAGGCGGGTGCCCTGCTGCCGGGCGGTTCCGATATCGCCTTGTCCGGCGCAGTGCAGGCGCGTGCCGGCAAGCCGATATTCGACGGCCGGGTGGAACTGGCGGCGGACAATCTGCGCGGCTTGCTGAACTGGCTGAAGCTCGACGTCAACCAAGTGCCGCAGGGCCGGCTGGGGAACCTTTCGTTGACCTCCGGTCTCAAGGCCTCGGCCGAGGAGCTGCAACTCGCCGGCATCAACCTGCGGCTCGACAGCTCGACGCTGACCGGCAATGCCGCTTACCAGCTGCAGTCGCCGCGGCCGAGCTTCGCGCTCGATCTTGCAATAGACAAGTTCAACGTCGATGGCTATCTGCCCGACGCGGCGCCGGCCAAGGCAGGCGACAAGTCGGCAGGGTCGCCATTGGCGGCGCTGGAGCAGTTCGACGCCAGCATCAAGCTGAAGGTCGGCCAACTGACCTACAACAGGATACCGGTCGACGGCGCGCAGATCGACGCCATGCTGCGCCAAGGCCGGCTTGAGGTCAGCAATGCCAGCGTGCGCAACCTGGCGGGCAGCTCCGCAGCCTTGGCCGGAACCTTCGCCAACCTTGCCAGGAAGCCGGCGGTCAGGGCCAGCGCCAGTATCGCATCCAACGACTTGACCGGACTGACGCGTCTTGCCGGTCTGGAACTGCCGTTCGCGCCCGCCAAGCTCGGCCGCAGCGAGATCAAGGCCAGCGTCGATGGCGAGGGCGACGCGATCAAGCTGGCGGTGGCGGCCGTATTGGGTGCGACGCAAATCGAACTCGGCGGCAATCTCGCCGGCCTCGCCGGGCAGCCGAGTTTCAATCTTTCGCTGGACGCCCAGCACCGCTCGCTGGAGCAGCTTGCCGCGCTGTTCGATCTCGGTTTGCGACCGCAGGCCGGAAGCGACGGGCCGGTCAGCTTGAAAGGCACGCTGAAGGGCAAGCCGTCGGCGATCGACCTCGATCTGAGCGGCGGCGTGGCGGGCGGCCTGTTGAAGGTGGCTGGCCAAGTCGGCGAAGCGAACGGCCAACCCAACCTGAAACTCGCACTGAACGCCTCGCATCCCGACGCGGTCCGCCTGCTGCGGGGGCTTGGCGCCGATTTCCAGCCGGCGCTCGGCAATTTCGGCGGCCTGCAGCTGGCGGGCAGCCTGGCGGGCAGCGCCGCGACGATGGAGCTGGCCGGCCTGAAGGGCAATTTCGGGCCGCTCGGGTTCACCGGCAATGCCCGTGCGGAATTGGAACGGCAGCCGCGACCGCGACTTGTCGCCAAGCTTCAGACCAGCGAGATCGTGACCGACTTCTTCGCGGCGCCGGCTGCGCCCGCCGGCGCGGCGCAGCCTGGACGCGCCGCCGCGTCGCCGGCCGAGCGCTGGTCGCGCGAACCGTTACGGCTGGACGACCTCTCGGCGTTCGATGCGGACCTTGAGCTCACGGCGCCCAAGCTGGTCTCGGGCGAAGCGGTGTTGAGCGATCCCAGGCTCAACATACAAGTGAAGGACGGCGTATTGACGGTGCCCAGTTTGATGGGTCGCCTGTTCGACGGCCAGCTCGAAGGGCGGGCACAGCTTGCCGGGCAGGGCAAGCCACAACTGGCGGCAACGCTGAATCTGAGCGGCGCCAATCTGGAGGCGGCGACGCGGGAGGGCCAGGCGCCGGGCAAGGCCACCGGACAGTTTGGCTTCAAGCTCGACCTGAAGGGAACCGGCGCCAGCCAATGGGACTTGGTAAACAACCTGAACGGGGCCTTCCGCTTCGGCGCCGAGCGTGGCGTGGTGCGTGGCGCCAACCTGCGGCAACTCAGCGACCGGCTGAAGAACCTGAGTGGCGGACTTGACTATCTCGACCTGATCAACCGCGCCTTCGCCGGCGGCGAAACGTCCTATTCGACCATCGCCGCCAGTTTCGTCGTGGTCAATGGCATCGCCCGCACGCAGGATGGTCAAGCCCTGCTGGACGCGGCCACCGCCAACTTCCAGGGCGTGGTCAACTTGGTCACTTGGTCGCTCGACATCAAGGGCGACGCCAAGCTCAGCGAGCATCCCGCGGTTCCGCCGGTTGGCATCCGCTACCACGGCTCGCTCGACGATCCGCAGCGCGAGATCGGCACGCGCGAACTGGAAGCCTATCTGGCGCAGCGGGTGGGCGGCGAGCTGCTGCGCAAGGGGCTGGGCGACAAGGCCGGGCCGCTGGGCGGCATCCTCGGCGGCAAGCCAGCCACGACCGCGCCGCAGCCGGCACCGCAGCCCAGCGCCACGCCCGCGCCCAAGCCGAGCCCGTCGGATCCCAAGCAGGCGATCCCGGGTCTGCTCAAGGATCTGCTGAAGCGTTGACCGCGTCGCGTCGCGACAGGCGTTCGAGGACGTAAAGCCGCAGCGCGCTCGACAGGTTGCCCGAGCGCGCCCGGTCGACTTCGGCGATCAGCCGATTGAGCGAGCGGTGCTCGTCCCTGGCCGCCTGCCGCAACGCTTGCCAGAAGGCTTCTTCCAGGGAAACGCTGGTGGCGTGGCCGCCCAGCAGCACCGATCGTTTGCGGATGCGGGCGGGCGAAGGGTTCACGTCGGTCCGAGCATGCCGTCGGGCTTCACCCAGCGGTCGAAATCGCGGGCGGTGACAAGACCCAGTTCGACCGCCGCCTCCTTCAGCGTGCTGCTGGCCTTGTGCGCGTGCTTGGCGATCTTCGCCGCGTTGTCATAGCCGATATGGGGCGCGAGCGCGGTCACCAGCATCAGCGAACGCTGCATCAGCTCGTCGATGCGCACCTGGTTCGCTTCGATGCCGACAATGCAATTGTCGGTGAAACTGACCGCCGCGTCGGCCAGAAGCTGGATCGACTGCAACAGGTTGTAGGCCAGAACCGGTTTGAACACATTGAGCTCGAGATGGCCCTGGCCGCCGGCGACGCAGATGGTGGCGTGGTTGCCGATGACTTGCGCGCAGACCATGGTCAGCGCCTCGCACTGCGTCGGGTTGACCTTGCCCGGCATGATGGATGAGCCGGGCTCGTTCTCCGGCAGGTTGAGTTCGCCCAGGCCGGATCGCGGACCTGAGCCCAGCAGGCGGATGTCGTTGGCGATCTTCATCAGCGCAGTCGCGACCGCGCAAAGCGCGCCGGAGGCGAAGACCATTGCGTCGTGGGCCGCCAACGCCTCGAACTTGTTGGCGGCGGGGCGGAACTTCAAGCCGGTGAGGCGGGCGATCTCTGCCGCGATCGCCTTGTCGAATCCCTTGCGCGCGTTCAGGCCGGTGCCAACCGCGGTGCCGCCCTGGGCGAGCTCCAGCAACCCGTCTTGCGCTGTTTGCACGCGCCGGATGCCGGCCTTGACCTGCTGGGCGTAACCGGAGAATTCCTGACCAAGCGTTAGCGGCGTCGCGTCCTGCAAGTGCGTGCGGCCGATCTTGACAAGCCGTCGCCACTGCTTGGCTTTGGCGTCCAGCGCGACCTGCAGCTGCGTCAGCGCGGGCAACAGATGGCCGGCCACGTCGCGCGCCGCCGCGACATGCATGGCCGTCGGAAACGTGTCGTTGGAGGATTGCCCGCGATTGACGTGGTCGTTCGGGTGCACCGGCTTCTTGGAACCCATCCGGCCGCTCATGAGCTCGATCGCCCGGTTGGAGATCACCTCGTTGGCGTTCATGTTGCTCTGCGTGCCGGAGCCGGTCTGCCAGACCACCAGCGGGAAATGCGCGTCGAGCTTGCCTTCCGCGACTTCCGCTGCGGCACGCTCGATGGCGTGGCCGAGCTTGCCGTCGAGTTCGCCCATTTTCACGTTGACCCGGGCCGCTGCCTGCTTGATCACGCCCAGCGCGCGCACGATCGAGGCCGGCATGCGCTCCCAGCCGATCTTGAAGTTCTGCAGCGAGCGCTGCGTCTGCGCCCCCCAATAGCGGTCGGCGGGCACGTCGATCGGCCCGAAGGTGTCGGTCTCGGTGCGGCTTGCGGCGGGCTTCACCATCGGTTTGGTCATAGGTCGCTCATCGGTTGAGACTGTCGGTTGGGCCTGGACTGGCGCGCCTGCGTCGCCAACGTCGCCTTGCCATGATGCCGGGCGACCTTAGCGCAAGCCGTCGGGGCGATGAAGATCGTATTGGACGGGCCGGTCGGCGGGCGCGGCGCGGCGCCATCGGCGAAAGGCCGGGCGCCCAGGTTGAGAGCCTGGGCGGGAGACGGCCCGCCACTCGCGGCTGATTTGCAGAGGCTGCGCCCGCCGTCCTACTCTGCCGTGACGGTGGCTGGCGGGAGGGTCGTATTCGATGCAACGCGTTGGCGTCGATCCCCAGGTCGGATTGCTGGTGCGCGAATGAGTGCGAGCGCCGTCGAGCCGTTCCGTACCGCGCATGCGGCCGGACCGGACTGGCAGACGGCAGCGGCGCTGCTGCTGCGCCGCCTGGGTGCGGGCGCGGGTGCCAATCTCGGCTTCCTCTACGTCTCCGACCTGTTCGCCGACGACGTGGAACCGCTGCTGGGCTTCTTGCGCCAGCGCACGGGCGTCGAGCACTGGCTCGGCACGGTGGGGGTGGGCGTCTGCGCGACGGGGATTGAGTATTTCGACCGGCCGGCGATGGCGGCGATGATTGGCCGCATGCCGGAAGGCCGCTTTGCGCTGTTCGACAGCGTGCACCAGGATCTCAATTCATTCATCACCGAACGCCGCGATTGGCTGCAGCCCGACGCCGGCAATTTCGGCATCGTGCATGTCGATCCGCGGCGCGGCGAGCTGTTTCGCCTGCTGCCACTCTTCGCCGAAGCCTCGGGGAGTTTCCTGGTGGGGGCGCTCACCTCCTCGCGCGGCAAGCATCCGCAGTTGGCGGGCGGCGTGACCGAGGGCGGGGTGTCCGGCTTGCTGATGTCGCCCGATGTGGCGGTGGCGACGGCCTTGACGCAAGGCTGCTCGCCCATCGGGCCGCCGCACGAGGTGACGGACGCGCGGCAGAACGTGGCGGTAATGCTGGACGGGCGGCCCGCGCTCGATGTCTTCCGCGAGGATGTGGGCGAGTTGCTGGCGGGCGATCTCAAGCGCTGCGCCGGCTGCATTTACGCTGCCGTGCCGGTGGCCGGCAGCGACTGGGGCGACTACATGGTGCGCAACCTAGCCGGCATCGACGAGCGCAAGCGCCTGGTGGCGATCGGCGACATGTTGCAATCCGGCCAGCGGTTGATGTTCTGCCGGCGCGACCGGCAGGCGGCGGCCAACGACTTGGGCCGCATGCTGGCCGGCTTGAAGCGGCGGCTGTCGGGCCCGCCGCGCGGCGCGCTCTACCATTCCTGTCTGGCGCGCGGCGCCAACCTGTTCGACGCCGAGTCGGTGGAACTGGGCATGATCCGCGAGGCATTGGGCGAGGTACCGCTGGTCGGCTTTTTCGGCAATGGCGAGATCAGCAACAGCCGGCTCTATACCTATACGGGCGTCCTGACGGTCTTCTTGTGAGCCGGCAGTGAGCGCGCTGGGGGAGCCCGTGAGCTATCTCTTGGCCGAGGGGCTTTCGGCCGATCTCGAGCCCGCGCTAGTCCGTGTGCGGCAGGCATTGACGGTGCCCGATGCGCGGGCCTTCGCCGCCGATGTCAGGCGGCGGGAGTTTCCCGGTTCAGATTTCGTCGGGCCATACGAGGCAGGGGGGATCGCCATCGGCGTCTACCAGGAACAGTGGCTGTGGCAGCGGCGCCAGCTGATCGGCGGCACGGTGCTCGACATGTCCTCGGTGCGTCATTGGAACCGGTTCGTGCACGAACTGCCGACGGTCGAACGGGTGCTGATCAGCGACCTCGATCAGCCGGTGCTGGAGAAGATGGGCCATTCGAGCCCGGTCGACGTGCTGGGCGATTTCTGTGCCGATCCGCCACCGTTGCCGCCGCAATCACTGGATACCGTCCTGTGCCTCAGCGTGCTGGAACACTGTGCCGACCCGTTCGCCTATGTCGACGGCCATCTGCAGCCGGACACCTGGACACCTCGAAAACCTCTGGCGTTGAGGGTCGCGGGTTGATTCTCTGACCTCTGGCGATGGCCGGAGGCGGGGATGGCGGGACAGGCTGGTTTCTTCGACACGGACGAGCGGCCGGCGTGGCTGTCGGCGGCGGGGGACCCGCTGGAGCGGCTGGCGAAGGTGGTGGACTTCGAGCTGTTCCGCCCTGATCTCGAGGCGGCGGTGCCGCGCACGGACCGCTCCAAGGGCGGGAGGCCGCCA
>Ga0194132_10003066_pt1 | contig 30296 bp, 26 predicted proteins | sample TA2KigOf80mmetaG_FD_148612 | JGI IMG/M metagenome (GOLD analysis project Ga0194132, IMG submission 148612) | Freshwater microbial communities from Lake Tanganyika, Tanzania - TA2015054 Kigoma Offshore 80m | ecosystem: Environmental > Aquatic > Freshwater > Lake | place: Tanzania: Lake...
GCGTGAGAGGCACGCGCCAGCCAGGCGTTGTCAGACCGATGGCGACGCATGTGCCTACGAAGAGCGCGCCTGCGACGCCGAAGGTCAAGTTGACGAACGATGCGCGTGGCGCTCCGCGCGCCCCCAGCTCGCTGATGAAATCACCAACCATGCTGTAGTCTGGCCACCACCAACCGACCAGAAGTGGCGGCAGCCAGGCGACCGCGGTCGCCGCAACCGCAAGGACGAGGGTCGGGCGCATGCCGATTGGACGGAAAGGCGACTCGGGCGGTTCCGCTCCCATTGACCTGATCGACTCAGGCGAGGAGCTGCTTGGGCTCGCTCGCCGACGGCCACTCTGTGCAGCGCGCCAAACAGGGCCATGCCCACGTCCAGGGCCCGCCCATCGTCTGGCTGCGACTCGCGGATCCCGTCCACGAGCCGTCGGATTGTGTCCGTCTCCGCGCGCACGAGCGCGTGGCCACGCCGCCAGATCGACCTGGATCGGCGCGTCGCTGCGAGCCTCGGCATATCAGCGCTTCACGAAAACTCGGGAGCGTTACCTCGGCTGTTGCGTCAGGACGTCGCGCGCACCGCGCGCCGTCGAGTTCTCGGATGACTGGAAACGGGCTGACGCAGGACAGTCTTTTGCCTGGCCGGCGCGACTCGCCTCGGGTCCGTCAGGTAGATCTCGTGATGCGGGCCGCTGCAGGAGAGCTTGTGGCCTGGCAGGTATTGCTCGTGGAGTCGTGTCATCGTCTTACGAATGCCGGTCGGCGGACCGACGTGCATCGTCTGGACGCTGCGTCCCTCCGCGTAGCGGTCCAGCCGCAGACTCTTCGGCGGTTTGCCGAGCCGCTGCTCCGCCTCCCGCACCACGCTGGCGAACAGGCGCTTCGTAATCCAGTCCGGCGTGGCCGAGATCATCAGTCGCCACTTCAACCTGTCTTTGCGTCCCGCCACGAAGTCCGTTGGGTCGTCGGCCCACCACAGCGCCTCGAGTGGCGGCTCCACGAAGTGCTTTCCCATCCGCGCTTTGGCGACGCGTCTGATGGGATGCGCGACCGCGAAGAGCCAGGCCATGGCCTGCGCGAACGGCTCGTCGTCTGGGCTGCCAGAGCCGTCGACCATTAGAAACTTCATGTTCGGCACGTCGACTTCGACGAACTTCTCGGCGGGTGGAAGATAGAGGTCCTCGATCTGCTGTCGCGTAAGACCATCGGCCATCATGCACCTCATTCACGCCACGGGTTTGGTCTTCATGTAGTCGCACGTCCGCCGGATCCACGCCGCCTCCGCCTGCAGCTGCGTCATCGTGAAGTCGAAGACGGCGTCGACGTAGTCCGGCAATGGTTGCTGGTCGGCGTGCATGGCCTCGAGCCGCGCCAGCTCCGTATCGACGGCGGTCCCTCTCGCCTCCAGCGCGGCCAGCGCCTGGGTTCGCGTGAGCACGGGCCAGTGCATCATCCCGAGGAGCAGCGACCCGTACGTCGGGCGGTAGGCCTGGAGCGCCGTCCGCGTCTGCTCGACCAGCACGCGCCGTCCGGCCGGTGTGAGCACGAAGGTCTTCTTCGCCTTCGCGCCGGTGGCTCTCTTGGCGGCCACGAGCCCTGCGCGCTTGAGTTTGCCGAGGACGAAGTAGATCGACGAGAAGCCGATCTGTGTCCACTCGCGTAGGCCACGCCGCGCGATCTCCTGCTCGATCTCGTACCCGTGCCGTGGCATCTCTGCGAGAAGGCCGAGGAGCAGGAGCTCCGCATCGGTGCACGTCCGCACACGCTCAGTTGCCATATCCTAGTACTAGAATATGAACCGGGGGCCTGTCAAGTTCCGGATCGAACTGTTGGCCTAGCTCTCCAGCGGGAAGTTCTCGATACCGCGGCGAACAACTTGAGCAAGAGCCGGGTCGTGGTGTTCTCGGGCAACACGCTCATCGGGCCCAAGATCGGGCCGGTCAAAGATCGTAGGCAGCATTAGCGGGGGTCTGGGGTAACCGAGCTCGCCTCGAACGTCAAGCTGTGGCAGGGCGAATCGCGCGGCCGGTGGGAGGGTGACACGCTCGTCATCGACACGACGAACCTGACCGACAAGGTGTGGTTCGACCACATCGGGACGTTCATGAGCGACGAGATCACGATGGAAGAGCGCCTGACCTACGGCGCGTCGTCCTGTGGGCGTCTCGTCGCCCAGAAGGCCTTACGCAGTTCCTGACGAGCCCTGAGATCGCGCGACGCGGACGCGCGGCTCCGGATTATTCCACGGAATGGAGTAGTTGAGCCGATCCAGCCCTCCGCGCTGTCTAGCAGGCGGCAGGGGGGCGCTGAAGTTCGGTGCCGTCGAGTTCGGCGCGGTTTCCTTGCGAGAACGCTTCATTGGAGCGGCTCATCCCACACCACGTTGGCGGACATTTTCGCCGCCAGAGGCACCGGAGGCTGCGCTAGGCTACGCGCCAACTCACCGGTTGGGTTCGGGACGCGGCTTCTAGTGTCGTGGCTTCCGAGTAGGCGTATTGAAGGGCAACGCAAGGAGATTGCTATGCGAGCACTACTGGCGATCCGCTCCGGGTGGCTTCTGGCCGTTCTCTCCTTCCTCCCGGCGTCGGCTGCGGCGCAGAGCGCGATCGCGGGGACCGTCTCGGACAACACGGGTGCCGTCATGCCCGGTGTCACCGTGGAAGCGGCGAGCCCGGTGTTGATCGAGAAGGTCCGGTCGGTCACGACCGATGCGCAGGGCCGGTACACGATCATCGACCTGCGCCCCGGCACCTACACCCTCACCTACAGCTTGGTGGGCTTCACCACCGCCAAGCGTGAGGGGCTGTTCCTGCCGGCCGATTTCACCGCCACGGTGAACATCCAGCTGAGCATCGGCGCGCTCGAGGAATCGGTCACGGTGACCGGCCAGAACCCGCTGGTCGACGTGTCGTCAGCCGCGCGGACCGAGGTGATCACGCGCGACCTGCTCGACGCCCTGCCCACGCCACGCAACACGCAGTCGTTCGGGTATCTGGCGCAGGGCGTGCGCCTCAGCAAGCCGGACGTCGGCGGCGCACAGATGATGGAGCAGGTCAACATGCGGGTGCACGGCGCGAGCCCGCTGCATACGACGATGCAGATCGACGGCATGCTCGTGAGCCCCGCCTTCAACGACGGCCTCATCCAGAACTATATCAATCAGGCGGCCTTCGCCGAGACCGCGTTCACGACGAGCTCACAGAGCGCCGAAGTCTCTGGCGGTGGCATCCGGGTCAATATGATCCCGCGCGACGGAGGGAACGAGTTCCACGGGTCGTTCTATGCGGGCCTGACCGACGGGGCGTGGCAGAGCAGCAACCTGAACGACGCCCTGCGCGCGAAAGGCGCCACGTCGGCCACCGGGATCACCAACATCTACGACGTCAACCCGTCGCTTGGCGGACCAGTCCTGAGAGACCGGCTGTGGTTCTTCTCCGCGATGCGCTGGATGTCGGTCGACGAGAAGGTCGTCGACGCGTACTTCCCGGATGGCAGCCCGGCGATCGTCGACCAGTACATCAACATCCCGCTGGTCCGCCTGACGACGCAGGCGACCTCAAGATTAAAGGTAAGCGCGTTCTACGATCGGCCGTTCAAGTACAAGGGCCGCGAGTTCGTGTTCGGCGTCGAGCCGATCAGCGCATCCAGGCGCCGGAACTGGGGTGAGGCCAACTACCACAACATGGGCGTGAAGATCACGTCCACGCTCAGCAACCGGCTCCTCTACGAATTGGGCTATACGCAGGTCGTGGAGCGCCTCCACACGGGATACCAGCCGCAGGACTTCGAGGGAAAGCCGCAATTCGGCGGGACGACCCTCGGCTGGCCGCGGCCCGCGAGTGTCATCCCCTGCTTCGCGACGCCCTGCGCGTACGATCCGCGCTTCGTCGCCACGCAGTCGGATCCGTGGTATCGCGATGTCTCCCGCCTCGCGATCCTGACGAACGAGCGCACGGTGGCGACGACCGGTTACTCGGGCACGATGCCCGATCGGAACCACGTGACGACGGCGCTCTCCTACGTGACCGGCTCGCACGCCGTCAAGGGCGGGTTCCAGATGTCGTTCGGCCAGGACCGGAACGACGCCGCGTCCCATGGCGACCTGCAGGAGATCCGGTATCGATCCGGCGTCCCCGAGTTGGCCGTCGTGACGATCAACCCGTTTGCCACTGAGGAGTACGTGACAGCCGATGTCGGCCTGTACATTCAGGACTCCTGGAGAATTCGGCGCCTGACCGTGAATCCCGGTCTGCGCTACGAGTACTTCAACTCGAAGATCAAGGAGCAGTGGCGAGAGGAAGGCCGCTTCGTCCCGGGCGCAATCTTCCCGGAGTTGAAGGGCGTTCCCATCTGGAAGGACGTTGTGCCACGCCTCGGGGTGGCCTACGATCTGTTCGGCGACGGGCGCACGGCGCTGAAGGGCGGGGCGAACCGCTACATGCGGCCCATGGCGGGCAGCTTCGCCAAGCGGTACAACCCGGCCCGGGGCCTGTCGACCGATATTCGCGACTGGTTCGATGTCGACCTCGTTCCGGGCACGGCGAGCCGCTCCGGCATTACCCGACCGACCGACGGCGACGGCATCGTCCAGAACAACGAGATCGGTCCGAGCAACAATGCCAACTTCGGCAAAGCCTCCGGCCGCGTGGCGATCGATGACATCCAGCGCGAGTACAACGTCGAGCTGTCGGCCAGTGTGCAGCACCAGTTGCTGCGGAACCTCGCGGTGACCGGTGGCTGGTATCGCCGTCAGCACTATTCGCTCATCGCCGAAGACAACGTGGCCCTCAGTCCGTCCGACTACCGATCGTTCCAGGTCACCAACCCTTGGAACCCGTCCGAGACGTTCACGATGTACAACCTAGACCCGGCGAAGCGGTCGCTGGTGAGCCTGCTGGAGTACAACTCCGACACGAACACGCACCTCTCGAACGACTTCGAGCTGAGCTTCAACAGCCGGCTGCCGAACGGATCCACGGTGTTCGGTGGGTGGACCGCGCAGCGGAACGTGTCGGTGACCTGCGATCAGGAGAACCCGAATGGGTTGGCGTCGAACGATCTTTATTTCGACATCAGCTTCCAGCGCGGCGGGCGGTTCTGCGACGAGCGCAAGTACGACATCCCGTTCCGGCACGACTTCAAGTTTGCGGGTACGCTGCCGCTGAAATGGGATCTCGAGCTGAGCGGCACGTTCGTGAGCTTCGCGGGCAACGAGACCCAAGTTGTCTGGAACGTCCCCCCGTCCGCATTCCCGAACGGGCAGCGGACAGCGGCGACGCTGATCAGGCTGAGCCAGCCCGGCTCGAGTTATTTCCCGCGGTGGAATCAGCTCGACGTCGCGGTCAAGCGCAACTTCCGGTTCGCCGGCTACCAATTCACGGCGCAGGCCGACGTCTACAACGCCCTGAACGGGTCGAACGTGCTGACCGAGACGCAGACATTCGGTCCACAGTTGGGGCGTCCGAACACGATTCTCCAGGGGCGGCTGCTCCGATTGGTCGCTCAGGCGAAGTGGTAGATCGGGTTCATCGCTAAGGCTGTGTGACACCCCGGTCCGGGAGTGCCGATCTGCTCTCAGCGATGAGACGCTTCTGCGCGGGCGCGCTCCTTGCGCTCCTGTTCGCCACGCCTTCGGCCGGCCAGTTGCGGTCGCGCCGGCCGGCAGGTGATGAGTGGAATCAGGTGCGTCCACTCTTCGCGCTGGTCGAACAGGTTGCGGCAGGCGCACCCGCACCGGCCGACGTCGAGGTCGCCTGGCAGTGTCACTTCTTCGACGCCGACGCTGGAGTTGTCCTGGTACCTTTCATCCTCGACATCCGGCGCGGAGCGTTCACCTCGTTTCCGATTGCGATGTACGTGCGGGTCGTCCCGCGAGGGGCTCCCGCTCCGCGCCCTGGTCCGAAGGACGCCCTCGCCCAGTATCCCTTCGAGGACGCGGCCATGGTCGACGGAGTGCTCTCCGATCGCATCAGCCGCGCCTTCACGGCGCCGCCTGGCGCGTACGATGTGTACATCGGTCTCAGGGAGCGCGCGGCGTCTGGCACCGAGAGCACCGTGCGCCCGAAGACCGTTGTCGTGAAGCAGGAAGTGACGGTGCCGGACCTGAAGTCCGGTCTCAACACGAGCAGTGTGATTGTGGCCGACCGGGTCGAGCCCGATACCGGCGGCGGGCGCGCCACGTATGAACAGCAGCTCGACGATCCGTACAGGCTCTTTGGCTTGCGCATCACACCGGCCACACGAAGGACGTTCGCGCCTGACGAAACGCTGTCGGTGATGTTTCTGGTGTACCAGGCGACGGTGGCGACCGATGACAAGCCGGATGTGGCAGTCGCCTATCGCATCCATCGCAGTGCTGCGGAAGCGGCCGACAGTCTCGTGGCCACGATTCGGTCCGAAGAGTTCAACTCGAACACGCTGCCCGCCACGTTCAGCCTCACCGGAGGCGACCTGATCCTGGCAGGGCGACAGATCCCACTGCCGATCCTGTCTCCAGGCGCCTACCGGCTCGAGATTCTGGTCACCGACAAGACCGCCGGAACAATGGTCCGGCGGATCGTTCCGTTCTTCATGAGCGAGCCGGCACCGCGTTAGCGTCTATCGCGATCGACATGAGTGCAGTCCCTGCGGCCCTGAGAGCGACCTGCGGCGCGCGTTGGGCGGCGCCAGCGGTCATCGTCATCATCATCATCATCATGGCGCTTCAGGTCGGCTGCCGGGTGGCGGGCCCCGTCGAGCCGCCTGCGGCCGAAACAGTCACCTTCACGCGCGACATCGCTCCGATTGTGTTTCGTCACTGTGCTCCCTGCCACCGCCCGGGCGAGTCGGGACCGTTCCCGCTGTTGACATACTCTGACGTGCGGCGTCGAGCGCAGCTCATTGTCGATGTCACGGAACGGCATGCGATGCCGCCCTGGTTGCCCGCCACAGGCCACGGGACGTTTGCCGGTGAGCGCCGCCTGTCGGATCACGACATCTTGCAGCTGCGCCGATGGCACGAGGCAGGCGCGCCCGAGGGCGAGCCATCGCATCTCCCTCCGGCGCCACACTTCGTCGAAGGGTGGCAGCTGGGCCAGCCGGACCTCGTGGCGACGTTGCCGATCGCGTACGAGTTGAGGCCTGACGGTCCCGAGGTCTGGCGGAATTTCGTGATTCCAGTCAACGTGCCTTCGCCGCGATTCGTTCGGGCCGTCGAAATCCGGCCTGGGAGCGCGCGGTTCGTGCACCACGCGATCCTGGGACTCGATCGAACGCGGTCGTCGGCGCGGCGTGATGCGCGCGACGCAGAGCCCGGCTTCGAGGGCATGGAGCTCGGCGACGCGCTTCCGCCCGAGGGGCACCTGGTCGGGTGGACGCCCGGGATGGCCCCGGTGCCTGTAGTCGAAGGCGCGGCCTGGCGCATAGGACCGGGCGACGACCTCGTGTTGCAGCTCCATCTGATGCCATCCGGGAAGCCCGAACAGGTGCAGCCCCAGGTGGGGCTGCACTTCGCTGACGCGCCGCCGACAGGCCGGCCGCTGTTCCTGCTGCGGCTCGACGCCGACCACCAGATCGACATCCCGGCTGGTGCGCGCGACTTCGTGGTCACCGACGAATTCACGCTGCCCGTTGGCGTGGAACTGCTGGCGGTGTATCCCCACGCGCACGTCCTGGCGAAGAGGATGGAGGCTCGCGCCGTGCTGCCCGATGGCCGTGAGCAGCCGCTCATCCGCATCGAGGCGTGGGACTTCAAGTGGCAGGACGTCTATCGCTACGCGCAGCCGGTGCGATTGCCGCAGGGGTCGACGCTCTCATTTCGGTATACGTACGACAACTCGGCGGAGAACCCGCGCAATCCCAACCGGCCGCCTCGGCGCGTCGGGGCAGGGATGGGATCGGGCGACGAGATGGCCCATCTGCAGCTCCAGCTCAGACCGGATCGCCCCGAGGACACTGCCACGTTGCGGGCGGCCTTTTACAATCAGCTCGCGCGCAAGACGCCTCGGGACCCGTGGGTGCACTACGAGCTGGCGAACCTCCATCGCGACGCTGGTCGTCGTGACGAGGCGCGGCGGGAGTACCGGGCGGCGCTTGCCCTCGATCCCCGCCACACGGCGGCGCTCACGAACCTTGGAGCTCTCCTTCAAGACGAAGGGCAGCTCGGACCCGCGGTCGCGCATTATCGCGACGCGCTTCGAGCCGAGCCCGACTTCGTGCCGGCGCACTTCAATCTGGCCAACGCGCTTCGTGCGCTGGGCCAGGTGGGCGACGCCGTCCGGCACTACCAAGAGGCGCTCAAGTGGGAGCCCGGCCTGGCGGCGGCGCACACGAATCTGGGTGAGATCGCGGCATCAGAAGGGCGGATGCCGCGCGCCATCGATCATTTCCGTGAGGCCATTCGGCTCGATCCGGCTTCCGCGACGGCGCACGGCAATCTCGGCGCCGCGCTCGGGGCCACCGGTCAGCTCGATGAGGCTGCGAAGCATTTCCGCGAGGCGTTGCAGATTGATCCCGCCAACGACACCGCTCGGCGGAATCTCGAATTGGCGCAGGAGGCGGCTGCATCAGGCCCCCGACGATAGTCAGCGGTCAGCTGTCAGCCATCAGCCTGTGGGAGAATGTCGCACGGCGCGCGGTGTGCCCGCCGGGGCGCATGTGCCGATGTTGATGCCGCGTCACTTGTTGAAAGCTGCCGTTGCAGCCGTCGTGCTGCTCCAGGCTTCGCTCGCATGGGCCGGGTGGACACGCTTGCGGTCGCCCCATTTCGTCGTCGTCGGCGACGCCGGCGAAGCGGAATTGCGCGAAGTGGCCCGGCGCGTCGAAGCCTTTCGTGAAGTGTTGCGGCGGGCGCTGCCGAACGCCACCGTGGCCATGCCCGTGCCCACCACCATCATCGTCTTCGGTTCGGACCGCGAGTTCCGCCGCTACGGGCCGATCGTCAACGGGCGACCGATGGAAGGCGTTGGCGGCTATTGCCTACCGGGAGAGGACGCCAACTACATCGCGATGTCGATCGCGCGTCGCGAGGAGGCGTATCCGATCGTCTTTCACGAGTACACGCACGCGCTTCTCGGCGCGACGCTGACCACGGTACCTGTCTGGATGAACGAAGGCCTCGCCGAGGTGTACCGCACGTTCTCGCAGACCGACGGCGGGCGCGCGGCGAACATCGGCGCGCCGCCACTTCATCACCTCCGCGAGCTGCGGTCGCGCAGCCTGATGCCGCTCGTCGAGCTCTTGGCCGTGGAGCGCGACTCGCCGACCTACAACGAAGAGCGTCGCCGTGGCCCTTTCTACGCGCAGTCCTGGCTCCTCGCGCATTACATCTTCCTCGGCAATGCGACCCGTCGCACTCAGCTGCCGAAGTATCTCGATCTCGTTCAAGACGGGACCGGCATCGCCGACGCCGTTCGACAGGCTTTCGACAGCGAGCCTCATGTCCTCGATGGCGAGCTTCGCCAACACCTCAACGGATTCACACTGAATGCGGTGAAGATTACGTTCGCCGAGCGTGTGGGCGTGGAGGTGCCGCTGCGCGCGGAGCCCTTCGGTGACGTTGACGCGCAGGCGTACCTGGCCGAGCTCCTCGCCCGTTAGGATCGCGCGGATGAGGCGCGCGCGAAGATCGAAACCGCCCTCCGCGCCGCGCCCGAATCGGCGACGGCGCTGTCGGCGATGGGGCGATTCTACGTACGCCACGGACAGGCCGAGGCAGGGCTCCCGCTGCTGGAGCGTGCTGCCACGTTGGCACCCGACGACGCCGCGATCGCGTCGACGCTGGCCCGCGCGGTTGTCGATGTGCTGAGGCTGGCCGGCCCGTTCGCGTCTGACGACCGTCCGGGTATCGCCCGCGCCAAAGAGATCCTTCGACAAGCGGCGGAGCTCGACCCCGATGACGCCTATGTGACGGCCATGCGCGGGTTCGTGGAGCACCTCGAGGGAGCGCGTCTGGACTTGGCGCAGCGCTATCTGGAACAGGCGACGATTCAGGCGCCGTCCCGCGAGGAATAGATCGTAGGCAGCATTAGCGGGGGTGTGGGTTAACCGAACGCCCCTTATCGGACCGACCCGCCCCTCCCCCTCCCTCCTGTTCCCCCTTTGACAGAAGCCGTGGTCGTCCTCAGACAGGGGCTGGACGGCTGGCCGGGCGATGAGTCGCTCCACCGCCGCCTGGCGGTGGCGTACGGCGCACAGTCGCAGTTCCAGCAGGTGCTGCCGTAGATCGAGCCCTATATCGCCCAGCCCGGCGACGATCACGAGGCGCTGCTCGTCGCACTCCACGCCCTGTTCTCGGCGCATGTGGCCGGTCAGGTGCTGAAGACCGAAGCGCGCGATCGCGCCGCCGCGCGGGAGCACGCGCGCGCCTACGTCGCCATGGCCGGCCCTCACGCCCGGCTGGTCACGTCGTGGGCCGCGATCTTCGATACGGCCGTCGACGGCGGCGTCGACGATGCCGGCGGTGCGCGGGATACCGAGCCGCAGGCGCCGCTCAGCCGTCGAAATCGACCGCCAGTGGGATTGTCGCTGCCCGCGGCCCCGAACCGCGCTCAGATGGCGTATGCACGCCCCCGACCGCGCCAGCGCGCGACCCGGACGGCCGGGTGACACATGGATCCTGCCGCGCACGCTCCGGCGCACGCTGCAGCAGCAGCTCCACCAGCAGTGCTGGTGCTGGGGCGCCGACATCCGCCGGACGGACGGGAACCTGCTGGTCGAGTACGGCTTCGTGCGGACGCCAGCCATCGGCGGCCGCGACACCGGGAGCACTCGGTACACCGCCACGGTGGGCATCGGTGGCCGCGTCGTCCTCTGGGGTTTCGGCGCGGCGTACGGTCACCTGGGCGAGGAGGCGCTGTTCCTGGATCGCTACGATCCCGCCCCGCTGCTGGTCGCACCTTCGCTCCTCACGACGGCCCACGTGCGCACCGACATTCGCGGCGGGCGCCTTCCGACATGCTGGCGGTCGGCCGGCCGGGCCCGGCGCCGCCTCGTGCAATTCGCTCTCTGGATGGCCGGGTACGAGCGGTGGGTGATCGAGACGGCCGGCGCTCCCTACCGGGCGGCCGTCCTGGCCGAGTGGCGCCCCGCGACCGAGCGTCACGCGGTGGACCGTGTATGGCAGCGGCTCGCGTGGAAGATCGAGCAGGACTTCAGGTGTCAGGCGCTCAGCCGCCTCGGGTTCCGCCGAGAGCGCGAAGGGAGGGCGCCCGCAGCGGCCCTCCTCACGCCGTCGAGAAGCGCCGCAGCCGGATAGCACACCAACCAAGGACGAGGGCCGCCGCGCAACCGAGTCCGGCGAACGCCTGCAGCACGCGCAAGACGACGGCCCGGAGGGGCTCCTCGGCGTGCTGGAAGGCCGGGAGGTCGCGGTAGTCCGCGAGCGGAGCCTGCCGCGCGATTCGAGGCTGGAAGTAGCGCTGCCACTCGTCGTGGAACCGCCCGACCTGGGCGACGAAGTGGCGGTGCCGGGCCGTTCCCGATCCCGAGAGATCGGCGAGCGCCTCGTGGACGAGCACCGCGGGGGACGCGAACCGTAGCCAGTCGACGGTCCGCTGCTGGCGCTCGATCTGACGATCGTAGGTCGCCAGCACCGGGCGGACCTGCTCCTCGACGCGTGCGTCGACCGCCAGGCGAATCACCGCGAATTCGTTCACGGCCCGCTCGTTGCTGTCGGCCGCCAGCTCCGGGTGGTCCTGATAGTAGCGGCCCAGCAGCCGGGCGCCCTCCTCGCTCGCCGCGTCGGACGCTTCCCGCACGGCCTGGACCATCTCGACCCGCGAGGGCACGGGGTAGAGCGTCGTGACTCCGAGATTGAGCGCCGAGGGCAGCAGCACGGTCAGGACCAGCCACACGCCGGCGACCATCGTCGCACTCGCGGCCGAAGACTGTCCCAGCGCGGCGACCGCCAGCGCCACCGCGAACCAGAAGAGCCCGTAAGCGGCGGCGAGTCCGACCCAGAGCGCCGTCCGCAGGAGACCGTCCGCACCGAGTGCCGACGGCCCGATCACGAACAGGATCGTCGTCGCCAGCAGGGTCAAGTACGCGGCGAGCACGAAAGCGCGCACCGCCACCTTGGCCCCGAGGAGCTGTCGCAGCGTCACCGGCTGGGACAGGGCGAGCGCCAGCGTGCCCTGCTCCTGCTCGGCGGAGAGCAGGCTGTAGCTGACGGCCAGGATGAGCAGCGGCAGCAGATAGACGATGACGAAGGCGAGATCGAACCGGCCGGTGAGCAGGCGGGTGGGGTTCTCGGTTTCCGTGGCCGCGAGGATGGTCTCTCTCGACTCGGTGGACACCCGGAAGTACCCGGGCAAGAGACCGCTCTGTCCCACTGCCAGCGGCGCCAGCGCGCCGGGCGGCAGCACCGCGTAGCGCGGCGCCCGGCGCCGGCCGGCGGTGTCGGGATTGCCGGGATCGGCGAACGCCGGGAGCTTCTGGCCCCGCGCATCGCGGATCGCCTGTTCGGCGCCGGCGTACCGTTCCAGTTCCTCGGCCCTTGCGTCGGCGATGGCGCGATCCTGAAACGCGCGCCACCGTAGACCGTTCACCAGGCCGTAGGCGCTCGCCGTGAGCAGCAGGGCGGCGACGACCCAGAGCGTCCGGTCGCCGCCGAGCATCCGCCACTCATGCCTCCAGAGCCGGACGCGCACGTCAGTCCGCCCCCAGTGCCGCGGTGCCGCGCGCGAGGAAGGCCACCGCCGCGGTGAGCCAGAGCCCGAGCAGGCCGAGGTCGAGAAGATGCGCACCCGCCACCGTCAGAGCGTCGGGCGGGGTGTAGACGAACTCGGGCACCTTCGACCAGAGGTCCGCCCCGGCCTCGTAGACCTCGCCCGCCTTCGAGTTCACGGCGATATCGGCGTTCAACAGCCGCTGGATCTCGCGCCGATACCCTTCGGCGGCGGTGACGAAGTCACGATGGTGCGCCAGGTCCGTCCCGGCCAGTCCCATCGAGAGGGCGCGCATCGACAGCAGCGGCGCCACCATGCCGCCGAAGCGGGCCGCCAGATCCTGCCGTGCGTACTGCCCGAACAGGCGTCCGTAGTGCCGGTCGAACACCTCGTTCCCGAGCTCTTCGCCCTCCTGGAGCGAGATGCCCCGAAAGTTCACCGGCAGCGCGTCCACCGACGACACCCCGTGCTGTTGCAGCAGCGCCGCCTTGCGCGCCGCGAGCCGGCGGGCCGTCTCCTGCTGGTCGTTCAGCTCGGCTTCCATCGCACGCTGGAACTCGATCGACGAGGGCGCCGGTGCGAGCGCCGACGCCAGATCCGACGCGGCCCGGGCGGCCACCAGGCTGTTCACGAACCAGAACGCCAGCAGGAGGACCAGCGCCGATCGCGACGACGAGGCCCTGGCCGACACACCGAGCGTGAGCGCGAGGAAGATGGCGAAGTAGACGAGGAAGCACCCGGCGAGGATCGTGCCTCGCGCGAGGTCGTGCGCCACGGCGCCGAACTCCGACGTCAGGCTGATCGCCCCGAGCACGAGGAGGAGCGCGGGCACGACGACCAGCGCCAACGCGGCGGTGACGCCGAGCGCCTTGCCCAACGCCAGCGTCCGCGGCGGGACGCCATGGCTCAGCACCGCGCGCAGGGTGCCCTGTTCGCGCTCCCCGGAATAGGTCGAGAAGCCGGCGAGCACCACGAAGAGCGGGATGAGGACGAGCAGCGTCTGCGCGGCCGTGAGCTCGCCGAACTGCTGGAGCGCGGTGCGATCCTGGACCGGACGGTACCTGAACTCGTTCTGCTTGTGCGCCTCGAGCCAGGCCGCGACACCGACATAGGGATCCACGCCCGTGTCCACCAGCGACAGACGGCTCTTGGGCTTGAAGGCGTACACGCCGTAGTGGGCCGCCGAGTGCGGATTCTTCTTGGGCTGCCCCAGCCACTGGGCCCGGGTGGCCCGCCGCGCCTGCTCGTGCTGCCGTTCGACGTCGACGTAGTGGCGCCAGCCTGCTGCCAGGGACATCAGCGCTAGGCCCAGGACGAGGCCCGCCATGAGACGGAACCGTCCGTCCCGCACGATGTCCACGAGTTCACGACGCGCGATCCGCCGCAGCATGGTCCCTCCTCAGTCGTGCATGTGGTCCAGGTATAGACGCTCGAGGTCTGCGTGGCCGATGTCGCTGGTGTTGAGCATGGCGACCAGCCGCCCGTGCTTCATGATGCCGACGCGGGTGCCGGACTCCTTGGCGCGGAACAGGTCGTGGGTGGCCATCAGGATCGCCACCCCCTCGGCGCTCATCTGGCGCAGCAGCACAGAGAACTCGTTCGCCGCCTTCGGGTCGAGCCCCGAGGTCGGCTCGTCGAGGAGCAGCGCGCGCGCGTTCTTGGCGAGCGCGATCGCGATGCCCACCTTCTGCCGCATCCCCTTGGAGTACGTACCGACGCGCCGGTCGGCCACGTCGGCCTGCAGCCCGACGCGGGCGAAGAAGGCGAGCAGCTCCTCCCGCGTGGAGTCCGGACGTCCGGCGAGGGCGCTGAAGTACTCGAGGTTCTCGAGGCCCGTGAGGTTCCGGTACAGCATCACGGTCTCGGGAATGTAGGCCAGGTGCTTCTTCGTCTCCAACGGCTGCTCGGTCACGTCGATGCCGTTGACCCGGGCGGTTCCTTCCGAAGGGGAGACGAAGTTGAGGAACAGATTGATGGTCGTCGTCTTCCCCGCGCCGTTGGCGCCGAGCAGGCAGAACACGTCGCCCGGCTGCACGTCGAGGTTCAGGCGGTCCAGTGCCACTGCGCCGTTGTACCGCTTCGTCAGTTCGACCGCCTGCAGCATGACCAGCTCCCGTGTGACAACCGCCATGCTGCGGCCCGCGATGAGGCAGGGCAACGGCTAGCCATTCACTGGTCGACAGATCGACACCAGTGGACGGCGGAGGCCGTCGGACGGGAGCCTGCATGCCGTTGCCCCTGGTGCGGGTGCTCCCCCAATCGGCGGGCAGGGCGCCGCCGGACTGCGGTGACGGGGCCGTCCCGGCAGGCGCCGTCCGGCAAGGATCGGCCACTCGCCCTGGCGCACCGCCTGCCGGTCGGCCGGTTCCGGCCGGCCTTTGAAAAACACCTGCCGATCGAGAGGCGTCCTCCATACGCTGTGCGATACCGCTGCGGGTGGCGGGTCCCCATCTCATGCACATCTCCGATGGTCTCCTTCCCGCCGGTCACGCACTCGCGTGGATCGTAGGCAGCATTAGCGGGGGTCTGGGTTAACCGAACGCCCCTTATCGGACCCGCCCGCCCCTCCCGCTCCCTCCTGTTCCCCCTTCGACAGACGATCGGTCGGAAATCGACCTTCCGATGGACCACGACGCTCGGCAGCAGTGACACCGTGCGACTCGAGATCAGCCGCGACGCCGGGATCACGTGGACCACCGTGGTGGCGTCGGTCGTGGCCTCGGACGGCCGGTTTACCTGGACGGTCACCGGTCCAGCGACCACCCAGATGCGAGCGCGTGTCACCTGGAACGGAGGTGCAGGTCTGAGCTCGGCGAGCACCGGGAACAACACGATTCGATGAGCAAGCGGTCGGGCGGCTCGGCAGCAGAATAGCCCCATCAGATTCGCGGGGGTGAATTGACGGCCGGAGTCCGAAGCGCGCAGCGAGGCCGGCAAGAAGCGCCGAGCTCGAGGCGCTCGACGCTGATGTCACGGTCTTCTTCTCGAGTCAGCGGATCTTCTCGTTCGCCTGGCCGCGTGCCGGGCGCCGCCGCTATTCCATCGGCATTCAGCGCGCCGCCGAATGGCGGCTGACGTTTCCGAACGTCAGCCGCAACGTCATCGCTCACGAGTTCGGCCACGTGCTTGGACTCGAGCACAAGGGTCGGACGCGCACGCTCATGTGCGATCCCTTCGATCATTTCGTGTATTGATCGGCGGAAACGATGTTCTTTCCGTTGACGTCCCGGGACCAGAATCGACTGCGCCTGCTGCGCTGAACGGGTTCGAGGCGGCGCTCGCTCCCATTCAGCCTTGGAGTCCTCTCCCTGATCTTCTCGAGGGCCGTGACATTTGGCGGTGCCGGAAACGGGCCCACCCTAAGTCAGACGTAACTGTCTGCCTGGGCAGGCACAGGTGCCAAATTTGTAGCCGGGCTCCTTCATCAGGGGTGTCGACTCTTCCCGGATCCATTCGACGCCAGAGTTAACTGGTGGTGCGAGGCAACCTCTCGATCAGACGCAATTGTCTGATGATCTGGATGCACTTCAAGTTTGTAGGCCCCCCTTATCTGCCTCGCGGCATGGGCGGAAACGGCCGAAGCCTTCTCTTTCCAATTCGATACGGTCGTCATCAAGGTCGCGGAGGCTTGGTACCGCAGTTGCTTAACTCGTTCACATCCCCTGTTGTTCGTGCACTCGAGACCATGGGGCTTCACACGGGCGCATCGGGCGCGCTGGAAAGGAAGGGACTGTGCTTAGTGGGACTATCTTTGTCGGGAATTCGTGTCTCAAACGATGGGGCCGACCGATTGCGATCGGCTCGTTTATCTGCCTAGGATTCGTCACCGTCTCGGAGGCGCAGTCGCCTGCCGTCAGCGTCGGCGCCGGTCTCCAGACGAGCTTGGTCCACACCAAGCCGGAAGCGAGCGATGGCACCGACGCGTTCAACGTCAACGACGTCCGCCTGTACGTCAACGGCACGGCCACCGAGAAGATCAGCTTCATGTTCAACACCGCCTACACGGGGGCGGACAACAACATCGATCTCCTCGACGCGGTGGCGCAGGTGTCCACCTCGAAGCAGTTCAACATCTGGTTCGGCCGCTTCCTGCCGCCGAGCGATCGCGCGAACCTCTACGGGCCCTTCTACGCGCACCACTGGAACGTGTTTCAGGACGGCGTGCAGGACGGCTACCCCTTCATCTATCAAGGCCGCCAGAACGGCGCCATGTATTGGGGCCAGTTCGGCAAGGTGAAGGTCTCGGGGGGTGGCTTCGACGGCGCCTCCGCGACGGGAACCGCCACGCTCATCGGGGCCGGACGGATCCAGGTGGATTTCTGGGATCCGGAAGACGGCTACTACCTGAACAGCACTTACTACGGCGACAAGAACCTGCTCGCGCTCGGTTTGGCCGGCCAGTTCCAGGGTGAGGATCGTGCCGCCTACAGCCTCGACTTCCTGCTGGAGCGCAAGGTGCCCGGCGGCGGCGCCTACACCGTGGAGGCCGAGTGGGCCCGATATGACGGGCTCGGCGGTTACAACCCCCAGTACAGCGTCAATGACGGCGGCTACGTCCTCGCGGCGTATCTATTCCCTCAGATCATCGGGCGCGGCCGCTTCGAGGCGCTCGGCAAATATGCCCACGCCCGATTTCGCGAGGGCCGGCGTCCGATCAACGCCGACCACGATCAGAAGACGACCGAACTGAACCTGAACTACGTCATCAAGCAGTTCAACGCCCGCGTGATGCTGTTCTACAAGGACACGCGCTTCAGCGCGGTGCGCCCCGACAACAAGCAGGTCGGCGTTGGCATGCAGATCCAGATGTAACTCCAGACTTTCCTCAGATAAGGAGTGTGCTCATGACGCTGAAACACATGTGGGTGGCCGCCGGGCTCGCGCTCTCGGCTCTGATGATGCCGTCGTCGATGGCGGCACAAGGCACGATCAAGGTGGGTGTCCTGCACTCGCTCTCCGGAACCATGGCCATCAGTGAGACGACGCTGAAGGACACGGTGCTGATGCTCATTGACGAGCAGAACAAGAAAGGCGGCCTGCTCGGCCGGAAGCTCGAAGCCGTCGTCGTCGACCCGGCATCGGACTGGCCGCTGTTCGCCGAGAAGGCCCGGCAGCTGCTTGAGCGGGACAAGGTGGCCGTCGTCTTCGGCTGCTGGACGTCGGTGTCGCGCAAGTCGGTCCTTCCGGTGTTCGAGAAGAACAACGGTCTGCTCTTCTACCCGGTGCAGTACGAGGGAGAGGAGTCGTCCAAGAACGTCATCTACACCGGCGCCGCGCCGAATCAGCAGGCGATTCCCGCCGTCGACTACCTGATGAAGGACGTCGGCGTGAAACGGTGGGTCCTGGAAGGCACCGACTACGTCTATCCACGCACCACGAACAAGATTCTCGAGGCGTACCTGAAGGCGAAGGGGGTCGCGGCCGCCGACATCTCGGTGAACTACACGCCGTTCGGCCACTCGGACTGGCAGACCCGCGTTGCCGCGATCAAGCGCTTCGGCTCGGCCGGCAAGAAGACCGCGGTCGTGTCCACCATCAACGGCGACGCCAACGTCCCGTTCTACAAGGAGCTCGCGAACCAGAAGATCTCCGCCGAGGACATCCCGGTCGTCGCCTTCTCGGTCGGCGAGGAGGAGCTCTCGGGCCTCGACGCGAAGCCGCTCGTCGGACACCTGGCAGCCTGGAACTACTTCCAGAGTATCAAGACGCCCGCCAACGACGCGTTCATCAAGCAGTGGAAGACGTACATCAAGAAGCCGACCCGGACGACCAACGATCCGATGGAGGCACACTACATCGGCTTCAACCTGTGGGTGAAGGCCGTCGAGAAGGCGAAGTCGACGGAGGTCGAGAACGTGCTCGCCGCCCTCCCGGGCCTGGAGACGCCGAACCTGACCGGCGGCGTGGCGAAGATGCTGCCCAACCATCACCTCACCAAGCCGGTGTACATTGGCGAAGTCCGCGCCGACGGGCAGTTCGACGTCGTCTCGAAGATGCCGCTGGTGCCCGGCGACGCGTGGTCCGACTTCCTGCCGGTGAGCCAGGACACGGAGGCCGACTGGGTGACCCTCAAGTGCGGCAACTACAACAAGAAGACGAAGGTCTGTTCGGGCCAGAACTACAAGTAGAGGGGAGTCCCAGACGTGGTCAGGACCACGGGTCCTTCCGGCGGGCGGTGGCTGGTCTCGCTGCTGCTCGCCGTCGTTCTCCTCACGTCGTCCGGCGCCGCGCAGGCGCCGGACGATGCGTTTCGTGCGGCCCTCGCGGAGCTGCCGACGGCGAGCTTCGTCGACAAGGAGGCCATTGCCGAGCGTCTGCTCGCGAGCGGTCACCGGAACGCCGCCCCGGTGCTGACCGCGATGCTCGAAGACCGCCTGTTCGCCCGCAACGACGACAACGCGATCGTCGTCGCGACCGCGCCGGAGGACGGCGCCACGACGCTGACGCTGCTCGACCCGGTCACGCTCGGCTCGGCGGGGACGTCGGCGCCGGACGGGCTGACGAGGATCGGCACCAACAACCGCCTCCGCCGGTTTCTTCGGACGGCTGTCGCGCGCTTCGGCCTGGAGAACGTCGATCCTTCGGTGCGCCTCCAAGCCGTGACCGAGATGATCCGCTCGCTCGACGAGAGCACGGTGGAGCTGCTCGAGCAGCGGCTGCCGAACGAAGGCGATGCGCGCGTGCGGACCGAAATCACATTCGGGCTGGCGCTGGCGGCCCTCGACAGCGGCGAGGCGCCGGAACGGCTCCGCGCGGTGCAGACCCTGGCGGCGCGCCCCCGTTCGGACGTTCGCAACCGGCTCGCGGCCCTGATCGAGCGGGACGCCCAGGGCGCGGTCCCCGAGCCTGACGAGGCCGTGCGACAGGCGGCCGCCGCCGCCGTCGGCAGCATCGACTCGGCGCGGCGGCGGTACGCGGCCATCGAGACCCTCTTCTTCGGCTTGAGCCTCGGGTCGGTGCTAGTGCTCGCCGCCATCGGGTTGGCGATCACGTTCGGCGTCATGGGCGTGATCAACATGGCGCACGGGGAGCTGATGATGCTTGGCGCCTACACCACCTACGTGGTGCAGACGCTCATGCCCGATGCCCTGGGCTGGTCGCTGCCCGTGGCGATTCCGGCGGCGTTCCTCGTGGCCGGCGGCGCCGGCGTTCTGCTTGAGCGCACGGTCATTCGCTTCCTCTACGGCCGGCCGCTCGAAACGCTGCTGGCCACGTTCGGCGTCAGCCTGGTGCTGCAGCAGACCGTCCGCTCGGTGTTCTCGGCGAATAACCGCGCGGTGGCGACGCCCGCCTGGATGAGCGGCACGCTCCAGGTCAACGACGCGCTCGCCATCACCTACAACCGCCTCTACATCGTCGGCTTCACGGTGGCCGTCTTCGGCCTCGTCCTCATCGTCTTGAAGCGGACCCGCATCGGGCTCGAGATCCGGGCTGTCGCGCAGAATCGCGGGATGGCGCGCGCCATGGGCATCCGCAGCCAGTGGGTGGACGCGGCGACCTTCGGGCTCGGGGCCGGCATTGCCGGCGTGGCCGGCGTGGCCCTCAGTCAGCTCACCAACGTCGGCCCGAACCTCGGCCAGTCCTACATCATCGACTCGTTCATGGTTGTCGTGTTCGGCGGCGTCGGCAACCTCTGGGGGACGCTCATCGGCGGCCTGTCGCTCGGCATCGTCAACAAGCTGCTCGAGCCGTACTCGGGTGCGGTGCTCGGCAAGATCCTGGTGCTCGTGGCGCTGATCCTGTTCATCCAGCGCCGACCGCGAGGGCTGTTCCCCCAGAGTGGGCGCGCCGCGGAGGGGTTGTGAGAGCCGGATCGCGTCCGTGGTGGCCGAGTTGGTCGGCGGATCGGGGCGGTGTCACGCTGGTCGCCCTGATGGCGTTCGTTGCCGTGATGACCCCGCTGCTCAACCTCGCCGTGCCCGCGGCGTCGCCGTTCCACATGTCGACGTTCGGGCTGACGCTGGTGGGGAAGTATCTCTGCTACGCCATGCTGGCCATGACTGTGGACCTGGTGTGGGGCTTCTGCGGCATCCTCAGCCTGGGCCACGCGGCCTTCTTTGCGCTGGGTGGCTACGCGATGGGGATGTACCTGATGCGGCAGATCGGCACGCGGGGCGTCTACGGCAACCCGATCCTGCCTGACTTCATGGTCTTCCTCAACTGGACCGAGCTGCCGTGGTTCTGGTACGGATTCGACCACTTCTGGGTCGCCGTGCTGGCGATGCTCATGGTGCCCGGGTTGCTCGCGCTGGTATTCGGCTGGCTGGCGTTCCGGTCGCGCGTGACCGGCGTGTACCTATCGATCATCACGCAGGCGCTCACCTACGCCCTGATGCTCGCGTTCTTCCGCAACGACATGGGCTTCGGCGGCAACAACGGCTTCACCGACTTCAAGGAACTGCTCGGATTCGATCTCCAGCGGGATGCCACCCGCGTGGCGCTCGTCGTCTTGACGGCCATCGCCGTGGCGCTCGGCTACGCGGCCTGCCGCATCATCGTCGAGTCGCGCGCCGGGCGGGCAGTCCGCGCCATCCGCGACGCCGAGAGCCGCACGCGCTTTCTCGGCTACCGCGTGGAGTACTTCAAGCTGTGGGTGTTCGTGTTCTCCGCCGTGATGGCTGGCGTCGCCGGGGCCCTCTACGTGCCGCAGGTCGGCATCATCAACCCGAGCGAGTTCGCCCCGATCAACTCGATCGAGGTGGTCATCTGGGTGGCGGTCGGCGGCCGGGGCACCCTGTTCGGCGCAGCGGCCGGCGCCGTATTGATCAACTACGCGAAGACCTACCTCACCAGCGCGCTTCCGGAAGTGTGGCTCTACGCGCTGGGCGCGCTCTTCATCCTGGCCACGCTGTTCCTGCCGCGCGGTCTCGCGGGCCTGCTGCCGGAGCGGCGTGGTCGTGGAGAAGTGGTCATCGCCGCATGAGTACCGCGACCCCTATACTCGAGCCCGAGGTCGCCACGCACTGGCGCCGGCTGCGCGAGGAAGCGGCGCATCGCGCGCCGGCGCAGCTGACCGGCACGCGGCTCTACCTGGAGCACATCACCGTCAGCTTCGACGGCTTCAAGGCTCTGAACGATCTCACGCTCTACGTCGACCCGGGCGAGTTGCGCTGCATCATCGGCCCCAACGGCGCCGGGAAGACGACGATGATGGACGTGATCACTGGGAAGACTCGACCCGATTCCGGGACGGCGTTCTTCGGCCCGAAGATCGACCTGCTGAAGCTGACCGAGCCCGAGATCGCGGAGGCCGGCATCGGCCGCAAGTTCCAGCGTCCGACGGTGTTCGAACAGCTGACGGTGTTCGAGAACCTCGAGCTAGCCCTGCCCGGACCGAAGTCGTTCTGGCGCATGCTCGTCGCGACCATGACGCCGGCGCAGTACGATCGCCTCGATGAAGTGCTGGCGATCATCCGCCTGGCCGGGCTGCGGAATGTGATCGCGGGCACGCTGTCGCACGGGCAGAAGCAGTGGCTCGAGATCGGCATGCTGCTGATGCAGGATCCATTGCTGCTGCTGGTGGACGAACCGGTCGCCGGGATGACACCGCAGGAGACGGAGCGCACGGCGGAGCTGCTCTTGGGGCTGGCCGGCAAGCATTCGGTGGTCGTCGTCGAGCACGACATGGAGTTCGTCCGTCTCATCGCGACGCAGGTGACGGTGCTCCACGAGGGATGCGTGCTCTCGGAGGGCAGCCTGGACGCGGTCCAGAACGATCCACGCGTCATCGAGGTGTATCTCGGCGCATGAGCCTCCTGAGCATCGGCGCGTTGAACCAGTCGTACGGGAGCAGTCACACGTTGTGGGACGTGGCCTTGGAGGTCCACGAAGGATCGCGGACCTGCCTGATGGGACGCAACGGGATGGGCAAGACGACGCTGCTGAAGTGCATCATGGGACTGCTGCCGGTCACGTCAGGCGAGATCCGGTTCGCCGGCCGCGACCTGCGGGCGTTGCCGGCCGAGAGCCGCGCCCGCCACGGCATCGGTTTCGTGCCGCAGGGGCGCGAGATCTTCCCGCAGCTCACCGTCGAAGAGAACCTGCGGATCGGGCTCGGCATCCGGAAGCGGATGCGCGGCTTTCCGGCCCACATCTTCGAGCTGTTTCCCGTGCTCAAGAGCATGCTCCGCCGCCGCGGCGGCGACCTGTCGGGCGGCCAGCAGCAACAGCTGGCGATCGGACGGGCCCTGGTCCTGGATCCGAAGCTGCTCATCCTCGACGAGCCGACCGAGGGGATTCAGCCCAACATCGTCCACGACATCGGCGACATCATCCTCAAGCTGAATCGCGAAGCCGGGGTCACCGTGCTGCTCGTCGAGCAGAAGCTGCCGTTTGCCCGCCGCGTCGCCAGCGACTTCCGCATCCTGGAAAAGGGACGCTGTGTGGCCGAGGGTGCCATCGACGCGATCACCGACGACGTGGTCCGCAACTATCTGAGTGTGTGAACATCGCGGTGGGCTAGGATGACCGACGTGATCGCATCGGCGGGTGACGCCGCGGCGGCCGGCCGCAGCCGCCTCCGCGTCGCGCGGGCGACGGCAGGCCGGAGTGTCGTCACGGAGGCGTATGCGACGAGCCCGCTGCGCCTGCTGACGCCGCGCAACGCGGGCACTGCCGCCTGGATCTACACATCGAGCTTCGGTGGCGGCTTGGTCGACGGAGACGCCCTGGTCCTGGACGTCGACGTCGAGGCTGAGGCCGCCGCGTTTCTCGCCACGCAGGCATCGACGAAGGTGTACCGTTCGGTTGCCGGGACGACGAGCGTCCTGCGAGCCCGCGTCGGGCGCGGAGGGCTGCTGGTCTCGGCGCCGGACCCGGTCGTCTGCTTCGCCGGTGCGCGTTACCGCCAGCAGCAGGAGTTCGACCTGGCCAGCGATGCCGGGCTGATCGTCCTGGACGTCGTGTCGTCAGGGCGGCATGCATCCGGCGAACGCTGGGCGTTCGAGAGCTATGAGGCGACGCTGCGTGTGCGCGTCGGAGGGCGAGTGGTGGTGCACGACGCCATGGCTCTTCGCGCCGCCGACGCGGAGATCCGCGATCGGATCGGACGGTTCAACGTCCTGGTGCTGATGGTGATGCAGGGGCCGCCGTTCCGCGCCCAATCGGCCGCACTGCTCCGGACTGCAACGGGACACCCGGTGGAGCGGCGCGCTGAGTGCCTCTCGGCGGCGACGCCGGTCGGCGACGGCTGCCTGGTCAGGCTCGCCGGGACGTCGTTGGAGCCCCTGATGGGGATGGTGAAACGGCAGCTCGCCTGCCTGCCGCCGATGCTCGGCGACGACCCATGGGCGAGGAAGTGGTAGAGGACGCGATAGAGAAATCGCCATGCATCTGACACCGCGTGAGATCGACAAGCTCCTGATTCACCAGGCTGGCGTGCTGGCGCAAAAGCGCCTGGCGCGCGGCCTGCGGCTCAACTACGTCGAGGCGGTCGCGCTCATCGCGACGCAGTTGCTCGAGTTCATCCGCGACGGCGAGTCCGTGGCGGGGCTGATGGACAAGGGTCGCCGCATCCTCGGGCGGGCGGACGTCCTGGACGGCGTGAGCGAGCTCATGGACGAAGTGCAGGTGGAAGGCACCTTTCCCGATGGCACCAAGCTGGTCACCGTGCACCATCCCATCGTGGCCGCGCAAGGCGACCCGGCACTGGCGTTCTATGGCAGCTTCATAACCCCGTCCGCGACGGCGGGCGCCGTCGGCAGGCCCGCGGAACAGCCGGGCAGGCCGGGCGAAGTGCTGCCGCAGGGGGGCGAGATCGTGCTCAACGAGGGGCGCGCCACCATCCAGATTGAAGTGGCCAACGTCGGCGACCGGCCGATTCAGGTCGGGAGCCACTACCATTTCGTCGAGACGAACCGCGCGCTTCGTTTCGATCGCCAGGCGTCGTACGGCATGCGTCTCGACATTCCGGCGGGCATGGCGGTCCGCTTCGAACCGGGCGAGATCAAGACCGTCCGGTTGGTCGCCATCGCCGGGAAGCGGGTGATTCGCGGCGGCAATGCCTGGGCCAGCGGCCCGGTCGCCGACGGCATTGATGGCAAGGACCTGGGAGCCCTGATCTGACATGGCCCATCGCATCTCGCGTTCCCATTACGCCGCGATCTTCGGACCGACGACCGGCGACCGCGTCCGCCTCGGTGACACGCAGTTGATCGCGCAGGTCGAGAGCGATGCCACGGTCTACGGCGACGAGTGCAAGTTCGGCGGCGGCAAGGTGCTTCGCGACGGCATGGGGCAGGCGGCCGGGGTGTCCGACGCCGACGCCCTCGACTGCGTGATCACCAACGCGCTCATCATCGATTGGACGGGGATCCGGAAGGCGGACGTCGGCATCAAGAACGGGCTCATCGCGGGCATCGGCAAGGCGGGAAACCCCGACGTCATGGCTGATGTCACGCCGGGTCTGGTGGTCGGCGTGACTACCGAGGCCATTGCCGGCGAGGGGCTGATCCTGACCGCCGGAGGCATCGATTCGCACATCCACTTCATCAGCCCGCAGCAGGCCTACGAGGCGGTGGCGAGCGGGGTGACGACGTTCATCGGCGGCGGCACCGGGCCGGCGACCGGCACCAACGCGACGACGTGCACGCCAGGTTCGCGGCACGTGGCGCTGATGCTGCAGGCGACCGACGTCCTGCCGATGAACTTCGGCTTCCTCGGCAAGGGCAACACGTCGCGCCCGGAGGGGATCGAAGAGCAGATTCGCGCCGGCGCGATCGGGCTGAAGCTGCACGAGGACTGGGGATCGACTCCGGCGGCCATCGACTGCTGCCTCACCGAGGCCGACAGGTTCGACGTCCAGGTGGCGATTCACACGGACACGCTGAACGAATCGGGCTACGTGGACGACTCCATCGCGGCGTTCAAGGGCCGGACGATCCACACGTACCACACTGAGGGGGCCGGCGGCGGCCACGCCCCGGACATCATCAAGGTGTGCGGCGAGGCCAACGTCCTCCCGAGCTCGACTAACCCGACCAGGCCGCTCACCGTCAACACGCTGGACGAGCACCTGGACATGCTGATGGTCTGCCACCATCTCGACAAGAACATGCCCGAGGACGTGGCCTTCGCCGAGAGTCGCATCCGTGCCGAGACCATCGCGGCCGAGGACGTGCTGCACGATCTCGGCGCCATCAGCATGATGTCGAGCGACAGCCAGGCGATGGGCCGCGTCGGCGAAGTCATCTGCCGCACGTGGCAGACGGCGCACAAGATGCGCGGCGAGCGAGGGCGGCTGGCGGGCGAGATGGGCGACAACGACAACCTGCGGATCCGCCGCTACATCGCCAAGTACACGATCAACCCGGCGCTCACCCACGGCATCGCCGACCATGTCGGCTCGGTCGAAGTCGGCAAGCTGGCGGATCTCGTGCTGTGGAAGCCGGCGTTCTTCGGCGTGAAGCCCGAACTGGTGTTGAAGGGCGGGTTCATCGCCTGGGCTCAGATGGGCGATCCGGGAGCCTCGATCCCGACGCCGCAGCCCGTGCTCATGCGCCCGATGTTCGGCGCCTACGGCCGCGCCACCGGCGCGACGTCGCTGGCCTTCGTCTCGCAGTTGGCGCTGGACGCCGGCGCCGTGGCCGCCTACGGCCTCACCAAGCGCGCCGCGCCCGTTCGCGGCTGCCGGACGGTGCGCAAGCGTGACATGAAGCTGAACGACGCGTTACCTCGCATCACGGTGGATGCCGAGACGTACGTGGTCACCGCGGATGGCGAGGTGCTGACGGCCAGGCCGGCGAGCATCGTCCCGCTCGCCCAGCGCTACTTCTTGTTCTGACCGAGGACCGACGGGTTCTTCTGATGTCCGACTGGCTGACGTGGCAGGTCGTGGACTCGGCGTTTCCGACCGGTGGGTTTGCGCACTCGTGTGGCCTCGAGGCTGCCTGGCAGCAGGGGGAGGTGGACGGTCCGGCCGCACTCGAGCGCTTCCTCCGCGCCTCCGTGCTCCAGGCTGGTCACGCGGTGCTCCCCCTGCTCAACGATGCTTATCGTGAGCCGGAACGTGTGGCCGAGCTCGACGCTCTGGCCGATGCCTTTCTGGTGAACAGCGTCGCCAACCGGGCGAGCCGGATCCAGGGACGGACGCTGGTGTGCACGGCCGCACGCATCGCGGCGTCGGAACCGCTCATCCAGCTCCAGCACACGCTGCCACAGCGCTGTGCGCACGTGGCGCCGATGTCCGGGGTCGTGTTTCGCGGTCTGCGACTCCCGCTCGCAACGGCGCAGCGGCTGACGCTGTTCTCGGCGGCTCGTAGCGTCCTGGCGGCGGGCGTTCGCCTCGGGATCGTCGGGAGCTTCGAGGCGCAGCGGATGCAGTATCTGACCGGCGAGTGGCTGGAGGAGGTTGGCGCACGCTGCCGGGCGCTGACCTGTGATGACCTCACCCAGACCGCTCCGATCGCCGACATCCTTCAAGCCGGGCACGACCGGCTGTACTCCCGCCTGTTCCAGTCATGAGGTTCCCATGCACTACATCGGAAACGATCACCCCCATTCCCACGAGCACGACGATCCGCAGCAGCCGGGCGTCTTCCACGAACGCCAGGCGCCGCTGACCCGCAACTACCGCGAACGGGCCTTCACCGTCGGCATCGGCGGCCCGGTGGGCAGCGGCAAGACGGCGCTGTTGCTGGCGCTCTGCCGGCTCCTACGCAACGGCTACAACATCGCCGTGGTCACGAACGACATCTTCACGAAGGAGGACGGCGAGTTCTTGGTCCGTCACGAGGCGCTCGTGCCGGACCGAATTCTCGCCGTCGAGACCGGCGGCTGCCCGCACACGGCGGTCCGAGACGATGTGAGCCAGAACCTCGACGCGCTCGGGCAGCTGATGATCAGGTTCGATCCCGAGCTGCTCTTCGTCGAGAGCGGCGGCGACAACCTCGCCGCGCAGTTCAGCCGGGAACTGGCCGACTACACCATCTACGTCATCGACGTCTCGGGTGGCGACAAGATCCCGCGCAAGGGCGGCCCCGGCATCACGCAATCGGATCTGCTCGTCATCAACAAGACCGATCTCGCGTCCCTGGTGGGTGCCGACCTCGGCGTGATGGATCGCGACGCGAAGAAGATGCGTGGGGCGGGGCCGGTGGTCTTCGCGCAAGTGACCAACGGCATCGGTGTCGGGGAGATTGCCCGCCAGATGTTGGCGGCCTGGTCGTCGGCGACCGGTCGGGGCGCCCGGTAGTGGGGTACGGTCGCACAGCGCACCGGCGAGTACCACTGCCGGCGCCCGCCGCTCCAGTCCGCAAAGAACGATCAGATCGCCGCACGCCGAACCGCGTGCGCTACTCCGTGCTCGCCTCGATGCCGTAGATCCGCCATTCGGCCGAGTCGTGCCGCGCCGAGTATCAGCCGAGCTCGACGAACCTGAACGATGCGCCGGCGACGAGATCCTTGACGGTTCTCGACACGAGCAGCTCCTCGGGTGCGCCGTGCCTGGCGATGGCGTTGGCGACGTCGACCGCAACGCCCTCGACGTGCCCGTTGCGCCGCACGCACTCACTGATATGCAGTCCTCCGCTCGTCGGGACTCCCGAGGCCGAGAGCGCCGACACCATCGCAAGGCCCGCACGGATCGCTCGCGCCGGGCCGTCGAAGGTGACAATCGGCGGCGAGCCGCCGGCACTGGACAACTCTCCCCGATGCTGTCTCGCGATCGACGTCACGAGCAGCGTGGCCTGTGAAGACGGCCCGCTGGCGGCGTGGCTGTGCAGACTGAGAACGGTGGCGAGCGCACCCTCCTCGCCGGCACTGCTCGCTGACGACGTCAGGAAGCGTTCAATCTCCGTGAGCAGCGCTTCCTGGTCGCCCACGAAGGGCAGGCGATCGTTCCCCGGCTGCTCGACGAAACGGGCGTTCGGGATCCGCGCCGCCACATAGCGGCCTTCTTCCACCTTGAGACAGCGATCGCCCGTACGGTGGAGAATCAGCGTCGGCACGCGAACGAGCGGCAGGATCTCGCGGACATCGACCTCGGCGTTCATTTTCGTCAGCGCCAGCGCCGCCCCCGGGCTGGCGCCCTGCCGCAAGTAGTGCGCCCACCAGTCCCGGAAGGCCGGGTCGGTCGCCCGGCTGGGGGCGCGTTCCTCGATTCCGAGCGGACCACCCCAGTCGCGCTCGATCTGGAGGTAGAAGGCTTCCCGTTGTGCATCGGTCGGTCCCCAGGGGTAGTCCGGCGCCCACAGCCGGCGCGCGTAGGAGCCAATCATCATCAGGGCAACGGTCCGTTCGGGATAGGTAGCCGCGAAGAGGCTGCACATCGGCCCGCCTTCCGAGACGCCGAGGAGCGCTGCGCGTGACGACCCGACCGCATCCATGACCGCGCGCACGTCGTCCATCCGCTGTGATCGTAGGCAGCATTAGCGGGGGTCTGGGTTAACCGAACGCCCCTTATCGGACCCACCCGCCCCTCCCGCTCCCTCCTGTTCCCCCTTCGACAGCTCGGTCAGCCCTTTCGCGGAGGCCACGGGATCAGCATGCTGGTGGTCTTACGGTACTGCCGGTAGCCTGGATCGCTTCCCCATTTCCGTTCTGCACTCCGTTCGAGAGTCGGAATTCCCGTCACATAAAGGAGGATGACAGTCAGCGACAGCGGGCCCAGCACGGCCAGCCAGGTCCATACGCCCAGATCGCCGGCGGTAAAAAGGAATACGCCCCACCAGCACAGCAGTTCCCCGAAGTAGTTGGGGTGGCGGCTGTATTGCCACAATCCGGACGCCATCCAGCGGGCGTCTTCGCCGGCAAGCGTCTTGTAGCGGAACTTCTGGATATCGGCGACGGTCTCGATGAGGAGCCCGGCAAGCCATACGATGACGGCTGCGAACATCATTGGACGCCAGGGTCCCGGATTGCCGAACCATAACGTCACGGGGAGCATGATGACCCAGACCACGATGCCCTGGAACAGCCAGAACTGCAGGAACTTCCAGAAGCGTTCGCGGATGCCGTCGAAACGCGGATCGCGTTTGATGCGGGTGATTCGATAGAGCAGGTATCCCGCCAGCCGGATTCCCCAGACGACCACCATTGAAGCCAGTGCCAGCTGGGCGGGCTGTGACGGATTGTTTTGAAACAAAAGTATCAGCGCCAGCGCGATGAAGGTGAGGCCATAGGAGAGATCCGTGACCTTGTCCGTCTTCAGAGGCGCAGCAATGAGAAAGAAAACCGCCTGGATGAGGAGGCTAATCACGAAAGTTGTCAGAAGATCCGGCATGAGCTCTTTCTCAAAACCTACGGCAAAGCGAGGATCCAGGCAAGAAGGCCCATATAGACGAGGACGTAGAGGCGATACCGGCGGGCCATCCGGCGCTCCGCGTCGTTAACCAAATATCGATTGGAAAAAAGAGCGGCGATATCGCGGCCGAACCTGGGAGAGATATTGATCTTCCATGCCGTCGTGCGGTAAATCGTCGAGCGCCACCGGTATCGCATCCGCCAGAGGGGGATGCCGTAAATCAGGAAGATCGCGATCAGTACAGTTTTGAGCTCCATTACTATTGCCGCTTTCTCAAGCGGCCGAAGCTCAAGGCCGCCAGCGTGACCCATACCAGGGCTGACGTCCCCCCCCGTTTGAGTAGCGACGTCGTTTAGAGCCCGGCGGTTACTGTCGCCGTTTTCATCTGCGCCGTCAACTGTTTCGCATACGAGACGGGTG
>Ga0194132_10003068_pt1 | contig 30287 bp, 33 predicted proteins | sample TA2KigOf80mmetaG_FD_148612 | JGI IMG/M metagenome (GOLD analysis project Ga0194132, IMG submission 148612) | Freshwater microbial communities from Lake Tanganyika, Tanzania - TA2015054 Kigoma Offshore 80m | ecosystem: Environmental > Aquatic > Freshwater > Lake | place: Tanzania: Lake...
AATGAGAACGGCGGTTTGAGTGGCACGAGCTGGACCGAACTGATGGTCTCGCGTCGTTATTTCCGTTCTGGGGAATCTGAGTATCTCATCAATAAAATTCCTTGCCGGTTACGTGACATTGTCGAATTTTTTCTTGGTACTGGCGCGGGAACAAAAGCCTATTCCATTATTGAACAAGGCCGTGTCGATCATTTGATCAACGCCAAGCCAGAGGAAATCCGCGCACTAATTGAAGAGGCGGCTGGTGTCAGTTTGTTTCGCAGTCGACGATTGGTGGCGGAACGGAAGATGGAGCGTACCCAGGAGAATCTGGCCCGTGTCCTTGACCTGTTACATGAGATGGATCGCCAACTTGGATCGCTGCGTCGCCAAGCAAAGAAAGCCGAGCAGTATCGTACGTTGCAGGACGAATTCAAAGCCCTGGACCTGGCGCTGATGAGTCGCTCTTATCGTGCGCTGACGGATGAACTCTCTGCCCTTGATAAGCGGCGAGAGGATTTGCTGTCGCAAGAAGAGCAGGTGACCCAAGAAACGCAACGACTCCAGGCTGAACGTACTGAGGTCGCAGAAACTCTCGCACGCGAGGACCTGGCCTTACGGGAACTGGAAGAACGTCGGCATGTGAGCGAAAGTATCTTGCGGCAAGGAGAACAGAAAAAGCAATTCCTCGCTCAGCAAGAGCAACGCGCGATTGCACGAGTCACTGCGGCTGAGGAAGAAATCCTTAGCCTCGGCACGAAGCAACAGGAAGTGAAAGAAGAGCTCGCAGATTTAGATGCGCGAGCCGTCGAGATTCAACAGCTCCTCCAGCAGGACGATGGCACCCTGCGTTCCTATGACCAGGAAACCTCACGTTTGCAGCAAGATGTCACGCTCCGAGAAGCAAAAGCTGAGGAAATTAAAACAGAAATCGTTGACCTCTTAAAACAGGAAGCGCAAGTACAAAATGCGTTAGCCTATGCGCGCCGCCGTGCATCCGAAGTAGAGCAACGACTGCAGACTTTGGCGCGTGAGGCTGAGCGAGTCGAACAGTTACGTGCCGAGACAGAACATCAGCTCGCCACGACCCAAGCGCGAGCGATAGCACTACAGGAACGTTTGACTACCGGACAACGTCAGCGCGAAGAAAAAGCGGGCGGCTTACGCGAGACTGTTTCCGCCAGTGAACACCTCGACGGCGAACTGACCAGCGCGTGGGCCAAACAGGCGGAACTGCGTGCGCGTCTGGCAACTTTAGAAGAATTAGAACACGGGTACGATCACTACTCACAAGGGGTGCGGGCCATTATGGCAGAGACCGCCAACGCCGAAGCAAAACAAGGGATTTGTGGCGTTGTCGCGCAAATGGTGGAAGTCCCGCAGGAGTATGAAAGGGCGGTTGCGGCTGTCCTGCGTGATAAACTTGAGTACGTTTTGGTGTCAGATGTGGAAGCTGGACTCAGCGCGGTTGAGTATCTCCGTAGCAGTCAGACCGGCCGTGGGACGTTCATTCCTTTGAGCCCGCGTAATACCAACGGATACGCACCCAATGGGAACGGCAATGGGCACGAACTCAACGGGCATAATGCCGAGTTCAATGTCCGTACGGTAGGGGAAGGGACTTCGCCGATTCTGGATCTTGTCACTGTCGATGATCGTTATCGTGATGTCGCGAAATCATTGCTTGGTGACGCCGTGTTGGTGCCGGACTTACGTATCGGCCTGCAGCTCTGGCAGCAAAACGGTTCGCATCGGACGTTTGTGACCCGGGCTGGGGATGTGATTACCTCACAGGGAGTAGTGAGTGGTGGGAGTGAAGGCTCAGCGGAACAAGCGCTTTTGGAGCGCCGTCGTGAGATTCGGGACCTTGGTGAACAAAGTCGCCAACAAGAGACCTTCGTGGCAAACCTGGTACAACAACGCCAGGAAATGAAACGTAAACAGCAGGAGATCGAAGGCGAAATTGCTCTACTGGAGGCTGAGGCCCGGACATTGGGAAAAGAAAATGAAGTCTTACACCGAGAAGAGGGACGGCTTGAGGGAGAACTCCGGCGATTACTCGACAAGCAGGAGAACGTGAACTACGAGCGTCAAACGCTTGATGGAGAGATGCAAACCCTGACGCAAGAGATCGCCACCCGTCAACACCAAGAGGCAGACAGTAAAACCCGGAGACAGGAACGCGAGGCCGCGCTTGCGACCGCACAAGAAGAGGTGGCACAAGCGAAAGTCGCGCTAGAGCAGCATCGTACTTTGGGTGATGAACTGCGCGTGCGTGTTGCTGAACGGCGGGAACGATTGGAGGGGATGAGAACGCAACGGAAGCGCGCGCAGGATCGGGAACGTGAGCTGACCGAGCGCCACCGCGTGTGTCAGGCTGACATTCAGACGGCAAAGAGCGAAATCGAACGAGTGCAAACGAGCACTGCGGAATTGGCAGAGCAGATGACGCAACATGAAAATGACCTTGCCGATGTGGCACATGCTGTTAGTGTCAAGCAAGATGTCCTCCTGAAACTGCGTGAGCAGAGTCGGGTCGTCGAAAGCGGACTGGAACAGCACCGCATTACTCGTTCTCTTCTCCAAGATGAGAAGACGCAGGTCGAAGTAGGAACGGCTGAGAAACGTGTTGCACGTGAGCACCTTGAGGCGACGGTCCGCGAACGCTATGAACTTGTTCTCGCCGACACATTAGACCAATACCAAGAACTCCCATGCCCGCTAGAAGAGGCAGAAACACGACGACAGGAGATTCGTGACAAGATTACGCGTCTGGGAGAAGTGAACCCAGGCGCAGCAACGGAGTTAGTGCAAGAGGAGGAGCGCTACACCTTCCTCAAGACACAAGAAGGTGATCTGCAAGTGTCTCTCCGTGACTTGCAGAATACTATTGCGAAGCTCAATCGTGAGTCGCGAGAACGCTTTCGCGACACATACGAACAAGTCAACACAAAGTTTAGTGAAGTATATGCGCGTCTAGTTGAGGGAGGAAAAGCGAAAATCGAACTGACCGATACCGAAAACCTTGCTGAGAGTGGTGTGGAGATTGTCGTACAACCTCCAGGCAAACGCCTCCGTTCTCTCCAATTGCTCTCTGGTGGTGAGAAAGCGCTTGCCGCGCTGAGTTTTACTTTTGCCTTGTTTTTGATCCGCCCGAGTCCGTTCTGTGTGCTTGATGAGGTCGATGCTCCTCTCGACGACGCGAATGTGGGACGGTTTAATCAGCTGATCCGAGAGATGAGTGAAACCACACAGATTATCTTAGTGACACACAATAAGCGCACTATGGAGGCGGCGAGTACACTCTACGGTGTGACGATGCAAGAAGCCGGTGTTTCCACTATTGTCTCAGTGAGTATGTCGTAATGGCCAACTGGTTCCGACGTAAAAAAGACACCCCCTCTCCCGAAGAGTCTGTCGTTCAAGAACTCGACGCCGAAGAAATGTCTCCGGTGACAGTTTTGATGACTGACCCAGAGCAGAAGGGTGACGAACCAACGGTGAGAGAGGAGCCGACACCTGAGAAGACTCAGAGCGTGTGGCGCCGCGGGTTGGCTCGTTTACGGAAAGTCTTTACCACCCCACTCGGGCAGTTATTTCGCGGACGACCATTGAGTGAGGAAGTTTTTGAAGAGCTTGAGGAGGCACTCTTGGCAGCTGATGTCGGGGTGCAGACAACCTCAGCATTGATCGAACGCTTACGTGAGCGCTGTCGTAAAGAAAAACCCCAAGATGCGAGTGAGCTGCGTACATATCTCAAAGACGAAATGCTCGCCATCCTCACAAAGCAACCTAACCGTCCGTTAGTTGGTTCTGAGCATCCGTGGGTCATTTTGATGATTGGTGTGAACGGAGTCGGAAAAACCACGTCGATTGCCAAACTGACGAGCCGATTTGGTCGCGAGGGCAAGAATGTGTTGCTGGTTGCTGCTGATACGTTTCGTGCCGCTGCCATTGAGCAACTCGAAGTATGGGCTGGGAGGCTTGGGGTAGAACTCATTAAGCATCAAAGTGGCGCTTCACCTGCTGCCGTTGCGTTTGATGGTATACGGGCGGCTATCGCACGAAAATCCGATATTGTTATTATTGATACGGCAGGACGGCTACATACGAAAGCTCCGCTAATGGAAGAGTTGAAAAAAGTTCACCGCGTGATTGCTCGTGAACTTCCTGGCGCTCCACATGAAGTGTTACTTGTACTTGACGCGTCTACTGGCCAAAATGCCTTAAGCCAAGCTGGGACCTTTCAGCAAATTGCTCCACTCACCGGGGTGATTCTTTCCAAGATGGACGGGTCTGCGAAAGGTGGCATGGCATTGTCTGTTGTTGAGCGCCTCAGTGTACCGATTCGTTACGTGGGTCTTGGAGAGAAAGAGGAAGATTTACAAGACTTTTCGCCAGAAAACTTTATTGACGCTCTCTTTTCCGTTGCCGATGGCGAAGCCTGACTTGACAGCGAAAAGCTTGCTTACTACATTGAACCTCACCTGTTTCTTCACGTTATCAAGGTATGTCAGTAGAAAGCCTAAAACTTGTCGACGAAAAGTTGAGCGGGTTCCTCGGGCGACACGAAGCAATTCGCAACGAGAACGCTGCGCTGGTCGCGCGCCTCAATGAAAAAGAAAAAGAGTACGCAGTGTTGGTTGAACAAGTGCGACAATATGAACGTGAACGAACGGAAATGCGTGCGATTTTAGAGAAAATTCTCAGCAGATTTGAAGGACTTGACCTTCAATAATCACTATCGAGGATGTAGGGGATGAAAACGCTAGTTGAGGTTAAGATCTTAGGAGAGACCTTCACCGTGACTAGTGAGGATGATGAGAATCATGTTCTGGAGCTGGCAAACTTTGTGAACCAGCGTATGAATCGTTACGACAAGAAGAAAGCCGACACCAATCCCCCGACACCTTTACGCGTTGCCATCATGGCTGCGCTGAGTATCGCTGACGAATATCTGAAGGGGCAGAAGCATAGCCTCGAAGAGAAAGAAAAAATAGAACGTATTTCCGCCAGACTGCTGTCTCGTCTTGAACAAAGTGAGCAACTCGAGCGAGGCAAGGCAGCAAATGCCTCAGACACGACACCTGCCCGGTTTTCTTCCCTCCGCGCTTCCCAAGAATGAATCCCCTGCGTGCTTGTTTACCGCTTTCCTTAAAAACAGCCCTGCTGCCAAAATATTCTGCCTTCCAGCGCTCGGAAATAGTGCTGAAACCACCACACCATCTATCAGTGTTACCTCCTCTTTGCTAAGAAATTGTTATTAGTGCAAAAATCTACCAAGGAGGACAGCAGACTCGTTTTCTCAATGTAGAGTCAGTGTCAATGCTCTCCTACCTGTATTCCAGAAGGAGGTCGGTGGACATGGAGTCCTTGCTTTACATCATCGTGGGAGCGGTGGTTGGCGCTGGTGGTGTCTGGGCGTTGATGTTTTTACAGCGACAGGCGCAACAGCAAACCCTGGCTTCAGCAGAAGAAACCGCAAAACTTATTATCGAGGAGGCAAAAAAAGAGGGCACCGTTCTGAAGAAAGAAGCTGAAGTTCAAGCCAAGGACGTAGTCTTACAGGCGAAAACGGAGGCAGAACGAGAGTCGCGCGATCGGAAACGTGAGGTGCAACAACTTGAGAAACGGTTGCAAACCCGGGAAGAAACCCTAGAGAAAAAAGCCGAAGGAATTGAGGGACGAGAAGGAGAATTAAGTCGTCGTGAGCAAGGACTCAAGAAAAAAGAAGAGGACTTGGGGCAACAAGAAGAACGCTATGGTCATTTGATCGAAGAGACACGCACGCAGCTAGAAAAAATTTCTGGCATGACGCGTGATGAAGCAGCTCGAAGACTGACAGAACAAATGCTGGAAACTGCACGGCAAGATGCCGCGCGTCAGATCATGACCATAGAAGAAGAGGCACGCGAGGAGGCTGAAAGACGCGCCAAGAAAATCGTTAGCGTCGCTGTCGAACGGCTTGCTGGGGAATTCATTTCTGAACGTACCTCATATTCCCTACATTTGCCGAGCGATGACATGAAGGGCCGTATCATCGGACGTGAAGGACGAAATATCCGTGCGATTGAAGCGGCGACTGGAGTAGACCTAATTGTAGACGATACCCCGGAAACGGTGTTGATATCGAGCCATAGTCCCATTCGTCGTGAAATCGCCCGTGTCGCGCTCGAACGATTGATCTCTGATGGTCGGATTCATCCTGGTCGTATTGAAGAGGTGGTCAAGAAAGCTGAGCAAGAAGTCGAGGAGTCCGTCCGCGAGGCTGGGCAGCGTGCCGTACTTGAGCTTGGGGTGCACGGCCTTCATCCCGAAGTGGTCAAGCTGGTTGGCATGCTCAAATATCGCTACAGTTATGGCCAGAACGTCCTGATGCACTCAATTGAAACCGCGTACATCTGTGGCATCATGGCAGCGGAATTGGGGCTTAACGAGAAACAAGCGCGTCGAGCTGGTCTCCTACACGACATAGGAAAAGCGGTGTCGCACGAGATTGAAGGATCGCATGCCATCATTGGTGGTGAAGTCGCGCGGAAGTACGGAGAGTCAGCAAAAATCGTCAATGCCATTGCTGCTCATCACGAAGAAGTTAAAGCAGAGACTGTACTGGCTCCGTTAGTCGATGCAGCTGATGCGCTCTCTGGTGCTCGTCCAGGGGCACGTCGCGAAGTGTTGGAAAGCTATGTCCGTCGGTTGGAAGCCTTAGAACAGATTAGTAATTCCTTCTCTGGGGTGGAAAAATCATTTGCTTTGCAAGCGGGGCGTGAAGTCCGCATCATGGTTAACCCAACCTCTGTTACTGACGGCGAAGCCTCGATGCTGGCGCGTGAGGTTGCGAAACGTATCGAAAGTGAAGTGACGTACCCTGGTCAAATTCGCGTGACCGTGATCCGTGAGACGCGCTCGACGGAGTTTGCTCGCTAGGCTCTCGGCCTTGGGCCTCTGGCGAGAAGGAAAGAGAAACAGGCTATGGGTTTCAGGTCCGCAGGCTGGGGAAAAACTCAATATCACCTGGAATGAACGCGTTCATGAAGTTTTTCCCTGCAGTCTGTGGCCTGTTGTCTATGGTCTTTGGGAGAAGTCATGTCATTATCAGTGGATGCCCAGCTGCGTGAGATTCAGCGTGGAGCAGTGGACATTGTTCCTTTTGAAGAGCTGAAACGAAAGCTTGAAACCGGTCGACCTCTACGCGTGAAATTGGGGCTTGACCCTTCAGCACCAGATCTTCACCTCGGTCATACCGTAGTGATGAACAAGCTGCGACAGTTTCAGGCGCTCGGCCACACGGTAATTTTCTTAGTCGGCGACTTTACTGCTATGATCGGCGATCCAACTGGACGTTCGGAGACCCGGAAACCTCTTACCCCTGAACAAGTGAAAGCCAACGCCGAGACGTACACCAAACAGGCCTTCAAAATCCTCGATCCTGCCAAAACGGAGATCCGTTTTAATTCTGAATGGATGGGACCGTTGTCATCTTCGGATATGATTCGCTTGTGTAGCCAATACACGGTCGCACGACTCCTGGAACGTGATGATTTCTCCAAACGCTTTAAGGAAAACATTCCGATCCATGTGCACGAACTTCTGTACCCACTCGTGCAAGGATACGACTCCGTTGCCTTGCGTGCGGATGTCGAACTCGGCGGCACTGACCAACGTTTTAATTTGTTGGTTGGCCGGGAGCTACAGCGGACCTATGGCCAAGAACCGCAGGTTATTCTCACCACTCCACTGCTTGAAGGAACCGATGGTGTGCAAAAGATGAGCAAGTCGTTGGGCAACTACATCGGTATCACTGATCCGCCAAATGAAATGTATGGCAAAGTGATGTCTATTTCTGACCCACTGATGCACCGGTATTACGAGTTGCTAAGTACGGTAGATTTAGCGCGCCTGCAAGAAATACGCGACGGAAAAATTCACCCGCTTGAAGCAAAGAAGCAATTAGCCATAGAACTGGTTGTGCGATTTCACGGAGAAGGTGCTGCTGTCGGCGCGGCTGAGGACTTTGCCCAACGGTTTCAGCGTCGCGAGGTGCCGACGGATATCGAGACTTTCACCTGGAACGGAGAGGAACAAACCGTGTGGATTTGCCATCTCTTGCGGACGACGGGGTTGGCGAAATCGACCAGTGAAGCGCGCCGATCCATTCAACAAGGTGGGGTGCGACTCGATAGTACCGTGGTTGCAGATCAAGACTTACAAGTTACGGCGAAAGGGGAGGTCATCCTCCAAGTCGGTCGACGCCGTATGGTGAAGATCGTTTTTCCTTCTGCTTCTTCTGTGTGAGCTGTGGCACGTCGCTCTTCTTCTCCCCCTCCGGTGCCTTCGACAACTGAGTCGCAGTTTGGTTGTGGGTTTGTCGCTCTTGTCGGACGGCCGAACGTTGGTAAGTCAACGCTCCTGAATACGTTCGTTGGGAGTAAACTGGCAATCGTCAGTCCTAAGCCGCAAACGACGCGCACGCGGCTCTTAGGCATCAGAACGCTCCCACAAGCGCAACTGGTGTTCGTTGATACCCCAGGTATTCATACTCATACCGGTTCGTTGCTTAATCGCCGAATGGTTGAGGTTGCGTTTAACGCGCTCGCTGAGACGGATGTGGCGGTGTTTCTTGTCGATGCTGAACGTGGCATCACCTCTGCCGATCAAGAGATCGCACGACGATTAGGGGAGGGAACGATCCCAGTGGTCGGTGTGGTCAACAAAATTGATCGCGTCGCCAAGTCACGCCTCCTGCCAGTGCTGGAACAACTTGCAACCCTTTTACCGGAGCGAGAGGTTGTTCCGGTAAGTGCGCTGACAGGTGAGAATCTTTCTGCACTCTTGCCGATCATCATCGGCTTGCTTCCAATAGGACCAGCCCTATACCCTGATGATGAACTCACAGATCAGAGTGAGCGAACGATCGCGCAAGAGATGATCCGTGAACAAGTATTTTTGCAAACCCAACAAGAAATCCCTTATGCTACAGCAGTGATAGTGGAGGAGTTCACGGAGAAGCCTGAGAAGAGAGTCTTGTTTCTTCGTGCAGTGATCATGGTGGAGCGACCCTCGCAACGAGCAATCATTATTGGTGAGCGCGGCTCCCGACTGAAACAGATCGGGCAAGCGGCTCGACTGCAGCTTGAGGCGTTCTTCGGTTATAAGGTTTTTCTTGAACTATTTGTGAAAGTCTCTAAAGGATGGACAAACAGTCCGCGCTTTCTCAAAGAGGAGTTTGGTTTATGAGGGGGAAGAGGTGAAGCACTGGTTACCTGTGATCTATGCATCTGCGTTCCCGTTACAATGGCTCATCATCCATTTCTCGGGTATCCATCTTGAGCCGCACTGGGAAGCGTTGTCATCTGGGCTGTCGATCTTTGGTGCTGCGTTTCTTTTGTCGTGGGGAGCAGAACTTGCGCAACTTGATATCCCGCAAGCTCTGGCAATCGCGGTACTCGCACTCATTGCGGTGCTTCCTGAGTACGCGGTCGATATGTATTTTGCCTGGCAAGCAGGAAAAGATCCCGCCTACATTGCCTATGCAACGGCGAACATGACCGGGGCGAACCGGTTATTGATCGGAGTAGCCTGGCCTATCGTCATTGTTACTTTTTGGCTAAAGAGCGGACTTCGCGAAGTTATGCTCAACAAACGACAACGATTTGAAGTGATAACGCTTGCCGTGGCAACGTTGTATTCGTTTGTTATTCCGCTGAAAGGGACAATGTCTCTCGTTGATGCCCTTTTCCTGATTACCCTCTTTGTTATCTACATGGTTGTGGCGTCTCGTGCACATTTTGTGGAGCCGGAACTCGAAGGCCCACCGGAAATGATCGCCCGCTTTGTCCCCGCAATACGACGCACATTTACTTTGGGATTCTTTCTCTACGCAGGGGTGACGATTTTTACTGCTGCTGAACCGTTTGCTGAAGGATTGCTGAAGTCCGGGCGTACCTTGGGCATAGAGGAATTTGTCCTCGTACAGTGGTTGGCTCCATTGGCGTCAGAGTCGCCGGAATTTATTGTTGCGACCTTGTTTGCCTTGCGTGGGAACCCGCAGGCTGGCATCGGTACGCTCGTATCCTCAAAGGTGAATCAATGGACCTTGTTGGTGGGAATGTTGCCCGTGTGTTACAACATCTCCGCTGGCCATGTGATCCCGATGCCGTTAGATGAACGGCAGGTGAGTGAAGTCTTGCTCACGTCCGCCCAATCTCTCTTTGCCTTAGCGCTGATTGCTAACTTTCGCTTTTCTCTGATTGAGGCGAGCTTACTGTTCGTATTGTTTGCCAGCCAGCTGTTCTTTTTTTCTCCACACTCGCGGCTGATATACTCGGTTGTGTATGTCGTGCTAGCCGTCGGTCTTGTTGTCTTCATCCGATCGACTCGGCTCTCGGTAGTGATGGCTGCCCCTCGTCCGCTGCGGTACTCCTTGCGCAAACATCTGAGGTGAGGCAAGAGAAGCGGCTCAGTAACGACCTGTGATGTACTGCGGAAGCGGCTGTCTCGAAGCCCTGCGGATGTCTGTCAGTTCCGAACTCCGATAGATTCTGCTTCAGTTGTCATAGGGATCTTCTGCTCAGTAGGAGCGTCGACCGTAATTGCCCCTGCTGATTCGCTATCTGGCTCGTTGCGCGGTATCCACACGCGAAATGTCGAGCCTTGTCCGACTTTACTTTCCACTTCGATGGTACCGTGGACCAGTTCTAACAATCGACGCACGACGTATAGGCCAAGACCCATGCCACCATACCGTCGAGTCAAGGAGCTATCACCTTGGCGGAACATGTCAAATATCTCGGGCAGAATGTCGTCTTCGATGCCAATGCCAGTGTCAGAGACGGTGATGAGCACGCCATCGTTACGAAGATAGGCATCGACAGTAATACGACCTTTCTCGGTGAACTTCGCGGCGTTACTGAGGAGATTTTTCAGTACGACTTTGAGTTGCGTGCGATCCGAATACACTGGGGGTAAAACAGTGGGAACACGTCGCAGGTACCGAACCTCCGGTTTCTCGCGTAACTCACGTACTTCACTTTCAACTTCGTCCATCAGCTCAGCGAGATGCACTGGCCGAAGGTCGACCGCAACCTGCGCAGCTTCCATACGGCAAACATCGAGCATCGCGGTAATCAACTCACGTAAACTGCGCGCACTTTTTTCTATTCGTTGTAAAGGTTCTGTTTGCTCAGGAGCCAGGCGTCCGAAGTTCTGCTGTAACAGCAGTTCGGTGTAACCCATAATGAGATTCACGGGCGTGCGCAGTTCGTGCGACATGGTTGCCAGGAGATCGGACTTGAGGCGATTCGCTGTTGCTAATTCCTTCGCACGAGTGCGTGCGGTTTGTGCAAGTTGCATGGCAACACCAAGCAGCCCAGCTAAGGAGAGTCCACCAACCAGAACAACAGTGGGGAGAACCGAGCGTGCACCAGCGAGTGGTTTGCGCCGCGGCCAGATGCGGACACGCCAGTGCAAGTCATGGAGATCAATTTTGATTTCTTGCCCCCATGACATCTCGTGCTTACGACTTGAATCAGTGTGGTTATAGACTTCGTGTTCGTCTTCAAAAATGGCTACGGCGTATTCCGGGGCAAGATTCTCATGCAAAATAGAACTGAAGAGTTCTTGAAAAACGAAAATGCCAGCAATCGTACCGTCAAACTCGCCATTGCGAAAAATCGGCACGTAGGAGAGAAACCCTTTCTTTCCGGTTGAGACTTCCACCGCAGGCGTGACAACAACTTCTCGACGTGCCAACACGGCTTCAACAACCTGCCGCTGTCGTTCACGGAAGAGCATATCGACTTCTTGCGCGACATCGCCGCCAAGCGACGGAAATACCCAACGAGTGAGTAACCACGGATCAAGCCACGCGATGGCATGATATCCGGGAAAGTGACTCATATTGAGCTCAGCTGCTGCCTCCCATTCTTTCTGTGTTGGTCGACCTTCATCCTCCCATCGCCGTGCCATGTTGGTGAGTGCGAGAATGCGCGATTGGACGCGGTCGATGATTTCATTTCTGACATTTGCTGCTTCTTTGCGAATTTGCCGCTCGACCTGCATCTGTTGTTCGGTGAGTAATCCCCACCAAACCGCGATCGTGACTACGGCAACGCTGGCAGCTACCGTGAATGGGTGTTTGACAAGTTGCAAGAGGTTACTCATCGCCACGGTTTTACCCTCCACTTCGTTTTCGAGAGAGAGTTGTCAGGACATATCCAGCAATCCTTGGTCTCCCCGTCTCCTCGTTTCTCCACCACCACCATCACCGCGGAGCCATACTGCTTTCCTCTCTCGCGCGTACTTCAGCAGGCCTAAACAGAGAGGGGTGTTCGTATTCCGTCCTCTGCTAGTGCCACGAGTAGAGCAGTTGCGTATTACCGTGAGAGTCACTCTCTGTATCGGTGAAGACCCTTACTGCAATACCATGCCACCCCATACTTTACTGCCTAGAGAATCTACCCTCTTTCTTTGGGATTAGCAAATTGTTGGAGGAAAAATTTCCAGTGTTGGTGAATCTGCCGTCTACCATTGAGCCAATTCCAAATTTCTCTTATGCTAAGCCAGTAGGTGGCGACAAAGGAGAGTGCATGAAAAGGAAGTGGTGGAAAATTGGCAGCTGGTTGTGTGCTGCATTACTTGGATGTTCTCTGATCACCGCGCAAGCGGTAAGAGCCGAGGACACAAAGTTATCCACATGGGCGACCATTAGTGGACGCAATGTGACAGAAGCAGATTTGTCGACCCTCAACAACGGACAGACTGCACGCAATATGCATAACCAGGTATACCAGGCGCGCAAGCAGGCGCTGGATGCCTTCATTTCTGAACAAGTCCTGGTGGATGAAGCAAAGAAGCGCGGCATAACGCGTGAGCAACTTATTCAACAAGAAGTGGATGCAAAAATCCCAGAGCCGGCAGCAAACGAAGTCGAACAGCTCTACAATGCCAACAAAGCTCGTTTGGGAGGAAAGTCGCTTGAGGAATCAAAGCCGACGATTATTTCCCATCTCAAAGGTCAGAGTCGGCAAGCGCACATGCAAGAGCTTGTTCGTCGTTTACGGCGGGCGGCAGGTGTAAAGTTTCTCTTGAAGCCTCCACTTCTCAATCTTACGCTTGATGGAAGGCCGACGCGTGGCGCGACGAATGCGCCGATAACGATTGTCGAGTTCTCCGACTTCCAATGACCGTACTGCGCTCGAGTTCAGGGTGAACTCGCCAAAGTTCGTGAAACCTACAAAGACAAAGTCACGATCGTCTACAAAGATTACCCGTTGGAATTCCATAAAGATGCGCGTAAAGCTGCCGAGGCGTCCCATTGCGCTGGAGAACAGGGGAAGTATTGGGAGTACCATGATGTGCTGTTCGCGAATACCAGTGCGCTCGGCATTGATAAGCTAAAAAAGTATGCCACTGATTTGCAATTAGATGAGGGAAAATTTACGGCCTGTTTAGATAGCGGAAAGCATGCCGCGGCAGTTAGCAAGGATATTGCCGAAGGCTCGCAATCTGGAGTAACTGGAACCCCGGCCTTTTTCATCAATGGTCGCTTTCTATCGGGAGCCCAACCGTTTGCCTCGTTCCAAGATGCTATCGAGGAAGCGTTGGACGCGCAGTAAGACGAGTGAATTACGCCATCGAATCCTCAGGCCATCGGACCATTGAGGAAACTGTGTCTCAGTCCCTCAATGGTTCAGTTCTTCCAATGGCTCGATGACTCAATCCTGAAATGATGCAATTGTTTCTTCCCCCCCTCTTGGCGTGTGAGAAAAGGCTATGCTAATGGTTGCGCATGGCTGACAACGCGAGCAAAACTGAACGTCGAGTGACACCAGGAGTCCTCCCCTCTCGGGGGCCTGCATCCTCTCCGAAAACCTGGCCTCTGTTAACCATTCGTATCCTTGCTTTTGTTGGTCTGTGCATTGCCGGGTATTTGTCATACCTCCACGCCCAGGCCGGTGAGAGCGGGACGTTTCACTCGCCGTTGTGCACGATCAGTTCGACTATCAACTGCAATGCTGTCTTAGGGAGTGTGTACTCGCGACTTTTTGGGATACCGATTGCTATCTGGGCTGCGCTTACGTACCTCACTATCGTGATTCTTTCTTTCGTTGGCACGACGAGCACCCTCGTTGTCCTGTGTAGCTGGGCATTTGTCTTTTCTCTCTATATGGCTGGGATCTCGCTGTTTACGCTCCAGGCTGGGTGCCTGTTTTGTATGAGTTTGTATGCAGTGAATATCGGTCTGTTTGTGGGGGCACTCGCGTTAAGTAGGCAGACTCGCGAGTTTGGGTTGCAACAATTAGCGTATGGGCTTGCTGCTTGTGTCGTTGTCGCGTCTGCATTTGGCTGGGCGCAGGCAAAGCTTGCTGAGTATAAGAACCCCGATGCTGAGAGCGGAGGAGTTGCCACTGCACAATTTTTGGAAAAGTACGAGAAACTACGGCAAGCGACAGTCAATCTTGCGGAGCGGAATACCAAAGGGCCGGCACAGGCAGCAGTGACAGTCAGTGAATTTGTTGATTTTCGGTGACCGGCGTGTGCGCGCGCCCGTGAGGTGCTTCATAAACTCAGCGAAAAATACCCCAACGATGTCCGTATCATTTTCCATTCGTACCCACTCGATAACGAGTGTAATCCGACCTTGCAGCGACAAGTGCATGCCGCATCGTGTTTAGCCTCGTATGCGGCCGAGTGCGCGAGTGAACAAGGGAAATTCTGGGAATTTGCCGACCGGTTATTTGCTGATCAACAGCGTGAATTTTCTCGTCCAGATCTTGACGTGCATGCAAGTGCTGTTGGCGTCGATGTCAATGCCTTCAATGCGTGTATGAACAGCGGGCAAACCAAAGGAATTGTTCGCAAGGACATCGAGGAAGCGACACGGATTGGTGTCCAGGCAACCCCAACACTGATTGTCAACGGACGTGTGGTTGAAGGTCTTCCGACTGCTGAACAATTTGATGCGATCATTGCGACCGAGAAGCGACGGGCGGGGAAGTAAGCCGCCACTTCTCTCTCGGCTTTATCCCGCAATCACATGCTCTTTCGTAATAATTAGTGGTAGCGTTCCTGGGGCGATAAAGTTGGGTTCGTCGGCTCGAGTACGTTCGTATTCAGGTGTTGTCGCTGAAACGCGCATAGCTTGCGTATCGTCGAACCACGTAATGGCGACACCATCGTAGGCCGGCGCTTTTCCGCTCTTGTATGCGGAAAGGCGTGTGTGACTTTGTACGTAACGTCGCACAACGGGAATCGACGCGCCGAGCGGTCCATGAATCTCTTTCCAATGTTTTTGAAAGGCTTCGATCGACATACCTGGCTTATGAGTGACGAATTCGATGTTCTTCACGCCATTCGACGGGGTCGGACCATCCTTTATGACATGCTCTTCAGTAAAGATTTGTCCCGTTGCCGCGCGGTCGATGAAGTTATACTCGTCCGCTTGTGTTGCTTGAAACTCTTTTGTGTTCACCAGCGCACGTAGAGCATCGGTGTTGTCGTACCACAGTTCCGCCGTACCATCGTACACCGGGTTGCCTTTTTTATACCCGGAAAGCAGCGTATGTGATTGCACGTAACGGCGAAGACCGGGCATCTGCTTGACGACGTTGGCATGGGTCGTAAGCCAATATTTTTGGAAATCTTCGACTGCCATGCCTGGCTTGCGTTTGAGAAACGCGACGACTTTGATCATATGTTTTTCCTCCTGAAAGTGTCGACCAGACTACACCCAGGGTTGTAGTCTGGAATGAACAAGCGGGTCAAGGGAACATCGTTGAGCGCAGAATGGTGAAAGCGTATAAGAGCCAGAAAAGGTCGGAGTAGTGAGGAACTTGAATCAAGGAGGAACGATGCTCTCAGTGGGCTATATGCCAGATACGCACGGTGGTCCGTATGAGCAACCCGAGCCAGATGCTGAACGGTCGGCGAATTTTGCGGCGCAGCTTCTCCAAGAATCTGAGCTGGCTGAGAACGCTGGATTTGACGGCCTCTTCGTGCCTGAACGGCATGCGCGGCCCGAGTGTATGTTTCCTGCACCGACAACATTACTCGCAGCGATCGCTGCACGAACACACCGAGTGAAAATCGGCACCTATGTCCTGATGCCGCCCCTCTATAATCCCGTCCAACTGGCTGAAGAGCTAGCAATGATCGATCTGGTGTCGCGTGGTCGTCTCATTCCTGGCCTCGGTGTAGGCTATCATCCGCGTTATTTCGATCACGTTGGTGTGCCGATTAAACAACGCGAAGGACGGTTTGAAGAGTGTCTGGCTGTGATGCGGCAGGCGTGGACCACGACTGGTCCGTCAGCGTTTCATGGTCGCTATTACCATTACGACGCCATACATGTGACCCCAAAGCCATACCAAAAACCGCATCCGCCGATTTGGATTGGTGCGTTTGGTCCAAAGTCGATCGCTCGCGCTGGACGACTCGGCGACGTGTGGGGCGCTGCGCCATTTCTTGACACTGTCGACGCCGTCAAGGCCCAAATCGACATCTACCGTGAGGCGGCAGTGAAAGCCGGAAAAACACCACGCATTGCGTTGTTACGCGACGGCTGGCTGGCTTCAAGCATGGAAGAAGCTGAGCAGACCTTCGGGCGATTGTGGGTGGAAGAGTGCAAATTTTACTTCCGCTGGGGGATGTTGGCTCCAACACCGGAGTTTCGCTCGGAATCTGACTTTACCCTGAAAAGCGTGCGACGACACATGGTGTTAGGTACGGCTGACGACTGGATTGAACAACTGCAGTATTGGCAGAATCTCTTCGGTGCGGAATGGTTGATTCTCCGCTGTCGTTTGCCACTGGGCCCGAGCGCGGAACAAACGCGCGAATGTATCAAACGGTTAGGTGAGGAAGTGTTGCCGCGATTAAGGAAGTAGTCAGCAAGAGGAGGTACAGGGCAGAAAATCAGGGCAGGGAAATCCCTGCCCCAGGGAGAGATCGTCTTTACGGAGAGATCAGCCGCACTGTTGCAGACAGTCGCGGATCGGATCAAGTTCAGGCAGTTTGCCGGCGTCTTCGCTGACCCACGCGTAGCGCACCGTGCCGCTCTTGTCGATCACGAAGGCTGAACGTTTGGAAACGCCTTTGAATCCTATAAGGTTCTCGTAGAGCGAGCCGTATGCGGTCGAGACCTCTTTGTTGAAGTCGCTCAACAGTGGGAAGTTGTAGCCTTCTTTTGCCGCCCACGCATCAAGAGAAAACGGGCTATCGACGCTGATTCCCACGACCTGGGTATTGTCATTCTGCAAGGTATTGATGTTGTCTCGCACGGAGCAAAATTCTTTCGTTCAGCCACCGGTGAACGCCAGCGGAACGAATAAGAGGACAACGTTTTTCTTGCCTTGCAGCTCTTCTAATTTGAAGTCCTGCATCTTATTTGTCTTCAGGCTAAAGCCTGGAGCCTTCTGACCAACTTGCACACTCATAAGACCTCCTCGTAATGTAAAGCGTTGCTCCAACGTTTCTCTACTCCTTCATCTCTCTTCTCGGCAAAAAATGCAAGCCACGTCATACACTCGTGGCCCTTGCAGATCCACCACTCGTAGTGGCACGACTGCTGGAGAAGTGGTAAGGAAACCTTCCATCAGTCTGCCTCACGATAAGGAGAGCGCAATGGCCGGTAAACATTTTGATGAACTCAATGTCGGCGATGTCTTCAAGCATCAGCCAGGACGAACGGTCACAGAAACAGACAATCTACTATTCAGTACCTTGACGTTGAATATGCAGCCGCTTCACCTTGATGCCGAATTTTCAAAGAATGCTGAATTTGGCCAACGTCTCGTCAACAGTATCTTCACACTCGGTTTAGCCGTTGGTGTCTCTGTCGCAGATACCACACTGGGCACAACAGTCGGCAATCTTGGCTTCGAGAAAGTAGAGTTTCCCAAGCCAGTCTTCATTGGCGACACGATCTACGCCGAGACCGAAGTTGTCGAGAAACGAGAGTCCAAGTCTCGTCCACAGTGGGGCATCGTGGTGTTTGAGCACCGTGCGACCAATCAGCGCGGCGAAGTGGTGATGAAGTGCCGTCGTGCGGGGATGATGCGGAAGAAAGGGAATTAAATCCTAAAATGTAATACGTAACCACTCCACCCTTTCCTCTTACGTTTTACGGATTACGTATTACGTTTTTTCTGGAGGTCTTATGTCTCGTCTACGCCGTGCCGTGCATTTCGTTCCCGGCGCGAATGACAAAATGTTACAAAAAGCGTTGGCCTTGCCAGCGGATTCGCTGGTATTGGATTTAGAAGATTCTGTGACGCCAGAGAATAAGGATTCTGCCCGTGCCACGGTGACTAAATGGCTGAAGACCGTTAACTTCGGTCGCCAGGAACGTATGGTCCGTATGAATCCGCTCGATACGCCCTGGGGCGTGCCAGATCTGGAAGCGACGATGGAAGGGCGACCAGATTCGTACCTTGTTCCAAAGGTGCGTACGAAGGATGATTTGTTGAAGATCGATACGATTCTCAGCCGCCGTGAACGAGACCTTGGCTTTACACCTGGCGGTGTCAAACTGGTTGTGCTAGCGACAGAAACCCCACAAGGATTACTGAATATCCGTGATTTCGGGGCCTGCCCGCGTGTCGATGCCTTGTCGTGGGGAGCAGAAGATCTCTCGGCGTCGATTGGTGCGCGTCGTAATCGCGATGAGCAGGGACAGTTTCTCGAAGTCTTTCGCTACGCTCGGATCATGACGTTGCTTGCTGCCACGGCAGCGAAGGTGCAGCCACTTGATACCGTCTATGTGGACATCAACGATATCGAGGGGCTCCGTCGTGATTGTCTCGAAGGTGCATGGATGGGATTCACGGGAAAGATCACGATCTATCCCACGCAGATCACGGTTGTGAATGAAATCTTTACGCCGTCTGCCGAGGAAATCGCGGAAAGTAAAGAACTGCTGGCTGCGTTTGAAGAGAACCAGAAAGCTGGCAAGATGGCGTTTAGTTTCAAGGGGCAGATGGTTGATGTGCCGCATCTCACCCGTGCGCGTACCATTTTAGAACGAGCAAATGCAGCGGGATTAACGTAAGCAACAATGCGGACTTGGGATTGAGCGTGGAACGCAAGAAACAAGAGTCTGCTGATAACAGTCAGGGAGAAAACGCAGGGACGGAGTCGCGTAGCCCTTCTTTTTTCTCTCGACTTTTTGGCGCGAGGAGCAGTTCACAGCCTTCTGGTGTACAACCTGCACGTGTACAGCCTGTAGAGGCTACGACTGCTCCTCAGGAGATTGAGCGCATGGCAGTAGGGATAACAAGTTGTGGATATCATGTTCCGTTCTGTCGCCTGGAGCGGGAAAAGATCGGTCAGGCGTGGGCACGGCGGACAGGGAAGGGCGAACGCGCAGCTATCTATTTTGATGAGGATGCACTGACCCTTGGGTTGGAAGCGGCGCAACGTTGTATCGAGGACAAAGGAAAATCTGGCATCGACGGTTTCTATTTTGCTTCCGCATCTGCTCCGTTCAGACAGCGTTCTTCGGCGAGCTTTATGGCTGCAGCGTGTGACCTCCCGTCGGAATGCGAAACCAGCGATTTTAGCGGCACGATTCGTTCTGCAACCTCGGCCCTCCGTGCTGGGGTTGATGCTCTGAGCAGCGGGCGTCTGTCTCGTGTCCTGATCGCGGCTGGTGAAGTGCGCGATGGCCAACCTGAAGAGAGTGAAGAAGAGTGGTTCGGTGATGCTGGTAGCGCAGTTATGATAGGCCGCGAAGGTGTGATCGCCGAAATTCTTGGCTGTGCTTCTCGCTCAGACGATCTGCTCGATGAATGGCGCCGTGATACTGACGGGTTTATCCAGACTCAATCGTCACGCTTTGCGACCGAACGAGGTTATCAAGCGAACCTGGTTGCTGTCGGTCAAACGCTGCTGAAGAAACACAATGTGCAGCCACAAGAGATTGCCAAAGTCATCATTCCTTCTCCTGATGGCCGAGCGCACGTTAATGCTGCCAAGAAACTCGGCTTTCAAGACGCGCAGATCCAGAGTCCGTTGTTTCAAGAAATTGGGGCGTGTGGCAGTGCTGCGCCATTGTTGCTTCTTGCGGCTGCGCTAGAAACAGCCAAGCCCGGCGAGTGCCTCTTATTACTCAGCTACGGCGAAGGTGCAGATGGGGTCCTCTTGCGAGTAACCGACGAGATCAGCAAGCGAAAGCTCTCGGGGTCGCTGTCGGATCATCTGAGTGAGAAGCGATTATATCCTTCGTACTCGATCTATAAAAAGATGCGCTCTTATTTCGCCGAGAATGAAGACGGGCCGGAACTATCGAATGTGTTTCTGGCCAAAGAAGAGAAGCAAAATGTGCGGCTATATGGAACGCACTGTCTGCATTGCGGCACACGCCAGTATCCGATCGCTCGCGTGTGTATCTCGTGTAAGAATCACGACTCGCTGCAGGAAGTGCCGCTTGAACGAACCGGTTCTGTGTTTACTTTTACGCGAGATCATTTGTATGTGGCAGCTGACTCGCCGACGATCATGGGAGTCGTTGATGTCGATCAGGGCGGGCGACTCTATTTGCAGATGACTGATGTTGATCCTGAAGACGTGCGTGTTGGTGACCAAGTCGTTCTGACGCTACGACGGCGGAAAGAAGGACCGACTATGCATCATTATTATTGGAAGTGTCGGCCTGTTCGATAAAGCAATCGGGCAAAAGGGCAGACGATGCTTGATCGCGTCGTGTGGACGCGCGTATAAACAACTCATCTGGAGTGCAAACAGGAGGCAGTCATGCCGTATTCGATAAAAGATCAGGTCGCGGTCATTGGAGTTGGATGTATCAAGTTTGGCGACAATTTCGATCAGGGCTACGAAGAAATGGCTGTTGAAGCGGCATTTGCGGCATTCAATGATGCCAAAATTACGCCAGATCAAATCGATGCGGCATGGCTCGGGACGTACTCTCCCGCGCAGGGTCATGGCAAAGCTGCCGTCTCTCTGGGTGATGCCCTTCGCCTCTATAATAAGCCTATCTCACGTGTGGAGAATTTCTGTGCGACTGGGACTGATGCTTTTCGTCACGCCGTGTTAGCTGTCGCTTCAGGGATTTATGACACTGCCTTAGTATTGGGAGTCGAGAAGTACAAAGACCGTCCAGGGCGTGGCTTGGCGCGTGAAGGCGTGCACCCGTATCACCACGACGGTTCAACGGCTCCGGGTCTTTTTGCTTTGGCAGCGACACGCTACATGCATACCTACGGCTTAACTCGCGAGACGCTTGCAAAAGTCTCGGTCAAGAATCATTACAACGGTTCTTTGAATCCTAAGGCCCATTTGCAAAGAAAGGTCACGCCTGAAGAAGTTCTCACTGCGCCGATTGTGGCGTATCCTTTTGGGTTGTTTGATTGCTGCCCGACGACCGACGGTGCTGCGGCTGCGATCGTGTGTCGCGCTGATCTCGCCAAGAAATTTCGCAACGATTATATCCTCGTCAAAGGTGTTGGATTGTCAGTGACGAGCGGGCGTCCGTTTATGGACCCTAACTTCGATTACCTCGGTTTCAAGGCGACTCAGTATGCGGCAGCTCAGGCATACGAAATGGCGGGCATTAAAGATCCGCTGAAGGAAATTAACGTTGCCGAAGTCCACGACTGCTTCACCTGGACTGAGATCACCAACTATGAGGATCTTGGTTTTGCCAAGAAAGGTGAGGGGGCGAAGTTAATCGAAGAAGGGCGTACTGCGCTGACAGGCGATATCCCCGTGAATCCCAGTGGTGGGCTCAAATCCTTTGGCCACCCGATCGGTGCCAGCGGTGTACGCATGGTGTACGAGATTGTGACCCAGTTGCGTGGACAAGGCGGCGAACGCCAGGTGAAAGATCCCAAGATGGGACTCGTGCATAACGTTGGTGGACCTGGTGCTGTGTCGTGTGTGGCGGTGCTGGGGCAACCCTAACTGGGGGTTGGGGATTAGGAGTTCAGGATTGGTAAAAGAAGGATCTTTGTAGGGCGGCTGTGTCCGCCATTCTCGACGGAGGGAAACCCAATGCAAGAATTCAGCAATGATAAAATCACCGTCCGTTATGATGAAAAGGTATGTATTCATGCGGGGAAATGCGTGCAAGGGTTACCGCAGGTCTTCAATGTGAATAACAACCCGTGGATCAACGTAAACGGCGCCGACGTTGACGCGATCAAACGTACCATCAAACAATGTCCGTCAGGGGCATTATCACTGACTGAGAAAAAATAAGGCGAAATGGGTAAAGAGTAGGGCGGGCTGTGCCCGCCAGAGGATTACGTCATGATGCTCAAAGACAAAGTCGTAGTCGTTACCGGTGCTGGTGGCGGCATTGGTCGCGGTATTGCCCTGTTGCTTGCCAAAGAAGGCGCAAAGGTTGTTGTGAACGACATTGGTGGCAGCTCGGCGGGTGAAGGTCGCGATGCTGCGCCGGCTGATAAAGTTGTGGCTGAAATTACCGCTGCAGGCGGTACAGCAGTGAGTAACTACGATTCTGTCGCGAGCCTCGCTGGTGGTGAGAAAATCGTCGGTACTGCGTTGGAGAAATTTGCTCGTATCGACATCGTGGTGAACAACGCAGGTATCCTCCGTGACCGCATGATCTTCAACATGAGCGAAGAAGACTGGGATGCCGTCATCAATGTGCATTTGAAAGGCTCTTTTGCCTGCACCCGTGCCGCTGCGCCGCACATGCGCCAACAGAAGAGTGGGCGGATCATCAACATGACTTCTACCTCTGGCCTGATTGGCAACTACGGTCAAGCTAACTACGCTGCCGCGAAGATGGGGATTGTTGGGTTGACCAAAGCGACAGCACTCGATCTTGGTCGCTACGGCGCGACAGTGAATTGCATCGCCCCGTTCGCATGGACACGCATGATTGGGACCATTCCAACCGAAACCGATGTGCAAAAACGTCGTGTCGAGAAACTGAAAAAGATGGACCCCGGCTTGATCGCACCGTTAGTAGCATTTTTGTCTAGCGACGCTGCACAGGAAGTGAATGGCCAGATCTTCGGAGTGCGAGGGAAAGAAATCATCCTCTACTCGCAACCGCGACCGATTCGCCAAGTCGCGGATATGGAAGGTTGGACTGCTGAGAAAGTGGCCGAAGTCATTCCCCACGCGTTCAAGGGGTCATTTTATAAGCTTGATGTGACGACGGATGTGTTTCCCTACGACCCTATCGTCTAGCTGCGACGAGCGTAGTTATTTGTATCATGCAACACGTTTCACGTAACACGTGTTGCGTATTGCGTGGAACGTGATTCTGATTGAGAGATTCATACTATGGCCAACAATGTGGGCTCTTCCTCTATGATTGACGAAATCTGTGACTATTCCCTCAAGTTCGCCGCCGAAGTGCCGTGGCTCAATGAGCCGCTGACTCGTGGACGAGGAAAAGCTTATCTGCTGCAACATATTCCGCGGAACCGCTTGTTAAGTTCGGTTATGCGTCCAGCCTGGATGAGCCGCTGCCCTGACCTTGCCGTTGTCCGCCGCACGATTGGCCAAATGCGTGAGGAGCTGGTTCATGACGACAAAATTGCTCAGGCCCATACTGGTATTCTCTGGCAGATGGGGCGGAACATCGGTTTGACAGACGAGCAAATGAATACCGTAAAGCCCGTGCCTCTCGTCGAAGTGGCCTTTAATGTGTGGGAGAACATTGCTCGCACTCGTCACTGGATTGCTGGTTGGCTTGCGACATCGAATGATGAATTCATCATCTCGACGATGCCGAACCATAACTTCCGTGCTGAGGTCTGGAAGCAGACGTTTAACTTGAACGATGAGCAAGTGTTCTTCTTTTCGTATCACACCAAAGCGGATGACGATCATGCTGGACGGAGAGTGTGGGAGCCGATCACCCGCCATGTTCACGACGACCGGACCCGACAAGATATTCTTGACGGGATGAAACTAGCGTTCCATGCGCTCAGGTTGTTCTATCAGGGGATCTGTGAATTAGGCGACGAGATGGAACGGCAAGGAGTCTAATCCTCAGGTTTACGGACCACGCAACACGTATTGCGTGGTCCGTGTTGCGTAGGAAAAGGAAGATCGTATGGCGGTCAATGCCAACCTCAAACGCCTCGTCGACCTTGCTGCTCCATACTGGGCAGGCGAGGCTGAAGTGGTCTGGTCATATTTTCAGAACCCACAACGGACGAAGGAAAAAGACCTGCTCTGGTTACGCCGTCAGTGCTTCAAAGAAATTTGGGGTTCCGGTGTTGGCGATAAGAAGAAAGGCCTGTTCCAAGGTCCAGTCGCTTATCTCAGTGGCATCTTCTCACAGATTGATAAAGAAGTTGGCCGTCACGAAGTGTTAGATGTTATCGACGGTCTACGGGCCGAGTTTTTTCATTACTGTTTGTTCGCTGATATTTACGATTCGTTGGGCAGCGAGAAGCTCAATCCAGAGCAACTCACTGGTTGGGATGCCGATAACGAACTCGCTCGCATTCGTTACGACTATCGCGAGAAGCGTGGCAAGCTCGGGTTTTTCGCCGTCCGTTTTACTGAAGGCGGCTATTGCAGCATGTATACGACAGGGATGCGCCTTGCTGGTAGTGGCGAACTCAACGATCGTATCGCCAACGCTTGTAAACATGTCTACGATGACGAAATTGGCCACATGCGCGATGGTTTTATTGGTCTCGCGAAGCAGGAGTTAGCTGCAGCTGAATGGGATGAAATAGCCGCTATGACCAGAAAGATCCTGCTGCAACGTATTCACATGCGTAACGAGCAGTTTAGTTATCCGTTGTCGGAGTCTCGAATTATAGAGATCGATGCGGGGAAGATTACGCCGATGGCATTTGATTACACCGGACTGGAGTAACGTATGAACTGGCAAGAAGTCTGCGAGCATCCAAGCCTACAAGATTTACCTTTTAAGATCGAAACTAACGAGCGCGGGGAAATCGTCATGGCGCCGGTTAAGGTGTATCATTCTGCCTATCAGGGGGAACTGGGGTTCTTATTACGGTCACTACGGAGCGATGGAAAAGTCCTGGCCGAATGCGCCATTCACACAGCTAAAGGGACCAAGGTTGCCGATGTGGCCTGGTGCTCAACCGAACGCTTTCAACAGATCAAAGATGAGACAGAGTGTTCAATTGCGCCAGAGGTATGTGTCGAAGTACTCTCGTTAAGTAACACGGACAGTGAGATCCAAGAAAAACGACAGCTCTATTTCGATAGAGGTGCCGTGGAAGTCTGGACCTGCCACGCTGATGGGTCGATTCACTTTTACCATGCAGGAGGAAAACTCGAACAATCGCTCCTCTTTCCGAAATTCCCTTTACTCATTGAGATCTAACAGCAGACCACAATTCCGCTTCTGGAGAGAGAACATAGTGGCTGGCGTTCCCTAAATCGTAAGATCTCCAGAGAAACTTGGTCACTCCACAGATGCATTGACAGCCGCGATCTACAGGCGACACGTGCCAATCAGCACGTCGCCTGCTTGTAACGCCTCACCTGGACTCAATGACTCGCCGAATACTTCTTGTGTCTCGCCAAAATAGTCTTCAATCTCATCAATTGTGATGTCAAACCCCTGACCGAAAGGCGCGGTGAGGCGCATTGCCTTCTCACGGAAGATTCGCTCGTACCAGTGTTGTTGACCGGAAATAAGGCGAACGACAAAAGACATTTTTACGCTCTGCCGCATGTGCTGTGCGCACGCGGGTTCTTGCTTGCCTTGACCGACCAATGAAAAGCGGGTCTTATGATCACGGGTCTATAACTCACACGCAACTCACTCGGTAACGAAAGTGAGGAGAGCATATGCAGACACAAGCCGCAACGTCTTCACCGCCCATCGAACAGCCAGTAGAGCCACGAGAACTCCCGCAGCGTGTTATTCTGCGTGGAATCAGTTGGCAAACATACGAAAGTCTTCTCGCTGACCTTGCCGAGTGTAGTGGTCCTCGTTTGACCTTCGACCACGGAGTGTTGGAAATTATGAGCCCGACTTTTGAACACGATGAATACAATCGTATCCTGGCATTGCTAGTCGAAGTTGTTGCTGAAGAGATGCATATCAGCGTAAGAAACTTCGGATCAGCAACTTTTAAGCGCTTGGATCTAGTGAAGGGATTTGAACCAGACTCATGTTTCTATATCCAGTCGGTGTCTCGTATACGCGGGAAGCGGAAAGTCGAATTGCCCCAGGACCCTCCCCCGGATTTACTCATCGAGATCGATGTAACGAGTTCCTCTCTTGGACGGTTTCCTATTTTCGCTCAGGTAGGGGCTCCAGAAGTCTGGCGTTATGATGGAAGTCAGGTGCAGATTTTGCTCCTTGCCAATGGGCAATATCAGATAGTCGAACGGAGTACTGCGCTTCCATTGTTAACCGCTACTATGCTCACTGAGTTCCTGGAAGCTGGAATAGAATTGGACAGACTAGAATGGTTAGGCCGTCTCCGCTCGTGGGTGCGGCAACACAACAAAGCATAATGCTGAATGATGAACGATGAATTGAAAACAAGAGCAAGTAGGAAGTGTTTGCCGTTCATCGTTCCGCGTTTTGCATTCATCATTCATTCTGATCTACTGACAACTGATAACTGACAACTATGTCTTCTCCCCTCGACGGTTTCCGTATCCTTGATCTCTCGCGAGTACTAGCTGGACCGTACTGCACGATGATGCTCGGCGACCTCGGTGCTGAGGTCATCAAGGTTGAACGTCCCGGAGCTGGTGATGATACCCGCGCCTGGGGTCCGCCATTTGTGGGTGGTGAGAGTGCATACTATCTGTGCGCCAATCGCAACAAGAAAAGTATCACGGTGAATCTCAAAGCCGAGAAAGGACGCGAGATCGTTCGTCAACTCGCCAAGATCAGTGACGTGCTGATTGAGAATTACAAAGTTGGCGAGTTGACGGAGATGGGGCTTGGCTATGAGGCATTGCGGGAGCTGAATCCGGGACTCGTGTATTGCTCGATCACTGGCTATGGCCAAAACGGCCCAAACAAAGACTTACCAGGCTATGACTTTATCATTCAAGGTCGCGGTGGGGTTATGAGTATTACGGGAGAGCCGGATGGGGAGCCGATGAAGGTCGGTGTGGCTATTGTCGACATCACTGCTGGTTTGTATGCGGCAAATGCGATTCAAGCTGCGCTGTTAGCGCGTACACGAACAGGGAAGGGGCAGGCAATTGATATCTCCCTGCTGGATGCCCAAGTTGCCTGGCTAGCGAATGTGGCTAGTTCGTACCTAGTGTCGGGGAAACGCCCAGGACGGTTCGGTAATGCCCATGCGACTATCGTCCCCTATCAATCCTTTAAAGCGAACGACGGATTTTTCTGCCTCGCGGTCGGGAATGATGGCCAATGGCAGAAGTTATGTCAGGTGATTGGACAACCGACATGGGCAAGCGATCCTCGCTTTGCGACGAACCCAGCCCGTGTTCAACATCGGGAAATTCTCGTTCCCGTGTTGCAAGAAGTCTTTGCTACCAGAGATATTGCCTTTTGGCTGCGTGAGATTGCTGCTGGTGGCATTCCCTGTGGACCGGTGCAAACGCTGGATGAAGTGTTTGCTGACCCGCAAGTTATGGCACGCGATATGATCTGGACTGTCCCGCACCCCACTGCTGGTGAGGTGCGGCTTGTCGGTTCGCCGCTGAAATTGAGCGAGACGCCGGTGTCCGCTCGCCTTCATCCTCCGCTCGTGGGTGAGCATACGGAGGAGGTACTTATGGCGCTGCTGAGCTATAGCCGTGACGAGATCCGTAACCTCCGACAGGAAAAAGCTATCTGACTTTAGGAGTGGTGCTTGGTCAGGCTTTGACCTCTACGCCGGCTAAGCGCTCCAACACCTTTACCAACGCCTGCGTGCCTTCGTTGTCAGCTCCGGTTGATTCCAAAGCATTGAACAGATTGTGAACTAACCCTGTTGCAGGAAGCGCAAGCTGTAAGCGATCGGCCTCTTGGAGGACGAGACGCAGATCCTTCTGCTGCAGCTTGACCATGAACCCAGGAGCGAAATCGCGCTGAAAAATCCGTGGCCCGAGATTGGTGAGTTGCCAGGACCCTGCCGCACCACCGCTGATGGCTTGATGCATCTTTTCAAGATGAACCCCGGATTTCGCCGCAAAAATCAACGCTTCACACATCGCCATGTTCGTGACAGCTACGGCAATCTGATTACAGAGCTTCACAAGTTGTCCAGAGCCACTTGGGCCAACGTGAATAATGTTCTTGCCCATGGCTTGGAAGATTGGCAGACAAGACTTGAAAACGGTTTCTTCACCACCAACCATAATCGATAACGTTCCAGCGATCGCACCACCTTCACCACCGCTTACTGGCGCGTCTAGATAGTGAATCCCCTTGGTCTGACAAGTCGTGGCCATCTCACGAGTAGCGGTAGGAGAGATGGTACTCATGTCGATAATGGTACCTCCGGCCTGAAGGCTACTCAGGATCCCATCTGGACCAAGGACGACCTGTTGGACATCGGGCGTGTCCGTTACCATCGTGATGACGACCTCAGAACGTTCAGCGACTTCTCGTGACGAGGATGCTCCCCGAGCACCTTCTGCTCTGAAGGCTTCGACGGTCTCACGTTTGCGGGTGTAGACGGTCACCGGATATCCAGCTTTCAACAAGTTCCGGGCCATCGGTTTGCCCATGATCCCGAGGCCAATGAAGCCGATACGTTGTTGCATGGCATTTCTCCTCTCCCTGCTTTCAGCTGTATTTTGAGTGAAGAGCAAGGCAAAGGGCAAGGACGGGGGAAAATGTAAGCGTGAAGGGAAAATTGAAGAAACGACTCGGAAGAGTGTACTACAGGGGAGTTGAGAACGCGATGAATGATGGAGGGGAAAATTTTCAGACTTGAGTCTAGAGTCTAAAAGTCTTTGTGCAAAAAGACGCTAGACTCATAGACTCTAGACTTATAGACGGGTTGGGTTAGGCAGGGTTTTCCCAGGTGAGTTCTTGAAAGCCTTCAGCCACTTCTTCGCCAAGAAGAAGTGGCTCTTCCTTTTCATTCTCTTCCCATCCCTCTTCTTTTTCTTGCTCCGGAGCCGCTGCTGGCCGTGGGCGTCCGCGCATTTGCATACGGTTCCTGACCTCACGCCAATGGAAGCTTTCCGGTGGGCTCTGCAGACGTTGAAAACTGGCAAGGAGGAGGTCTTTACTGTCGGCACGACCAAAGCAATGGTCACCAATCCACATTTCCCAGCCAGAACGTACACTACCGTCCGGAGCTACGATATTTCGTTGCACGAATACCGGTGCTGGCAGCGAGAGAGAAGGGGCAGCAAGGTCACCCTCAATTGGTGGTGTCGGTTGTACGTCGATGATGTCTTTCTTTGCTTCTCGTACAACGGAGGCTTGTTCCCGTTGTTTCGGAACTCGCTTTACCGTAGCTTTGGTCTTTTCCTGCTTTGCAGGACGAGCTTTCATGGGCATCTTCCTCTCTGTGTTCTTCCTGGAAGGGCCAGGAAAAAGCTACATTATTACCAACCCCAATGTATCCTCCCACAAGGAGAATCGCTCCTCGCCCTTTGATCGATCAGCGGATACACTGGAGACGCTTCGAGAAATCGAAGGAAGTGTAATGATGATATGGAAAATCCTAAGAGTTACCACTTGGACGCGATGTTAAACCGGTACACTAGCACAAAGGAATTGTGATTCAATCCCCTATTTGTAACCATACGCCTTTTAGATACGTTCCCTCGGCATGAATCAGATTGGTTGGATGATCTGGTCCAGGTCCTAAATGTTTGAGGAGCCGTACTCTTCGCCCAATATCAGCAGCAGCAAACTGGATCGTCTGCAAAAAATCTGCCTCTGACAAATGTTGCGAACAGCTGAACGAAAACAAGTGCCCTCCCGGAGACAGCAGGCGCAGGGCTTGTACGTTGATCTCCTTATATCCCTTCAGACCAGCCTGTAGATCCTGCCGTCGCCGAATGAATGGTGGAGGGTCAAGAACAATAAGGTCAAAAGACTGCGAAACTTCACGCAGGTAGGCGAACATATCTGCCTGGACAAATTGCCCTTGCCAATCAGGGAGGCCGTTTTCTTGCCAATTTTGCCGTCCGAGGTGTAGCGCAGTCGCCGAGCTATCGACTGAGGTAACGGACGCGGCTCCCGCCCGCGCGGCAAAGATGCTGAAGCCGCCAGTATAAGAAAACCCGTTAGGCGGTGGCAGGAAACAACTTACCGCAATAGTGATTGACCGGAGTGGAGAGCCTCTGCACAAGAGCAGGGATGAGAGACGAGACCATTGTGTGCTGGCTTCGGTCTAAGTATCGAAGTCTGGTCGAAGAGCTGGATGAACGCGGGCGAC
>Ga0194132_10003070_pt1 | contig 30277 bp, 26 predicted proteins | sample TA2KigOf80mmetaG_FD_148612 | JGI IMG/M metagenome (GOLD analysis project Ga0194132, IMG submission 148612) | Freshwater microbial communities from Lake Tanganyika, Tanzania - TA2015054 Kigoma Offshore 80m | ecosystem: Environmental > Aquatic > Freshwater > Lake | place: Tanzania: Lake...
GCCGCCAACGGCATGGCCGCCCGCGCGGCTTGACTCGCGCAGGGGGAAAAATCCGTCGCGCAAAGCACCGGCCCCTCGTTCGACATGGACTTCGATCGCCGGGAAGAAAGGGTTCGAGTTTTCACGAAAGGAGCATGCCTGGATCGCCTGGATTCCGCGCCGCGCCCGTTGCCCGTTGCTCAACACCTTTTGCCCTCTCCTGGGCAAGATTCGCTTGATGTCAGGCAAAGCAGGGAAGGCCGGGGCAGCGAAAACCGCGGCAGAGTTGAGCATTGATCGCTACGGAAGCTTCCTCGACGTGCGCCGAACCTGCCTCATTGAACCCGGTGCGGCACGCGTGCGCGCATTTCGGAAACCCCTGTCCACCCCGGTCGCAACCTTCCCCCGGTCACGCGTTTTGTTGTTCCGGGTGCGCCGCGGTGTACGCCTTGATTCAGGAACATGGCCTCGACGACTATTACCGGCTCAAGGATCGCCGCGGCGTCCCTGCGCCGCAAAGGGGGGAAGCAGGCCGCTTCGATTTCCTCAATCAACCTGAGGTTCTGCGGCAATGGGCGGACTACGTCGATCCCGGCCGCGTCCGGGTCACGATGCGATTGCCGGCGATTCATTGCATCGCCTGCTTGTGGCTGCTGGAAAACCTGGGCCGCCTTCACCCCGGCATCCTGACCTCGCGCGTCGAGTTCGCCCGCAAGGAATTGTCGGTCGATTTCGATCCTGCGAAGTTGTCCTGTTCCCAACTCGCCTCGCTGCTCGTTTCCCTGGGCTACGAACCCGATCTGAGATTCTCCGATGCCGCCGCAAGGAAGACTTCCACAAAGCCTTCGAGCCTGCTCATGCGGCTGGGTCTGGCTGGCTTCGCCTTTGGCAACACCATGCTGTTCAGCCTGGCGGCGTACCTGGGCCTGGATTCCTTCTCGGGACCGGCTTTCCAACAGCTCACGGGCTGGATCAGCCTCGCGCTTTCCGTGCCTGTCGTGACCTACGCGGCCGAGGACTATTGGCGGTCGGCCTGGAACGGATGGCGGCAGCGCGTCATGAACATCGACATTCCCATTGTGGCCGGCCTTGCCGCCCTGTGGTTGCAAAGCACCTATGAATGGTTCTCGAGAACCGGGGAAGGCTATTTCGATTCGCTGGCAGGTCTCGTTTTTTTCCTCCTGTGCGGCCGGTGGTTTCAAAAGCGAACCTATGACAGGATCCACTTCGACCAGGATTACCGTTCGTTCTTCCCGATGTCCGTCAGCCGGTGTGGCCCATCCGAATCCCGAATCGCGCTGAGCGAAGTGCGTGTCGGCGACCGCTTGAAGATTCGAAACGGCGAAATGATCCCCTGCGATGGCCTCCTCCTTTCGAACGCGGCGCACATCGACTACAGCTTCGTCACCGGGGAGTCCGAGCCTCAACGGAAGGACTGGGGAGCATGGCTCTTCGCGGGCGGAAAGCTGGCGGGCTCGGCCATCGAAGTGGAATGCGCCAAGCCTGTCTCCGAAAGCTACCTCACTTCCCTGTGGAACCACGAAACGTTCGCCAAAGTCAAACACGCGCGGCTCAACCCCATCACCGACGCGTACAGCCGCCGATTCACCAGGCTGGTTCTCACCCTTGCCCTCGTGACGGCGGCCTGTTGGGCGCCGTTTTCCCCGGCCATGGCCGTCAAGGCTTTCGTTTCCGTGCTGATCGTCGCCTGTCCTTGCGCACTGGCCCTGGCCGCTCCCTTTGTCTTTGGCACGGCGGTGCGCGCCCTCCACGCCCGCGGCTGGCACTTGAAAAACGGAACCGTTCTCGAATCACTCGCCCTCATCGATAGTCTGGTGTTCGACAAGACCGGCACGCTCACCGCGACCGGCGTGTCCCCGGTGCGCTGGATCGGCCCACCGCTGACCCGCGACGAATCCCAACGGATCCGATCCCTCGCCGAACAATCGCTTCACCCCCTCTCCATTCAGATCACCCGATTCCTCGCGAACGATTCGGAACCGGTGATCCTCGGGAATTACCGCGAGATTCAAGGCTGCGGCATCGAAGGCACCGTGGATGCGCTTCCCGTCGCCCTGGGATCGCGACGTTGGATCATGGACGCACTGACCCGCGAGAGGTCCGCCAGCCTGGCCGCGATGAACGAGGTGGGTGGCTCGTCCCTGGACCATGAAGTCCATGTGCTGATGGGGGGCGCTTACCGCGGCGCCTTCGTCATGGAAGCCCATCGGGCGCCCGGTCTTCAGGATCTGTTTCGCCGCCTCGAACCACGCTACGCTCTGGGCCTTCTCAGCGGAGATCAAGACCGGGAGCGTGAGTTGTTTGCCCGGCTTCTCGGCCCCCGCGCCGAACTGCGTTTCAGTCAGAGTCCCTTCGACAAGCTCGAATTCATCGCGTCTTGGCACCAGCTCGGTCGAAAGGTTTTGTTCGCCGGCGATGGTTTGAACGACGCCGGCGCCTTGAAGCAGGCCGAGGTCGGTTTGGCCGTGACCCAGGAGTCCGGTGCCTTCTGTCCGGCCAGTGACATGATCGCGGACCGCCGCCAACTCCAACACCTCGACCACCTCCTCACGTTCGCGCGGCAAAGCATCCGGATCATCCGGCAAGCCTTCGCCATTTCCGCTCTCTACAACGCGGTGGTCATCGCCATCGCGGCCTCCGGCCAGCTCTCTCCTGTGGTTTGCGCGATCCTGATGCCGTTGAGCTCGATCACCGTGGCCGCCTTTGCCGCGTCACGCACAGCTTGGGCGGCGAAGATCATTCCTGAGGCCACGGAGATCGGAAAGGCCGGCGTCGAAACACCCTTGCTCAATCCCCTGCGCGCATGAGTGTCTTGTTGTTCCTCATCCCCTTGAGCGTGTTGTTCGCCGCGGGATTCTTTGCCGCCTTCCTCTGGTCGGTGAAAAGCGGACAATACCGTGACACCGTTACTCCACCGCTCCGGGTCCTGCTCGAAGAGACAAACGTGCCCAAAAGAAAGCAAGAGAAGAGTAGTTCCAGCCGGCGCCAGCCTCAAACATAGCAACGCATGAAACAGCATACCTTCCCCAAGCCATGAGTGTGGAAACGTTCCGCTACGACAACCGCATCGTCCGCGCCTTCGCCATCGCCACCGTGGTCTGGGGCATGGTGGGTTTCAGCGCCGGACTGCTCATCGCCTGCCAGCTCTTCTGGCCCGGTCTGAATCTGAATCTCGAGTTCACCACCTTCGGACGCTTGAGGCCCTTGCACACCAACGCCGTGATTTTTGCCTTCGTCGGCAACGGCATGTTCACCGGCATCTATTATTCGCTTCAGCGCTTGTGCAAATGCCGCATGTTCAGCGATCACCTGAGCTGGATCAATTTCTGGGGCTGGCAGGCCATCATCGTGGGAGCCGCCGTCACGCTCCCCCTGGGCCTCACCTCCAGCAAGGAGTACGCGGAACTCGAATGGCCCATCGACATCGCCATTGCCGCCGTCTGGGTCGTGTTCAGCGTGAACCTCCTCGGAACCATTCTCAAACGCCGGGAGTCCCACCTCTACGTCGCCATCTAGTTCTACATCGCGCCCGCCGTCACGGTCGCCATGCTGCATATCGTCAACTCCCTCGCCATCCCCGCCGGTCTTTTCAAAAGCTACTCCGTCTTCGCCGGAGTGCAGGACGCCCTCGTCCAATGGTGGTACGCCCACAACGCCGTGGCCTTCTTCCTCACGACCCCTTACCTCGGACTGATGTACTATTTCCTGCCCAAGGCGGCGGATCGACCGGTGTTCAGCTACCGTCTCTCGATCATCCATTTCTGGGCGCTGATCTTCATCTACATTTGGGCCGGCCCCCATCACCTCATCTACACCGCCCTGCCCGATTGGGCGCAATCGCTCGGCATGGTGTTCAGCCTCATGCTCATCGCTCCCAGTTGGGGGGGCATGCTGAACGGACTGCTCACGCTGCGCGGCGCCTGGCACAAACTCCGCGAGGAACCCATGCTCAAATTCATGGTCGTCGCCGTCACCGCCTACGGTATGGCCACCCTCGAGGGTCCGATGATGTCGATCAAATCAGTCAACGCCCTCTCCCATTACACCGATTGGACCGTCGCCCACGTGCATACGGGCGCCCTTGGTTGGAACGGGTTCTTCACCTTCTCCATGCTCTACTGGCTGTTCCCGCGTCTTTACCAGACCAAGTTGTGGTCCCTCAAACTCGCCAACTGGCACTTCTGGACATCCATCCTCGGCATGATGTTCTACGTGGTGCCCATGTATTGGAGCGGCGTGACGCAAGGTCTGCTGTGGAAGCAATTCACGAACGAGGGGTTCATGCAATATCCCAACTTCCTCGAAACCGTGCTGCAGTTGATCCCGATGTACCGGCTGCGCGCCCTCGGCGGCACGCTCTACATCCTCGGCGCCGCCATCATGTGCTACAACCTCTGGCGAACCGCCCGAAGCGGCCAGTTTCTCCCCGAACAAGAGGCCCAAGCAGCCCCCCGCCCCGTCGAGACTCCAGCGCAAGCCGGCACCGGCGAACACGCTCATCCTTATCGCCATCGCTGGCTGGAAGCGAGACCCCTCACCCTGACGGCCCTCGCCCTCGTCGCCGTGGCCATCGGCGGCCTGGTCGAAATCATCCCGCTCTACCTCATCAAGGAGAATGTCCCCACCCTCTCCTCCGTGAAACCCTACACCCCGCTCGAAGTCCTCGGACGCGATCTCTATATCCGGGAAGGCTGCGTGGGATGCCACTCGCAAATGATCCGCCCCTTCCGCGGCGAAACCGAACGTTACGGCGAATATTCCAAGGCCGGCGAATTCGTCTATGATCATCCCTTCCTGTGGGGTTCCAAGCGAACCGGACCCGATCTCCACCGCATCGGCGGGAAATACCCGGACGCTTGGCATTACAACCACATGGACGACCCGCAATCCACCTCCCCCGGATCGATCATGCCGGGTTATCCGTGGCTCCTGACGAAAAACATGGACACCAACTCTCTGCCGTCCCGACTCAAAGCTCTGCGCAAAGTCGGGGTTCCCTATCCCTCCGGATACGAACACGGCCCGGCGCAAAAAGAATTATCGGATCAAGCAGCCAGGATCGTGGCCAATCTCAAACAAGGCATGATTACCAATGTCCCGCCTCAACGGGAAATCATCGCCCTGATCGCCTACCTCCAAAGGCTCGGCACCGATATCAAGCCCGCCGCCACGGCGCCCGCTTCCATCCCCGTCGCAGCCCGCTAACCCCTCATCCCACGCTTGTCATGATCAAAAACATCCTCGTCCATATCGGTGGCATTGGCGGTTTCGGAGTGATCTCGATCGCCCTCTTCTTCGCCGTGTTCCTCGGAGCCGTTCTCCACGCGCTTTCCATGAAGTCCACCCGCGCTCACCAGGCCAGCTTGCTCCCCATGCAAGACGGCGACCCCTCCACCCCTCAACCCGAAACCTCCCATGAGTAAGGATCCCCAAGAAGCACCGTTGCTCGAAGGGCATGACGCGGACGGCATCAGAGAGCTCGACAACCTCCTGCCCCGCTGGTGGGTCTGGCTCTTTTACGGCACGATCATCTTCTCCGCCCTTTACCTCCTCTATTTCCACGTGCTGAAAGCCGGAGACTTGCAGGCCGCTGCCTACGAAAAGGAATCCGCCGCGGGCGAGAAGATCAAGGCCGAGGCCGTCGCCCGTTTCGAAACCTCCATCGGCAGCCTCACCCCATCCCGGGAACAGTCCACGCTCTCGGCGGGACAGCAAACCTACATCACTCTCTGCGCTCCATGCCATCGCCCTGATGGTGGCGGATTGGTCGGTCCCAACCTTTGCGACGATTACTGGATCCATGGATCGAACTATGTGGACAGCATCAAAGTGATCCTCAACGGCGTGCCCGCCAAAGGCATGCTCAGTTGGCGGGGGCTGCTCAAGCCCTCCGAAGTTCAAGCCGTGGCCAGCTACATTCATACCTTCCGCGGCACATCCCCTCCAAACCCCAAGCCGAGGGAAGACCAAACCCCCGCCGCCCCCGACAAACCGAACGAATTCGAATAGCGTCTCCACTCCCGCCAAACCGCCCGCTGTCCATGACGCAACCCCCGCCCGCAAACGAACACCCTCCCGCGGATCCGTCCCCTCCACCATCGGTCGCGCAGGAGATCAATTGGGAAGATTACCGCGATCACCTGGCCACGGCGGACAAAGAAGGCCATCGTCGCTGGCTGTTTCCGCGCAAACCCTCCGGCACCTGGCACCAGCGTCGGCTCTGGTTGAGCTGGATCTTGCTGGCCGTGATGTTCGCCGGGCCCTTCATCACCATCGAAGGCAACCCGCTCCTGATGATCAATATCGTGGAGCGCCGGTTCAGCATCCTCGGCCGCATTTTCTGGCCGCAGGACGCCGTCCTCTTCGCCGTCGCCATGCTCGTGTTTCTCACCGGCATCATCCTGTTCACCACCGCGTTCGGACGTCTCTGGTGCGGCTGGACCTGCCCGCAAACGGTCCTCATGGAAATGGTGTTGCGCAAAATCGAGTATGCCATCGAAGGGGACGCCGCCGCCCAACGCCAATTGGCCGAATCGCCATGGAACCGGGAAAAGATTCTCAAGCGGACCGCCAAGCACGGGGTTTTCCTCGCCCTCTCGTTCCTCATCGGCAACACCCTTCTGGCTTACATCATCGGACTCGACGCCCTGGTCCGCATCGTGACGGACCCACCCTCGCAACATCTCACCGGGCTGGCGTTCATGACCCTCTTCACACTCCTGTTCTACTCCATCTTCGCCCGCTTCCGCGAACAAGCCTGCATCTTCATTTGTCCTTACGGACGCTTCCAATCGACCATCCTCGACGAAAACACCCTCGTCGTCGCCTATGACCATCGTCGGGGAGAAAAACGCGCCCATCTCAAACCTTCCCAAAACGCCGCCGAACGCGCGACCTCGGGACTTGGAGATTGTGTCGATTGCCGGGCCTGCATCGCCGTCTGTCCCACCGGCATCGATATCCGCAACGGCACCCAGATGGAATGCGTCAATTGCACCGCCTGCATCGACGCCTGCGACCACATCATGGATAAAACCGGACGTCCCCGCGGCCTCGTGAGATTGAGCTCGCTGAACAACATCGAACGTCAACTGCCCCAGCGCTTCACACCCCGTATGGGAGTTTATGCCGCCGTGCTCGTCGCGCTCATCGGCCTCTTTCTCTTCCTGGTCCTCACCCGCGCCGACACCCAAACCACCATCCTGCGCGCCACCGGATCCCTGCCTCAATTCTCCGCGCAGGGGCAGGTGGATAATCTCTTCACCGTGAAAATCCTCAACAAAACGAACCGCGACATCCCGGTCGAATTCCGGCTCGAGCAACCCGCCGGAACCCTCCGCCTCATGAGCGGATCTCCCCTGCGCGTTCCCGCCACCAAGCTGGCCCAATCCTCCCCTCTCATCGAATTGGATCGCGGACAGCTCAGCGGCCATTCCACCCCGGTTCGCATCGGTGTTTTCGGCACGTCCGGACGCAAGCTCGAGACGATCAACACCAAATTCCTCGGACCCAGGTCATGAATCCCTCCCCTTGCGCCGCCGACAAACTATGGCCCCGGGCCCTGGTCATTTTCTTCGCGTGCTTCATCTCCGCCATCATCGCCTTCAGCACTTGGGCTCTCCGACAACGCGTCGATCTGGTGCGTCCGGATTACTACGAGGCCGAGATCCAGCATCAGCAGCATCTCGATCGAGCATCGCGCGCGCTGGCGTCCGGGCAGCCGGACGTTCTCCTCAACGCCGTCCTTCACCGGGTCGAGATCACCCTCCCAGCCCATCCCAGCCAACTCCCCGCCACCCAGGGCCAAGCGCACTTCTACCGCCCCGACGATTCCCGACTGGACCGCCGGATGGCCTTGCCACTCCAGTCCGAGGGCACCATTGCCTACCCTGCTCATGACCTGAAACCGGGACTCTGGAAAGTCCATTTGGAATAGAAACGCGATGGGATTGAATTCGCCTCCACTCACTCGCTGGTCGTTCCCGCAACGCCACCCGCCATGCCATGATCATCACCGCTCTGGCGTTGGGGTTCTTCGGCAGCCTGCACTGCGCCGGCATGTGCGGCCCGCTGGTGCTGGCCATGGGAGCGCCCCGCACCCCAAACGGGGAAGCCTGGCGCGGCAAACTCATTTACCACGGCGGACGCCTCATCACCTACGTCCTCCTCGGTTTGCTCCTCGGCCTCCTCGGCCATGGAGTCTCCATGGCGGGCCTTCAGCAATGGACCTCCCTGAGTGTCGGCAGCACCATGCTCCTCGCCGCATGGCTGCCCTACCGGTGGACTGCCCAAAACCGCTGGACTCGAAGGTTGCCGTCGCCTCATCAAATTGCGGCCGGCTGGCTGGGAAATCCGTCGCCACGCGCACGGTTCCGATTTGGGATGCTCAACGGCTTCTTGCCATGCGGATTGGTCTATGCCGCCTGCGCGGGCGCGGTCGCCAGTCAGGAAAACCCCTGGCGGGGCGCCCTCTACATGCTCTCGTTCGGCGCCGGCACCCTGCCGATGATGCTCGCACTGGGGGTGGTCTGGCCACGCCTGAGCCTCGTGGCTAAAACGTATTCAACCCGCTGGGTCCCCGCCACGCTCGCCATCGTTGGGGCATTGCTCATCCTGCGCGGACTCGATCTCGGCATCCCCTACCTCAGTCCAGCCCTCACAGCAACCGGAGTCCAGGGCGGCGTGAACTGCCATTGACGTGCCTCCAGAGGTTGTCGGTGACCGGATTGTCTTGGTCACGCAGACAGCCCAGCCTGCGGGGCGACGAAGAAAACCAGGCGCGTGGAGAGCAGGGCAGGGCCTCGTTCTTCACCCGCCGGGCCGACGGGCCGACGGGCCGTCGGCGATACGGCAGGCTGGGCCGCCTGCGCCACCCGACAGACCACTGCGGGATGCACGGCCGGACGACGGCGTTACGAATATCCTGTTGACCCGACAAAAGTAGATGCTACTTCTTCCCCTGACTCTGAGACATGGTGATTCACGAGAAACCATGTGGACACGCTGTTGGATGGGAGATCCAGGCATGGCATGGTGATTGAAAAAGGGCCGGCCGGCCGCTCAAACCGCGCGAAGAGAGGGTAGTCCACGGAAAACTCCCGGTTGAACGAGAGCCCAAGGGACTTTGACTCGACCCGTTCGATCCATCGCTCGCCATCCGCCCACGTACGTCTGGCGTGGCTCGATGCTCACGGAACACAGACCGAGTTCAACCCAAAGAACGAATGGACCATGATGAAACCGGTATTCGCAAGACTGTTCAAGCCGACGCTTCTCCTCCCACTCGCCCTGTTTTGCTGGGCGCTCTGGGCACAGGCCCAACCCGCCACCCGCGCCCCCGCACCGTCCGCGCCCGCCGGCGTGGAGGCGGCCGCAGCCGCGAAAAGTGCGCCGAACGTGTGGCTCACGTTCGGCCTCGACCGCGTGGCCCCGCTGCGTTACGCGCCGTTCGCCGACATCCCGCTCTGGCAATACCTCAGTTCGCTCATCTACATCCTTCTGGCGTTCTACTTCTCCCGATTGCTGGACGGTTTCATCACCGGGCGGGCGAAGAAATGGGCGAAGAAAACCACCACCCAATTTGACGATCTGGTGGTGGAAATGTTGCGCGGCCCGGTGCGGATCGTCACCTTCGTCATCCTGCTCCACATCGGGATGCAGGTCTATTCCTGGCCCGCGGTGCTGGAGGACTTCTTTTCCAAGGCACTCAAAATCATCGTTGCCGTTTCGATCACCTACGTGCTGCTCAAGTCCGTGGACGCGGCGATGCGCGCCTGGCGCGATCGGGCGACCACGCCGGAGAACGAGCAGTTCAGCAAACAGTTGCTCCCGCTCATCAGCAAGAGCCTGAAAGTCTTCGTCGTCACCGTCGCCATTCTGGTCACCTCGCAGAACCTCGGCCTCAATGTGACCGGCCTCATCGCCTCGCTCTCCATTGGCGGCCTGGCCGTTGGGTTGGCAGCACAGGACACCCTGGCCAATCTGTTTGGTGCCGTGGCGGTGCTGGTGGACAAGCCCTTCAAGGTCGGCGACCGCATCCAGCTTGATACCGTGGATGGCACGGTCGAAAGCATCGGCTTCCGCAGCACGCGGGTTCGCAGTCTCGACGGCCATCTCGTCACCGTTCCGAACAAAACGATGGGCAATGCCACCATCACCAACGTCACGGCACGCTCGAACATCAAAACCATGATGAACATCGGCATCACCTACGACACGCCGCCGGAGCGCGTGAAACGTGCGTTGCAAATCCTGGAGGAAGTCTTTCGCGGTCATCCCAAGACCAGCGACCTCCTCATCAGTTTCAACAAGTTTGAGAGCTCCTCTCTCAACATCCTCGTCGTCCATTGGTGGGGCGATACCGACTACAATGCTTATCTCGGCGGCATTCAGCAAATGAACCTGAACCTCAAGGAACGCTTCGACGCCGAGAGGATCGAGTTCGCTTTCCCCACCCAGACGCTCTACGTTAAACAGGATTCCAAAGCGCCGGCGGCGGCTTGAGAAAACAGGGGCGCCAGCGGGCATCATGCAGCCAGTCCCGCCTCCCGCCCCATGAAACGCATGAAGAAAAACAAGGACTCCCGAACGAAGCCCCAACCGGCCGGAAGAGGTGCCGCCCGCCAAGCCCATGTCACCGTCGTCATTCCGGTGCTCAACGAGTCGCGCACGATCGGCAACGTCGTGAAGTTCGCCTTGCGCGACCCGTGCGTCGCCGAAGTCCTGGTGGTGGATGACGGTTCGATTGACGGCACGCCCGAACGGGCCGAACGCGCCGGGGCGCGCATCCTCACCAGTTCCCTGCTCGGCAAAGGCGCTTCGATGGAAGACGGTCTGCAAGCGGCGCAGACCGAATTCCTTCTCTATCTGGATGGCGACCTGCATGGGCTGCGCTCCGACCTGATTCGGCGGATGACCCGCCCGCTCGTTGCCGGCGCAGCCGACTTTGTGAAGGCGAAATTTGCCCGCCGTGCCGGACGCGTGACCGCGTTGACCGCCAAGCCCCTGCTGCGACCTATTTTCCCGAACTGTCGGAGTTTGCCCAGCCTTTAGGCGGCATCATCGCGGCGCCGCGGGAGCTGTTGCGGCGCCTCCGCTTTGAGAATGACTATGGCGTGGATGTCGGCCTGCTGATTGACGCGGCGGCGGCCCGAGCCCGCATCATCGAGGTGGAGATTGGCCGCCTTGAACACAAGAGTCACTCGCTCGAGGCCCTCGGCGAAATGGCGACGCAAGTCGCGCGCACGATTCTGGAGCGGGCCGCCGAATGGGGGCGGCTGCGCGTGAGCTATGTGCGCAAATCGAAGGAGCAAGACCGTCTCCGCCGGACGGACTTTCGCCATTCCCTCAGCATGATGAAACGGACGGAAAAGCTCGCGCTTTTTGACATGGACGGCACGCTCCTCAACGGTCGCTTCGTGCTGGAACTGGCCCACCAGACCAGACGCATGGAATTACTGAATCCTCTCCTCGACAACTTCACGCTTGATGCCGCCGAGCGCACTCGCCGCATCGCCGCCATTTTCACTGGACTGCCGAGGACGACCATCGAGCGCGTCGCCAGAGAGGTGCCGCTGATGCCCGGTGCGGTGGAGACCGTCGTGGGCCTGCGCAAGGCCGGCTACCTGGTGGGCGTCGTAACCGACAGCTACCGTATCGCAGCCGAAACGGTGCGGCGACGCGTCTTTGCGGATTTCGTCATCAGCCACGTCATGAAGTTTCAGCGGGAGAAGGCCACCGGACGGCTCACGTTGTCGCCCGCCATGCGCCATCCGTCCGGCTGCAAGGAACATCGACTCTGCAAACTCCATGTCCTTCAGCACCTGCTGGAGGAACTGGGCATCACAGCCGACAAAGTGCTCGCCGTGGGAGACAGCGACAACGACATCTGCCTCTTGCGGGAAGCGGGGGTATCGGTCGCCTTTCAACCCAAGTCGCCTGCCGTACGGAATGCCGCCAAACACGTCGTGAACGATGATCTTCGCGGCGTGCTGGGGCTGCTCGGCGAACCCTTGTCGAGGCAGCCGGAAATTCGCGCCTTCGCACCCGCCCTGACCTGACTCGGCCGGGCTCTGCTTCCGATGACGTTTGGATTCCTTCGTTGGTTGCACCGCCGGGGCGTATCCCGCGGCAGATTGCGCGATACCTGGCTGCATCGTGTGTTGGGCGACCGCCTTTTCAGCAAAGACCTTTGGGCGTTCCGCCGCGACGCGGTCGCGCGCGGCTGGTTCATCGGTGCAGTGGTCGCCGCCACACCGCTGCTGGGAGTGCAACTGCTGCTGGGCCTGCCGCTGGCGCTCTTGGGCCGCGCAAACCTGTTGGTCGTCATCGCCTTGATCTTCACCACCAACCCGGTCACCGCGGGATTGTTTTATCCTTTTGCATTCCTCGTCGGTTGCCGTGTCATGGGCCGCCCGGTCAACGACTTTCACTGGGACAACACGCCGGTTTGGCACGCCGGCGGACCCCTGTTTCTGGGCTGCGCGGTCATTGGACTCGTGGTCGGCCTCACCGGCTACATCCTGCTTCGTCTTCTCTGGCGCGAAAGGACTTCGCCCGCTAAAGGAAGCGGCGAAATCTGAACCCCTCGATGATGACCGGCATCCTGCTTCTCGTTGCCGGCCTGGCGCTGATTATCAAGGGCGGCGATTTGTTTGTCTCGGCCGCCGTGCGCCTCGCCGAGATGCTGCGCATGCCGCGCGTCGTCATCGGCGGGACGCTGGTCAGTCTCGCCACCACATCACCGGAAATGGTGGTCTCCATCATGGCCGGGCTGAAGGGCGAGTCCGGCTTGGCCGTGGGCAATGCCGTCGGCTCGTGCATCTGCAACATCGCGCTCATCCTCGGCGTCACGGCAGCTCTCAAGCAGGTGGACGTGCATCCGCGTGCGCTTCGCACCCCGCTCATCGGGATGTTTTTCTTCGGAATCGTGTTGCTTCTGATGACGTTCGACCTGGTGCTGCAACGCTGGCAGGGTGCGCTGCTGCTCACCGGCGGCGCGGCTTACTTCTCGTGGGACTTCTGGAAACACTGGCGGGACAAAAAACCGGAACATGTGACCGAAGCAAAGGCCATTGTGCACGAAGTCGCTCCGACGCGTTGGACCTGGTTCCAAACCAAACCGGGCACGGCGCTGCAGTTTCTCTTCGGCGCGGCCATCGTGATCTTCGGGAGCAAATTGCTGGTGGATTCAGCGGTGGGCATCGCCCATCAACTCGGCGTGCCGTCCATCATCGTCGGATTGACGGTTCTGGCGGTGGGTACGTCACTGCCGAAACTGGTCACGGCGATCAGTTCTTCCAGGAAGAATGTTTCGGATCTTTCCGTGGGCAATGTGATCGGCGCCAATATCGCCAACCTGACGCTGATCGTCGGCACGGCGTCGGCCATCCGCGAAGTGACGATGGACCGGCTGACACAGCGCTTCAACTTCCCGGCCATGCTCGTCACCATGGTCCTGATGCTCTGGATGATGAAGACGGACAAGCGGCTGAGCCAACGCGAAGGTGCCATCCTGTTGGTGTTCTACAGTGTCTACCTCATTACCCTGGCGGGGATCATGATGTGGCAGCGGCGTCAGGGAGGCTGAAGGGCGTGTCTTCAAAAGGGCAGGGCAGATTCAACGGGCAAGGGTGCCGCCAGGGCGAAGGCGTCCACCCAGCGCGGACCATGGAACGGGAGGAGATCGCCGCGGCCGATGGGCGCGAGCGGAAGCGCCGTGAACGGCGCGTCCCGACAACTTGCGGATGCACCGTCGTGCGCGGTGCCATCGAACGAAGACTTGAATCCAGAGGAGGAGGCCAGCTAAAATTTCACGCCTTTCCCCGACAACCATGAAACCGACGCGTCCCCCCCTGCCTGCCATCGACCGCCCCCCTGCCCCGACGATGCGCGGACGATCCGTCCCCACGTCCCCGGCCAAGTGGTTCAACCGGTGCATCGGGTTGTTCTGCCTGAGCCTGGCCTGGCAGTCGCCCGCCGCGACCGCAGCCGACGGACCAGGGAGTCCGGAACAACGCCGGGCGGAGCTCATGGCCAAGCACGACCGAAACGGCGACGGCCGACTTGACGCGACCGAGCGGGAATCCCTGCGGCTGGAGCGCAAGCAGCGAGGCGGCAGCAGCGGCGGCTCTCAGGTGCCGGCGGATGTCCTCGCGGACTACGACACCAACAAAGACGGCGCCATGGACGAGAGCGAGTGGGCTCGGGCACGCATCGCGGAGCAGGCCATCCTGACGCGAGAACACGATCGCGACGGCAACGGCAAACTTGGCGCCGACGAGGTCGAAGCGATGATGGTCGTCATCCGCACCAAACCCACCCGTTATGCCCGCGACTACTTCGCCTACATGATCAAGTACGACAAGAACGGCAGCGGCGGCTTCGACGGCGACGAGTATCCCACCGCCCAGGGCGAAGAAGCGGCATGGACGCTGAAGCGTTACGATGCCGATGGCAATGGCGAACTCTCCAAGGAGGAGAAGGCGAAACTGCAGGCGGACCTTGGCCTCGAGTTGCATGGCTTCTATCTGCGCTTTGCCCGAGAGTTGGTGGGCGGGGGACGCGGCGGCCGGGACGGGGGCGCCTTCATGGTGAAGCAGCAGGAACTGCTGAAGTTCGACACCGACGGCGACGGCCTGGCCAGCGCCGGGGAGTTGCGGCTCATCCGCCAACAACAACCCACCGCGCCGTAATCCTCATCAACCACGGACCGCCCAACCCGCTTCCCCGCACCGTTTCATGAAACGTTTCTTCCGTTGCCAGCCGACCTCGAGCGTCGCTTTTTTTTGCGCGGCCTTGATGGTTACCACGGCTTCACGCCCCGGTTACGCGCAGGCGGCGAGCCCACCCACGGTCATCATCAGCGAGTTCATGGCAGCGAACGACTCGGGACTGAAGGACGGTGACGGCGAGTATTCGGACTGGATCGAGTTGCGCAATCACGGTGAGCAGGCGGTCAACCTCGCGGGGCTGCGCCTGACCGACAGCCGAAAGAACGTGGGCAAGTGGATCCTGCCGGCGGTGACGCTCGCCCCGGGAGCCGAGCTGCTCGTGTTCGCCTCCGGCAAGAGCCGCAACGATCCCAGCCGGCCGCTTCACACCAGTTTCAAGTTGAGCGCGAAGGGTGATTATCTGGCCTTGATCTCAGCGGACGGCCGGAGGGTGATTCACGAATTCAAACCCAAGTATCCCGATCAAAAATCGAATACCAGCTACGGGATCGGACGGGATTGGCAGCCCGGCCAAGCGCTGGCCAAACACGAGCAGTTCTTTCTGGAGCCGACCCCGGGCAAGGCCAATTCCGACCGACTCTTAGGCGAAGTCGGTGCGGTGGCGTCGAACCAGAAACGCGGGTTTCGTGATGCGCCCTTCGAACTGAAGCTGACCACGCCCACGGAGGGTGCGGTGATTCGCTACACCACCAACGGATCCGAACCCAGCCCGACCGAAGGCAGGACCTATCAGGCGCCGCTGTCCATCTCCCAGACCACCGTGCTGCGGGTGGCCGCGTTCAAGCCGGGTCACCGCCCAACCCCGGTGAACACGCACACGTTCATCTTCCCGAAGGATGTGATCCATCAGTCGCCGGACGGTCTGCCGCCCGAGGGATTTCCCTATCTGTGGGGCAAGAACCTGGTGGATTACGGGATGGATCCCCGCATCGTGAACGACCCGCGCTACCGCGACGAGATGGTCGCCAGCCTGAAGTCCCTGCCGAGCTTTTCGATCGTCACCAGCATGGACGACATGTTTGGCGAAACGAACGGCATCTACTCCAACCCGGGCGAGCAAGGACGGGAGTCGGAACGACCGTGCTCCCTGGAATTGCTGCACCCCGATGGTGGGCCGGAGTTTCAGATCAATTGCGGAATCCGCATCCGGGGTGGATTCAGCCGGATGCTCCTCAACGCCAAACACGCGTTCCGCCTGTTCTTCCGGGAACAGTACGGTCAGGGCAAATTGAAGTTTCCGCTGTTCGGCAAGGACGCCGCGCAGGAATTCGAGAACTTTGACCTGCGCACCTTCCAGAACTACTCCTGGCACCTGGGAGGGGATCCACGGGGGATCATGCTGCGCGACCAGGTCAATCGCGACCTGCAACTGGCCATGGGGCAGCCGGCCGCCCGGGGCGACTTCTATCACCTCTATGTCAACGGCCACTACTGGGGCCTCTACAATTCCTGCGAACGCGTCGAGGCTTCGTACGGCGCAACCTATCTCGGCGGGAAGAAGGCCGACTACGATACCATCAAGGTGGATTCCGGATTTACCACCCGACGGAGCACCTACAACTTGATTCCCACCGACGGGAACATGGACGCGTGGACGCGCCTCTACCAACGCGCCGCCGCCGGCCTGAGCAAAAATGCGGATTACTTCGCCTTGCAGGGCTGCCGTCCGGACGGCACGCGCGACCCTTCGCTCGAACGGTTGCTCGATGTGGACAACCTGATCGACTACATGCTGATCATCTTCTGGGGCGGCAACCTCGACGCGCCAATCAGCGCCTTTGGCGGGAACCGCAACCCAAACAACTACCACTCGCTCTATCGCCGCACCCATGGCGACGGCTTCAAGTTCTTCGTCTGGGACGCCGAGCATACGATGTTGAACCTCCACGAGGACCGGACCGGCCCCTTCAATACCGGCACGCAGGTGGGGACGAGCAGCCCGCAATGGCTCTGGCAGCAATGCGTGGACAACGCCGAGTTCCGCCTGCGCGTGGCCGACCTCGTGCATCAGCATTTCTCCCCGGGCGGAGTGCTCAGTCCCGAGGCGCTGCAGGAGCGGTTCAACGCCCGCGCCAAACAAATCGAGCCCGCCGTCGTCGCCGAGTCCGCCCGGTGGGGGGATGTCAAATACCACTACAGCATGAACCCGCCGAAACGCGTGGATGACGCCGGGAACCCACTGACGGGTCCGTTCAACCGTGAAGACGACTGGCGCCGCGAAGTGAACCGGCTGCGGACGAATTACCTGCCGCAACGCTCGGAAATTGTCCGCAACCAACTGTTCGCCCAAGGCCTGTTGCCCGACCTGCCACCGCCGCAGCTCAAGCCAGCGGATGGTGGGAAGCTGACCTTGAGCACCCGCACTGCCGGAGCGGACATCTACTACACAACGGACGGAACGGATCCCCGGTTGGTCGGCGGCGGAGTCTCGCCCAAGGCGGTGAAGTACTCGGCTCCGGCGGCAGTCGGCGGGAGCGGGTTGACCCTCAAGGCACGGTCGGTAATCGACGGCGATTGGAGCGCCCTGGCGATCACCCGCGGAGACCGGGCCAGAAGCTTGCGGCCCTGAAGGCGAATTCGGTTTCGGCCGGTCTCTCCGAACTGGCCGTTCGAGCCCAATTTGAAGCCAGTTTGTCAACAAACCGACGAGGGCACAGGGGTCAAGTCTTAAATGTTGACGTTCGTGGAATGGCTCCACCCCGTGGTGGGCCGGAGTTTCACGTCCAGAGCAGTGCCGTGTCACGGCCCGGACCGCGGCGTTCACGCCGCTTCAGCGTGGTAGATCGAGAACGCCGGGTCATACCCCGTGCCTGGTGTTGCTCCACCTCGAAGCGGGCTGAAGCCCGCGCGCCGATTGCCAAGGCTCTCACGGAGGCACGGAGACACGGAGGGACGGAATCCCGGCCACGATTCAAGATCAGGATCACACCCTCGATCATGTCTTCCCCTCTCCGTGCCTTCGTGTCTCCGTGAGATCCCTTGCTTTCCCAGTCCGCTTCGGCTCCTGCATCCGCATCAAGACTCGATCCAGCACCGCCAGCTGGCAGACGCGCGGCGCGATGGCAAAACTGCCCGCCGGACGTTCCACCGTCTGCGTGGGCAGAAGCACGTCCACCGCTCTCGCCAGTTCGCTGCCCGGCTCGTTGGTCAGGCCGATGGACTTCACGCCCGCCTTCCTCGCTTCCGCCACCATGCGCAGCGGAAACTGGGATTCGCCCGAATGCGAAATCGCCAGCACCACCAACCCGGCCACCGGCGGCGCGAAGGCAAAACCCGCCATCTGGAAGTCGGACAAGGGAAGCACCTGTTGGCCCGATGCGGACAGCACATCCGCCAGGATCAAGGTCACGCCGTGCGATGCCCCCACCCCGGCCAGCGCAACGCGACGAGCCCTGCGGAGCAACGCCGCCGCCGCCTCCAGCGCCCGTTTGGCCGCCTCCAGGCTCGCGGAAATGTCCGCCCCATAGCCCGGGTCGTCCGCCATCGACGCGGCCCGAAGGCGGCCGCCCGTCAACTCGCGCAAGACATGGTACTTGAGATCCTGAAAGCCATCGAAGCCCGCGGCCCGGCAGGCGCGGACCACCGTGGCGTCGCTCGCCCCGCAATCTCCGGCCACTTCGCGCAAACTGCACTCCGCCACCCGTCCCAAGTTCCGCAACAGCCGCCGCGCCACCTCCGCCTCGCTCGGGCGCATCTCCCCGAGACGCGATTGGAGCAAGCGCTTGACAGACATGCAACAAGACTAATGTATCTTGTTGCAAACACAACAGGAAAGCGGTTCAATCCGTCCCGCGGCCACGCCGATCCTGGCTTGGCCGCGGGCTTTTCGGCCCGGACTTTTGCAGGCACTCATGAACACCATCACCGAACTCCTCCGATCCGATGTCGTCCTGGGCGACGGCGGGTATCTGATCGAACTCGAACGCCGCGGTTACGTGGACAGCGGTTCCGGACGCGAGAAGGTTGGCACCGGACGCGGCAGCGGCCAGTTCACACCCGAGGTTGCGGTCGAGCATCCTGAGGCACTGCGTCAACTGCACCGCGAGTTTCTGGGGGCCGGCTCGCAAGTGCTTCAGGCCCTCACCTTCTTCGGCACCCGCGAGAAGCTCAACCGCGCGGGCTACGGCGCCCAGACTGAATCGATCAATACCGCGGCCGTGAAGCTGGCCCAAGAGGTCGCCGGAGGCAAAGCCCTCGTCGCCGGCAGCGTCTCGCGCACCCAACTTACCGAACGCGAGGGCATGGAATCCCTGGGCAAATCACGCGACCATCTTGCCGAGCAAATCCGCCTGCTCAAGGATGCCGGCGTGGACTTCCTCATCCTCGAAACCTTCTTCCACCTCGCCGAGATGAAAGTCGCGCTCGAGTGCGCCGCCGCCGCCAGCCTGCCCGCCGTGGCGACCATGAGCTTCCGTCCGCTCATCTCGAAATGCACCGACGGCTACTCGCCCGCCGAGTGCGCGAAGGTGATGGCCGACCTGGGTGCCATCGCCGTCGGCGCGAATTGCGAGCAGGATCCGCAGCGCATGCTTCCGGTCTTGCGCGAAATGCGCGCTGCCACCAGCGTCCCTCTCGCAGCCCAGCCCGCCGCGTTCCACACGACGGAGGCCTGCCACAGTTTCACGCGCCTGCCGGCGTTCCCGGACGACTTGGAAACGATTCAAGTCTCTCGCGCCGAGTTTCTGAATTTCGGCCGGAGGGCGAGAGCCGAGGGCATCGGGTTCCTCGGCGGTTGCTGCGGTTGCAATGCCGCCTACATCCGAGCCCTGTCCCGCGGCGTGGCGGAAGGAAAATGAACCTCTCGATCCACCCCACCGCTGAGGCCGCGAACGACGCCGCAGCCGACTGCCTTGCCGGCTGGCTGGCATTGCCGGACACGCGGACCTTCATGCCCGCTGCCGGCAACACACCCCTCGAACTTTACCGGTGCATCGGCCGGCGCGGATTGGCGCTCGAACATCTCACCGTCTTCACGCTCGACGAATATGTCGGAGTGCCGCTGGAAGAGACGCGCAATTGCGCCCATCTCCTCCGCCGTTGCGTGCAGGAAGACTGGCGCATTCCGCCCGCGCAGTTCCACGTCGTCAGCTCGTTGGAAGCCGACGCTCTCGCCAGTGTCCAGGAGCACGAGAGGAAAATCACCGCGGCCGGCGGACTCGACGTGCTCGTGCTCGGACTCGGCCAGAACGGCCATCTCGGCTTCAACGAGCCCGGCAGCGAGGAGGATTCCGCCGGACGACTGCTTGACCTCGAACCCGTTTCCATCGAAGCCAACCGTAAATGGTTCGGTAACGATTACGCTCCGGCCCAGGGCGTGACCGTCGGACTGAGGACGATTCTGGCCGCCCGCCGCATTCTCATCATGGCCTATGGTGCGCACAAGACCGCCGCCGTCCGCGCCATGGTCGAAGGGCCGCGCTCCTCGCGCTGCCCGGCCTCGTTTCTGCAGGGTCACCCCAACACGCACTTATTCTTGGACGCGGAAGCGGCTGCCGCTTTGAGCACGCCCCGGCCCGCCACCTTTTCAACCCGTTGATGCCGCTGCATGCCTGAGTTTCCGCAACCCGCAACGGTCATCGGCCTCGATGTCGGCGGCACCAAGATCGCGGGGGGCGTCGTGAGCCTTCCCGAAGGCGTCGTCCTCGTGCAACACACGATTCCCACCCTGGCCTCGCGGGGCGGGGAGGTCGTGCTCGAAGACGTCGAGCGCCTGGCCGAGCGTCTCGCGGCGGAGGCCGTGGCCATGCGCCGCACCGTCCATGCCGTGGGTGTGGGCTTGTGCGAACTGATTTCGCCCCGGGGCGACATCCTCAGCGCGAATTGTGTGGACTGGATGAAGCTGCCCGTGCGCGCCCGCCTCGCCACCATTGCCCCGACCACGCTGGAGGCCGATGTGCGCGCCGCCGCGCGCGCGGAAGCGATCTTTGGCGCCGGCCGGCCATTCCGGCAGTTTCTCTACATCACCGTGGGCACAGGCATTGCCTCGTGCCTGGTGCTGGACGGCAATCCATTTACCGGCGCCCGGGGGGCGACGGGCACCATGGCCAGCAGTCCCGTGAGTTTCCCGTGCGAACGATGTGGTCAGACGAATCGCCGCACGCTCGAACAACTCGCCGCCGGCCCGGCGCTGGTGTCACGCTACAATGAATCCCTTCCCGGTGCCGCCCAAAGTGGCCACGACGTTCTGGCCGCTGCAACCGCCGGGGACAATGCGGCCATCTTCGTCACCCGCTCGGCCGGCGACGCGCTAGCGTCCACCGTGGGCCTGTTGGTCAACGTGCTCGACCCTGAGGCGGTCATCGTCGGCGGCGGGCTAGGACTGAGCGAAGGTCCGTTTTGGGACGAATTCATGGCCGCAACACAGCGATACATCTGGTCCGAAGTGCATCGCGGCCTCCCGATCCTTCGCGCCGGCACAGGAACCAACGCCGGCGTGATCGGCGCCGCTGCGGCCGCCTGGGATTTCAAAGCCTGCTGACATGCATCGGAGGACGAAGCGACGTGGCTGTTGAATGCGGAGGGACCGGACCTCGAAGTGTTCCACTGATCCGGCGGCGCGCGGGCTTCAGCCCGCTTCGACGTGGAACAACACCAAGCACGGGGTATGACCCGGCGTTCTCGATCTGCGCGGCTGGCTCACCTCGACCGAAATGATTCTTCCGAGCTCCGCCTCATCTACCGCCAGTTGGGCTCAACCTGATTCCGCGTCAGGTCAAGAGTTCTGAAGGCTACGGCCCGGCCCTGCTCGGGCAACCCAAGCGGGCCCAAGATTGACGAGGTCGATCCGCTTGACGAACCTGTCGAGCGAATGAAATCGAACCTGCATTTCCTCCGCTCGGCCTTCTTGCTTGTGATCTGGCTGGCGGGCACATGCCTCGCGACCGCGGACCGTGCCGCCCAAGGCAAGCGCCTGATCCGTCCGCATGACCTGTGGGCCATGAAGCGCCTGGGCAGCCCGGCGTTGTCGCCCGATGGCAAATCCGCAGTTTTCACGGTGACGGAGTGGTCCATCGAGAAGAATAAGAGCACCACGCATCTGTGGGTAGTCGATTTGGCGGATGGACGGACCCGACGGCTCACCTACGCTCCAAATGCCACGGACGCGTCGCCCCGCTGGAGCCCGGACGGCAGGCGCATCGCCTTCACCTCAAAGCGCGGTGAGGATGAGTCCGCAGCGCTCTACGTCATGCGGATCGATGGTGGTGAACCCGAGAAGATTTTGGAACTGCCCTATTCCGTATCGACGCCTCAATGGATGCCCGACGGCCAGCGGGTCGTCGTGGCGACGCGCGTCATTCCCAAACTGGCGGGCAAACTGGGCAAGAGCGAACTTGCGGCGATGAGGAAGGAAATCCAGCGTCGCAAGGACTCGAAAGTCACGGCCAAGGCCACGGAAGACCGGCAGTTCCGGTTCTGGGATCAGTGGTTGCCGGAGAGCCTGGCGAATCGGCTCCTGCTGGTGGAGGTCGCGTCGCGCGGGTTGACCGATCTCACGCCCGGGTTTGACCGGTTGTTCACCACCACCGGGCAGACCGCGCCGGAAGCGAAGTTCGAGCTGTCGCCCGACGGCCGCTTCATCGCGGTGACCATCAACTCCACACCGCCGCCCTACCACGACTTCCTGAACCACGACATTTATCTGGTGTCCACGGACGGGTCAGGCGCACTGAAAAACCTGACTTCCGACAACCAAGGGACCGACAGTGAACCCGTGTTTGCGCCCGACGGCCGCTCGTTCGTTTACCGGCGCACGGAAACGCCGTACTACAGCGGTGAGTTTGCCAAGCTGTGGCGGCATGACCTCGCGACGGGCGCCAACACACCGCTCACCGAACCGCTCGACTACGCGATGGGCAGCGCCGCTTTCTCACCCGATGGACAGAGCCTGTGGGTGACCGCTGAGGAAAAGGGATCGTTGCCCATCTTCAAACTCGGGGCGGACGGGTCTGGGTTTGCGTCCGTGTTCAAGACCGGCACGAGCAGCGGTTTCGACACCGCGGGCGGCAGGGCGGTTTTTCTGAACAACACCGCCGAAAGGCCGGATGAGTTGTTTGCACTGGATCTCGCGACAGGCACGGCGCGCCAGCTCACCCGCTTCAACGAGGCACTGCTTTCCGAACTCGACCTGGGCCGGCGGGAGGAATACTGGTTCGAGGGCGCGGCAGGCGACCAGGTTCAGGGCACGCTCTTCTTTTCGCCCGGCTTCGAATCCGGGAGGTCCTATCCCTTGCTTCAGCTCATGCATGGTGGACCGCACACCATGGCGGGGGACGCCTGGAGTTACCGGTGGAACGCGCACGTCTTCGCCGCCGCTGGCTACGTGGTCACGTGGGTGAACCGCCATGGCTCGACGGGCTTCGGCGAAAGGTTCAGCCAGAGCATTCTGAACGAATGGGGCGACAAGCCGCTGGAGGACATTCTCAAGAGCACGGACTATCTGCTCGCGCGGTTTTCGAACCTCGACCCGAAGCGGCTGGCCGCGGCAGGCGGAAGCTACGGGGGTTACATGGCTGCGTGGGTGGCGGGCCACACCGACCGGTTCGCGTGTCTGATCAACCACGCGGGTGTGAACGATTTCATCACGCAGTACGGCGCGGACACCACGAGTTTCGGTTTTGCGAAAGTGCTGGGCGGTGCGCCCTGGGACAACCCGGAAGGCATGCAGCGTAACAATCCCACGACCTACGCGAAGAACTTCAAGACCCCGATGTTGATCATTCATGGCCAACTGGACTACCGCGTGCCCTACGTGAATGGCACCGCGCTCTACGGGATTTACAAGGCGATGAACCTGCCCGCGCGGCTGGTGGTGTTTCCGAATGAGAACCACTGGATTCTCACGCCCCAGAACTCGATTTACTGGAACTGGGAATTCCAGAACTGGCTGGCCCGGTGGATCGGGGGCACTCCTACCTTGGCGCAACCCGCCTTCGACCCGCAGGAAATGTAGGCTCTCCCGGCGCGGTCCTCACCACGACGAGGGGCGAAGTCCAGGCGCGCCGTCAAGACGGCCTCTTCGTGAACGCAGGATTTGCGCCCGGCGAAACACAGGTGGTCGGGTCATCGGTTGCCCCATGGCGTGGCTCGCGAACTCGCTTCAACCCGGGCTGTTTTCTCGAAGTCGTTTCGCTCTTCTGATGAGTCTGGTTCGAAAAAGTTCAGGCCATGATTCCTTTCGAGACTTCCGCCATCGCCGCCTCGCCGCACAGCCGGCGCACCAAGGCAAGACCGAACTCCACCGACGTGGCCGCGCCGCGCGAAGTGATCAGATTGCCGTCCTCGACCACGCGCTCCTGAACCTGCGATTCGGACAACTCGGGCAACACTCCGGCGTGCGAAGTGAAGCGTCTGCCCGCGAGCAGGCCCGCGTCCATCAGCACCGTGGGCGCCGCGCAAATCGCAGCCACGGGCTTGCCCTCCTGGGCGTATTGCGAAGCGAGTCTGGCCGCGCGGCCATCCGCACGAACCGCTTTGATGCCCGGCCCGCCCGGGATGAGGAACAAATCAAACTCCTGTTCCGCCACGCTCGAAAAATCCGCGTCCGCCTCCACCGTGATACGGCAGCGGCCCGTGACAAGCTTCTCTCCGGTCAGAGACGCCACGACGACCTCCACGCCCGCGCGCCGCAGCAGGTCAACCGGGGCGATGGTTTCAATCTCCTCGAAGCCGGGAAACAACAGACAGAGAACTCGTTTGCTCATAGCGACGTCATCCTAGCGAGGCCGCGCCGACGAAGGCAACTCATGCAGGGCGAGAATGGGGAACGGCGGTGCATCCCGATGTTGCCGGTGATGCAGGTAGGGCGCGTCCGTCCCGGCGCGCCGCCGGAGCATGATGTTTTGCATCCCGTGGGCGGCGGGCTGGGACAGGCCCGCCCTACCAACAACATCGGGATACACGGGGGGAATGGTGCCAGCAAGGAAGGGCGTCGTTCTTCATCCGCCGGGCCGACGAGCAGTCGGCGATACGGCAGGCTGGGCAGCCTGCGCCACACTTCAGACAACTTCGCTATGCACGGGGGCGAAGGCATTGACCCCTGGCAAGCCAAGGAACCGCAGAGGATCGCCGCGGGCGGGATGGCACGTGTGGAAGCGCCTTGGCCGGCACGACCCGACAACTTGCGCAAGCACAGGCATGACGAAACGAAGGACACCGCGCTTGACGGCTACCCGGGGCTGCTTATGCTGTAGCACAACCTCCGCGTGCAGTGTGACCCCTTTCCGTCGAGCCTGTGGTGCTGCCCCTGATCCGTGGTCCCGGGCCAACCCTGCCCGGCCCGGCATTCATCGCCCGCGCAACGGATGCACGAATTCACGTTCCGTCTCAACGACAAATCCCTGACCGGAGCCATTGGCCCGGCCCACGGCCCGCCGCTCGTGCTGCTGCACGGAGTGACGCGATGCTGGAGGGACTTCGAGGCCGTGCTTCCGCCCTTGGCCGAGCGCTGGCAAATCTTCGCCCTGGATCACCGCGGACACGGCGGATCCGATCGGGCGGCGGATTACCGCGTGGCGGATTATGCGGCCGACGCGATCGAGGTCCTGGACGCGCACGTTCCCGCACCGGCGATTCTCCTCGGCCATTCACTCGGCGCCATGGTTGCCGCCATCGTCGCCGCGGAACGGCCTCATCGCGTGCGGGCGCTTATCTTGGAAGATCCGCCCGGCACCACCCTGGCGCAGGGTTTGCGCAAGTCGCCGTTCGCCCTGCAATTCGCGAACATGCGCCGCCTGCTTTCCTCCGCCCACAGCCTCGAGACACTGGCTCGCGACCTGGCCGCCCTGCCGGTGCAGCGTCCCGGCGACGGCGCCGTGGTGAAACTGGGCGAATTGCGGGACACGAATGCCCTCCGCTTCCTCGCCGAGTGCCTGCTGCGGTTGGATCCCGGGGTGCTGGACACTTTGAACGACGGTCGGTGGCTGGATGGCCTGGACTGGTTTGCCGCGCTGCCGCGCATCACCACGCCCACCTTGCTGCTGCGCGCCGAGCCTCGCCTGGGCGGAATGCTTGACTCGCGCGAAGCCGACCGCATCGCCGCGCTCATTCCGCGCTGCGCCCGCGTGGACTTCGGCGACGCCGGACATTTGATTCATGCGACAATGCCGGAACGGATGCTGGCGCTTCTCGACGACTTTCTTCAGACGAACACTCTCCTCCCGAAACGAACCCGGCCATGAAAACCGCCACTGGAACCACCCTCATCGCGAACGGCCAACTCATCGACGGCACGGGCGCGCCCGCCGTGCCCAACGCCGTCATGGTCATCCAGGACGGCCGCATCGCCTACGCCGGCCCCGCCGAGGGCGCGCCAACCCCGCCGCCCGGGGCTGAACGCATCGACGCGCGCGGTGGCACCATCATGCCCGGCCTGGTCGAGGCGCATTTTCACGCCACCTATTTCAACATCGCGGCGCTCGAGGACCTCGACATCAAGTATCCCGTCGAATACGTCTCGCTCCTCTCCTCGGTGAACTGCCGACTGGCGCTCGAGTGCGGCTACACGGCGGCGCGCTCCGGCGGCTGCCTTTTCAATATCGATGTGTGGCTCAAGACGGCCATCGAAAACGATTTCATCCCCGGCCCCCGGCTCGCCGCGTCCGGGCGCGAGATCTGTTCCGCCGGCGGGCTGATGGATTGGAACCCGGAATTCCGCAAGATCGGCATGGAGGGTTTGGTATTCATCATCAACGGCGCGGATGACGCCCGCAAGGCCGTGCGCGCGCTGGTCAAGGATGGCGTCGAGTGGGTGAAGACTTACCCCACGGGCGACGCCGCCTCGCCCGATGTGAACGATCACCACACGCTCTGCATGACCTTCGAGGAGATGCACGCCGTCGTCGCCACCGCTCACAATCACAAAATGAAAGTCACCGGCCATTGCCGAGCGACCCAAGGCATCAAAAACGCCTTGCGCGCGGGCTACGACACCATCGAACACGGCACGTTCATGGACGACGAGGCGATGGACTTGTTGCTCCAGCGCAACACGCCGGTGATACCCGCGCTGCAATTCGAGAAAGCCAGCGTCGAACGAGGCAAGGAATTCGGCCTCCCCCAAGCGGTGATCGACGGCCACCAGGAAACCCTTGAAGGCGGCGCCGAAAGCGCGCGCCGCATCCTGAAGGCAGGCGGACGCCTCGGCATGGGAGGCGACTACGGCTTTGGCTGGAACCCGCATGGAGACTACGCCAGAGAACTCGTCTTCTTCGTCAAGGAGGTCGGCTTCACCCCCCTCGAAGTCATCCAGTGCGCCACCAAGACCGGCGCGGAAATCATGGGCCGTGGCGGGGATTTTGGAACGCTGGAAAAAGGCAAACTCGCCGATGTCCTGGTCGTCGAGGACGACGTGCTCAAGAACATCGACGCGCTCACGGATCGCTCAAAGTTTCTCGCGGTGCTCCAGGGCGGCGTGCTCAAAGCGGGATCACTGGCCAAACCCTTCCCCACCGTGGTGACGCGCGAGAAGTGAATGCGAATGACTCCCCAACCCGTGCCCCAAAACCAGGTCAAAAGGCAGGCCAAGCCTCCAGATTCACCCGATCGATTCCCTGACGACCCTCATGATTGACCGCGCGATGAAAACCACCCGACGCCAATTCCTCGCCGCCAGTTCCGCCCTTGCGGTTTTGCCCAACGCCGTCTCCGGCGCTGACACCCGTCCGGCTCCCGCCGGTCTGATCGACTGCCAAAGCCACCTGTTCTCGCCCAGGCTCCTCGAGCTCATGGAGAAACGGACGGACGACCCGGTGGTGTTCACCAAGGACGGCACGCGCTTCCTCCGCATGGGCGACTGGCTGCGCAAGGTGCCCCCGCTCTATCTCGATGTGGATGCCAAACTCGCGACCATGGACGCCGCCGGCATCGCCATGACCGCCCTCAGCATCAACGACCCTGGCCCGGAATGGTTCGGTCCGGACGGTTCGGAGGTCGCGCAAATCGCGAATGACTTCGTGGCCGGCCTTGCGCGGAAACACCCCGCGCGATTCTTCGGCTTATGCGTGCTGCCATGGCAGGACGTGGCGGCGGCCCTGCGCGAACTCGACCGCTGCGCCAAGCTCGGCATGAAAGGACTGCTGCTCTACACCAACCTTGCCGGACGCTTTCCCGACGAACCGGAGTTCCGTCCCGTGCTCGCCCGTTGCGCGGAACTCGGCCTTCCAGTGCTTTTGCACCCCGCCAAGCCCATCACCACCGATTTCGTGAAGGGCTATGAGATGACCAGTTCGCTTGGAAACATGTTCGACAACACCATCGCCCTGACACGGCTCATCATGTCCGGCGTCCTCGACGAATGGCCGAAACTCCAACTCGTCTGTCCACATCTCGGCGGCACGCTTCCCTATATCATCGGACGGCTCGATCATCAGGTTGTGGTGCTCAAGCGTGGTCCCAAGAACCTCACCCGAACCCCGTCGGAGTATCTGAAATCCGTCTGGTTGGACATCGTTTCGCCGCTTCCCCAGGCGATGAAGTTCGCCGTCGAATTCATGGGTGCCGAGCGCCTCCTCTACGCCAGCGATCATCCGTGGGTCGAGCCACGTGTGATTCTTGACGCGCTGCGAAGCCTCAGACTGGCGCCGGAAGAGGAACATCGAATCCTCAGCGAGAACGCGCGGAAGCTGTTCAACCTTGAACCCGCCGGGGAGCGCCGCCCGCCCGCTTAGCCCGGAGATTTCATCCTTGTTTCGCGACTGGGAATTTCCGGGCTCGTGAAACCGCGCCCTGGTTGCACGGGCGCGCCCAAACCGAGGCGCGAGCGGCGGTTCGTGTGGAGCGGCTGGTTCAGGGATCGGTTGACGCACGCCTTCCATGGGTCGGGCAAGCGCCGTGAACGGCGCGCCCCGGCGACAGGCGGATGCACCGCAAGCCGGGCTCCGTTTCAGGATCGCATTCGAGGCGCATTTCCGTTAGGACGTTGCGCGTGAGATTTTTCATCTTTGTGGCCGGTTGCCTGCTCTGGGCTTGGCCGAGCGGAGCCTCGGCATCCGAGTGGGCGATCATTCGACGGGGCGAACAATTCGCTCAAACAGGAGATGCGGCGCCCTCAACACCCCAGGGAGGCCGCATCTATGTTGGGGACATCCGCGTCCGGACGGACGCGGAAGACGATCTCGAACTCGCGGTCGAAGCGCCCACTCGCCGCATCCTGGCCCTACACGGGGATAGCCAAATTCCCGGGTTTAGTTATGCGGCCAATTCAACAACCTGGCGAGTTTTCAGAGCGAATTCGCCTCGGGACTCAATCGCTTTTTCGCCGATGAAGGCACGGGCATGCCGCTTGAGGTTTTTCGCATTCTCACGCCGGATCCCATCCTCGATCCGGCGATCCGCCCCTTGCGCATTCTGAATCTCGCCGCTCTGCGAAGGGCAGACGCGGCCCGGGATCTGCGCGTGGAATTCGATCCTGCCGGCCTCAACGATGAGACGGACCTGGTCTGGCTTGAACTGTTGCCGATCAGCGAGGACCGTCGCCTGGCTTGGATGGGGTTTCCGGGTGACCCGGGCTACGTCCGCCCGAGTTCAGGAGTCATCGTGATCCCGAAAAACCAACTCGCTCAAAACGTGGTCTGCGATGCCTATTTGTCCGTGACGCGGCTGAAATCCGTCGATACCCGCTCCGTGCCCAACGTGATCCTCGCCAGCGGCAATTACAGTGAGACCTCTTTCACCCTATCCACCCGGAGCGGCGACCCCCCTCCTCCTGTCGGCGCGGTCAGTTGGGGTTTGTTCCGCCGAGGGGCTCGCTTTCTTCAGTTCTCCGACGCCCCGCCCATCTTGAATCGCGAAGAGGAAGCCTACGCGGTCGAGTTTACGTCCGCGCTAATCCGGCGGTTGCGGCCGGGGCCGAGGTTCGATTGCCTGGCGGCAGATCCGAAGTTTTCGAGGAAGAGCCGGTTCTGCCCGGATTTTTTCTTGCCGACGAATTGGAGACCCCGTCCGAACTTCTTGCCCGTTATCCGGCGGGTGATTACACGTTCAATGTGCTTGCCCGCGGGGGCGGTCTCGCCAGCTCTTTCAAGATCCAAGCATCCGCCGCGCCTATCGACGCGAGCCTTCTGCCGGTCCGAGTCCGTAACTGGTCCGCCCTGCAAGTGCTCGATCCCGGCCAGGACACCCGCGTCGAATTTGACGCGTTGGGATTCAATCCCGCGACGGATCATCTCCGTTTCTCGCTGATCGAGGAGGACGGCGAACTTGCGATGACCACGGGATTGCTGCCCGGAGATCCCAACAGACTGGATGCCAGCGCCGGATTCTTCCTGATTCCAAGAGGAGCTTTGAGAGCGGAGAAGACTTACATTGGCGCCCTCGACAACATGCGCCTGCCCAGCCGCGATTCCACAAGCTTGCCGGGAGCCACGCTGGCATCCGCCTCCTTCGTGACCACGTTTTTCCGTATCCGAACAGACACTGCCGACAGCAGCGTGGGAGGCGCGCTGGCCATTCGGACCGAGGAATTGCCCTTGGGCTTTCGCGGCGCCGAGTATCGCGCCACCCTCCTGGCCAAGGGAGGCACACCACCTTATCGCTGGAGTCTGGTCCCT
>Ga0194132_10003072_pt1 | contig 30271 bp, 27 predicted proteins | sample TA2KigOf80mmetaG_FD_148612 | JGI IMG/M metagenome (GOLD analysis project Ga0194132, IMG submission 148612) | Freshwater microbial communities from Lake Tanganyika, Tanzania - TA2015054 Kigoma Offshore 80m | ecosystem: Environmental > Aquatic > Freshwater > Lake | place: Tanzania: Lake...
CGCGGCCATGCACCCGAGGGCTGCGAGGGCGAGCCGCCGGCACGCCACGAACGCCGCGCTCGCGAGCGGCACCGCGAAGCCGTCCGCGAGGTGCGGCACCGCCAGAGCGCCGGCCACGCCGAGCAGTGCCGCGGTACGGGACGCCGGCGTCGCCTCCCGGGCCACGCCGAGCCGCGTCGCGCAGCTGGCAGCGATCCAGTGCAGGCCGGCAGGCGGACCGAGCACCAGCAGCGCGATCCCGAACGGCACCGTCGAGCACAGTGGCAGCGTCCGCTCCGGCGCGATGCCCGCTGCGTACCAGGCCGCGGTCAGGGCATCGGCGCCCCCAAGAACGGCGGCCGCGATCAGCAGCGGCCCTGCAGCGGAGAGTGCGCGGCCCCGACGGGAAGCGTCCATCGTCCCAACGCGCGAGCACGGGACGTGCCGCACGCCGCGCCGCCGACCACCACCAGTGGCCGCGCGTGTTCGCGAGCCACGCGGAGACCCGACGCCGCAGAGCCGATGAAACGCGGCGTCAAGTCGTTGCGAGAGCGGCGCAACGTCCTGTTGCGCCGCTCGGCAGGCGGAAGGTCAGCTCCAGAGGCTGCGCTTGCGCGCGCGCAGACCGCGACGGCTGCCCTTGGTGTTCGGCCGCCGGCGCTCGCCGTCGCCGCCACCTCCGCCACCACCGGCGTCACCGCGCGGCTCGAAGAACTGCTGCGGCGGCGGCTCCGGTGCGAACGGACGAGGCTGGAACGCTCCCGGAGGGCGCGGTGTGAAGCCGCTGGGGCGGAACCCGCCTTCGCGCGGCGGACCTCCGGCTGGACGCGGCGGCGGCTTGTCGTCGGCGTCGTTGACGCGCAGGCGACGACCGCCCATCTCGTGCCCGTTCAGTCGCTCGATCGCGGAAGCGCACGCCTCGTCGCTGGCGAACTCCACGAAAGCGAACCCTCTCGATCGCCCGGTCTCGCGGTCGGTTCCGATCCTCGCCTTCACGACCGGACCCACCTCGGAGAACAGAGTCGTCAACTCTTCCTCCGTAACGGAGAAGCTCAGATTACCCACAAACGCGGTCTTCGACACAAACCTTCCTTTCGGCTCGCTCTCGCAAATGGCTGCCTTTCACAGCCCCTGCGCAAGATCGACCGGCTCTAGCACGATGCTGAAGCCGCCGACAAGTAAGAAGATCCTCGCCTTCTACCCCCAGATCCAGCCCATCACCCGCTCGACGAGGCGGCTGGTGCGGAGGCGATACGGAAACCAGGCCGGGTCACGCGGACTCCGCCCCGAGTCGATGCGCACGGCACACGGACGGGTGAAAGCGCGAATTCCCTCGATGCCGCCGTGTCGCGTACCGAGCCCGCTCTGCTTGACACCACCGAAGGGAAGCTCCGCATCGCCCGCGTTCAGGATGCAATCGTTGACGCAGACGCATCCCGAGTCGATTCGACGAGCAAGCCGCAAGCCACGCGACAGATCCGCGGTCCAGATGCTGGCGTTGAGCCCGAAGGGGCTTCGATTGGCCAGTGCGAGTGCTTCTTCTTCATCGCGTACACGGCACACCGGCAGAACGGGGCCGAAGGTCTCGTGCGTCATTACATCCATTTCGGGGGCCACGCCAGTCAGCACGGTCGGGGCGTAGAACAGCTCTCCGAGGTCGCTGCGGCGCCTCGCACCGGTCGCCGCGACCGCGCCGCGCGCCAGCGCGTCGGCGACGTGACGCTCGACGGTCGCCAGTTGCGCCGCCGTGGTGAGCGGCCCGAGGTCGCTCTCGACGTCGCTCGGCCCGACCCGGAGCGCCGCGGTCTTCTCGACCACGAGGCGCGTGAACTCGTCCGCGACCGACTCGACCACGAAGACGCGCTCGATCGACATGCAGACCTGCCCGGCCATGAAGAAGCCGCCCCAGACCGCCGCGTTCGCGGCGCGCTCGAGGTTCGCGTCGTCGAGCACGATCATCGGGTCCTTGCCGCCGAGCTCCAGCAGCACCGGCGTCAATCGCTGCGCCGCACGCTCCATCACCCGCCGTCCGGTCTGCGGCGACCCGGTGACCGCGACCATGTCGACCTCGTCGACCAGCGCCGTGCCCGCGGCGCCGTCGCCGGTCACGACCTGCAGGACGTCCGTGGGCAGCGCCTCGGCCATCGCGCGCACCGCGCAAGACACGGCGAGCGGTGTCACCTCGGACGGCTTCACGACGACCGCGTTGCCCGCGACGAGCGCGTACAGGGCGTCGCCCAGGCTGAGCGTCAGCGGCGCGTTCCACGGGCCGATGACACCGACGACGCCGTGCGGCTTGTACAGCACGAGGCGGCGCTTGCCGAGCGGGAAGCCGCGGCTCACCGTCCGCGGCGCGAGCGCAGGCGCGGCATGGCGGCACACCGCGCGCACGTCGAGACAGACGGCGATCGCCTCGCCCGTCGCGTCGAAGCGCGTCTTGCCGGTCTCGCGGGCGAGGAGATCGATGATCGCCGCGCGTGCGCCGACGAAGCGCTTGCGCGCGGCCCGCAGCAGGCGACAGCGCTCGCGTACCGGAAGAGCCGCCCACGCGGGCTGCGCCGCGCGCGCACGCGCCACCGCCGCGACGACCTCCTCGCGCGTCCGGCGTGCGACCGTCCCGACCGGTGTGCCGCGCGCCGGATCGCGCACGTCGATCGTCGACGCGTCAGGCGCCGCAGCCGCGTGCCCGCGCTCCGGCGCGTGCGTCACCGGCCTCCGGTGCGCGGCATCAGGCCCACGACGATCGCCGACGTGATGTGCCGCGCGAGGCGGCGCGTCAGCAGCCGGCGATCGACGGTGCCGAGCTGCAGATGGACCGTGAGGCTGCCGATGAAGTTGTTCGCGACCAGCCCGGCGCCGCCAGGCGGCATGACCAGCTCTCCCGACGCCTCGGCGTCCTCGAGCACGGCCTTGAAGACGTCGCGGAGCTGCTCCCAGATCGAGATCACGTCGTAGCGACGAGTTCCGGGCCGCGTCGCCTCGAACAGGGCGATGCGCACGGTCTCCGGGTTGGACAGCGCGCCGCGGAACGAAGCCCAGACCATCTCGTCGAGCACCGATTGCGCGCTCGCCGACTCGTCGCGGCGCAGCTTCGCGCCGAGGCGCACGAAACGCTGGACGAACGGCTCGCTCGTATCCGCCAGCACCGCCCGGTAGAGACCCAGCTTGCTGTCGAAGTGGTGGTAGAGCGACGGCGCCTCGACGCCCGCCCGCTCGAGGATCTGCCGCGTCGTCACGGCGTCGTAGCCGTGCTCGGCGAAGAGCGACGTCGCCGCCTCGAGCAAGCTCTCGCGACCGGGCTGCCGAACGCTGCGGTCGCCGTGGGCGGCGCGGCGGCCCGACTTGGCTCCGGGCGAACGCCTGCCCCCGCTACGCGGTGCGAGTCCCTCCCCTGCCCGCTGGCGGCGTGCCCGCGCCCCCGCTCGGAGCGGGGCGCTCGTCTTGTCGTTCTTCACCGGAGGATCCGCGTGCGGCGGGCGCTCGTGCTCATGTGGCAACCAGGTGCCGGCCCCGATTAGCGCAGATCGCCACGAGCCGCCAGCGCCTCATCACCACGACGCGACCTGTCGAACGCCCCTGAGCGCGCGGTCAGCGCTCCTCGTGGTAGTCGTCCTCGGTGTTGACCGCCCAGATGTTGTCCTTGCTGGTCACACCGTCGCGCAGGTTCTCGACCGCCGTCATCGCGGTGAGCATCGAGTGGTCCTGGTTGTTGTAGCGGTGCATGCCGTTGCGCCCGATCAGGAAGAGGTTCGCGAAGCGGTCGGTCCACTCGCGCACCTGCTCGAACTCGTCGTAGGTGCCGGTGTATGCGGGATAGGTCTTCGGAACGCGGATCACCACCGCGTCGAGCACGTCGGTCTCGTCGATGACTTCGATGCGGTGCAGCTCGCCCGCCGCGAAGCGCTGCAGCTCGCCGTCCGGCATGGTCCACAGCCCGTCGCCCTCGTTGCAGAAGTACTCGAGGCCGACCCACACCGTGTCGGGATCGCGGACGAGGTACGGGCTCCAGTTGTTGAAGATCTGCAGCCGGCCGATCTTCACGTCGCGCTCCTGGACGTAGATCCAGTTGTCGGGAACGAGCCCTTCGGGCATTCCCGGACGCGCCTCGCCGCGGACCTTGAGCCGGCGCAGCAGGAGACCGACGGTGATGAAGTCGCGGTACGCGAGTCCGGCGGCGACGCGCGCCACGCCGGCGGGGACCTCGACGCCCGACAGCGATGCGACCAGCTCGCGCACCGGCATCGTCGAGAACACCGCGTCACCGTCGAGGCGCGACACGGCTCCGGTCGCGACGTCACGCACGTCGACGCCCGTGACGCGCGTTCCGTCGGCATGGACCCGCACGACCTCCTGCCCGAGCCGCACCTCGCCACCGCGCTCGGCAACCGCTCGCGCGACCTCCTGCCACATCTGGCCGGGGCCGAGCTTCGGATAGAGGAAGCGCTCGATGAGGCTGGTCTCGGCGTCCTTCTGCGCGATCGAGTCGTCACGCCGGAACAGCGAGCGGACGGCGTACCAGAGCGCGCTGCTCATCGACACGCCCTTGATGCGCTGCGCCCCCCACTCCGGCTTGATCTCGTTGCAGGGCACGCCCCAGACCTTCTCGGTGTAGTCCTTGAAGAAGGTCAGGTAGAGCTCGCGTCCGAAGCGGTTGATGAAGAAGTCCTCGAGCGACCGCTCCTCGCGCAGCGGCGACACGCGCACGCGGAGGTAGCTCAGGCCGATGCGGATGGTCTGCCGGAGTCCGAGCTTCCGCAGCGTGCCCACGCTGAGCGAGATCGGGTAGGGAAAGAGCTGGCGCTGGAAGAAGATCCGCGACACGCGTGGGCGCACGAGCATCACGCGATCGGTCTTCTCGGGGTCGGTGACCGCGGCTCCAGGCCGCACCGTGCGCGACTGGTTCTGGTAGGTGATGCGCAGGTCGCCTGCGCCGTCCTCGGCCGCCTGGAAGGGCAGGATGCTCTCCCACCAGGCCATCACGCGGTCCGATTTCGAGAAGAAGCGGTGCCCGCCGATGTCGATGCGGTTGCCCTTGTAATTGACGGTACGCGCGATGCCGCCGACGTCGCCGGTCGCCTCGAGCACGATCGGCCGGATGTCGGTCTGCTCGAGCAGCTCGTGGGCGGCGGTGAGACCGGCCGGGCCGGCGCCGATGATGATCGCGGCTCTGGAGGACATCGAGGGATTCAGGACGCAGATCCTGCTGGATGGGAGAACCGCCCGCAAGCCGCGGCTTCAGCGCGGCCCGGACGTCAAGCTCATCACGTAGACGCCGTAGACGTTGAGCGCCAACGCCAGCGCGAGGAGCGAGCGCAACGCGACCCACCAGCCGTGCCCCGGCCGCGCGAACGCGCTGAGCGCGACGGGCAGGAGGAGCGGGTAGAAGTCCTGCGCGTAGCGCGCGCCGTACTGCGCGAAGCCCGAGCCGAAGTACACGAGGTAGAAGCACTGCATCGCGACCAGGCTCGGCAGCAGCATGCGGACGTAGCCGCGGCGCAGGTCGAGCAGGAACACGCCCAGGAAGAACGGGCTCATCACGAACGGCGACTGCCCCGCCGGGTGGAAGCGCAGCCACGGGAACTCCGGAACCAGCTCGGGGTGGAGATACGTGTACACCGGCCAGTTCATCGGCAGATACTGCAGGCCGAACTGCGGACCACGGAGCCCCCACTGGTTCCAGCCGGCCATGTAGGGCGACATGAGCGCGTCGCCGAGCGTCCACCACTGGAAGACCAGCGCCGCCGCCAGCGGCGGTAGCGCGCCGAAGGCGAACGCGGCGCCGCCGCGCAGGAACACACCGACCGAGCGCTGCTGGTACGCACGCGACACGAGAACGAACGCGAACACCGGCCCGGCGAGCGCGAGCACGTAACGCGTCTGCACCGCGGTCATGAAGCTCAGCCCGGCGAGCAGCCAGCGCCCGCGAGCGAGGGCAAGCATCAGCGCGAGCAGCAGGAAGAAGTTGCCCTCGCTGTGCATCAGCAGCCAGGTGTTGCCGGCCCACGCGGAGTAGAGGACCGGCGTGCCGAGCACGTAGGCCACGGCTGCGTACGGCGCGAGCGCGCGCATGCCGTCGAGACGGCGCACCATGCGGAACAGCAGGATCGCGGACCCGAAGATCAGCAGCGAGTTGAACGGCGGCTGCCCACCCTTCCCGCCGGTGACCAGCACCCACGGCACCAGCACCATGCTCACCATCGGCGGATACGCGAGGTAGTCGCGGCCGTCGTGCCGGTACATCTCGATCCAGGGGTAGAACTCGGGAAGATACGTCCGACCGCTCGCCAGCTCGCGCGCAAGGCGGAGCGGACCGTCGTACGCGCTGTTCGCTGGCGTCACGACCGCAAGCACCAGCGCGAGCAGCGCGAAGAGCGCCAGCGTACGGCCGGCTTCGCCCCGGAGCAGGGCCGTGCGTCCGCCCGGCGCAGACGCCGCGACGCCACCGCTCGCGCCAGCGGCGGACACGTCGATCGCCTCGGCGAGCAGCCCTGGCGACACCGTCAAGCAGCACCCGCCTTCGCGGCCACCGCGGCGAGCACCTCGTCGACCGCGATGTCGGCCGTGACCCGCCCACCGCCCGGCGGGCGCAGCACGAGGTGCCCTGGTCCGTAGGGCCCGTAGACCGCCGGGTCCTTCGGCCCGAACAGTGCCACGCACGGCACTCCGGCCGCCGCCGCGAGATGCATCGGCCCGGTGTCCGCGGACACGAACGCTGCGGCGAGCCGTAGCAACTCGACCAGCTCGAGCAGCGACGCGGTCGGCGGACCCGGCTTCGCAGCCCCCTCCGAGAGCGCACACACGCGTTCGGCGAGCGTCTCCTCGCCTGGCCCCCAGGTGACCAGCACGGGCCGGCGCAGGTCGCGCGCGACCGCGCGGGCGAGCGCGCCGAAGCTCTCCGCGGGCCAGCGCTTCTCGGCGCCGTGGTCGCTGGTACCCGGGTGCAGGACGACGAACGTACCCGGTGCTACGGCAGCGCCCGCGCACCACGCCGTGATCCGCTCGCGCGCGGACGGGTCGGCGGGCAGCACGTACTCGCGTGCGTCGCCGTCGGCGCCGATCGCGCCCGGCAGCGACGCGAACTTGTCGACCCGGTGCGGGCGATCGGCCGGCGGCACCACCTGCTCGGTGGACAGCAGGTGGTTCAGCTCGTAGTCGTGTCCCCGCGCGAAGCCGATGCGGCGCGGCGCACCGCTCGCGAACGCGAAGGCGGCGCCCTTGAGGTTGCTCTGGACGTCGAGCGCCACGTCCCAGCGCACCTCGCGCAGCTCCCGCACCCAGCCCCGCATCTCGGCCGCGAGCTGGCGCCAGCTCGCCGGATGGCGCAGCATCCCACGCCACCGCTTGCGCGGGAACACGTACACGCGGTCGAGCAGCGGGTGGCCGACGATCACGTCGCGCGCCCGATCCTCGACCACGAAGCCGAGCATCGCATCCGGCAGCGCGCGACGCAGCAGCGTCACCGCGGGCAGCGTGTTCACGACGTCGCCGATCGCGCTCAGGCGGATCACCAGCACGCGGCGCGGGGCGGACGACGACATCGGACGAGCGTAGCCGACGGCCCGCGCGACCGCGACGTCACGGACCCGCTCGGGACGCGGGATGCGAGCTCGCGCGGACGTGGTCACCTGCTGGGTGCCGCGCCCCGCGTCCGCCGCAGCTCACGCGCTCAGGAGTGTCCCGCCTGCTGGGCGTCCGTCGCCGCCGCGCCGTGTCCGCCGTGCGAGCTCGCACAGCCGCGCGCCGCCGGCACCGCGACGCCGACGAAGTCCGAGCGACCGGTGCCGCTCGGGGCCGCGAGCAAGGGCGTGGCTGCACCGGCTCCGTCGAGATCCTCGATGAAGTAGTTGCCCAGCAGGATGAACATCTCGTTCTCGGTGCTCTCGCCGCCGGTGATGCGGCACGCGTCGCACTCGCCGTCGCCGGCGCCTGGCGACGAGTCGCAGGTGGCGTCGTCGTCGACCCCCTCGCAGGCCGCACCCACCTGGCCGGCGGTGCAGGCCTTCGGCCTGCACCGCCCGGGGACGCCCGGAACGAACACGCTCGCCGGCAGGCGCGAGAAGCGGGTCACGAACTCGGTGTCCGGGGAGCCGTCCTCGTTCACTCCGTTGTTGTACAGCGAGCAGAAGTGCAGCGTGCGTTCCCGCGGATCGGGGGAGTCGAAGGCCAGCGGCGGGTCGAAGTCCTGGTCGACCGGGTCGTTGTAGACGAAGCTCTCGTAGATCCGCGAGCCATCCGGCAGGTCGACCGTGAAGTGCTTGCCGCGCCTGTGCGTGTGCGACGACAGGTTGAACAGCCGCGCCCCCTGCGGCAGCACGTGGTCGTGGCACAGGGTCTGCGTCGTGTAGGGCTCGGCGTTCGCCGAGAAGATGCGATTGACGTCGAAGACACCCTGAACCGGAGTCCGCTGCCGGTCGGGTGGCGCGAACCAGTAGTTGAGGCGCGCGTTCATGTCGTGGCCGTCGCCGGTCAGGTTGAAGGCGTGCGAGTTCCAGTAGAGGATCCCCTTCATCGGGATCTGCGCGAAGACGCCCGGCACGTACTCGACCGTCTGCTGCGCCTGCTGCGCGCCGCCGATCTGGTAGTACGAGAGCCCGCCCCGCACCGGAGGACCGTAGCCCGTGCAGGCGAACCCGTCGCGGATGCCCGCGGCGCAGAGGCCGCTGCCGCACGACGTCGCGTCGGTCGGCTCGCAGGCCTCGCCGTCGCGCCCCCCGCCGCGGCACGTCCAGTCGCCGAACGCCGGGTCATGGATGTTCTCCACCGGGACGATCGAGTAGTTGAGGATCAGGTGGTGGCTCTGCGGGTCCTGGCGGAGATCCTCGCGGTCGAAGCGAAGGAAGCGCCCGCTCGGATCGCGGTACTGCTCGGGGACCTGATCGGTCACGTCGAAGTACGATGCAAAGCAGATCTCGTGCTCGCTGCGGGCCGGCAGCGGCCACTGCGGCATCACGATCTGCACGCCCTCACCGGCGGGCGGCGGGTCGAGCGGCTCGATGGTGATCGGCTTCGGCTCGGGCAAGCACGCGTCGAGCAGATCCTCGGTGTCGAGCACGGTGCCGGTCTCCGGCGCACCGGCGTAGATCCACAGGCGTACCGCCTCCAGCTCGTTCTCCGACAGGGCCGGCAGTCCGAGCGGCATCGGCGCCCCGCCGATTTCCACCGTTCCCGGACGGGTGCTCGCCGCGAGCTTGAGCCAGAGGTAGCTGCGGTCCTTGTCGCCCGGCGCCACCCGGTTCAGCGCGCTGCCGAGCGCCTTGACCTCGAACAGGTTGGCGTAGGCCACGTCCGGCGACAGATTCAGCCCGCCTGCCGCGGCGCTGCCGTGGCAGACCTGCTGCGTGCAGCCGTGCTTCTCGAACACGACCTCCTGGATCGCTTCGAACGTGCTATCGAAGCTCTCACCCGCCTCGCAGGACGGTGTTCCCGGCGTGGTCGGGCCAGAGCCCCCGCCCGACGACCCGCCGCAGGCGGCGAGCGCCGCGGCGCACGAGAGCACGAGCAGCGCACGCAGCGCGCTCGCAGGACGGGGGCACGGGGTCGAGAGCATGGGGCGGTCCTCGTCGCGGCCGGCAGGCCCGGCACGAGCTGATCCGGCGGGCACCTCCCGCGGGCGGACGGGAGGATCGCTCAGCCCGGTCGGCGGCGCAAGTCGGGTTCGGCGGCAGTTCGGCCGCGGCACTCAGGTTCGGCCGTGGTCCGGTGCGGCAGCAGTCCGGTTCGGCCGTAGTCCAGGCCGGCCGCCCAGCTCAGCCCTCGCCGGCGGCGTGCGCCGCGTGGCTCGCGTGCCCGCCCGGTGACGTCGCGCAACCCAGCGCCGGCGGGGCGGCAAAGCCGATGAACAGGGAGCGGCCGCCGCCGTCGTGGCGCGCGGCCCCCTCGGACGCGAGGCCGCCGACCAGCAGGTCGTCGTCCGGCTGCGGGAAGCGCGCGTCGATGTAGTGCTGCCCGATCAGCAGGAACATCTCGTTCTCGGTGCTCTCGCCGCCGGTGATGCGGCACGCATCGCAGTCGCCGTCGCCCGCTCCGGGCGACGAGTCGCAGCTCGCGTCGTCGTCCTCTCCGGAACACGCGGCGCCGATCTTCCCTGCTGCGCAGGCGATCGGCGTGCAGGCGCCGATCGTGTTGCGCGCGCTCTGCGGCACGCGCGAGGCGCGGGTGACGGTCTCGGGATCGGGCGAGCCGTCGTCGGCGACCCCGTTGTTGTAGGTCGCGCAGTAGCGGATCGTCCGCTCCACCGGGCTCGCCGAGTCGAACGCCAGCGGCGGCTCGAATCCCTGCTTGACGGGGTCGTTGTACACCCGGTTCTCGTAGATCTGCGAGCCGTCGGGCGTCCACGCCTGGAACAGCTTGCCGCGCTTGTGGGTGTGCGACGTGAGCGCGAAGAGCCGTGCCCCCTGCGGCAGCACGTGCTCGCCGCAGACCGTCTGCGTGGTGTAGGGCGCCGCGTTGGCCGCGAACACGCTGCGCGTCTCGAAGATCGGGCGCACCGGGTGGCGCTGGTCCTTCGCGAAGGTGAAGTTCAGGCGGCCGTTCAGCTGGGAGTCCTCGTCGGTGACGTTGAACGCGTGGCTGTTCCAGTACAGGACGCCCCGCATCGGCACCTGCGCGAACACGCCATCGTGGAAGGTCTGCTGCGCCTGTGCCGCCTGCGCGCCGCCGATCTGGCGACTGAGGATCGGCAGCCCGTTCGTGCTGCGCGGGCCGAATCCGACGCAGCCGAGCGCCGTCACGTCGGGCTCGCTGCGACAGAAGCCGCCGGGGCACGAGCCGCCGTCGGTGGGCTCGCAGGTCTCGCCGTCGTGCGCGCCGCCGACGCACGACCAGCGGCCGAACGCCGGATCGTGCAGGTCCTCGACCGGCACCCCCGAGTGCATCAGCACGAGGTGGTGGCTCTGCGGGTCCTGGCGCAGCTCCTGCCCGGAGAAGCGGAAGTACTTCCCGGAGGGGTCCTGGAACTCCGCGGGCACCTGCGCGCTCACGTCGTAGTAGGTCGCGAAGCAGACCTCCTGCTCGTGCTTCTTCGGCAGCGGCACGGTCGGCAGGACGAACTGCACGCCCTCGCCCGGCGCCGGCGGGTCGAGCGGCTTGATGGTGATCGGCTTCGGTGGCGGCAGGCAGCCGTTGAGGAGCTGCGCCGTCCCGTCCACGGTGCCAGTCTCCGGCGCGCCGGCGTAGATCCACAGGCGCAGCGCCTCGAGCTCGTCCTCACCGATCGGCGGCAGGCCGCTCGGCATCGGCGCGCCGGTGATGTCGACGCTGCCGGGCTGCGTCGCCGCCGCGAGCTTGAGCCACAGAAAGCTGCGCGACTTGTCGCCGGGCTCGACGCGCTGGAGCGTGCTGCCGAGCGCGCGCACGTCGAAGATGCTCTGGTAGGCTGCCCCGGGCGTCAGATCGAGGCCGCCCTGCTTCGCCGAGCCGTGGCAGACGTCCTGCGTGCAGCTGTGCTTCGCGAAGATCTCGGTCTGGATCGCCGCGAAGGTGCTCTCGTACTCGGTGCCCTCGCAGGTCGGCTCGCTCGGGACGCCGGGCCCGCCGGTGCTCGACGTTCCGCCGTCGCTGCACGCGGCGATCGTCGCGGCCAGGCCGACGGCGAGGATGGTGCGCAAGACAGTCGAGGTGGGGGCCATGTGATCCTCCGGCGTCGAGGAAACCGCGCGGCGCGCCTCGGGCGGCCGGCCGAGACGGGAGTCGAACACAGGTCACGGCGGCGGGCAATCGCGAGAGCGCATCCCGGGAGAACGGGGCGGCGCGACCCGCCGTCCGGAGCAGGAGCGGCGCACGTCCACCTGCCCGGTGCCGTTCACCACCGCGCGCAGCACTTGCGCCGCCGCGTCGTACGACCACTGCCCGGCCGGCAGCGGCGCGCCCTGCCAGTGCACCGCGCACGGCACGAACGGCCGCTCGAGCGTGGCGACCGACGCCTCGATCGTCCAGCGCGTGTTCGGGCGGTCGATGGCGAGCTGCCAGCCGGTCGCGAGCTCCAGCGAGACGAGACTGCCGCGGGCGAGCGCGGCGCGCGAGCTGCCGCGCGGGAACGCGAGCAACGTACGCTCGCCGCGCCGGTCCTCGAGCCGTACGACCCCGCCCGCGCCACCACCGAAATCCGCGAGCGTGTCGACGTCGGCGGGCAGCAGCGGCAGCAGCGCGCCCGCGCGGACGAAGAGCGGCAGCTCGTCGAGCGGTGCCGGCACCTCCACCTCACGACCGCCGGCCGCAGCCGTCGCCGGCGCCACGATGCGGAACGCACCGGTCGCCTCGTCGAACGCGACCGCGCGCCAGAAGTCGATCCAGCGCCCCTCGGGGAGATACGCGCGACGCGTCGTCGCGCCCGGCTCGAGGACCGGCGCCGCGAGGATGTCGGGACCGGACAGGAACTCGTCGTCGCGCGCGAGCACGTTCGCGTCGTCCGGGTAGGCGAGCACCAGGTGACGCATGATCGGTAGCCCGCTCCGCTGGTACTCCTCCGCGGCGGCGGCAAGGTACGGATAGAGCTGCGTGCGCAGCTTTGCGTAGCGGCGCCAGTTCGCGATCTGGGCCGGGTCCTCGACCTGCGGGCGCTCGTAGTCGGGCACCCGGATGCCGTTGCGCTGCGTGCGCATCACGCCCGACACCGCGCCGAGCTGCACCCAGCGGGCGAGCAGCTCGTCGGTGAGGCGACGGCCGTTGAACGAGAAGAAGCCGCCGATGTCGGAGCCCCAGAGCCCGACGCCCGACAGCCCCATGCCGAGGCCCGAGCGCAGCGCCGACTCGAGCCCGTCGAATCCCCAGTCGGTGGTCGGATCGCCGCCCCAGACCACCTGCGCGCAGCGCGCGGCACCCGTCCAGCCCGAGCGCTGGAAGCGGACGATCGGCTGCCGCTGCTTGCGCGCCCAGTCCCACGCCGCACAGTGGTGGCCGACGACGTAGCGGTTGTGCGCGGCCGAGCCGCGGCGTCCGTCGTGCGGGCGCGCGTCGAGCGGCGTGTACTCGCCGAAGTCCTCCATCCAGCCGTCGTGGCCGTCTGCCACCGCGTCGGCGAGCAGCTGCCGGAACGCGCGCCGGCCGGGGGCGAACGAGAAGTCGTACTGCCCGACGGTGAACGGCCGCGTCGTGAAGTACGTGACAGGTACGGCTCGAGGTCGGGGTTGCGGGTCAGCGCCCCGGTCCGCAGCGCGTGCCGGAACGGCTCCGCGAAGCTCTCGCAGAGCATCGGGTTCACGTACGTCGTCACCGCGACGCCCTGCGCGTGCAGCGCCGCGACCCGCGCCGGCTCGCTGGTCCTGTCGTCACCGCACGGCAGGTAGTGCAGGCAGGTCTGCGCGACGGACAGCGGCGCGTCGGCCCCGCGCAGCGCCGCGATCTGCGATCGCTGAGCGTCGAGCGAGCCGCCCGGCTGGTACCAGGGGCCGAGCACCCACGGCGCCCGAGACGCTACCGGAGGCTGGCGCCCCGTCCAGGCCGAGAAGCGCTCCAGCGCGTCGGCGGGCGTCGGCCCCGCGAAGACGACGAAGCGCAGCTCGCTCGGCGCGGGCAGCGCCGGCTCGCCGTCGGGCGCGCCCTGCACCGAGACGCTCCACGCGTCGGTGCGCTCGGTGCCGAACCGGTGATACGCGGTGTCGTCGTTGACGACGAGCACGCCGTAGCCGCGGCTCGAGAGCAGCCACGGGATCGGGAAGTAGGTCGCATCGCGGCGCCGGCGAAAGCCCGGCGGCGGCAGCAGCGCACCGATGCCGGTGTACTCGTCCTCCCGGTACGGACCGTCGGAGACGTAGCTCTCGACCTCCGCACCGCGGTGCTCGACGGCATCGGCACGCTCACCGAGGCCGAAGAAGCGCTCGTCGTCGGCTGTGCGCCAGGCGACGCCGAGCGCCGCGACGTGGGCCGTGGCACCCTGCGCACGCGCCGAGAGCGCGATCGCGCCGCTCACCTCGGCCGCGATGGTGAGCTCGATCTGCCGGCCCGCCGGGTCGTCGGTGTCGAGCCGCAGCACCGCCGGACCGCGCGGCACGCGCTGCCGCACGTGCACGACGCGCACCGCCTGCCGCCAGCCGGTCGCGTCGCGGAAGCCGAGCGTGCCGGTGAGCGACGGATCGTCCGACGGTGCGTCCGCGAGGAACGCGCCCCGGCCGTCGGCGAACGCGAGCCCGAAGGGTTCCGCCGCGACGCGCAGCTCGAGCGGCCCCGACACGACACGCGCGGCCTCGGCGGCAGCCGCCGCACCGTCCGCGACCGCGCTCGGGACCAGAGCCAGCACCGCGACGACACACGCGAGCATCGCGGAACGGGTGGGCCGGACGTGCGGATCTCGACCGCCGCAGGGAGCGCGTCGGTTGCGCATCGGCGGATCATTGGTCCGCGACCGACCGCGCGCAACCCGCATCCGACCCGCATCCGACGTCCGCATCAGCTTCGCCGGCCACGACGGACGAGCCGCCGGTCGTGCCTCGTGCGACGCGCGACGGCCGGTCGTCCGCGTTTCGCACCGGCATCGGGCTCCTCCAGGGCCAGTCCCGGTGCCGCAAGCCCCCGGCCGCTCGGACTGGACAACGCACGCCCCGGAAGCGAGAAGAGTGCAGCCCGCCCCGCACTCCGAACGCCTCGACCATCCCGGGCTACGCAGACACCGCCGCCGGCTCGGGTTCGGCTCCAGCCTGCTCGCGGATGGCGCGAAGACGGGCGGATCGTGCAGAATGACGGCAATGTCGAAGGGATGGCGAGCGGTGGTGCTGGCGGGTGCGCTGCTGGCGCGTGCGCTGCTGGCGACAGCCCCGGCCGCGCAGGCGGCATCGACCGACTGCCTCGGCGACGCTCCCGTGGCGCTGGGGGACGCGGCCGACATCCGGGTCGTGCGCTCCGCGATCGCGGCGTCCTGTCCGTGTGACGACCACGACGGGTCCGCGGGGCGCGATCGGCGCGCGTACAAGCGCTGCGCGAAGGAGGTGATCGCAACGCTCGTGGACGCCGGTTCGATGCGCTCCGAGTGTGCGACGAAGGCGAAGCGCTTCACGTTCAAGTCGACGTGTGGCTACACCCCCGGCCGCGGCGCGACCGTATGCACGCACGCAGCGCTCGCGACCGGTGCCGTGTCGTGCTCGATCGAGCTGCCGGGCAGCGCCTGCCGCGACACGCCTGGCGTGTACGATGCGACGCGCTGCACGGCGCACACGCACTGCATCGACGCCGCCGACACCAACGGCGACCTGCGCATCGCGGCCCCCGGCGACACCGGCGCCTGCGCGCCGGCGCCGACCGCGACGCCGCGTCCGACCGCGACGCCCAGACCGGTCGCGACCGTCGCGCTCGGCAAGCGCCTGTTCGATCTCGTGAACCAGTACCGCACGGCGAACGGCAAGTCCGCGCACCCGTACTCGCGCACGATGGGCATCACCGCCGCCCTGCACGTACTCGACCTGCAGCAGCATCCCGAGATCGACTCCGGAGCGTGCACCCCGCACAGCTGGTCGAGCCACGGCTGGCTGGTCTGGACCGGCTGCTGCTACACCATCGACGCGGCACAGGCGGACTGCATGTGGCGCAAGCCGCGCGAGATCAGCGCCGGCCTCGGCCTGGTCTCCTACACCGGCAACGGCTTCGAGATCGCGCTGCGCGGCTTCGACGGCAACACGCCGGAGCAGGTGCTGCAGGCCTTCGTGAACAGCCCGCAGCACCGTGCGGTGCTGCTGAGCACGAGCGGCTGGCAGTTCCTCGACGCGCACCCGGCGATGGGGGCGGCCATGCTCGGCAAGTACTCGGTGGTCTGGTTCGGCGACGCGACGGACGCGAACTGACCGGAGCGCGGCCGACGGAAAGGAGCGCGGCGGGTGGAGCCGTTCAGGAGGCGGGTGCGAGCCGCTTCCAGAGCGGCACGACGGTATGCCCGACCACCGGGATGAGCACCGCACCGGCCGTCGCGCCGAAAATGCTGGTCAGCAGCGCGTTCACGAGCCAGTCGATCACCGCCCGGCCACAGGAGAGCGACGCGGCCGTATCGTGGATGAGGTGGGCGATGGCGCCCAGACCGTACGACTCGAGGCCGTGGACGACGATCCCGCCGCCCACCCACAGCATCGCGACGGTTCCGACGGCCGCCAGGGCTCGCAGCACTACGGGCATGGTGGCCACCAGACCACGCCCGAGGGCACGAACCAGGCCGAAAGAAGTCGTGGCCATGACCAGACCGACGTCGTCGGCCTTGACGATGAGCGCCACGACGCCGTAGACACCGGCGGTGATCGCGATCGCGACGACCACGAGTGACATGAGCTGCGACACGAATCCGGCGTCGGGAATGCTCGCCAGGGCGATGGCCATGATCTCCGCGGAGAGAATGAAGTCCGTGCGGATGGCGCTCGCCACCTTCTGCTCCTCGAGATGCGCCGCGTCGTGCGGGTCGAGGCCGATGTCGGCTTCGTGCTCGTGCGCCGCGTGGGGCGACACGACCTCGAGGAGCTTCTCCGCGCCCTCGTAGCACAGGAATAGACCGCCCAGCATGAGCAGCGGCGTGATCGCCCACGACGCGACCGCACTCAGCAGCATGGCCACCGGCAGCAGGATGAGCAGCTTGTTGCGAATCGACCCGAGTGCGATCTTGCCGACGATCGGCAGCTCGCGATCGGCGGCGAATCCGACGACGTAGCGGGGTGTCACCGCGGCATCGTCGATCACGACACCGGCCGCCTTCGAGCTCGCCTTGACGGCCTGCGCGCCGACGTCGTCGAGGGACGCGGCCGCCACCTTGGCGATGGCGATCACGTCGTCCAGCAGTGCGATGAGTCCGGTCGCCATACCCCTCCTCGGGAATCCCGGGCGTGAAGCCGGGCCGCTGCCCCGGCGTCGCCGATCCGGGGTCCACCGGACGACGAGACGGATCCACCGTTCGGCGATCCGGCCCGGTCCTCCGGCGGACCACGTAGCGACTCGTTTAGAAGATCCGGCGGAGCGCCGTCAATCACCTGCGACCTCCGCGGGCCGTCCGCACCCGCTGCGCGCGGAAGCCACACGCGACCCGCGACCCGGATCGCCCTGGGCGACCGTCGACACGAGCACTCTCGAACGGCTACAGCGGGACGCGGGAGACCCGCTCATGCACGTCGCCTCGCTGCATCGCTTCCCCGTCGAGGGCGAGACGCCGTCCGTCGACACCAGGCCAGCGCCCCGCCAGTTGCCCGGCGTCGGAGCTTCGGCGTAGACAACGCCATGCCCTCCCCCCGGACTTCCTTCCGCGGCCGGCTCCGCGCCGGCGAGCCGCTGATCGGCTCGATCGTCACCATGCCGCTCGCCGGCATCGCCGAGATCGTCGCCGACGCGGGCTTCGACTGGCTGTGGATCGACATGGAGCACGGGCCGCTCGACCTGCTGCACGTCGAGGCCATGCTGCGCGCCAAGGGCGACGCCGCCGCGATCGTGCGCGCGCCGGCCAACGACCCGGTGTGGATCAAGCGCATCCTCGACACCGGCGCCGACGGCGTCTTGCTGCCGCACGTCGACAGCGGCGACGAGGCCCGCGCCGCGGTCGAGGCGGCGTTCTACCCGCCGCGTGGCAGCCGCAGCTTCGGGGTGTCGCGCGCGCACGGCTACGGCCCGCGCATGGACGAGTACCTCCAGTCGTCGCCCGACGAGACCACCGTGCTGGTGCAGGTCGAAAGTGCTGCGGCCGTGCGCGACATCGACGCGATCCTCGCCACCGACGGCATCGACGCGGCCGTCATCGGCCCGTTCGACCTCTCGGGCAGCCTCGGCCACCTCGGCGAGATCACGCACCCCGAGGTGCAGGGCGCGATCGACGCCGTACTCGCCGCCGGGAAGAAGCACGGCACGCCGGTCGGCATCTTCTGCGGCAGCGCCGAGCTCGCACGTGGCTACCTCGCGCGCGGCTTCTCGCCGATCGCGGTCGGGGTCGACTCGATGCTGCTCGCCGCCGGCGCGCGCGAGCTGCGCCAGACGGTCAAGGGAAGCTGACCCGCGCGTGGATCCTCTGCGTCACGCACGGCTCGGGTCGAGCAAGGTCGAGGTCACGCGCCTGGGGTCGAGCAAGGTCGAGGTCACGCGCCTGGGGTCGAGCAAGGTCGAGGTCACGCGCCTCGGCTTCGGCGCAGCGCCGATCGGCAACCTGTTCACGCGCGTCACGGACGACGACGCGTCGGCCGCGGTGGACGCCGCGTGGGACGCAGGAGTGCGCTTGTTCGACACCGCACCGCTCTACGGGCACGGCCTGTCCGAGCAGCGCCTCGGCACGGCGCTGCGCTCGCACGCGCGCGACGAGTACGTGCTCGCGACCAAGGTCGGACGCCTGCTCGTCCCCGATGTCGTCAAGGACGCCGACGGCTTCGTCGACACGCCGCCCGTCGGCTGGACGTACGACTTCTCGCACGACGCAACGCTCCGCTCGCTCGACGAGAGCCTCGCGCGGCTCGGCACCGACCGGGTTGACCTGCTGCACGTCCACGATCCCGACGACCACGCCGACGACGCGCTGCGCGGCGCGCTCCCCGCGCTGGAGAAGCTCCGCGACCAGGGCGTGATCCGCGCGATCGGCGCCGGCATGAACCAGTCGGCGATGCTCGCGCGCTTCGTGCGCGAGGCCGACGTCGACTGCGTGCTGCTCGCGGGCCGCTACACGCTGCTCGACCAGTCGGCGCTCGACGAGTTGCTGCCGCTCTGCACCGAGCGCGGCGTGAGCGTGATTGCCGGCGGGGTCTTCAACAGCGGGATTCTCGCCGACCCGTCGCCGCGCGCAACCTACGACTACGTCCCGGCGCCACCCGGCCTCGTCGAGCGTGCGCGCCGCCTCGCGGAGATCTGCGCGCGGCACGGCGTGGATCTCAAGGCCGCAGCGCTGCGCTTCCCGCTCGCGCACCCGGCCGTCGCGTGCGTGCTCACCGGTGCGCGCAGCGCCGCGGAGATGGCGCAGAACGCGCGCCTGCTCGCCCGCCCGATCCCGCTCGCGCTGTGGGACGACCTGCGGCGCGAACGCCTGCTCGGCGACCGGGTGCCGACGCCGTCGTCCGAGACGGACGAGGTCGCGGGATGAGCTCGCTGCACGCAGCAACGGACGAGGTCGCGGGATGAGCTCGCTGCGCGCAGCACTGGTCGGCGGGCCGATGTACGACCCGATGTACGCGCTGCTCGAGGGGCGCGACGTCGAGGTCGTCGTGCACGCCGACCACCCGACGCTGAACCGGCGGGTCGCCGAGATCCTGTCGCGCGGCGAGCGCCTCGACCTGATCTCGACGCACGCCAAGTACGCGCCGTCGCAGGCGCGCTGGCTGCGCCCGCTCGACGACCTCGTCGATCCCGCGCTGCTCGACGCGCTGGCGCCCCGCGCGGTCGGGCTCTGCCGCTTCGGCGGCGCTCTTCTCTGCGTGCCGCGCAACGTCGACGTGCGCGTCCTGTGGGTGAACGAGGAGCGCTGCGCGACGCCGCCCGACACGTGGAGCGACGTGCTCGAGAGCCGCGCCGCGTTCGCGTTTCCCGGTCGCGAGTCGGGGCTCTTCGGGACGTTCTTCGAGCTGGTGGTCGGTGAGGGCGGACGCCTCTTCGACGACGATGGACGTCCGACCATGACCACCCCCGAGGCCGAGCGCGCGGTCGCGACGCTTTACGCGCTCGCGGCGAACGCGCCGCGCGCGCTCGTGGACTGGCACTACGACCAGGTGGACGCGGCACTTCTCGAAGGGCGGGTCGCGATGGCCGCGGCGTGGCCCGGCGGCTTCGGCGCGATCCGACGCTCGCCGCACTACGCGACGCTGGCGCCACATCCCTACCCCGCCGGTCCATTCGGGCGCTTCACCTACTCCGGCGCGCACGCGTGGGCGATCCCGCGGACCTGCGCCGATCCCCGACGCGCGCTCGAGCTGCTGCACGTCCTCGCCGGCGCGGACGCAGCGCACCTCGAGCTCGCGAACGGCGGCGTCCCCGCGCACACGGCGATCTTCGCCAACGCCGTACCCGTCGACGCGAAGGACCAGCGGCGCCTCGCGCTGACGCGCGACGCGATCGACCACCAGATGATCACGTATCCGCCGCACGCGTCGTTCCCGGACGTCGAGGACGCCGGCTGGCACGCGATCCGCGACGCGATCCGCGGCGCCTGCACGCCGGCCGACGCCGTGCGCCGCATCCAGCGCGACGCCGAGGAGGCGCTCCGCGCGAGGGAGCCCGCATGAAGATCCGCAGCGTCAGACGAGACCGACCATGAAGATCCGCAGCATCGAAACGTTCGACGTCCGCTTCCCGACCTCGCGTACGCTCGCGGGGTCCGACGCGATGCACCCCGATCCGGACTACTCGGCCGCGTACGCGGTCGTGCGCGTCGACGACGCGGCGGCGCCGTCGGGGCACGGCCTCGCGTTCACCATCGGCCGCGGCAACGAGATCGTCGTCGCCGCGATCGCGGCGCTGTCTCCGCTGGTCGTCGGGCGCGACCTCGACGCGATCTTCGCCGACATGGGCCGCTTCTCGCGCAGCGTCACGCAGGACGGGCAGCTGCGCTGGATCGGCCCCGAGAAGGGCGTCATCCACCTGGCCGCGGCGGCGATCCTGAACGCGCTCTGGGACCTGCGCGCGAAGCTCGCGGGCATGCCGCTCTGGCGGCTGCTGGCGTCGATGACGCCCGAGCAGATCGTCTCGCTGATCGACTTCCGCTACCTGACCGACGCGCTCACGCCGGCGGAAGCGCTCGCGATCCTGCGCGAGCGCGCCGCGGGACGCGCGGCGCGCATCGAGCAGCTGTCGTCGGACGGACTCGCGGCGTACGTCACGTCGGCGGGCTGGATGGGCTACAGCGACGAGACCGTCGTCGAGAGGTGCGCCGACGCGCTCGCGCGCGGCTTCACGCGCTTCAAGATGAAGGTCGGCGGTCCCGCGGAGCTCGACGTCGCGCGCGCTCGCCTGGTCCGCTCCCGGATCGGCCGCGACCGCATCCTGATGATGGACGCCAACCAGATCTGGGACGTGCCCGAGGCGATCGAGCGCATGCGCCTTCTGGCGGAATTCGACCCGTACTGGATCGAGGAGCCGACCAGCCCCGACGACGTTCTCGGCCACCAGGCGATCGCGCGTGCGATCGCACCCATCCGCGTCGCGACGGGCGAGATGGCGCAGAACCGGGTCATCTTCAAGCAGCTCCTGCAGGCGGGCGCGATCGGTGCCGCGCAGATCGACGCCTGCCGGCTGGGCGGCGTGAACGAGGTGCTGGCCGTGCTGCTGCTCGCCGCGAAGTTCGACGTGCCGGTGTGTCCGCACGCGGGCGGCGTGGGGCTCTGCGAGTACGTGCAGCACCTTGCGGCGTTCGACCAGATCGCCGTCGCGCCCGGCCTCGAGGGGCGCTTCACGGAATATGCCGATCACCTGCACGAGCACTTCGTGCACCCGGTCGTCGTCGAAGGCGGCGCGTACCGCCTGCCGACCGCGGCGGGCTATGGCGTCGAGATGCGTGCGGCGAGCCTGCGAGCGCACCTCTTTCCGGGTGGCGACGCGTGGCGCTAGTGCACCGCTCGTAGGACAAGGGACGAATGGCAACGTTGCGGGGGAGGACGACCATGCGGATGGCACCGACCGATCGGGAACGGCACGAGCGTCTTCCGACGCGCCCGGGAGCGCGTGTTCGGCGTCCGGTCCTGGCGCTCGCCGGCGTCCTCGCCGCGTGCGCCGCAGCGGCCTGCGGCGGTGGCGACAGCTCGACCAGCTCGGCCCCTCTGCCGGGCGCGAGCGGCCCGATCGCCATGGTCGTCGTGAACCAGCTGCCGATCCCGCAGCCGTGCATGGGGCCATCGCTGACCTTCTTCGAGGGCCCGACGCCGGTCGACATCCCGAGCCAGTCCCAGAAGACGGTGCAGGTAGCGCAGCTCTTCGGCACGTACGAGATCGGGTTCCAGGTGAACGGCTTGTACTGGCGCACGTGCACGGGACCTGGCGACTGCCCCAATCCGAACCGCTGCCAGAACCCGGACAACGCAGGCCAGGTCGCGGTCGAGATCGCACCCGACTGCTCCACGGCGACGCTGGTGCAGAACTTCGACACCTTCACCTGCGACAGCCTGGTACCGAACGCGAGCCAGGCCGTGACCGTCACGCTGCAGAGCGCGAGCCCCTGCACCGTGGTCGTCGCCGGGACGGCGAACGTGCTCACGCCGACCGACCAGTGCTGCAGCTGTAGCTCGTGCAGCGGCAGCGAGATCCCGACCGGCCAGGTCACGCACTGTCAGTAGGCCGCGCGCCGTGCGCGTGCCGGGGAAGAGCGGCGGCGCCGGATCGATCTCGCGGGATCCGGACGTCGCTTGCGAGCCCCCGCAACCCTCGGATACGCGTCGGCGATGGACAACGAAGCCCTGTCCCGGCTCCTCCACGAGCGCGCCTGCGAGCGGCTGGTGATCGACTACACGCACCTCGTCGACTTCGGCGAGGCGGCACGCATCGCCGACCTGTTCACCGAGAGCGGCGTGTGGGAGGCCGAAGGCATCCGCATGGAAGGCCGCGACGCGATCCGCGCCGGCTTCGGCGCGCGTCAGGGCGTCACCCGGCGCACCTCGCGCCACGTCTGCACGAACGTCGCGATCACGCTGACCGGCCCGGACGAGGCGACCGGGATCTCGTACTTGCTCAACTACAGGCACGACTCGACGACCGGCACGGCCGAGCGGCCGGCGCCGGTCGGTCACCCGAAGTTCGTCGGCGAGTACCACGACCGCTTCGTCCGCACCGCCGACGGCTGGCGCATCGCGCACCGCCGCTGCACGCTCGCGTTCGTGCGCGCGCGCGGCGCGGGAGCCTGACGGTCAGGGCGCCCCGAAAGCCTCACCGCAGCAAGTGGCCGCCTGCACTCCTTCACCGCGCGTCCGCGGCGAAGGAGTGCTTCGACGGCACCACGGGAGGCTCAGGCGTTGGGCTTGTCGCCCTTCGCCGCTGCCTGCCGCATCGCCTCGAGGCGGTCGATGAGACCCATGCGCTCGACGCCGACCGTGCCCGGCAGGCGCGCCTCGATCTCCTCGGGCGTCCAGCGCCCGTCCTTGAACATCGCGCGTGCCTCGACCGGCTGGTTCCACACCGCGATCTTGCCGCCCGACACGGTGTACACCTGGCCGGTGATCTGGCGCGCCTTGTCGCTCAGCAGGAAGACGACCATCGGCGCGACGTCCTCCGCGTCGCCGATGCCGCCGATCTCCATCGGCACGTTGGCGCTCATGCGCGTGCGCGCGACCGGCGCGATGCAGTTCGCGGTGACGCCGTAGCGGTGCATGCCGGCCGCGGCGCTGCGCACCAGCGAGACGATGCCGCCCTTGGCCGACGCGTAGTTCGCCTGCGCGACCGAGCCCGCGAAGGCACCCGACGTGAAGCCGATCAGCGCGCCGCTCTTCTGCTCGCGCATCGCCGCGGACGCGGCACGGAACACCGTGAACGTGCCCTTGAGGTGCGTCGCGATGACGGGATCCCAGTCTTCCTCGCCCATGTTGAACAGCATGCGCTCGCGCAGGATGCCGGCGACGCAGACCACACCGTCGATCCGGCCGAAGGAGTCGATTGCGCTCTTGACGATGCTCGCGCCGCCCGCCATCTCGGCGACCGAGTTGGCGTTGGCGACGGCCTTGCCACCCGCCTTCTTGATCTCCGCGACGACCTCTTCCGCGACCTCGCTCGTCGGCTCCTTGCCGTCGATCGATACGCCGTAGTCGTTGACCACCACGTTCGCGCCGGCCTCGGCACACTGCAGCGCCACGGCACGGCCGATGCCTCGGCCGGCGCCGGTGACGGCGATCGTCTTTCCCTCGAGATACCTGCTCACGGGTCACGTCCTCCTGAGTTCATCGGTCGGGGATCAATCGACCGACCGTAGACCGGCAGGGGAGCGCTCTGCAAGCCGCGAGCGCCCACGGCATCGCGGCCGACCTCAGGCGCGATCCGCCTCGAGATCCGGCGCCTCGTCGGGGCTCCGCTTCACCAGCTTGGCGGGGGCCGGCTGGCGCGCATCGCGATAGCTCTGCTCGGCGATCTCGATGAGGTCGTTCTCGAGCTTCAGCCGGAAGCACGCCAGCCCCTCGTCGGTGCGGGTGTCCTCGGGCACGTGGTACGGCCCGCGCAGATAGTAGCGGATCTCGTTGAACGGCAGCGGCACCGCCATGCGGTCCCAGGTCTTCATGCGCAGGCAGCGCCGGTACCACGTGCGCACGAGCGCGATCGGCTTGTTGCACTCCCGCGCGATGATGATGCCACCGGTCTTCATGCGGTAGCGCGGGCCCTTCGACCCGTCGACGGTGAGGCCGTAGATCACCCCGCTGTTCTGCCGCATGTGGGCGATCATCTCCTCGAGCACGCCGCTGCGCCGCCGCGCTCTGCTGGTGCTCGAGCCGCCACGGAACACCACGTAGCCGCAGAGCTTCAGCATCCGCGTGATGACCTCGCCCGACTCGCCGACGCTCGCGAGGGTGTGCCCCCGGATGCCGATGTACGGGTACCCGAAGGCGACCGTGAACACCTCCTCGTGCCAGAGGAGCGCGACCGCGCCATCGCGCTGCGCGGAGATCGCGTTCAGGCAGAAGTCCTCCTGCCCCGAGACGCGGCTCGTCGCCCAGACGAAGCGCATGTAGAGCACGTACAGCACGGGCACAACCGCGGCGGCGAGGCGCGACAGCCGCTTCGAGAAAATCGGCCGTACGTGCGTACGGAACGCCTCCGCGACGGGGCCGCGGCGGCGCCGGCTGCGGGATGCAGCAGGGCTCGGACTACCGGTCGAGGACATGTGCTCCCGGGGGCGGAGCCGCCGGGCCGGGCGGCGTCGATCGCCGCTCGGCCCGGCGCTCGCCGGCTAGTAGCGCCGCGGGCGGCCGCCGCCGCCGCCGAACCCGCCACGGCCGCCGCCGCGGTCCTCGCGCGGCTTAGCCTCGTTGACCGTGAGCGCGCGGCCGCCCTGCTGGGATCCGTTGAGCGCCTCGATCGCGGCCTCCGCCTCCTCGCTGCTGCCCATCTCGACGAACCCGAAGCCGCGGCTCCGGCCGCTGTCACGGTCGGTCACGACGCTCGCGCTGTCGACGGTGCCGTACGGCGCGAACATCTGCTCGAGGGCCGACGAGTCGACACTGAAGGCAAGGTTGCCTACGTAGATCTTCTTTCCCATTGTTCCTTCCCTGAATCCTGCAAAGTCTGCTCCCCGATCGCTCGGGGATGTGTTGGTGAATGGGCCCGCGCGGGCCCGCGAAAGGCAGGATGGACGATCAAGCAACCCGTCCGGTCAGGAACTGCACCGTCCGCACGCAACTCGTTCGACAAACCGACCACCGCGGTGGCTAGCACATGCGATCGGCGCGGCACAACGGGCCCCTTTCGGCACCCGAGGGGCCTCCGCGGGTGCCTCCCGGGCCTCATCAAGTATACAACGTCGGGCTTGACAGCTGGCCGGGCACAGGCTGCAAGTGAAGGGCTCGGACGGTCGCACGCGCTCGGCTCCCACGATTGCGACCCGCCGTGCGGTGCATCCGGCATCCGGCCGCTCCTCGAGGGCCTCGCAAGACGCGATCGAAGAGACCGTCGCGGCGTGTCCCCGAAGGCGCCCCGCGGGCTTCGTCGTCCTGCGGAAGGAGCGCCCCGTTTCGTTCCCGATCGCCCGCAAGCGGACCGAGAAGCCCGAGCCGCCCCCCAAGGCCATCGTCGGCACCGACGTCGACACCCGCTGCCGCAAGTGCAAAGCGACCACCAAGCACGTGGTGATCGCCAAGGTCGGCGCCAAGCCGACCCGTGTCCGGTGCGGCACGTGCGAGCTCGAGCACGAGTACACGGCGACCCGTCCGCGGCGCACCGCGGATGCGGCCCCGCGCCTGCTGTCGTGGGCCGAGGCCATCGCGCAGGCGCGCAGCGCTTCGGCCCCGTACTTGGCCGACACGAGCTACCGCGTCGGCGCGCGCGTCAGCCACGCGACCTTCGGCGAGGGCGTGGTCGTGCGGCTCGCGAGCCTCACCGCGTGCGAGGTCCTGTTCGAATCGCGCACCGTCAAGCTGGTGATGCGCTCGGCGGCCAGCGGATTCGACGCGCCGCCCCCGCCCACCAGCGTCGCTCCGCGCCACGACCGCCGCCTCGGCTGAGTGTGCCGTGCCCGCCGCGCCGCCTGCGGGCGGCGCGGCGGCGCGCAGCGCGGCACGGGCCACAGGGGCCGCGCGTCAGCGCGCGGGACGCCAGACCGGCAGGGTCACGCGCTCCGTCAGCGGCTCGAACACCACCTCGACGCGCATCCCGATCTTCATCTCTGCCGGCGGGCAGTCGACCATGTAGCCGACGAGGCGCGGCCCCTCGTCGAGCTCCACCACCGTCATGACGTGCGGCAGCATGTGCCGGAACGCGGGCAGGAACGGATCGCTGCCGACCACGTAGGTGTAGACCGTCCCGCTCCCCTTCGCCTCGACCCACTCGAGGCGGCCGTGCTTCCAGTACCCGGGCTTGGGCGGCCAGTGAAACCGTCCGGTCTCGCGGTCGCGCTGCACGAGGAGCTTCCTCTCCCGGCAGCCGTCCCAGAATGGCTTGACGACCGGGTGGTCCGGGTCGGGCAGCGGGTAGTCGGGGTGCAGGTCGCCGATCGGACGGTCCTCCGCCTTGCTCGTGCGCTCACCGAAACGGACTTCACCCATGCGCTCACTCGCTCCGGATGACCATGGCGCTCGTCGCGACGCCCGAGGCGCCGGTGACCAGCACGTTCTTGCAGCCCTCGACCTGGGACGTGGACGTGCCGCGTACCTGGCGGACCGCCTCGACGATCAGGTTGAAGCCGTGCGTGTAGGCTTCCGACAGCCCGCCGCCCGACGTGAGCAGCGGCAGCTCGCCGCCGAGCTCGATGCGGCCGCCCTCGGTGAACGGACCGCCCTCGCCGCGCTTGCAGAAGCCGTAGTCCTCGAGCCCGAGGATCACGAGCGGCGTGAACGCGTCGTAGATCTGCGCGCAGTCCATGTCCTTCGGCTTCAGCTCGGCGCGCTTCCAGAGCAGCTCGGCGCACGGCACGGCCGTCGTCTGCAGGTCGGGCGTGTTGTAGTTCGCGAGGTGCACCGGGTTCGGGCCGCTCGCCTGCGCGACCGAGTGCACCAGCGCGGGCTTCTGCTTGAGATCGCGCGCGCGCTCGACCGAGGTCACGACGCACGCCAGCGCGCCGTCGGTCTCGAGGCAGCAGTCGAAGAGCGTCAGCGGATAGCCGATGACGCGCCCCTCGAGGTAGGTCTTCATGTCGAGCGGCTTGTCGCGCATCATCGCGTACGGATTGCGGTTGGCGTGCTTGCGCGCCGCGATCGCGACGTTGCCCAGCTGCTCGCGCGTCGTGCCGTACTGGTGCATGTGACGGTGCGCCCACATGCCGATCACGTCCACCGGACGGATGAGGCCCCACGGCACGTGCAGCGCCTTGTCGTCGGTGACCAGCTCGCGCTCCTGCGCCCACGGACGCGCCGCCTTCGAGCCCCGGTTGCGCGCGCGGTGGCACACGACGACTTCCGCGAGCCCGCACGCGATCGCCGCCGCGGCGTGCATGATCGTGGCCGCCGACGCACCGCCGCCGTACGAGATCTTGTCCCACCACTGGAGATTCCGGACGCCGAGGCCGCGCGCGATGGTCACCTCGTGCGTGTGCTCCATCTCGAACATCGACATGCCGTCGACGTCCTCGTTTTCGAGCCCGGCGTCGTCGATGGCCATCTGGATGGCCTCGATCGCGGTGTCGGAGATCGGGCGGCCGATGTCCTTCGAGAACGGCAGGTGGCCGATGCCGACGATCGCGACCTTGTCGCGGATCCGCGCGAACAGGTCCTCGTCGATACGCTTCATGGGTATCCGGCGGCTCAGCGGTTGCGGATCTCGATCGCGGCGACGTCGTCGCGCCGGATGAGCGCGTCGTAGAACTCCTTGCCCGACAGGCTCTTCAGCACGACCGACTGGCCGCGCACCTCGCCGACCGTGCCGCCGTACTCCTTGCCCGACCGCAAGACGAGCGTGACCGTCTTGCCGATCCGGGCGCGCAGCACGTCGTTCATGTCGCCCGCCGGGATGCCGCCGTCGCCCTGCGCGGCGGCCTGCGCCGCAACGAGGAGCCCGAAGCCCAGGACCAGTCCCGCGATGCGGGTCACAGCGCGCCTCCTCATGCCGTCCTCCGGCTGCTGACAGAGCATACGGGGGGCGGCGCCCGCAAACGCGGGGCGCGCGACGGCTCGGAGTCTGTGCATCCATCCCCTCCCGGCTCGGTCCGGGGTCGGTCGGGGGATGGATTCACGAGCTCTCAGGAGCCGAGCTTCGCCGCCAGCACGCGCGCCTCGCGCACCTCCTCGAGCGCCGCCTGCCTCTCGCCCCTTCCCGCGAGCGCCTTGGCGAGCTCGAGACGGGCGTGGACGTGCCCGGGCGCGAGGGCGAGCGCATGGCGCAGCAGGCGCTCGCCCTCGTCGGCGTCGCCACCGAGGATCCCCGGGAGCCGGACGAGCAGTGCGCCCTTCGCCGTCATCGCGTCGACGAAGCCGGGCGCGAGCGCGAGCGCACGGTCGACGGCGCGCTTCAGGCGGCCGAGCTGCACGAGACCGGCGACGCTCGCGCCATCGGTCTCGAGCATGCGGCCGAGGCTGCAGAACAGGGCGAAGTGCGCCTTCGCGTCGTCCGGTTCCGCCGCGACCGCACGCTCGGCGCCCTCGAGGGCGCGCCGCAGCAGGTCCGCGCGCTGCGCGGCGTCCTCGGCGTCCGCCGCGTCGAGGCAGAGCGTCACCGCCCGACGCGCGCACGGCGAGCCGGACCCGTCGCGGGCGAGCACCAGCTCCTCGCCGCGGGCCGGCCGGGCGGCCGCCGCGACAATGAGCGCACACGCGACCATCAGGAGCCGCCGGCGTGGGGATCGTTCTTCGCGCATGGGGGGTCGGGCCCTTGCGAGAGGTGGTCCGCCTCGAATACGCAGGGGATCGACGCCCGGATTCGCCCGAATGTTTCACCCGCCCGAGCGACGCCGCGCAGCGCGCGAGGCGGCCGGTCCGAGAGCGGGTGTTCAGCGCGCCGCGTCGGCCAGGTCGATGCCGACCGGACAGTGGTCCGAGCCGCGCACGTGGTCCCAGACGAACGCGCGCCGCACGCGCGCTGCGAGCTCCGCCGTCACCAGCACGTGATCGATGCGCCAGCCGACGTTGCGCTCGCGCACGCCGGTCCGGTTGCTCCACCAGCTGTACTGGATGCCATCGGGGTGCAGCGCGCGGTACGTGTCGACCCAGGTGCGCGCGGTGCAGCGCGCGAGCAGCGCACGCTCCTCGGGCAGAAACCCGCTGGTGGTCTCGTTGCCGCGCGGCCGTGCCAGGTCGATCGGGGACGGCGCGACGTTGAGATCGCCCATCAGGATCACCGGCAGGCCGTACCGGCGGCGCGCGTGGCGCAGGACGTCGAACACGCGCTCGGTGAACGCGAGCTTGTAGGGCACGCGGGAATTGTCGCGCTGCGTTCCGCTGCCCTTGGGGAAGTACACGTTCGCGAGCAGCACGTCGTCGAATCGCGCGAGCAGGAAGCGTCCCTCGCGGTCGTAGGCCTCGTCGCCGAGCCCGTCCTCGACCCACCCGGGCGCGCGGCGCGACAGGATCGCGACGCCGCTGTAGCCGCGCCGCGATCGCGCGCTGACCCAGTGCGCGTGCCGGAGCCCGGGCAGGCGGTGCAGCGCCTCGGGCAGGTCGTCGCGCTCGCAGCGCGTCTCCTGCAGACCGATCACGTCGGCGCGCGCCGTCGGCAGCCACTCGAGGAAGCCCTTGCGCACGCAGGCGCGGATTCCGTTCACGTTCCAGGAGACGAAGCGGCGCATGGCGGGCGCTCGGATAGACGACCCGCGCCGCGTGCGCTAGCCGGGTTCGGATGAGCGCCGCGCCGAGCGACCCGACCGCAGCGTCCCGCCGCCCACGCATCGTCGCGCTCAGCGAGGCACCGATCCCGTCAGCCGTGCTCGGCGTCCACGCGGTGCTCGACGCCCTCGCCGCGAGCGGCGCGTGCGAGCTCCGGACGGGCTCGACGGTCACGCCGAGCGCCGACCTGATCGCGTGGTGCGACGCGGTCGTGCTGGTGCGCGGTGCATCGCCGTCCGAGAAGCGCATCCTGATCGAGACGCAGCGCCTCGGGCGCAAGGTCGCGACCTATCTCGACGACGACCTCGAGCGGGTCCCCGGCGAAGCGCGCAGCGGCTACTTCTTCACGTCGCCGAACGTGCGCGCCAACGTCGCGTCCGTCGTGCGCGAGGCGGACGCGGTGCTGGTGTGCAGCGAGCGTCTCGGCGGCGAGCTCGCGGCGCGGCACGGCGTGGCGCCGGTGCTGCTGCGGCAGCCGCGCCCGCCCCGCCTGCCCG
>Ga0194132_10003074_pt1 | contig 30260 bp, 24 predicted proteins | sample TA2KigOf80mmetaG_FD_148612 | JGI IMG/M metagenome (GOLD analysis project Ga0194132, IMG submission 148612) | Freshwater microbial communities from Lake Tanganyika, Tanzania - TA2015054 Kigoma Offshore 80m | ecosystem: Environmental > Aquatic > Freshwater > Lake | place: Tanzania: Lake...
TGTGGCTGGTGGGCTCCAACACCGGGGGCTCGTTGGCCATGTGCGTGGCGGCTGACGACCCGCGTGTGCGGGGATGCGCCTTGCTGGGTCCTCGCGCCGATTTCGACGATTGGGCGGCCCAGCCTCGAAAGTTCCTCGACCATTGTCGCGAGGTGGGTGCGGTGCGTACACCGCGATTTCCTTCGGACCTCGACGATTGGACGCGCGAACTGCGGCGCTTCCGGCCCGTTCCGGCCGCCCAGCGTTTTGCCCCGCGACCGCTTTTGCTTCTGCACGGGGACGACGACGAGAGTGTGCCGGCCAGCGATTCGCGCCAGCTGGCCGAGTCGCACGGGGCGGCCGAGATGCGGGTGATCGACGGCGCAGGACACCGTCTGCGCCACGACCCACGGGCCATGGCCGTGATGTTCGGTTGGTTGGACCGGATGCGTCTCAAGGACTGAGGCCGCCTGTCAGAGGTCTCGCCTGTGGACCGTTGCCATCTGATACTCGGTTGTTCGGATGCACGTGATCTGAGGATCAGCGCAACCTAAGTCCGTTAGCCGAGCATCCTGCCCAAATAGGTACGAAAAGTTTGTGGCCTCCTCAGTGACGAAGTCGAAGTGGGGCCACAGCCCTCCTTCTGGCAGGCCGGGCTCAAGACACGGATATCTCATGGCTTCGAACGGTCCCACATACACGGTTCCGGCTTCATTGATCTCGTTTGCTGACATGAGGGTCGGTGCAGAAAGTGCGCTGACTGCTCCCCACCCTCCGATCTTCTCTGATCGGTCGTTCACGCGCACAAAGGCCTCGGTCACCACTGGATCCACCTCAAGACTTACCAGCTCCCAAGTTGCATCAATCGTGCTACGTACAGTTATCGAGTCAACGGTCTTGTTTTCGTTGATTAAGACGACCGAAAAGTCGACTTCCGATGAACTTCCGGAAGCGATCCAGAATGAAGTTCGAAGAACTCCAGTCAATTGTTGTTTAGGGGAATTGAACCCGCCGGTTGCTGAGTCGGCAGTGACGGCCGATTGGTCGGCTGAGGACTGGGCTAGATCTATGGACCAACTTCCCCAGAAATCAGCAGGTTTGTTTGACAGTAGCGAAGGTATGTCAGGAGCCGCTCCTTTGGCGAGACCCACGTTGACCGGAACGACTTCGGGCAGGACAGGCAGGGGTTCTAGACCCGCGAAGAATCGCTTATCATCACAGTCACTGCTTCCAGTGAGAGTTTGAACATTCTGCTTCGGATACGACCAACCTTCGGTCCGAATCGCATCGCGAGCAATCCATCCCAGGGCGAGGATCGGCACACAGAGCACCGAAAGAACTGTCGTTGCCGTTGCAATAACCCTGAAACCGCCCTCTCTTCTGAAGTCAGCAAGAAGCCCGAGAACCAAGGCCAGTAGCGAGATCAGTAACCAAACAGAAACATTGGTCGGGCCGCTGAATCGATCGGCGAATTCCAACCATGAGCTGCTAACCAAGTCAGACTGCCCCCACTCAGCAGCAAACGAGAGGGTCGATGCTGCGATGAAGACGAGAACAGGCAAGGAGATGGAGAAAATGGGTCGCTTCGAGAAGTTCTTGATTGAAGTTTTTGAGAATGCGAGTCCAGTGAACACCGAGGCGGGCACGGCGTATGCCCCAAAGTGCCAAAGCCATTTGCTAGACGTGAGCAGGAGACCCAGCAACGAGCCGACTGCAATGACCCATGTGATCGATTCCTTGGAAAGCGAAGGCACCGTTCTCACTGCGGAAAGAATCATCGCAAGCAGGAGGATGAGAATGCTCGTCACACGAACAGAAGAAGCGAGCGAGAACAAGTACTGATACCGAAGTAGTTCTGAGAAGATCGAGTATGAGTGAGTAGTCGTATTGGCTTCAAAATTGGAAACTGATTCAGCGATGGTTGGCAACCCAGCCAAAAAACAGAGACTGACAGCGATAACTGAGGTCGCGTTCAGCATTGTCAAAGCGAGGCTCCGAATTCGAAGAGATCCGTTTTTCGTTCTACGTACAGCGATCACAATCCCGAAGATCGCGGGAGCAAGGGCTGTCCAGCCCGCTTGATGTGCGGTAATGGCCAGTCCAGCACCTGTCAAAGCAAAGAAAAATCCACGCAGTGAAGAACTTGACAGAAAGCATGTCAATCCAGACCAGGAAACAGCGGCGAAGAGAACGATCCAGGGTTCGGCCCGAAGCGTGACAAGCCAACCGATTGAGAAGGTTGTGAAGACTGCAGATGCAATCCAAATGGCAGGCTTTCCCACTTCAAGGTAGCGAACCAGCAAGAAGCGACGGATCAATTCCCAGGCGACAACAAGGAGTCCGACGACAACGAGTCGCAGTCCAATGAAGGAGATACCGCTTCTCGTCATCAATGCGAGTAGTGATTCGTGGAGATTTCCCTGAGGAAGCCACGCATCTCCTGCGTCAAAGATGTTGCTGTTTTGGCCTGTCTTGGAAAGTTGCGTCAAACGATTCAACACCCAACCATCATCCAAGAATGGTGGAATAAGAATCGAGGACGCAAGAAGGCATACGGCAACGAACAGGGATGAGCCATCTGACGAGGAAGTCGAATCGGCCCCAGAATTGGTAATTCGCTCCCGTGGTCGTGAAAGAACCATGGAAGAGAGCAGGGCTGACAGGACCGCCCAGGCAGCGAGGAATTGTCTTGAAGGCTCGTTCTTCAAACCCCATGGTTGGGTCAGCAACTGAACTCGCAGGTCAGATGTTTCATCTGGTGCACCAACAAAAATGGAGTCGATTGTTGGATATTCATCTCTGGTCAGCGTGGTGCTGCTTCGAGCATCGCCCGCGAAAACAGAGATCTCCCCGGATTTCGAGTCAAACATAAAGCCAGCTGAGCAGTTACTGGTGGGTGGTTTGACGAACAAGCGTGTGCTTTGTTCGTTCCTGACTTCCAAGCGTAGAAGTCTTTCTTCGTGCGAAAGAGTGAATCCTCCTAGGGAAACGATTACCCCTTGGTGCTCAGAGGCAATCGCGTTGCAGTCGAAATCAACCGTTACCAGCTCTGGCCAAAGTCGAGAAAGGTTGAGACTCCCTGGAAGATCTCCAGCCGACTGCGACCATGTGTACTCGCTCTGGCGAGACTCCGGCGTTAACACAGTTAGCAAGAGTGCGCACGACACGGCCATCAAAGTAAAGAAGGCAGCAACAGTTGACCTGTCTCTCCGCAAGGTCGTTCCCCTCTTCATCGCTGGATTTGCGAATAAGAAAAGATAGCAAAGAGACCATTCATAAAGTGACATTCAGAATCTGAGAGTTCCGTTGGATCTCTAGTAGTCGAATCAAACTTGACTCGTGGTCTTCTCGGATCATTCATCTGCGATGACTCGTCGGTTTTGTGGCGAGCACCAGCAATTGAGGACCCCACTTGGTGTTCGGGAGCGACAGCAAGTATGAGAACAAGTAGGCAACGTGATTTATCGCTTTGGCGAGAATCCCATACGTTCCGGAGCCGAGGGCCCGTATCGTGACATCACTGTTCAGGTTGGCTGCGTACTTGATAGCGGTCATCCCTGGCCAGCCCCAGGCTATGGATTCCAAGACACTCAAACCCAAGTGACGGAGAAATTGCTCTGTCTCTCCAATGGTGAAGTGTTTGAGATGGCCGACCGACAACTCCGTCTTGTGAATCCTTCCGGCCTGAGTTGTGATGATGAGGCAGCCGTCATCGTTCAACAGCGAGCATAGGTTCCCAATCACCGTCTGATGATTAGGAAGATGCTCGATTACCTCGGAGCAGACGATTAGGTCGTACTTCCGGCCCAAAGTTGAAGCCAGATCAGAAGACAGGTCGCCGGTGATCCAAAGCGAGTCTGCAAATCGCTGCCTGGCCAACTCAATTGCCGAATTCGAAAAGTCAAGACCGAGTATCTTGACGGGCTGACCACTGTTGACAAATCCTTGACCGTAAATCCCAAGCCACCACCAGCATCAAGCACAGATTCTGGTTCCGGTCGATGGCGTAACCTCCGGAGTATCAATCTTCTGCGATGACGTGCACCGGGATTGCACCTGATGAAATCGTGAAGCCTTTTCCACTGTTCGTCGTAATCTTGTCCGGTCAATTCGGCGCTCACCCGGGAAAAAGTATCCCCGTAGGTGGACCGTCTGTTGTCTCGTACCACCGAAGGTCGCAGTTGAGCATTTGGCCCGGAATGATGGACCCGCTGTCTCCTCGTCGAGGGTTCGAGCCCAAAGTAATGAGGCTCACCTCAGAGGTGAAGTCCCCTGCGTCCTCGTGCACCTTGCTCGCGATGAATAAACTCCCGCAGATGGGTGTCGAACGAGAAAATCTTATTGGCAAAACCATCCTGGTTACGGGAGCGGCCGGCTTCATTGGAGGAGCCCTATGTCGGCGCCTTGTGCAGGATGGTTGTTTGCTGACAGGTGTGGATAACTTGCGGTCTGGGGACTGGACCCGCGTGCCAGCGACTGTACGTTTGGTTGAACGAGACATCTCCGACATCGATGTGGAGGAGTGGGTGACGATGTTGGAAGACGTGGACACGGTCTTCCATTTGGCGGCTGAGAAATACAACTCTTCAAAATCGACCCCGTCGCGCCTGATTGCAGCCAATGTGACGGCCACTGAGCGGTTGTTTCGCGCCTGTGCCATGGTTGGAGTCCGTCGTACCGTATTCACGTCGTCGCTGTATGCCTATGGCTCCTTGGGACCAGATGTCATGTCGGAGACCGACAGAGCCGAACCGATTACTTTGTATGGAGCCTCAAAGCTAATGGGAGAGGGAATCCTCAGATCAATAGATCGGGAGATCGGCCTTAGTTGGAATGTCGCAAGATTATTCTTCATCTATGGCCCGCGGCAGTTTGCCGATGGTGGTTACAAGTCAGTGATTCTCGTCAACTTCGAGCGGCTTCTCCGCGGCGAGGCTCCAGTAGTAAATGGAAGCGGTGATCAAACGCTCGACTACGTCTACGTTGAAGACTGCGTGGATGCTCTTGTCTCGCTAGCGACAAGTTCAGTTGACCGTCAGATTGTCAACGTATCCAGTGGTCACGGTGTATCGGTGAGGGAGCTTACGGCTCAGATGTGTTCCTTACATGGCTTCAATAGTTCTCCGGATCACGCCCAAGCCGATTGGACTGAAGGAACAACGAGGGTCGGCGACCCGGCCGCAATCGCTCAGAAGTTTGATTGGATGTCAAAGACCTCAATCGAGGGGGGGTTGCATCAGGTTTATGAGTGGATGCAAAGCCCTTTATGAAGTCGCTGAGCCTCGTGGCTCCATGCTTGAACGAGGAAGGCAACATAAGAGATCTCGTCGACAGGTTTCTCCGATGTGCCGGCGAGCGTGACCTGAACGTTGAAGTCGTCCTCGTGGACGATGGAAGTACCGATTTGACGTGGACTGTGATGAATTCGTTGCTGTCAGAGAGAGGCTCATCGATCGTACTGGTCAGACATTCGACGAATCGGGGTATTCCTCAAGGATGGTTGAGTGGCATACAACACGCCTCCGGCCAGACTGTGTGTCTGATAGACGCGGACCTTCAGAATCCTCCGGAGGTAGTATTCGACCTTTACGATCGCTTCGCGGTGGGTGACTGCGACGTCGTGCGAGGGGTGCGGGTTCCCGTCGCAAAGAATTCCAGGACCAGAATCGTCATGTCCAAGACGCTTAACTCGCTTCTCAATGCAGTGTTCGCCATGGAATCTCGCGATAACAAGTCTGGTTTTGTCCTCGCCTCGCACCAGACCATCGCCGAAATCGTGCATCACCGAGGCCATTATCATCATTTTCAGACCTTTATTGGTGTCGCAGCCCACTCACGGGGCTTCAGAGTGGTCGAAATCGATACGCCGTTCGAGGATCGTCGGTCTGGTTTCTCGTTCCTGACGGGACGCTCTTGGTCGGTGATTTCGGCCGTATTGCGGGATCTTTCAGAAGCAAGAAAAGAATTCGGATGGCGATTTGGAGAGGGCGCCGAGGTCCGATGAGTTACCGAGGTCGTCGACGCCTGCGGTTTGAGGCCTATTTCGCCACGATGCCTCTTCACGCATGGATGATTCGTGGAAGGAAGACCCGGGCTGCCTATTTCGAGTTAAAGAAAAGTGAATTCTTTACTCAACAACAGTTGAAAGAATTGCAGTTGCGAAGGCTGCAAGCATTGATTCTGCACGCGTACGAGACCTCTCCCTTCTATCGCGCTCGTCTCGAGGGGATGAATCTTTCGCCGCAAGACATTCGGTCACTCGAGGACTTGGCAAAACTTCCGTTCTTGACTAAAGACGATGTCAGGGAAAATCTGAACAACGGACTTCTGTCAACTGTGGTTTCCCGTAAACATATGCTTCGCATCAACACAAGTGGATCCACGGGGCGTCCCTTCACAATTTTCGCGGATCGTTCTCAACTGGAAGTTCGTTTTGCGTCAACCCTCAGGGCTCTGGAATGGACCGGCTGGCGTTTTGGTGATCGTCAGGCACGACTTTGGCATCAGACCCTTGGAATGTCCCGACTGCAAGTGTTGCGGGAGCGCATTGATGCTTGGTTTCTTCGGCGACTCTTCATCCCCGCTTTTGAAATCAGCCCTCAGAACATCGAAGGCTTCGTAGGGCAGATCAGGAATCATGAACCAATTCTCGTTGATGGTTATGCTGAGTCACTAAACTTTCTCGCAACATACGTGCGGAAGGGGAACCATCCAGGTTTCTCGCCTTTGGCGATCATGTCGTCGGCTCAAGCCCTCCCGGTGAACACCCGAAAAGTTATTGAGGACGGCTTCTCCACAAAGGTGTTCGACAAGTACGGAAGTAGAGAATTCTCGGGGATTGCATACGAATGCCAGGGCCACTATGGTCATCATGTCGTTGATGAGTGTTACATAGTCGAATTGTTAGTCGACGGTCGCCCTGCCCAACCCGGAGAAGTGGGCGAGGTTGTGATCACGGATCTTTACAACCGTGCTACTCCGATGATCCGATATCGAATCGGAGATCTTGCGGTTGCTTTCGACGATTCAAAACCATGCTCTTGTGGATTGGCTCACTCCCGAATCGGTGATATTGAAGGTCGTACGCAAGCAATTGTCCATTGCGCCGACGGAACTTGGCTACCTGGGACTTTTTTCGCACACTTTTTCAAGGACTACGAAGATGTTCTGCGTTTCTTCCAAATTGAGCAATCGGAGAAGGGAATCTTCTACCTGAAGGTTGTCAAGAACGAAGGTCACACCGACGGGAAGATGACCCGTCTATTGGACCATCTCGAGAAGTACGTGGGTGGTACTCGGATTGTTGTCAACTATGTGGACGAGATTCCGTTGGTGCGTACCGGAAAGCGCAGTCCGGTCGTCTCCACAGTTGTCGAGGACTTTCAAGTGCTTGCCCCGTCGGGTCAGATTCGTAAGGTCGAGGAACGATGAAGGCTTTAGTTACTGGTGTCGCTGGCTTTATCGGGAGCACTCTTGCGGAACGACTGCTCGCCAATGGCTATGAAGTCGTCGGCATCGATTGCTTTACTCCTTACTATGACCGTTCATTGAAAATCAGGAATCTTTCAAATCTCCTAGGAGCGAAACACTTTCTTTTTCATGACAGCGACTTATCCCTTTGCGCGATAGACCCAATTCTTGACGGAGTGGAAGTTGTGTTCCATCAGTCGGGACAACCGGGAGTCAGGTCGTCGTGGGGAAATGACTTCAAGGACTATCTTCGTCACAACGTCGCGGTAACCCAGAGGCTTTTGGAGAGTTGTCGGCGGCGGGAGGGCACAGTTGTGGTGGAGGCATCAAGTTCGTCCGTTTACGGAATAGCTAGTCGTTATCCAACGGTAGAAACCGACTCGACGAACCCGATCAGTCCCTACGGGGTTACCAAACTCGCTGCGGAGCACCTATGTACGTTGTACGGCAGGGAGTTCGGTCTCCTGACTGCTTCGCTGAGGTACTTCACGGTGTTCGGGCCTCGACAGCGCCCCGACATGGCGATGACTCGTCTCATCAGGGCGGCGATCCTCGGCGAGGAGTTTCCATTGTATGGCAGCGGTGAACAGCAACGAGATTTCACATTTGTGGAAGATATTGTCGAGGCAAATCTTCGCGTCGCCGACTGGCTCAGAACATCGCGGCGGGGAGGTCAAGTCTTCAACGTCGGGAACAACAACCCGGTCGCCCTTAACGAAGTCGTCAGAACTGTCGAAGACTTGGTCGGTCGTCGGGTCAAATTAAGGAAACTTCCGCGTCAAGAAGGTGACCCCATGCAGACCGGAGCGGACAGCAACCTTCTCCGCAGGACCGTCGGTTGGACAGCCTTGACGGCTACTCGAGAGGGACTCAATAGTCAGGTCTCGTGGTTGAAGGGAGTTCTCTCTCAGGATTAAGTCCCGAGAGTTTCCTTAAGTGGCTCCGGCATACCGGGAAGTATGTCAACGAGTTGCGGGACGAGCTCCTGTATCTGGCGTGCTTTTTGCTCCTCCGTCCAAGTCCCTGGTCTTTGAATGCCATCGGTAAGCAGTTTCAATGATCTGATCCAGCCCGTACCGGGCTTGCCAACCCAACTGTGATTGAGCGAGCCTGGAATCGGCATATATGACTGCGGGGTCGCCTGGACGACGAGCGACAAACTCGTGGGGCACCGGTAGCCCTGAGAGATCTTCGACGGCGCGGAGTACTTCGAGTACCGAGTGCCCCTTGCCAGTTCCCAAGTTGAGCGTTGAACTCTTTCCTCCAGCTTGCAAGTAGTCGATCGCTGCCACGTGAGCGCTGGCAAGATCCTCAACATGCACGAAATCACGAATACCGGTGCCGTCAAAAGTGGGGTAATCCCTACCGAGGACTCTCAACGGACCACTCTCGCCGAGAGCCGCCTTCATTATCAAAGGAATCAAGTTCGTAGTTCGGGACCAATCCTCGCCTAGAGACCCATCGAGACTCGCACCCGCAGCGTTGAAGTACCTCAGACTCACCCAACCTAAGTCATGGGTGACGTGGTACCAACTGATTAGTCGTTCGGCCATGGCCTTGGTTTCGGCGTAGACATTTTCTGGCCGAATAATTGCGTTTTCATCGATTGGTAGTCGTTCGGGGTTCCCATAAACGGCAGCTGACGATGAGAAGACCAACTTCTTTACCCCAGCCTCCAACATGCCTTCCAGAAGTCGGGCGGTGCCGTATACATTGTTGTGCCAGTAGAGATCGGGTCTCTCCATCGACTCGCCGGCGCTTTTGTAAGCGGCAAAGTGCACGACGGTTTCCACATCATGGCGCCGACAGACATCAGCGATGCCTTTACTTTCGCAGACGTCGACTTCTTCGAACGGAACACCTACTGGCACATTCAGCCGATTGCCTCGAACCAAGGAATCAATCGCTACCACTGGTCTGTTTGACCGCAGCAACTCGCGAAGCGTGTGGGAGCCGATGTAGCCGGCAGCCCCGGTCACGAGAATCGTCATCCGATACGCTCAATGGTTCTGAAGTAGTGGATCATTCTCGTAAGTCCCTCACGTAATTCCATGGCGGGCTCCCAGTCCAATAGATCCCGAGCAAGTGTGATGTCGGGACAGCGTTGCAGCGGGTCGCCTTCACGCTCCGAAGGCACGGGGACTGAGACAATCGGACTCTTGGAGTTCGCAATCTCGACAATAAGAGTGGCGAGATTGAGCATCGTAATTTCAGATGGGTTGCCAATGTTGATAGGCCCAGAGAGCTCTGAGTCGATCATTGCAATGATCCCGGCGACTTGGTCCGCAACGTAACAAAACGAGCGACTTTGCCTGCCGGTGCCGTGGACCGTCAACGGTTCATCGCGCAGAGCCTGGACGATGAAAGTGTTCACGACCCGACCGTCATTGGGATTCATTCTCTCGCCGTAGGTGTTGAAGATACGCACAATCTGTACCTTGAGGTCACTTACACGGCTATAGGCCATGATCAGCGCCTCGCTGAAACGCTTTGCTTCGTCGTAGCAGCTCCTCGGACCGATCGAAGAGACATTTCCAAAATATGTCTCCGATTGTGGATGAAGCAGAGGGTCTCCGTAGACCTCACTGGTCGACGCAAAGAAAAACCTGGCGTTATCTGTCAGCGCTCTCTCGAGAAGATTTCTTGTTCCAGAACTGCCGACCGCCAATATCTCCAAGGGCATTTCCTTGAATGCGCTCGGTGAGGCAGGGCTCGCCATATTGACAACCAGGTCAAATGGTCGTTGCAGGGATGGGACATCTGGAAGCGGGATCGATACGTCATGATTCAGAAACTCAAAGTTTGGGTGAACCGAGAGGTGTTCAATGTTTTGGCTTCGTCCAGTGACAAGGTTGTCGACAACGGTTACTTGATGTTCGCGCGCGAGCAAAGCGTCAGCGAGATGAGAACCAATGAATCCAGCGCCACCAGCAAGCAGAGTCCTCACTTCATCGCCCGATGCCTGTGTGCGTGAAGCCTGCACGCTGCCAATCGAGACGATCGAGTAGATTCCGTCCGTCGACGACCACCTTGGAGCGCATCAACGATCCGACGGCTGTGGGTTCGATCCACTTGAACTGGTCCCACTCGGTGAGAACGATCAGGGCGTCGGCGTCGCGACAGGCCTCTAGAGGGTCGGTGACGATCTGCACGTCGGCGGGAACACCAATACGCGGACGATCGACGGTGGGGTCGAAGACGGCCAAAGTGGCGCCGCCCGCTCGAAGTCGTGCGCACACCGCCACCGCCGGGGAATCGCGCAGGTCGTCGGTGCCGGCCTTGAACGCCAGGCCCCAGACCGCGACACGCTTGCCGTTCAGGTCCCCGCCGACGGCGTCACGTACCTTGTTGGCGACCCGGTCGAACTGCTGATTGTTCACCGCGATCACACCGTCCAGCAGATCGAAGCTGTAGCCCACCTTCTCGGCGATCTTGACGAGGGCTCGCGAGTCCTTGGGGAAGCAACTTCCGCCCCAGCCCGGACCGGGACGCAGGAAGTTCTCGCCGATCCGCTTGTCGCTGCCCATGCCCACCACGACGTCGTTGATGTCGGCTCCGACTCCCTCGCAGATGGCGGCGATGGCGTTGATGAACGACAACTTAGTGGCCAGGAAGGCGTTGGCGGCATACTTGATGGTTTCGGCTGATGCGGGGTCGGTGACGATCACCCGGGTCGTCAGGCCGTCGTACAACGATGCCACCTTCAACGCCGCCGCTTGATCGTCGGCACCTACCACCACCCGATCGGGCTTCAGGAAGTCCTGCACTGCCGAACCTTCGCGCAAGAACTCGGGGTTGGAAACGACCCGCACGTCGGGGCGCTTCAGGGCTCGTTCCACCACCTTTGTCGAGCCCACCGGAACGGTAGACTTATTTACGACGATCGCCTCGTGGGAAAGGTGGGGGGCGATCTGTTCGGCGGCCTGTTGCAAGTACGTCAGGTCGGCCGAACCGTCGTCGCCCTGCGGAGTGGGGACGCAGAGGAACGCCACCTCGCAGTCGACGACCGCGGTTTCCCCACCGACAACAAACGACAGACGCCCGTTGGCCAGTCCCTCGGCGACCAACTGCTCGAGGCCGAACTCGACGATGGGGATGCGACCGCTTCGAAGACTGACGACCTTGGCCTGGTCGATGTCGGCACACACCACCGTGTGACCGAGATGCGCCAAACAAGCGCCAGTGGTGAGACCGACGTAGCCGGTTCCGATGATCGCGAGGCGGGTACTCAAGGCTTCACCCCGATGAGAATTTTCCCGACCGATCCGATCACGACGTAGGAGATCTCGTTAGGTGTGCCGCTACCGGCTATGAATGAATTCAGGTACGGTACCACGGGCAATACAGTAGACGTTCGCGGTCCTTGCAGTGTTTACGCCTAGGTTAGGTTGTCAGAGAGCAATTTTTGGGCCAAAGGGGGTAAGAGTGTCAAGATTGTTCGGAACTTCGGCCACGGTTGATGGTCGACCCTGGATTGACCAAGACGGCTCACCCCTGATCGCGGTGATCGAAGATCCTCCTGGATCCGAAGCGGTGGTTGACAAGAATGGGCTATTCCACGTGAGGGGTTGGTCTGCTTCGAGGGATCAGGTCCCGCATATCATCGAGATTCACCGATCGGGGCAGCGGCAATTCGCGCCAGAAATGAGCGACCGCCCAGATGTTCATCGACATCTTTTGTCCTCGATGCCGGGCAGGTTCGAGAGTGGCGTGTGCAGAAATATCTCGGTGTTTCTTTACTTGCCGCCTGATGAGGCGGAGCGCACCTACCGGTTGGTTGTGTCCGACTCGGTTCACGTCGCTGACCTGGGGAGTTTCCGGGTTTACCGTGCGACTCCTGTCATCGAAGTCGCAAGAGGCCTCGAGAGATCGCAGTACAAAGACGTTTGGAATTCTGTCTCCGTCGACCTCGACAACGCCAAGACAGCAGTTGCTGGGTACACCGACGAGGATGAATTCCGACGGACCGCTCACTCCACCGTTGCCTTGCTGGACGAGGCCGTCGGTATCGGCCCTGAAGATGTCATTCTAGAGATTGGTGCTGGTGTCGGAAGAGTGGGGCCGGTCATCGCGCCCAGATGCAAACACTGGATCGCTACTGACGTCTCCGAACAAATGTTGAAGTTTGCGGCGGAAAGGAACAGTCATCTATCCAACATCAGCTACGTACCACTCAGCGGTTGGGATCTCGAGCCAATTCCGTCGGAGAGTGTCGATGTTGTCTACTCCACGGTCGTCTTCATGCACCTCGATGAGTGGGAGAGGTTTGTTTACGTGTGTGAAGCCATGCGAGTCCTTCGCCCGGGAGGTCGTCTCTACGTCGACAACTACAACCTCTTGAGCGAGCCGGGCTGGAAATTCTTTTTGGCGATCAGAGAACATCATCATCCTCTGAATCGTCCCGCCAACATCTCGAGATCCTCAACGCCACGGGAGTTGGTTCAATTCTTGGTAAAAGCTGGTTTCGTAGACGTTCGATCTTGGGAGGCCCAAGAGTCACTGTTCTGCCACGTTGTTGGTCGTAAGCCGAGACAAGGGGAATGACGAGTGTCAATGGCAAATCGTTTTCGGAGGGCCCGTCGCAAGAATCTGCGAGATTCGATTAGATCCGGTCAGGTAGTCGTATCGAGGGACGATTCTGGCCAAGCGCGAATGGTCTGCAGTTTGAATGCCTCTCCCAGCAACGTTTTGTGTGTTGATCGGGATGGAATCTGCCGTTTGGTGGGTTGGAGCGCCTCTTCATTGGCCACGACGCACAAAATCGTCCTGAAGCGAGGTGAAAGGGAGCGATTTGCGCCACCAATGAGAGTCATCAATGGTTTTGACGCTTCTAGTCACAGGGAGGTGGACGACGGTTTTCTTACTGCGTCATGCTTCGAGATCTCGATATTTCTGCATCTACCAGATTCTGAAGCGGAGCGCTCCTACTCGATTATCGTCACCGACGGCGAGCACGAGTGTGATTTGGGCTTGTTCACCATTCGTCGTTCTTCCGACGTCGGTACGGGGTCATCAAAGGAAATCCGGGCTCGGTACAAGGAGGTCTGGAACTCGGTATCGCCCGATCTCGACAACGCCAAGACCGCAGTGGCCGGCTATACGGACGAGGATGAATTCGAGCGCACGGCTCGCGCCACCGCCCAGGCGCTTCAAGCGACCGTCGGAATACGGGTGACTGATGTTGTGCTCGAAATTGGCGCTGGTGTCGGTCGAGCGGGCTCTGCGATCGCGCCAATGTGCAGGAAGTGGATCGCTACCGATGTTTCGGAGCAGATGCTTTCGTTCGCGCGTCAACGTAATGCCCGTTTCGACAACATCAGTTACGTTGCCTTGACTGGTTGGGACCTCGAGCCGATCGAAGATATGTCGGTAGACGTCGTGTATTCGACCGTTGTCTTCATGCACCTTGATGAGTGGGAGCGATTTGGTTACGTGCGGGAGGCTTTTCGAGTTTTGCGTCCCGGGGGGCGCATTTATGTGGACAACTACAATCTTCTGAGTACCCCCGGCTGGGACTTCTTTATGGGAGTTGTTCAGAACCACCATCCACTCAATCGGCCTCCCAATGTTTCACGTTCATCGACGCCTGAGGAACTTGCCTCCTACCTTGATCGGGCTGGATTCGTCAATATTCGGGCTGAGGGACCCGACGAGGCCCTCTTTTGTTGGGCATTCGGTCACAAACCGCCGATGTAGGTCGGTGGGCGGCCTGTCGGTGAGATCTTGCGATTTAAAGTAGTGTTCGATGAGCCACAGCAGGACGACTCAGCGCGTATCGCCGTCCACTCTCGTTTGGTAATTGGGCGTCTCACTTGCCGCAGTCGTGATGGGTGCCCGCGTGTCACCTTGAAGTTCGCCTCGGGACATCAGGATGAGTTGTCGGTCGAGAAGATAGATGCTGACTCTCCAGAATGTTTGGAAGGGAGCCGCAACTGGTCCACGTGGCGCTTTTCTGGGCTGATTTGGACAGCGGAGAGAAGCATCGCTCCTCCGGTCTTCCTGAACATCGAGTTCGGTGGAGACATTGAACAGATGATCATGCCTTGGCGGGAGTTTTCGGCTGCTGAGACCCTGGATTATCTACGTGCTCGAGAGAGTCTCAGCCACAGAATCAAACCATTGCTTCGTTGCGTTACGGTTTTGGAGTCCGGTCGAACTTGCGGGTCGGCTCTTGTTGGACCCGAAAGTCTTACCTGTCCTAAATGTGGTTCCTCTGCTCGACTTCGGGACAGCTGCGTCGAATTTGGTACGTCCGATGATTTTCTTCGGACCAAGTTTCGGGGAAGAAACGACCTCCCCGGATCTTTCTTTGGAGATCCACGAACTCTCGAGACAGTTTCACGCCTCCGCGACGGTCTCATACTCGATGTAGGCAGTGGGTGGCGATTCCATTATGAGCCTAACGTGGTGCATTTCGACTCGATTCACTTCCCAACAACTGATGTGGTTGCGGAGGGATCGGTTCTTCCATTCGCCGATGAGTGTTTTGACGCTGTCTTCTCATTTTCGGTACTAGAGCATGTGAAGGATCCCATGAGTACTGTTGCCGAGATGAAGCGAGTTCTGAAAAAAGGTGGAGAGATACAAGTCTCAGCACCCCACTTGATTCAGTATCACGGCCATCCCGATCATTATTTCAATCCGACATTTCGAGGTCTGCAGCATCTACTTGGAGACGATGTAGAGGTGGAGCTTGACGAGACTCCGCAGTGGGGACACCCGATTTGGGGACTCGTCGAGATCCTGCGTGAATGGTCAACTGCCTTACCGCCCGAGGCGGCCAGGGAGTTCGCCAAAACGACCGTTTCCGAACTATCCCAGCTTTCGACGCAACTCTTCGATCGAGGTTTCGTTCGCGATCTGGATCTAGTAGCCGCTCGGGGAATCGCCACCAACAACTACATCATTGCGAGGAAAAAAACCTGACCTCGTCTTGATCTATCTCCAGGACCGTAAGGAGGCAACGATGTCCTCAGCAACCGCACTTGCAACACGTCGTTCGCCGCCCGCATAGGGCAAAAGACAGGGCTCGCCCTGCCAGTCGCGAAAAGCGCAAAAGTGTTGTCCGTCGACAGGGAGTCTCACGCCGATCAAGCCATTCTCGTCGCAGCCAATCTCAGCGTTGGTGCAAGGCATGTTGTACAGGTAACGACCATCCGAGGACCGGATGTATCGACCCGAATCCCCTGTTGTGATGGATTTTGGGTATTCACTTCGGAGGCTCTCGTAGTATTCTTGTAAAGGTGAGACTGATTGAGTCTCTGCTCCAGGCGTCGGAGCGAGAAGTATGACTTTTGCACCTTGCGCAATCCACGAGTCAATCATCGACTCCAAAGATCTTCGATAGGAGGCGTCTCGTTCTTGGGTCGGAATCGGGAATCCGCATGGCCGATCCCAGAAGGGCAGGTGAAAGAAAACGATCACCGTATTCTTGAGATCTGCATTCAACGGATCATTCTCCAACCCAAGCTCGATATCGCAAATGGCGTCGGCATTACTTGCTCGATTGAGTACCACGGCTCCTTGTCGACTGAGAATTTCATTCAAACATGGTTCGATCTCCTTCATCAATGAGTTTCCAAACGTAATGACTTTCCAACCAGCCGCAGATTCGGAGCTTCTCACCGCATCGCACCGAAGAAGCGATCGGTAGTAGGCACTCGACGCGCCGAGAGCGCCGGAATATGACCCGTCTTTCGCCGTAGTAGCAACTTGCGTACCAGCGACACGGGGTACGATGATCGCAGCACAAAGCACGGCACCAAGGGCAGAAACCGTTGCCGCGAGCCTCAGGCTTGGTCGAAGGAGACGTAAGCCCTGCCGGCGAATCCGATTCTCGAACAGGAACCAACTCCCGAGGGCGCACGCGACGGTCACGACGATCCGTAAGGCGAGAAGACGCGCGCCCGACAGACCAGTTGATTCTTGATCAACCCACAGATGGACCGGCCAATGCCACAAATAAAGGCCGTAGGAGATTCGCCCGACGGCTATGAGTGGTCGAAAAGATAGGAGGTTCCGCAGAATTGTTGGTCTGTCATCGGTACATATCCAAATGAGTGGTAGCGCAATTAGGGCTATCCCGAGGAAACCCCCTTGATACAACCATGGCGAGATCGGCTCGGCTTTGAGTGAGATAAGCGCGAAGGAGGGAAGACTGATCACCGTCGCGATCCACTGGACGTGGGATGCACGAAAGAATCCTCGTGTTCTCGGAATAAGGAGAGCTGATAATGCACCGACGAGGATCTGCTGTGCCCGGACATCAGTGCCGTAGTAGATGCGGTTGAGGTCGATGCCACCCTGGTAGAACCAAATTGACAACAGGAGACCAAAGGTTATTCCACCGAGTGCCAACGAAGAAATCATTTTCACTGATCTGTCTGTGTTTAACGGCTTTCGTGACAGACGTATACAAGCGGTAATCACCAACGGCCAGAGAAGGTAGAACTGCTCCTCTACTGCCAGTGACCACATGTGGCGGAGCGGACTTGGATCGACGCCGAGGAATTGGTCCATGTAGGTTTCACCGGAGACGACGAAGTTCCAGTTCGCAATGTTGAACAACGAAGTGATGGCGTCCTGAGAGATTCGTCGTGTTCCAAGTTGGTCCCCGAATTGCGACGAAACAACCACCACGACCAAGATCAAAGCAAGGCTTGCAGGTAGTAGGCGACGAATCCGTCGGACGAAGAAAGCCTTCAAGTTGATTCGATGATATTGGTGTCCCTCCTGAATCAGGAGATTGGTGATCAGGAAACCGCTGAGCACGAAGAACAGATCGACACCGACGAAACCTCCTGGAAATCGTGCTGGCATGAAGTGATAGGCGATGACGGCCATGACCGCCAGTGCACGTAGGCCGTCGAGTGAGGGATAGTAGGTGCTTTGTTGGGTTGCCTGTTCGGATCGTTGGAACATCGAGGTCGGAGCCATGTCTCAGGCACTGCCTCCGTTGACCAGGTCCTGCTTACGAAGAACCACGAAGAACTCATTCGTCCATCGGAGTGTCGGATAGACACGTTCCACCGAAAACGTCGTTTTCTTCAACTCGAATAGTGTCTTTATGATTGAGATAAAACTCTCGGGCGTGAATTTCCAAGCATGAACATCGAGATAAACGTTGGTTTCGTATTCGGCGATTGCTTGGGCGACCTTGTCGCTTCGCAGTTCAAAGTAACCGTTGTCGCCCAACCAGTGAGCCACCACATCGTTGTGAGTAACCAAGGCACGATGTTCAATCACAGAACGCAATGAGTGGTGATGTAGTCCGTTAAAATGAGCCTCCAAAACGTCCGCAATCGTATTGGGTGCCAACAAAGCGTCGAAGCAGTAACGATGGTCGGGCACCACGAGGAGATATCGCCCATTGCGTCGAAGAATCGTCTCGACCTCCAGGAGGTGCCCGACTAGATCGGGCTGATGCTCTACATTGTGTGACGAGAAGCAGATGTCGTATCTTTCCGTTATTGACGACAGCGACCCCCACGGGTCCGTCCACCTGATGGTTGGAACCCGGTCTGGATCCTGTCCGAGGCTGGCGGCGCGCTCACGGAGAGCCGAAGTGTCCAAAACATCGAAGTAGTCGGTCGATTCCGGTGGGAGACCCGGCCGGAAGAACGGGCCGATCTCCAACGCTCGGCCGAGCTCTCTTCCCAGGGCGTTGAAGTCGTCTCTGCTCGCAACGCTCGAGCAGACCCGACCCTCCTTCCGACCATGCAGTTCGTAGTGAGCGACGAGCTGGTCTGGGGTGAGGTGCTGGAGGTCGGGATTCTTGTCGCGATAGACAGAAAAGTCGAACGAAATGGGCAGTTCTCGAGGCACCGCGCTTCCCCCTTTTGCCTCGCTGGCTGGCAGTGTGCCATCCAGTCAGACGGTATACCTAGCGATACCTCATTCTGGACCCAAGCCTCAATTATCCTGAGAAAATGAGGAAGAATTCAGTCTGCGTCGTCGGCGGGTGTGGTCATGTCGGTCTGCCCCTTGCCTTGGCTTTCGCACGCGCGGGGGTGCAGGTTGTCTCGTTCGACATTAACGAGACGATTGTCAGGATGGTCAATTGCGGCGAGATGCCCTTTGACGAGCCCGGAGGCCCCGAAGTGCTCCGAGAGGTCCTCAATTCTGGAAGATTCGAGGCTTCAGCCGACCCCACCAAGGTCTCGCAGGTCGAATTCGTGGTGGTGGTCATTGGGACGCCCGTTGATGAACATCTCAACCCCCATACCTCGGCAGTGCCGGATGCGGTGGAGTCTCTGATTCCCCAACTTGATTCCGAACAGGTGCTGATTCTTCGGTCGACGGTGTACCCAGGAACCACCAGTTTGGTTGAGAAGAGGTTGTTGGCGCGAGGGGCCTCGATACCAGTCACTTTTTGCCCAGAACGGATCGCCGAAGGTTGTGCATTCGACGAACTCTACTCGCTGCCTCAGATCGTCTCGGGCCGGAACCCGAGTGCCGTGGAGCGAGCAAGTGCTCTTTTCTCGATGCTCACCGATGAGATCGTGATCACAACACCCGAAGAAGCAGAATTGGCCAAGCTTTTCACAAACACTTGGCGGTACATCAAATTCGCCGCCGCCAACCAGTTTTACATGATCGCTAACGAGCACGGTATCGATTTTGAGCGAGTGCGACACGCGATCACCTTTAAGTATCCAAGGGCAAAGGACATGCCGGGAGCTGGTTTCGCGGCTGGTCCCTGTTTGTTCAAGGACACCATGCAGTTGGCCGCATTTAACAACAACAACTTCTTCCTCGGTCACGCCAGCATGATGATCAACGAAGGGCTGCCGTTGTACCTGGTGGAAAGGATGGATCGGCGTTTCGACCTCGTCAACAAGCGAATCGGAATCCTGGGAATGGCGTTCAAGGCGGAAAGTGATGACATCCGATCGAGTCTTTCCTACAAACTGAAACGAATTCTAAAGTTTCGATGCTCGGCTGTCCTATGTCACGATCCATTGGTGACAGTGGATCCGGAGTTGATCGATCTCGAAACGGTCATCGAGGAATCAGATATTTTAGTGATCGGGACGCCACACCGAATGTACCGCGATTTGAAGGTTGATAAGCCTGTTGTCGATGTCTGGAACGTTTTGGGCCAGGGAGTGGCGATTTGAGCCCACGAGTCTCGATCGTGATCCCGGCCTACATGGAGGGGGATTCCGTTCTTCTCGTCCTCGAAAGAATCCGAGAATCCACGACTATCGAGAACGAGGTGATTGTGGTCGTTGATGACACGACGGATTCAACTGCTCCCCATGTTCTTGCCGTCTCGGAGCGACATCCAAATGTGCGATTGGTTGTCAATCGGGTCGGACGTGGACCAGCGAATGCCATCAAGGCTGGTATCGCTGATGCCAAGGCGCCGGTTGTGGTCGTGACGATGGCGGATGGTTGTGATGACCCGGGACAAATCGATCAATTGACCAGATTGGTGGAACGAGGTGTCGTGGTGGCCGCAGCGAGTCGGTACGCGAGGTCCGGCCAGCAAGTGGGGGGGCCATTGCTCAAGGGAATGATGTCCCGCGTTGCCGGACTGACGCTGTACTTGTTTGCTCGGGTCGGAACTCGTGACGCCACCAATTCGTTCAAGGCGTACTCCAGAGCCTTTCTCGATGAAGTGGGCATCGAAAGCGACCGAGGTTTCGAGATCGGCATCGAATTGGTGGCTAAGGCTCGTCGGTACAGACAGCCGGTAGCCGAAGTGCCGACGATCTGGCTTGATCGGGCGATCGGTGAGTCGAATTTCAAGTTGGTGGCCTGGTTACCGCGTTATCTGCGCTGGTATGCGTATGCATTCGGTCCCCGGAAGCGACTCCTTGATGGAGGCCGCTAAGGAAGTCTGGCTCCGCAGATCGAAACGGTCTCTGCGAAGGGAAAGTCAAGAACCAGTTTCGTCCACTCGAGCCATCCGCTGATCGAGTAATTCGTCGAGGGAATCAATTGTTGGGGGATCTGGGCGGAGTAGATCCCGGTCGTGCGACTCTCGTACGAAACCAATACTTGGCCGCCCTTGACTCCTGAGATCGTCAGAGGCCGATTTCCCGCGGTGTCGACGACGATACGCAGTCCTCCGGTGGACTCGATCAGACCGCAACCTTCGGAGAGATCTTGAAACGCGCCGCCAGCGAGTCCCACGATCCGGTGGGCCGAACCAGAGGCGATGTCATCGGAAGGAAGAATGTCGAGCGTGGTCCACAAACTTGCTTCCATGAGTGCTTCCTCGGGGGGATTCGGGCGCGGCGTGAAGGATCCATCGGCTACCAGTCGGCGGATCCCCTCGATCGTGACGTTCGGATTGAATTGAGGGCTTGGGCGTCGCCCCCCCACGACCGAGGAGTCGGCAGCCAGTAGGGCCGCTGCCTCGATCGTCTGACGAAATCGTGGGTCAGTTGGGAAGGTCGATGTCGATGCTCCGGCAAGCCCCGACATTCCCGAGGTCGCAACCCAGGCACTGAGGATCAGGAGAGCTGCCGTTCGGCGACGTGGCAAGGAAACCAGCTCGTGGACGCCGATGATCAGGAGAGGGGACATGAACAGGATCCCGATGTACTGATAGCGCGATGCCCCAGCCTGGTCGATTCCGAACTGAAGACGCCCCCACGCACTGATCGCGAAGAAGCAGGGGGCGGCGGCGAACATAGCGATCGGAAGCTGAAGATGGGACCAGCCGAGTCGACTCCTACACAGCCCGATCACTGCAAGAGTGAAAAGGACAACTCCAGCCCCTTGGACGTTCACGAGTCCGTCGAGCGAGGTCTGGATTCCCTTCCAGACGTATTGGGGCCACTGCAGTCGTTCTTTACTTGTCGGTGATGAATGAGCGGTGTCCGAGCCCCACTTGAGGTACCAACCAATGAAGAGAGCCGCAGCAGGTCCAACGATTATCATGAGGTCACGGATTCGACGTTGAAAGAGCAGAAGAAGAGCGGGAATCACCATCGCGGATAGAGCGGTCCCTTGAGTCATTACCGCGAGACAACAGAGAAGCGACGCCACTCCCAAGCGTGGTGTCGAGTTGTCCCGATGACAGAGGAGGGTGGCGAGAACCACGAGAACAGGAGCGCCGATGAATCCCACCTGAAATCCCCAGAGAAGATTTTCGTTACCGGCGGCCATGAAAGTGAGCGCGAGCGCTGTGGCCAGCGTGGCTGCTCCGTCGGCCGTGGCCCGAAAGACCACTCGACTTGCCGCCCAGACGGCCAGACAGTGCGCGGAAACAACTGGGACGATGAAAATCAGGTGCTTATCGATTCCAAAGAAAGTTTGAAGGGCAATGTGCAGAAATGCCGGAAGGGTGACCCAGTGCTCGTTGTGGGGTGGGAGGAGTGCGTCAACCCAACGGCCATCTTTGGCGGCAAGGTAACGGTCAAAGACGAAGGCGAAGTCGTCACCGAAAAACCAGGTGTGCCGATTACACCAGAGCAAGAACAAGAAGCCGCATAAAATCGTTGCTCCAACCCAACGCCACAGAATTCGAGGGTCGGATAATGACATTCGAAGGAGGTCGAAGGATTTCTGGTGGACCGAAATCCCCGAATTCTCGCGTGCCGGCATTCTCAGATTCGATCCTCCGCTATGGCCATTTGGATCCAAGGGATCACTTCATCGAGCATCTCTTCGAGCGAAGTGGTGCACTCGAACCCCAGCACTTCGCGGGCCTTGTTGACGTCCGGCACACGCCGCTGTACGTCGTACTCGTACGCCTCGTCTGCCACCCAATTGAATTCGCGATCACGTCCATGGATCTTGTGCCAAATGATTTCTGCGAGTTCGAGAACTGTGGTCGAACGAGCCGTGGAGATGTTGAAGTCCTCGTTGAGGCTTGCGGGATGCTCCATACAAGTAACGACTCCCTTGGCGAGATCGCCTCCGTACGTGTAATGCCGAATCTGAGACCCATCCCCGAGCAGGTGTAACGGGTCCTGACCCTTGAGAACCTTCTGCACGATGTCCGGTACGACGTGTGACATCGCTAACTTCACGTTCCCAGAAAGTACCTCGACCTCGCCGAGGGCTCGACCCTCGCCAACTCCGACGCAGTTGAAGGGTCGCACAATCGTGTACGGCAGTTGGTACTGATCCCATGCGGCTCGAGCGAAGTACTCGACGGCCAATTTCTGAAATCCGTAGGAGGAGAGGGGAGGGGGAATGCGGCGCTCGTCACCCTCCTTGCTCGGCCAATGTGTCGTGCTCTCGAAAACCATTGATGAACTGAGATACGTGACTTTCTTCAAACGCCCAGCTTTGTGCGCCTTGATTGCAGCGTCGCAGGTTGCGGCCAGGATTCGCTCGTTGGTTGCCAAGAGGTCGTAGGCATAGGCATGGAAGTAACTGATGCCCCCGATGAGTGCTGCTCCTGCAATGAGGTGGTCGCAATCCGCTAGAAGTGAAGAGATGAATCTTTCATCTCTGCAATCACCTTCAACCAACGAGTAGTTCTGATGCGAGTCGTAACTTTTTGTGACTCGTCCATATTTTGAGTAGTTGTCCACGCCGATCACGGAGTAGCCGCGGGACAGTAGTTCCTCCACGACGTAGCCGCCGATGAATCCTTGAGATCCAGTAACCAAAACCTTTTCCATCTGTGACTCCTTGTGACGGGCTAAATCAGTTTAGTTATTCAGCGCACGAAAGGGTCGGACTTGCCCGCTGAGACGAGTCGGCCCCAAAAGGCGTCGATAAACTCGTGTTCCGCATCGGAAACCTTGGTTTCACGGCTCTTCGACTCAAAATGGTAGAGGCGTGCGTCTGGCGTCCAGATCAAGCGATAACCGAGCATCTGGATCTTGAACCCCAGATCGACGTCGTTGTAGTTGATGGGGAGGCTTTCCGTGAATCCGCCGATCTCATAAAAGGTCTCGGATCTGACGGCGAGGCAGGCACCAGTGAGCCCTGACACTTCACGGTTCAGCTCGAGAGGCATCCCGCCCGCTACACCCGCAAGGGGGGTCGAACCACGTCCCAGAACTGCGGGACCGGGGTTGACGTGGCCGGCCGACTGAACCAAGCCGTTGTCGAACAACAGGAGTGGGCCGGCAGCACCAACCGACCGATCCTCGAGAATGGCAATAAGGGTCTGGATCCAGTCCGGAGAAATCGGTTCTATATCATCGTTCACAAAAATGAGTCGACTTCCAACTGATTGCACGGCACCTAGATTGCATTTTTCGGAGAAGTTAAAACTCCTTTGGTAGCCAACCAGCCGTACTCGGGGCGAAACATTTAGGAGAGACGAGTACCTCGGCTCGTCGACCTGACCGTCGACGACCACGACGTACTCCAAGTTCGGGTACGTCGAAATCCGATCATTGCTTCGAATGAAGTGCTCGACGAGAGAAGTCTCGATGCCCCAGACCAGGCTTCTCTTACCATTGGTGGGAATCACCAAGGAAACGGTCGGAAAGTCGCGTGGTGTCCGCTTGACACGGTGGTATCCGTGAGCGGTCGAGATCACTTCTCCCTTGATCCCCCGACGCTCGACGGCCTCGGCGATCGCTCGTCGGGCGGCTGTAAGGGCATACGGCTTGGCATTCAGATCGAAGGCAGTCGATGATCCGATCGCCCTCCAGTGGTAGAGAACCTCGGGGACGTGCACCACACGGGGATTCGCCTCGGAGACTCGAAGCAAGAGGTCGTGATCTTGTGAGCCATCGAATTCTGTGCGGAATCCCCCGACTTCGCGGGCAATCGAGGTACGAATCACCGATAGGTGACAGCAATAGTTCTGACAGAGAAGGCGCTCGGGAGACCAGGAAGGCTTGTCAAATCGTCCGAAGCGGACTTGGTTTTCATCGATCTTGTCCTCGTCGGAGTACAGAAAGTCGACATCCGGCTCGAGGCAAATATGGTGATTCATCACCGCGAGCGCATCATCAGTGAGCTCGTCGTCGTGGTCGAGCAGGGCCACGAACTCTCCTCGAGCCAACCCCAGAGCGTCGTTGGAGGCACTGGAGATGCCGCCATTCGCGTCTCGGTGGAGAATCCGAATGCGCTTGTCCTTGCGGGCGAGTCGATTCAGCCGCGCGCGAACCCAGTTGTCCGTCGAGAGATCATTGACCAGCAACCATTCCCAGTGGGGGTACGACTGCGCGAGGACCGAGTCCACGCAACGTTCGAAGGCTTTCCGGGGTGGGTTGTAGACCGGGGTGAGAATCGAGAAGATTGTGCGTCGGTCGAAGCGCTTATCGGCGGTTGATTCCTGTTGTCTCAAGAGAGCTCTCTAGTCCTTCGGGTCTTCGAGTTCGGCGAGCTGTTCTTCGATCTCGGCTTTCTCGGCCCGTAGGGTCGCAACCAACCCGAGCGCACCTTCGAAACGGGCGTTAGTCTCGACCACCTGGGCTTGAAATCGCCGGAGTTGGTCCACGACTCGGAGGATCGTGTGGCGAAGTTCGTCGGCTGACATTTCGGCAATCGCGGAGAACATGATGTTTTCGGTGTCTCGTGGCACTTCCGTGTCGCTCATACTCTCGAAACCTCCCCTTGCCGGACCGACTGCTGGAGTGTAGTCGCGACCATCAGGTCAGACTTCCTCAGCCAGTCGCCTGCCCATGCGGTGGAAAAACAACCAGCCTATCGACAGGCTGAGAATAGCGGCGCAAAACATCATCAAGAGTCGCATGAAAGATGGACATTTCGCATCGTAAAGAAGATCGCGATACGACGAGACGAATGCTTGCATGGGGTTCAAACGGAGAACTTGGTTGGCCCACTCAGGCGCTCGTGCTTGAAGCAAATCGGGTCCGTAGACGACGGGAGTGAGGAAGAACCACACCTGCGTGAAAATTGTCCACAGATAGGTCATGTCTCGGAAGTAGACGGACAAAGCGCTCAAGGCTAAAGCGAACCCGCTGGCGAAGACCGCCAGCAAGGCGCTCACGACGACCATTAGGGGGATCCACGGAAGAATTGGACTCCCGACAACGAGAAGAACCACGCACAGTAAACCCATCTCGATTCCGAATTGAACGCAAGCGTGAAGAGTGTTACTGAACACCAAAACTTCGCGCGGAAATGCGACGCGACGCACGAGTCCGGAGTTGTTGGCGATAGCTACCATGCCCAGCCCAGTGACGAGAGCGAAGAAGTTCCACGGCAGCAATGCTGCCAATAGGTAGTAGGCGAAGCCCGTGAGTCCGCTGGGATCGCCCGGAGGTGCGGACGCCCTGAACAACACGCTGAAGACGAAGGAGTAAATGGCGACAGTGGCCAAGGGGTTGAGCATCGACCAGGTCCAGCCGAGAAACGATCGTCGGTATTTGGTGCGCAGCTCCCGCAATGTGAGATTCCACAGAAGCTCACGGGATTCGAGGACGCTAGAGACGGGAGACATGGCAAGCAGAATCCTACTAAATTTCGGTCACGTGGGGATCAGGTGGCCCGTATCCGAGGTGCGAATCGGCAAGACTGACCATCTATGTCGTCGGAAGCCGTCAACGTCTCGGGTCTGTGGAAGAACTTCCGGCTCTACCACGAGAGGAATCAGTACCTGAAGGCCGCAATCCTTCGTGGTCGTCGTGCCCGGTACGAAGAATTCTGGGCGCTGCGTGGAATCGACTTCACGGTGCCCACCGGAACGACCTTCGGAGTCATCGGAAGCAATGGTTCGGGAAAGAGCACGTTGTTGAAGTGCCTGACCGGCATCCTCATGCCCGACAAGGGCTCCGTCTCGGTGAAAGGGAGAATTTCTGCCTTACTGGAACTCGGCGCCGGATTCCATCCCGAACTGTCCGGCCGCGAGAACGTCTTCATGAACGGTGCCATTCTCGGATTGTCGAAAAAGGAGATCACCGCCAAGTTCGATGACATCGTGGATTTCGCGGGCCTGGAGAACTTCATCGACACCCCGGTGAAGAACTATTCGTCGGGAATGTTCGTGCGATTGGGTTTCGCTGTTGCTGCCCACGTCGAGCCCGAGGTCCTGTTGATCGACGAGGTGCTCTCAGTCGGAGACGAGAGTTTCCAACGAAAGAGCGCCGAACGCATCGAGCAGTTCCGCCGTGAGGGACGCACGATTGTCTTCGTCAGCCACGGATTGGCTCAGGTGGGGCAGCTGTGCGAGACCTGTGCGTGGCTGGAAAAAGGCGAATTGAAGTTGGTAGGTCCGTCGGGGGACGTGATCTCGGCGTATCAGGGCGAAAGTCACCAGGCACAACGCGTCGAGGGCGAACTCGGTCAACGGTGGGGAGGCGGTGAGGCTCAGATCGTCGCCGTGCGCATCGCTGACGCCAACGGCCAGGCCGCGTCCGTGCTCACGACCTCGGAGGGCGCCTCGATCGACATCGATCTGTCGTCACACATGCCGTTGCAAGATCCGGTGGTGACACTGCGCATCGACACGCTGGCTGGTCACCCCGTGTGGGGATCGTCCACGCGTCGCAACGGGATCTCGCTCGGAATGCTCGACGGCCCGGCGTCGGTGTCGGTGCGCATGGACTCGTTGCCGTTGCTCGAGGGTGTCTACGACGTCACCGTCGGCTTGACCGACCACACGGAAATGCACCCCTACGACCATTGGGAGAAGCGGGTGCGTTTCGAGGTGCGGCAGTACAAGTCGTTCGACATCGGGGTGACGCTCATTGCGTCGCATTGGAGCGTCACCGGCACCCGTGGTGTGATGCAGGGGGGCTGAGTTGTCCCTGGTCACTTGTATCACCGTCGCCTACGGCCCCACGCCGATGTTGCCGAGATTGGTCGAGTCTCTCGAGCGTCACGCCGGTGACGTGTCGCCCGACATCATCGTGGTCACCCAACCTGACGCCGGGGGGTGCCGTGAGGATGTGGGTCATCTTGCCGATCGTGTACGCCACATTCGGTTGAACGAGAACCTGGGGTTCGGGCCGGCCAACAACCTGGCGGTCGCGGAATGCGATTCCGAGTTCGTGGCGTTCATGAACCCCGATCTGGTGGTCACCGAGGGGTGGCTGAGCCCGTTGCTGCGCGCCCACGAGGATCCGGCGGTAGCCATCGCGGCGCCGCCGTTGCTGGACGGCGAGGGGCGACTGGCCGAGGCGGGTCAGGCGATCTTCTCCGACGGTGGTACCGAGGCCATGGGCGGTTCGCACTGGCCTGACGGCTACGACTCGGTGATGTTCGGTCGCGACGTGGACTACGCCTCGGCCGCGTGCTGGGTGATGCGGCGCGACGTGTTCAGGTCGCTAGGCGGGTTCGACGCCCGCTACGCCCCGGCCTACTTCGAGGACAGCGACCTGGCCATGACCGCCTGGTGCCGAGGTCTGGTGTCGCGCCTGGTGGTGGATCGGCCGGTGGTACACCACCACGTGGCCGCTAGTGAGCAACGGAACTCTTTGGCTCGCACGTCACGAGCCGCCTTCGAGCAGAAGTGGGTCGAGCAATTGCGACGTCAGCCGACGCGATCGACGCGGGGCTTCGACGCGCGCATCGTTCGTGATCATCGTGCGGCGCGGCGGATCGCGTGTGTGTTCGAGGGATCGATGGATTCCGACCAGATGGCCCGAGCGGCCTCGGAGGCAGGCAAAGAGGCGGCCGCGAATCCGCGGGACCGCGTCACCCTGATCGTGCCCCGTGACGCCACGGTCGGCCGCTTACGCCGCGAGCATCGAGCCGGCGGCCTCGAGGTGATCGCCGTGGAGTCCGTGCATCGTGCGGACCTCTCGTGGGCCACCGAGGTGAAGAGCGTGGGCAAGTGAGTCGTCGCGTTCGTTGGGGACTGGTGCTGATTCTCGGGGTCGTCGGTTACGCGATTCGGGGATACCTGTTGGGAACCAAATTCGGTGAGATGAATGCGGACGAGGCCTTCACGGGCCTACAGGCCCTGGAGATCGCCAAGGGCGACCTTCCCATCGTGTACCGCGGAATCGGCTACACCGGGATCATCGACAGCTACGTGTTCGCCCCGTTCACCATGTTGTTCGGGGCTCGGGTGGTGCCGCTGAAGTTGCTGACCAGTCTGTGGTGGGTCTCGTCGTCATTCGTGATGTTCCACGTCATCCGGTCGATTCGGCGCGATTCGGGGTGTGAGCATCCGGAGCGTTGGGCATGGTTGGGTGCCGGGATGTTGTGGCTGACGCCCGGAGCGATGATGGTCGTCTCGATTCGTGCCTGGGAGGCCTACGGGTTGCTCCTTTTGACGACCTTCGCTTCGTCGTTCGTCGTTCGTCGTGTGGTGCTCGGAGGGGCGACCTCTCGGCGCGACGTGTTGTTGGCGGGCGCATTGTTGGGGTTGGCGTTCTACCTGCATCCGATGACGTTGGCGTCGGTGATCCCCATCGCCCTCGTGCCGTGCTGGACGTTCCGACGTCGTTTGCGCGACTGGTGGGTGCCAGCCGTGGGCGCGGCCGTGCTCGTGAACGTTCCGTTCCTGGCCTGGAACGTGAAAAACAATTGGCTCAGTCTGTCCCAGCCGTCGCCGCCGATGAACAGCACGTGGGATCGGCTGTCCAGCTTCTTCACGGGTCTGCTACCTCGGGCCTTCGGAATGATGAACATGGACGGATCGTGGGTGTGGGGTCCGGTGTCCGTGGTCATTTATCTTCTCGCGCTGGGGCTCATGGTCTTCGGCGCGACGGTGCTCGTCCGCAAAGTTCCGGGCGGGCTGGTGCTGGCTCTTCCGGCGGTTCTGTGTTGGCCGCTCTTGTCCTTGTTCAACAACATGTGGTTCGTCGATGACGGGCGTTACTCGAGCGTCGGTTTCCCGTTCCTGATCGTGGCCATGGTGATCGGTCTTGCCGATGTCGCCGGTCGGGGTCGACCGCTCCTCGCCTCGCGCACGGCCGTGGTCGTAGCCCTGGTCGTGTGGGTCGGTGTGCTGGTGCTGCCATGGATCAGGGCGAACGCAGGGCCACAGCTGGAGGATCCGAACGTGCGCATCCGCGTGTTGGTCGAGACGTTGGAAGACGAAGGTTTCCGATATGCCGCTGGCAACTACTGGCTGATGAACCCCATCGAGTACCAGAGCAACCAGAGAATTCACGTGGCCGTGGCGGGCCATCCGTGGGGAGCATTGTTCCCTTGGCGTCCCAAACTGCCGTGGGGCGTGTCGTTCGCTAACCGCCAAATGGAGGTCTTCTCCCAGAATTCGCTCGATATCGCCTACGTGTTCTTGCCCGGTGACGAACAAGTGGGAGCGATGCCACTGCCGGTCGAGCAATACGAACGCCGCGAGGTGTCGGGGGCCGTGATGTATCTTCCACTGGTGCCCGAATGAGTCCGCGGCACGAGTGGAGTCGACGAGATGTGGAACGGTAAGCGCCTGGCAGTGGTTCTGCCCACGTACAACGAACATCTCTCCATCGCCGCCTGCATTCGAGGCTTCGAGTCGCTCGGTATCGTCGACGAGATCCTGGTGGTGAACAACAACGCTCATCCGGACACCTCCGGTGAGGTGGCTCTTACCACCGCTCGAGAAGTGCTGGAGACCACACAGGGCTACGGCGCCGCCATCCGTCGTGGTTTCGCCGAGACCCGCTCGTTCGATCTGGTCTGCGTTTGCGAGCCCGACGGCACCTTCGATCCAGCTGACCTGCTGAAACTTCTTCCCTACACGCACGATGTCGACGTGGTGTTCGGATCGCGCACAACGCAGGCGCTCATCCTCTCGGGAGCCAACATGGGCTGGTTCTTAAAGTGGGGCAACTGGGCCGTGGCCAAGCTGGTGGAGGTTCTCTACAACACGGTGTTCTTGTCCGATGTCGGTTGCACGTATCGGGTGATCCACCGCGAGGCGCTCGATCGTCTTGAACCCAAGTTTGGTATCGATGGATCGTCGTTCGGGTTGGAGATGATGCTCCACGTGGCCCGCGAACGGCTGTCATTCGTGCAGGTGCCGG
>Ga0194132_10003076_pt1 | contig 30247 bp, 29 predicted proteins | sample TA2KigOf80mmetaG_FD_148612 | JGI IMG/M metagenome (GOLD analysis project Ga0194132, IMG submission 148612) | Freshwater microbial communities from Lake Tanganyika, Tanzania - TA2015054 Kigoma Offshore 80m | ecosystem: Environmental > Aquatic > Freshwater > Lake | place: Tanzania: Lake...
CACACCTACAACACCGTGCGTCCCCACCAGGCCTTAGGCTACCTCACCCCGCAACAGTTCCTGGTCCAGTGGCGCACCCAACGAAAGGAGGCCCACTGTCACTGATCTACTGGACGAGCACATGACTTGACATAGCACAAACCGCCGATGTAAGTTATGCGCCACACGCGGCTGGACCCTCCCCGACCACTTCTTGCCCCGTAGGCGGACTTAGGTTAGGTAGGCATCCCAGCGAAAGCTTGAAGGAGGGAGTCATGAAGCGTCTGGCCTTGGGATTGGTGGCAGTTGCATTAGTGGCGCTACTCGCGGCGGCCTGCGGCGGTGGAGAGGTCCAAACCGTCGAGGTCACCAAAGAGGTAGAAGTCATTAAAGAAAAGATTGTCGAAGTTCCGAAGGAAGTAGTCGTCACTACGGTGATGGAGAAGGAAGTCCAGAAAGAGGTTACCAGGGTCGTTCCCAAGGAAGTTGAGGTTACCAGGGTCGTTTCCAAGGAAGTTGTGGTCACCACGGTGATGGAAAAGGAAGTCGTCGTCACCGTTGAGAAAGTGGTCGAGATCGTCGCCACCCCGACGCGCCCGCCCGCTGGCAAGCCCCAGTTCGGCGGCAGCCTGAGGATCGTCTCTCAGGCTAGCGTCGCGACCCTCGACGGCTACTGGACGCAGGCATACGTGACCGCGGCGGTCGCCTCCCACATCTGGGAGCAGCCCTTCGGTTGGGCGTACGACATCACCGAGAAACCGCAGATGGTCAGCGATTGGAGCCTCAGCTCGGACAGCAAGACCTACACCTTCAACCTGCGCCCCAGCCTGAAGTTCCATGACAACACCGACGTCACGGCCAACGACGTTGTCGTCTCTCTCACCCGTTGGCTCGGTGGACAGGATGCAGCGGCAGGACTGTTGCGTGACTTCGTTACAGACCCGGCCTTCACGGTCGTGGACAACGACACGTTCACTGCTAACCTGAAGGAGCCCTTCGGTGCGGTCATTGACGGCATGGCCAGGCCCTGGAGCGGTGTCTTCGTGATGCCCGCCAGGATCGCCAACGTGCCATCCTCCACACAGGTCACCGAATACGTCGGTTCCTCGCCCTATAAGTTCAGCAAGTGGGACCAGGGCAACCAGATCGTCCTTGAGCGCTTCGATGGCTACGTTCCCGACAGCCGCCCGGCTGACGGCTATGTCGGCGCACACGTCGCTTACATCGACGAGCTGATCTGGCTGGAGATTCCCGACGAGGAGACCAAGATCGCCGGCCTTGAGACGGGCGAGTGGGACGTTGTGGACGGCGCCGGGCTGGACTTCTATGACCGGCTCAACAGCAACTCAGAACTCACCGTTCCTCTCTACAAGCCAGGTCACCGGTCGGCCGTCGGCTACATCCCGACCCATCCACCTTTCGACGACCTGAACCTGCGCCGGGCCATGCAGCGCGGCATGGACTACGCTGCTCTCATGGCCTCCCTGGGTCCGGACGAGCTCTGGGACCTCTGCTCCTCCTGGTTCTACTGCGGCACCCAGTGGGAGACCAATGCAGGCGGCGACGAGTACTACTGGAACAATGGAGACGTTGAGGCAGGCAAGGCGCTCGTTGCTCAGAGTGGCTACGCTGGTGAGGAGATCGTGTACCTGAACCCCACCGACTATGCCACGCTTACACCGTTGGGCATCGTCGCCAAAGCCCAGATGACGGAGCTCGGCATCAAAGTAGAGATGCCAGCCCTTGACTGGGCGACCGTCGTGACCCAGCTCGGCGACCCTGACGCGTTCCACGCCTGGACAAGCTGGGGCGTCCACTGGTGCTGCGGTGACCCCATCCGGGCGTCCATCTTCGGCGGCGACCAGGCTTTCTGGCCCAAGGTCCCGAAGATTCAACGCCTGCGCCGCGAGTTCGCCCAGGCCGTTGACTTCGCCGCGAAGTACGCCATCATCGAGCAGATCCAGGTCGAGGGTTACAAGGCAGTCCTGTGGGTCGAGCCGGGCGTCTTCTACTCCATCTACCCGACGACCGCTGCCCTCAAGAACTTCGAAGTGCGGGCGCTGCCCTACTACATCAACACCTGGCTGACCCGCTAACAGCCTCCGGGTAAACCTCGTACCCTTCAGAAGGCCCAGCGCCATTGCGGCGCCGGGCCTTCTGACTTTTTTCAGCCCACCTTTTTCTGCGTCTCCTGGTAATGAACCAACAGGCGTGGCGCGACTGCACGCCTGTTGACAGCGCCTGAAGCATAGCGTTCAAGCTCCCACGCGACGGGTTCGCCAGGACGGAACCGGGGAGGGTGATATGAAGGACTACCAGCCGGTTGACCTGCCGGCCTTCTGCAACGTGGGGGCCGACGTGATGGGCAAGGACAGGCAACCGCCCATGGGGCGCCAGAGCTTCCACGGTCTGCCTTTCCTGACAGGGGCCCCAGGCGCTCGCCGCCCCCGCAAGACGTTCATCGCGATGAAGGCCGCCGAAGATGGGGTGGCTATCCCCATCGGCCGGAAGGCCCGCCGCATAATCTTCGCCCACCTCCTGCTGGAGTCCGGCCTGCCCGACGATGGGAAACTCGGGAAGGTCCTGGCGGAGTACGTGTTCCGCCTGTCGGACGGCAGCGAGGAGCGCGTGCCGGTGTGCGAACGCTACGAGATATCCTCATCCCTTGGGTTCAGCCGGTGGATCGCCTCCAACTTCAAGTACACCGAGACGCCGTTCCTTGGGGTGACCAGCAACCGGTGGGTGCCGCAGCCGCGCTACGAGGTGCGGTGGGACCAGGCCGGCTACCGACAGACCGAGGTCATGAGAGACGGACCGACCTGGTACTAGCTGTGGGCCTGGCAGAACCCCAAGCTTGGCCTGGCTATCAGGTCCGTGGAAATCGTCCCGATGGGTCACCCCTTCATCATCGCAGGCGTCACTCTCGGGCATCTGGAGGAACACCCCTTCGTGCGCCAGGAACGGCGCCTAGTCCGGCTCGCGCTGAAGAGGGCGGGAGACGCCGCCAAGCCCTTCGACTTGGACGTGCAGGTTGACCGGGGCGTTGCGACATACATCCACACCTTGCCAAAGGCGGCGCCTCAGCGGTTCCTCGGAGACCCTTTCAAGGGCTGGGGGGAGGCACAGAACACCGAGTCGAGCCCAGCATACGTGGAGATTGCGGCTATACCGTCGGCAACGGTCGAGGTCAAGCGCGGCGGGCGGACGCTCGGTAAGGTCAACTGGGGGAAGTTGGAGAAAAAGGGAACGGCCGCCACGCCGCGCGTGAGCATGGAGCTGTTGGACAGAGGCAAGAACTGGGTGCATGTGACGGTGCTGGACGAGGATACGGGCAAGCCAGTCCCTTGCCGCGTACACTTCCGCACCCCGGAGGGCGTGCCCTACCAGCCGCACGGCTACCACAATCAAGTCAACTCCAACCTCACCGCTTGGAACGTGGACATGGGCGGGGACGTCCGGCTGGGCCAGATAACCTATGCGTACATTGACGGGAAGTGCCAGGGATGGTTGCCGCACGGCGACGTCGTCGTGGATATCGCCCGCGGGCTCGAGTACGAGCCGTTGCGCGCCAGGGTGAATATCAAGTCTGGGCAGCGGGAGTTGACGCTGCGCATCAAGCGGTGGACGGATCTGAATGCCCGCGGATGGTACAGCGGCGACCCGCATGCCCATTTCATGTCGGCCCAGGGATGCCATGTGGAGGCGAAGGGCGAGGAGCGGAAGATGGCTGCCTCGCGCAAATGACAGGCACAGAGGAGGCGACATGCAGAAGATTGCCAAGGACCAGGCATTTGAATACGAGTTCGACCACAGGCACTCGCCCAAGCTCCGTGTGAAACAAGATGAGAGGTTCGCCGTCGAGACCAACGACGCGGGCTCTGGTCTCATCCGGACAGACAATCAAGACCCCCGACCGCTGACTTCGAAACTTTGGAACTTCGAGCCGGTCAAGGGAAACCCGATCGGCGACCCCATCTACGTGGAGGGCGCCGAGCGTGGTGACCTGATTGAGGTGACCATCCACGAGATCGCGGTGGACGGCCAGGGCTGGACGGGCTGGTGGCCTGGCCTTGGCCCATTGAGTGACTCCAAGAAATGGAAGGCCGACAGCGAGACGAACATCCACATCATCAAACACCTGCCCGGCCCCAGCGGCACGACCCGCGACGGCAAAGGGGTCTTCAGCAGCAAGATTACCTGGAACCTAGCCCCTATGATTGGCACCATCGGCGTCGCTCCCGACCGCGAGGTAGAGACGAGCGCCGTCGGGCAAGGCCCCTGGGGAGGCGATCTCGACATCCGCGACGTCAAAGAAGGCACCAAGGTCCTCCTCAACGTCTATCACCCAGGCGCCCTGCTCTACATCGGCGATGTTCATGCCAGCCAGGGCGATACCGAGTTCTACGGCGCCGCAGACGAGACCGGCGGCACCGCCGTTGCCAGTTGCCGCGTCATCAAGAACAAACGCGTCCCCTTCATACGCCTCGAAAAGGCCGACACCATCGTGTCGGTGTACTCCTTCAGGCCACTTGAGGCGGCAGTGGACTCGGCCATCGTCGGTCTCATGGAGTGGATGGTCACCGAGTACGGCGTCTCCGAGCGCGACGCCTACATTCACATGTGCGTCAATCCCGAGTTCCGCGTCAACGTGTACCAGATGGTGCGCCTCGGCCGCCTCCAGTACACCGTCGGCGCGGAGATGCCCAGGAAATACCTCGTCCCCAGCCCGTAGGCGCCTTGCGGTATAAGCCCAGTGTGGGAAGGTCGACAGCAACCAGTCGGGAACTGAAGGCGTCGGAAGCGGGAGGCGCCGGACGCGCTAAGACAGCGCGGCCGCCTGGCCGGCAGGCTGGAGCTCCTTGCTTGAGGGCCTCGCTGCAGAGACAGACCGCGCCGATGTGTCACCGCGCGGTGGCGTATCGCTCCCCGCAGCATGTATCGCCGCCTTGGGCAGTTGCGGCATCAGGACAGCCTCCGCCTCCGGGTACTTGCCGCCTGTCAACGCGCCGATGAGCTGCTTCACGTCCACATTCAACATTGGCTGGTGCCGCAGGGTCATCTGCCGCGATGTCGCCCGGTAGTAGGCCCGGCGCCCTACTCGTTCCTTCAGCAGGTAGCCATCCTGCTCCAGGTCGCGCAGGATGCGGTGCACGGCCCGCTCCGTCACCCCCAAATCGAGGGCGATCTCCCGCACGGTGCTGTCAGGGTTCTGCACCTTGTGCAGGTACACCAGTCCGTGATTTGTCAGGAACCGCCAGGTTGTCAAGTCTCACCGCTTCAGCCGCCTGCTCTCGATGGCAACGGCTTCATGATTTAACCTTGCCGGGTGCCCGCCTGTCAACCCAGCCTATGGAGTCCATATCCGTGAATAGCGAGGCGGATGCCACCGCGCTCAGGGGTTTAGGTGACGCGATAAGCGTACGCCAAAACCCGGCCAGTGGCAAATAGCTACGGGTTCGCCGGTCTTAGGCCAACCTTCGCAGGGAAACCCGGCTCGAGGCCCGCCACGGGGACGGAGGCCAAGTCTTAGGACTGCCTACGGGTTGCCGGCCGCCGTCGGGACAGGTTCGGCCCCAGCGGAGGCGCCTACTGGAAGCGCAACGGCCAAACCGGCGGAGTCACTGGCGGTTGCCACGGGCGTATGCCAGTTGTTCCCTGCCGTCGGTGGCCTAGTCTCCGCCTTCGGCTCCGCGCCCCGGGTCAACTCCTTAAACAGGTCGCGCACATCCACGTTCTTCGCCAACTGGTGGCTCAACGGCGCCACATCCGCGTTCGTGCGGTAGAGCGCTCTGCGTCCGACCTTCTCTTTTATCAGGTAGCCTTCCCGCTCCAGGTCGCGGAGGATACGGTGCACGGCCCGCTCAGTCACTCCCAAGTCCAGGGCAATCTCCCGCACAGTGCCCCTCGGTTTCAGGACCTTGTGCAAAAAGACCAGGCCATGATTTGTCAGGAATCGCCATTCACGCAAAGACGTTCTCGATGCAAAGATTTTCACGCATCCATTGACATGACGCAAGTTTCATGCCTACAATACCACCTACCGGGGAGCTATGTCAACGTGAGCCACCGTGAACGGTGCCAGCGCTAACGTGGACAGGCCCACTGTCGTGAAGAAAGGAGGTGCCAGCCATGAAGGGCGCAAAGGGTGGCAAGAAGAAGTAGTCTCTATTTCTAGTTCCCGATAAGGGAAGGGAAGAGGGCCTGTGAAGGCCCTCTTCTCGTTTTTCTGCCACCGCCCTTTTCTCCGGCCGACTGCTGGCCGTCGCGGACCAGGATCGGAGGAAATGGGCCTCAGACTGTCAGGAATCCTGTTTCACGCAACGGGTAGCCCTATGCGATGATTTTCACGCACCCCTTGACATGACACTAGGTTCATGTTTACAATACGACCCAACGCGGAGAGAGCATCATTGCCGACCACCTTGAAGGGTGCTAGCGAAGATGCTACCGCTCCTCAAAAGAAAGGAGGTACACGCTGATGGCTTTCCTAAAGTCGAAGTCCGGGGCCAAGGGTGGCAAGAAGAAGTAGTCTGTACCTCTAGTTCCCGTCAAGGGATGAGAGGGGGGCCCTGATGGGTCCCCCTCTTGTTTTGCCTGCTTGGGAGGTCGCCGAAAGACTTGGCTCACCAACCGCAACAAAAGGCAGAACCTTCGCCGCTGACTTCGGGCTAACCTTTCTGACCAACGGGCACCAGGAGAAACGTGACGAGCCGAAGAAGCTCTATCGCAACCCTATAGCCCTGGCCCAGGAGTGGCAAGGCCGGATCACCAAGGGCCAGGCAAGGTCACGGGCTGACCTAACACGTCAGCTTGGAGTCTCTAGGCCTCATGTCGCACAGGTCCTCCGCATACTCCGATTAACCCTACGAGCTAAGGAAGAAATCCTGGGTCTTGGCGACCCGATTGAAGGCAGGATCGCGGGCGCCCATTCCCTGCGGGCTCTCGTTACACTTCCGGCCGATGAGCAGGTAAACCGGAGCGAAGAGCCCAGGGCCGCAAGACCACAGCGTGACAGCCTGGAGTCAGCGCTCACCCTGCGCCCCAGCAGCACCGCCATGGGCGAGTGCCGAGGGCGTCTGGCAGCCGACAATCGCTGGGGTCTCGTGGATGAGCTCGTCATTCTCGATGGCTTCCACCATGAAGAGAGCGAAGTCCACGCGACGTGTCTTGTTGCTTTTGAGGATGGGGTCGCCCACGTGCCTGCTCCACACCGGCAGGCCCTGACTCTCTCCCTCTTCCAGGTCACTTCCGCGCACGACAGTCCACCGTGTGTCACTGGCGAACACGCGCCTGCATGCTTCGCCCTGATCGTCGAGGTCGGAGAAGCGGAGGAGCCGCGCTAGCGAACCAAAGACCTTCACGAACATCTTGAGCTTCCATGAGTACACATCCTGGCCATCGCGTGTGATGTGCCAGCCGCACGAGAACACGAGGCGGGCACCGGGGGGCGCATAGTCGAGAACCGCCTGAGCTGTTCCCCTTGAGTAACCGTGGACCCCCCAAGGGACCAGGACTGCCAGCACTCCATCGCATCCTGCGACTGCCTTCTTGATGACGTCGCGGTCGTTCGTCGCTCCTGGGACAACGGTGATGCGCTCCTTGAAGGCATCGAGTTTCCCAACGCTTTTCTCGCGGCACACGCCAACTACCTCATAGCCTCGGTCCAGCGCGTGCTGTACCATATACCGCCCGAGTTTCCCAGAGGCCCCCACTATGCAGACCTTCATCCCCCTTGTTCCTTTCGACGAGTCAGCGGCTACCCGATAGCCGAACCATTGTACCAGAGGGCCAATGCGTACGCTCGGCTACGTTTAGTTTGAACTTGCTCTACGAATCTCCTACGGCCCATCAAGGCCCGGCGATATGATGCATCAGAACCAGGGAATGGGAAGGGCAGGTGCCTGCAGGCGTATCACAATTGGGTGCATTGGCTCCGCAGCTAGGACTCGAACCTAGGACCAACCGGTTAACAGCCGGCCGCTCTACCGCTGAGCTACTGCGGAGCGATGAATGAGTGGGAAGTCGGTGATATGGGAGACGACAGACTCACGGTAGCTATGCACCGGCAATTATAGCACGGCCTCTATCGCACCCACGGCAGGTACTGCAGCCCATAGTAGCACGTGTACCCCACCATGACGCCCTTCAGACACTTCCCCACCAACACGATGGCGAAGAATTTGGGCACGGAGTAGCGAGTCGCCCCGGCGGTCACGCCTATGATGTCGAAGAGGGGGTTCGGGATGATGGAGACCACGAAGATTACCAGCCAGCCACGGCGGTCCATCCACGACTTGATCGTCGGATAGAACTTCCGGCTCTCGACGATCCCACGTCCGCCGTACCCTATCGAGTACCCCGAAATCTCTCCCAACGTCTCCCCCGCAGCGGCCACCAGGCCCACCAACACAGGGTCCAGCACCGTGCTCACCAAGCACAGCGAGATGAGCCCCGGCACCGGCAGCACTAGCGCCACGCTCCCCAGGAAGCTGAGGAACAGCACTCCCGGATAGCCGATGGCCGACAGATTGGCCTCCGAGAACGATTTCCGCAACAACCATGCCATGAGGACGAAGCTCAACCCTACCAAAAGGGCGACAGCCTGAATCATCCGGTCTGGCCTTGGTCGCCGCCGCGACAGCATCACCAGCGGCTCCACCACCTTGTCGAGCATGGAATGACTCTACCACACGGCAAGCTATGATGCGGCCACCATGGCTGACCGCTTCCCCCTTGGAACCCTCAAGTACCTCTACGTCGGCACCGGCCACTTCGACGAAGACCTGGCCTACTACCGCGACGTCATCGGCGCCAAGATGGTCTGGGACTTCACCGCCTTCGGCGCACGCGTCGCCGCGTTCCGCATCGCCCGAGGCCCGCTCCTTCTCATCGCCGACCACAGGCCAGCCCCTAGCTGCATGCCCGTCTTCGCCGTGGACGACCTGGATGCGACAACCGCTGCTCTCGAAGAGCGCGGCTGGAAGCCTATAGAGGGCCCTTTCGAGATTCCAGACGGCCCCTGCTACGTCTTTGCCGACCGTAGCGGCAACCATCTGGCCGTCTTCGGCGATGTCAGGCCAAACGCCCTGCAAATGTCCCACAAAGCCCCAAAGGCGAAGGGGCGGGTCTGAGACCCGCCCCTTCGTCACCCACGGCAAGGCGCGTCTAACGTTTGGCGCCCACTGCCGCCTTCGCCTTAGCTTTCTGGAACGTCAGACCGTCCGCACCGGCGTCCACCACGACGTGGTCACCGGCCTTGAACTCGCCTGCGATGACCTTCTTGGACAGTTCGTTCTCCACGAATCGCTGTACCGCCCGCCGCAGAGGCCTCGCACCGTACACCGGGTCGAAGCCCTCCTTCGCGAGCCATTCCCGCGCGGAACCCGTCATCTCCAGCGTCACACCGTGCTCGGCCAGCCGCTTCTCCACCTCGCGCGCCATCAGCCCCACGATCTGGCCGATCTGCTCCGGCGTCAGAGCGTCGAACACAACGATCTCGTCTATCCGGTTCAGGAACTCGGGCCGGAACGACCGCTTCAACGCATCTTCGATGGCCGAGCGCATCCGTACCGACTCGTCCTTCCGCGACGTCAGGCTGGGGAATCCCACCGCCTGCTTCGCCGCCTCGCTCGTACCCAGGTTGCTCGTCATGATGACCAGGGTGTTGCGGAAATCCACCGTCCGCCCATGGCCGTCGGTCAGCCGCCCGTCCTCCAGTATCTGGAGCAGCACGTTGAACACATCGGGGTGCGCCTTCTCGATCTCGTCGAACAGCACCACCCGGAACGGCCTGCGCCGCACCGCCTCGGTGAGCTGGCCGCCCTCCTCGAAGCCGACGTACCCCGGCGGAGCGCCGATGAGCCGCGATACGGTGTGCTTCTCCATGTACTCCGACATGTCTATGCGCACCATGTTCTGCTCGTCGTCGAAGAGGAACTCGGCCAGCGCCCTCGCCAGCTCCGTCTTCCCCACGCCCGTCGGCCCGAGGAAGATGAAGTTCCCGATGGGCCGCTTCGGGTCCTGCAGACCGGCCCGGGCCCGCCGGATGGCGTCCGACACCGCCTTGATGGCGATGTCCTGCCCGATGACCCGCTGGTGCAGCCGCTCTTCCATGCGCAGCAGCTTCTGTGCCTCGTTCTCCAACAGCCGGTCCGCCGGGATGCCGGTCCACGTGGCGATGAGCCGCCCAATATCCTCGGAGTCCACCACCATATCCAGGTCTTTGCCTTGCATGTGCGCGTCCCGCTCGTCTTCGAACGCCGTCTGGACGCGCAGCCGCTCAGCCCGGACCTCCGCCGCGGCCTGGTAATCACCACGCTGCGCCGCGGCCTCCTCCTCGTTCTGCAGCTGCTGGAGTTTCTGCTCCTTCTCCTTCAGTTCCTTCGGAAGCGACTGCGCCTCGATGCGCAGCTTGCTGGCCGCTTCATCGATCAGGTCCACCGCCTTATCCGGCAGCAGCCGCTCGGTGATGTACCGCTGGCTGAGCCTGACAGCGGCCTCTAGAGCGCCATCGGTGACCGTGACCTTGTGGTGCGCCTCGTACTTGGGCCGCAGCGCCCGCAGCATCTCGATGGCCGTCGCCACGTCGGGCTCCTCTACCAGGATGGGCTGAAAGCGCCTCTCCAGCGCCGCGTTTTTCTCGATGTGCTTGCGGTACTCGGCTTCTGTGGTCGCGCCCATGCACTGGAGTTCCCCGCGAGCCAACGCAGGTTTCATCATATTGCTGGCGTCTATCGCGCCCTCCGCGGCGCCTGCGCCCACGACGGTGTGGATCTCGTCAATGAACAGGATGATTTCGCCCTGCGCCTGCTTTATCTCGTCTATGACCGCCTTCAGGCGCTCCTCGAACTCTCCACGGAACTTGCTCCCCGCCACCATCGCGCCCATCTGGAGCGCCAGCAGCCTGCGGCCCTTCAGCTCCTGTGGCACATCGCCCGACACGATGCGCTGCGCCAGCCCCTCGGCGATGGCCGTCTTGCCGACGCCGGCGCCGCCGATGAGCACCGGGTTGTTCTTCGTGCGGCGGATGAGCGTCTGCATCGTCCGCGCTACCTCCGCCTCACGTCCGATAACCGGGTCCAGCTTTCCGTCCCTGGCCAGCTTCGTCAGGTCAACGCTGTACTTCTCCAACGACCGGTAGCGGCTCTCCGCCCATGGGTCGTCCACACGGTGTGACCCACGGACGCCCTGGAGGGCCTGATAGACCTTCTCCAGGGTCACACCGTACTCCCGCATCACCGCCGCCGCGTCGCCTTGGTCCTCCTGCACGATAGCCACCAACAGGTGCTCCGTCCCGATGAACTCGTCGTTGAGCCGGTCGGCCTCCGCCTTCGCCCTCTCCAGCACCCTGGCCGCGCGCGGGGTCACATAGACCTGCGCGGCCTCAAGCTCCAGCTTTGGCATCCGGTCCAAGAGCTGCTCCACCCGGCCGTGCATGGCCGGCACAGCGATGCCCAACCCCTTGAGGATCTCGACGGGCACGCCCTTCTCTTGCTCCAGCAGCGCCAAGAGGATATGCTCCACGTCCCACTGGTTGTGACGCATCCGCCGCATGATTTCCTGCGAGGCGCCGATGACCTCCTGCGCCTGCTCTGTGAACTGGTCTGGCCGGAACACCATCTGCCTATGCCTTTCTATCCTGAACCCGCGTTCCAGAAACGCTGCCGCAAGTGTTGAAGATAAGGAACCGTGACTGTGAATCCAGTATAGGAAATTGAGGGATTCGTGTCAATAAACTTTAGTTGTCCCATATCAAGTCCTGCCCTTACCAACGTTGACGTGAGCCGGGGCTGGTGGCAGACTGGCAATCAATGCTGATAGACCTGCATACCCACACCTACCCGCTCTCCGACGACAGCGCCCTGTCTCCCGATGAGTTGGCAGCCGCAGCCAAGGAGGCGGGCCTGGACGGCCTATGCCTCACCGAGCACGACAGGTTCTGGGACGCCAATGAAGCGGCCGAGCTGTCTCGCCGGCATGGCCTGCTGGTGCTGCCGGGCTGCGAAGTCACCACTGAGGAGGGGCACCTGCTGGTCTTCGGGCTGAAGGAGTACGCCTTCGGGATGCACCGCGTGGCCTTCGTCAAGCGCCTTGTGGACGAGGCCGGCGGCGCCGTCGTCGTCGCACACCCCTACCGGCGGACGGCCCTAGACGAGCCTGCGGTCGAGCAAGCGCGGCGCAGCCTGCTGTACCAGTTCGCCCACGCTGTCGAGGTGGGGAACAGCAGGGGTACGGAGCGGCAGCGGTCGTTCGCCAATGCTGTGGCTGGCCGGGTGGGGCTGCCCGCCACCGGCGCCAGCGACGCGCACCGTCGGGAGGACATCGGCGCCTTCGCCACCGAGTTCACGCGACAACTGTCCACCCTGGACGACTTCATCAAAGAGTTGCGGGCGGGGCGGTTCCAGCCGGTGAAACTCAGAGAGAAGGCGCAACCAGAGGAACCTGCCCCCGCGGCATCGGGAAAGCCGTGGGAGGCCATCAACTCGTAGGTACGGTAAGGGAATACCGATGGCCAAGCCACTGCTGGAAGTGAAGGACCTGCACACCTTCTTCAAGACTGTTGACGGAACGGTCAAGGCCGTCAACGGCGTCTCCTTCGAGGTCGAGGAGGGCCGCGTGTTGGGCATCGTGGGCGAGAGCGGCTCTGGCAAGACCGTGACGGCCCTCTCCATCATGCAACTCGTGCCTCATCCGGGTAAGGTCATCCAGGGGAGCGTCCTCTTCGCTGGGCAAGAGTTGGTCGGCCTGGGTGAGAAGGCCATGCGCGGCCTGCGGGGAAGAGAGTTGTCCATGGTCTTCCAGAACGCCGCGGAGGCCCTGAACCCGGTCATCCCGGTGGGAGACCAGATCACCGAGGTCGTCCACCAGCACATGAAGACGAGCTTCCGCGAGGCACGGGCCCTGGCGGCATCGCTGCTGACCCAGATGGGCATACCCGACGCCAAAGCGCTCCTCGAAAGCTATCCGTACCAGATCAGCGGGGGCATGGCCCAGCGGGTCATGTTGGCCATGGGCATCGCGCTGAAGCCGCGTCTGCTCATCGCCGACGAGCCGACATCCAACCTCGACGTGACGGTGCAAGCGGAGATCCTGCACCGGCTGGAGCAGCAGCGCAAGGAGAACAACGCCTCGGTGCTGCTCATCACCCACGACCTCGGCGTCATCGCGCAGATGGCCCAGGAGGTGGTCATCATGTATGGGGGACGGGTCATGGAGCGGGCAGACACCCGCGGCCTCTACGCCCGTCCACGGCACCCCTACACTGCTGCGCTGCTGAAGGCCATCCCACGCGTGGACTCGGCCGGTTCCAGGCTGCAGGCCATCAAGGGCTCGCTGCCCAAGATGATTGACCCACCGGACCAGTGCCCCTACCTGGAACGCTGCACCAGGGCGATAAACTCCTGCCGGACGGGGTCTATGCCCAAGCTCGCCGTGGCGGAGCCGGGGCATATGGTGGCCTGCTACAATCCGATACCCAAGCCTACCTAGCGCCGCGCGGACAGGGCGCAGAGGTCGGCCACCAGCAGGTCGAGCGCCGTCTCCTCGTCCATCGCGCTGGTCTTGAGGCCCAGGTCGGCTTTCAAGAGGATGTCATAGGCCTCGACAAGCTGAGGACGGGTGAAGCGCGGCTCCTGCTCCAGCGTCTTGCGCAGCGCAAAGCCATGCAGCCCAAGCCGCGAGCCGAGCTCATCCGGCTTGACGCCTTCGGCGCGAAGCTCTTTGGCCAACAGCAGTAGCCTCACCTGGCGCACGACCATCCCCATCAGCCGCCCAGGCGGCTCGCCAGACTGCAAGAGCTGCGAAAGCTGCGCCAGAGCGTGACCGGGGCGGTTTTCCAGCATCGCATCCACGGCGGCGAAGATATTTGCTTCCCTGGTATGGGGCACCATGTCCTGCACGTCCTGGTAGCCAATCTCCCGCTCCCAGCAGTAGATGGCCAGCTTGTCCAGCTCAGCGTCCAGGATGGGCAGGTCGCTGCCGACGGCGTCGGCCAGCGCGACCACCGCGCGCGAGTGGATGCGGACGCCCTTGCCCTCGGCGCGCTTGCGTATCCACTGCCGGAGTTCGTCGCCCTTAGGCAGGGGGAACTGCCCCACCTGGGCCAGGGGCTTGACGCGGGCCAGCAATGGGTTGTTCGGTTGCAGCTTCCCCTCGACGAAGACAAGGTCGGTCGTCGGGGGGACAGCCATGAGCAGGTCAGCTAACTTCGTCCACTCACCCAGGTCAGGGCCCTCATCAGCGCCCTCCTCCGTTGCCCTGCCCTGCCCACGGCGCTCCATCCGCGCCAGCAGACCCTCCACCACCACCAACCGCCGCTCGGCCAGGAAGGGAACGGTGTCGCAGGCGGCGCGCAGCTCGTCCAAGCGGAGCCGCGCACCCTCGAAGACGGCCACGTTCACGTCCCGCACCTCGGGAGGCTGCACCGCCTCCTTCAGGGAAGCCAGCTTCTCACGTATCGAGAGGGCATCGTCGCCGTGGAGCAGGTGGAGCAAAGCGTTCACACCGGGCTGAGGATGGGTCGATGCGTATGATAGCCTAGGTACGACGTATGGAGAAGGATGGGTTCACACTGCGCACCGCTTCTCCAACCCACATCATCCGCACACTGTAACCGAGGAGCGTCATGCAGGTAGGCATCTTAGGTTTTGCCCGCAGCGGCAAGACGACCATCTTCAACGCCGCCACACGCGGCAGCGCAACCGTGTCCCCGACTGGTCGGGGCGGAGGGGGCAAGCCCAACATCGGTGTGGCCAAGATGCACGACCCAAGGATAGACAAGCTGGTCGAGATGCACCGCGCGCCGAAGCGGGTGCCCGCCGAGGTGGTGTACGTGGACATGCCGGGCGCACCGGAGGGGTTCGGCAAGAGCGTCGGCATCACCGGCGAGCTGCTGAACCACCTCCAGAAGTGCGACGCGCTGATGCTGGTGGCGCGCGCCTTCGACGACCCGTCGGTGCCCAACGACCGCGAGGACGTTGACCCCGCGCGTGACATCGAGGCGATGGTCACGGAGGTCGTCTTCTCCGACCTGGCGATCCTGGAAAAGCGGCTCCAGCGGGTGAAGGACAGCTTCAAAGGAGCCAAGGCCACCGAGCGCGACACGTTGGAGAAGGAGCAGGCGCTCCTTATCCGCATCCAGGGCGAGTTGGAGGCGGGCAAGCCGGTCAAGGACCAGGCCCTGACGGCGGACGAACGGAAAGCCCTCCAGGGGTACAAATTCCTGACCGACAAGCCCCTCGTCGCCATCGCCAACATCGGCGAGGAGGCCCTGCCGCGCGTCCAAGCCGTCGAAGAGCAGTTGCGGGCGAAGTTCGAGGCCCGCGGCATTGGCACAGCGGCCGTGTGCGGCAAGCTGGAGATGGAACTGGCGCAGATGGCGCCCGAAGAAGAGGCCGAGTTCCGCCGCTCAATGGGCGCCGGCGAGTCGGGCCTGAACCGCATGGTGCGGCTCTGCTACGACGCGCTGGGCCAGCTCACCTTCTTCACCGCCGGGCCGAAGGAGGTCCACGCTTGGACCGTCGCCAGAGGCTCGGACGCCTTCGCCGCCGCCGGGCGCATCCACTCCGACATCCAGCGCGGATTCATCCGAGCCGAAATCATGGGCTACGAGGACTTCGTCGCCTGCGGCAGCGAGGCCGCCGCCCGCAAGCGCGGCCTGCTCCGGCAGGAAGGCAAGACCTACATCGTTCAGGACGGGGACATCCTCAATGTGCTCTTCAGCATCTAGCACACCCGCCGTCCCGCTCGCCCTCTATGTCCACATCCCCTTCTGCGAGACGAAGTGCCCCTACTGCGACTTCAACACCTACGCCAGGATCGAGCCTCTCATGCCTGCGTATGTGGCCGCCTTGCGGCGCGAGGCCGAGGCCTGGGGCGCCATGCTGGGCCGGCCTGCTGTTCGCACGGTGTTCTTCGGCGGCGGCACGCCCTCGTACCTTCCTCCCGGCGACATCGCCGCCATCCTGGACACCGTCCGGGCAGCCTTCGCTGTCGAGCGCGACGCCGAGGTCACCCTGGAGGCCAACCCCGGCGACTTCACTCCCAAAAAGCTGGCTTCGTACCTGAAGGCGGGCGTCAACCGGCTGAGCATCGGCGTCCAGAGTCTTGACGACGGACTACTCTCCCTCCTGGGCCGGCGTCACAACGCCGCGCAGGCCGTGGAGGCGTACCGCATGGCACGTGCCGCCGGGCTCGGCAACATCAGCCTCGACCTTATGTTCGGCCTGCCGCGCCAGAGCCTCGCGCAGTGGGAGGCGTCGCTGCGCGGAGCGGCGGACCTCGGGCCGGAGCACCTCTCCATGTACTGCCTCACCCTGGAGGCCGGGACGCCGATGGAGCACCAGGTGAAGACGGGGCTGCTGCCGGAGCCCGACGCCGACGTGGCGGCGGACATGTACCTCGCCGCCGAGGAGGTCATGGGAAGCCTGGGCTACCGCCACTACGAGATCTCCAACTGGGCCAAGCCGGGCCGCGAGAGCCGCCATAACCTGACCTACTGGCGCAACGAGCCGTACCTGGGCATCGGCCCCGGCGCCCACTCCTACCTCGCCGGCCTGCGCTTCGCCAACCTCAAGCCGCCTCGCGAGTACGTCACCCGCATCGAGGCGATAGCCACACCGCTCCGCGCTGAACACCTCGACGTTAGCGCCGTCCGCTCCATCCCTGTCGTGGACTCGGTCGAGGCCATTGGCCCCCGCCTGGAGATGGCCGAGACGATGATGATGGGCTTGCGCCTGGACACCGGCATATCGCTTACCGGTTTCCAACGCCGATTCGGAACGACCTTAGCACATGCCTACGGCTCCGAGATCGCGGATCTTACCGCCGATGGCCTCGTCGAGCAGGGGGGCGGCGTCCTGCGGATCACTGCGCGTGGGCGGCTGCTGGGCAACCGCGTCTTCTCGCGATTCTTCGTGGACATGGCCAAGGCCAAGTAAGCAAATCCACGTCCATCACCTACGGCGTCGCCGTCGGCGGCGGCCCGGAGGGCGGTGCGTCCGACGGCGTGAAGGCGCCGGTGCGGGCATTCACGATGCCGGACACCGTGCCCTCCGGCAGGTCGCAGAAGACGTACCAAATGAGCACCTGGCCATCGCCCGCCAGGGTGATGCCCCGCAGCGCGCAGCCCGGCCAGTGGTCCAGGATCGCCTCGCCCGCCTGGGCCGGGCTCACCGTCACGGCCTGAAGGTCGAGGTCGTTGTTCGGGTGGCCCAGCAGCGGCGTCTTGTCCGTCACCAGCACGCCCCAATCGCCCACAGGCGTGTTCGGCGAGGGCGCCGTCACGTCCACGCCGACGGTGCCGGCGGCGTCGGTGAGGCGGAAGGTCTGAGCGCCCGTGGCGGGGTTGATGTCGAGCTGGGCCAGGACGACGCTGGGGACCTTCGTGCGGATGTTGTCCTTGGCCTGGGCAGCCATGGAGCGCACCGTCTCGACATCGAGGGCTTCTAACCCACTGCCGCCGGACTTCGAGCAGCCAACCGCGATAAGTAACACGAGCAGCAGGGCAAAAACAGGACCAAACAGCTTTGTAGCCATCACCGGCACATTCTATCCCAGGTTCACCCGCCCCTTCTTCCTGTGCTATCCTAGTGCCGCATCCGCCGCATCTCATTGCGTTGTCCCGACCTATCGGGATCGCTGAGGCTGGCCCTTCATGCACGTCATCGGCACCGCCGGGCACGTAGACCACGGCAAGTCCACTCTCGTCAAGGCCCTCACCGGCATAGACCCAGACCGCCTCCCCGAGGAGCAGCGGCGCGAGATGACCATTGACCTCGGCTTCGCCTGGATGACCCTCCCCAACGGCGAAGAGATCTCCATCATTGATGTCCCCGGCCACGAGCGGTTCGTCAACAACATGCTGGCGGGCGTCGGCGGCATAGACATGGCGCTCCTGGTCGTGGCAGCCGACGAGTCGGTCATGCCTCAGACCACCGAGCATGTCGCCATCCTCGACCTGCTCCAGGTCAGCCGTTGCCTCGTGGCCATCACCAAGGCAGACCTGGTGGATGCCGACTGGCTTGGCCTGGTCAAGGCCGACGCTGGTAAGGCCCTGGCAGGGACGACGCTGGCCGGTTCACCGATGGTGGCCGTGTCGGCCATGACCGGCCAGGGGCTGTCGGAGCTGGTCTCGGCCATCGAGACGATGCTGGCCCAGACCCCGACGAAGCGCGACCTGGGCCGCCCCAGGCTGCCCGTTGACCGCTCCTTCACCGTGGCGGGCTTCGGCACCGTGGTCACCGGCACGCTCATAGACGGGCGGCTCAAGCTGGGCCAGGAGGTCGAGCTGGTGCCGTCGCAGAAAACTGCGCGGGTGCGCGGCCTCCAGACCAACAAGAGCAAGCTCCAGGAGGCCGCCCCAGGGCGGCGCGTGGCCGTCAACCTGTCCGGCGTCGGGCACGAGGAGGTTCGGCGCGGCGAGGTGTTGACAACCCCCGGCTGGCTCAGGCCCACCACCGCGATGGACGTGCGTCTAAGGGCCACCGCCGGCCTGCCGCGTCCCATCCGGCACAACATGGCCGTCACGGTGCACACCGGCAGCAGCGAGGTCATCGCCCACCTGCGCCTCCTGGACACCGACGCCGTCGAGCCGGGCGGCTCGGCCTGGGCGCAGCTCAAGCTGGACGCGCCGCTGGCGGTGGTCAAGGGCGACTACTTCGTCGTCCGCTCCGGCGGCGAGACCCTGGGCGGCGGCAACGTTGTGGACGTCCACGCCAAGCGCCACCGCCGGATGCACACCCCCAGTATCGAGCGCCTGGCGGTGATGGAGCGAGGCTCGGACCGCGAACTGCTCCTCAAGAGCATCGAGGCCGCTGAGCCTGCCGAGTTCGCCGCCCTCGTCCGGCGCGCTAACCTCTCGCCGGAGGCGGCGAGGGCCGAGCTTTCCGCGATGGCCACAGAGGGCGCCGTGGTCGCTGTGGGGCAGAACGGGACAGGCCCCGGCGAGTTGCTGTACACTGCGGCGGGCTGGGACGCCCTGTGCGGCAAGGCACGGCAGGTGCTTGGAGCCTACCACCAGCAGTTTCCCCTGCGAAAGGGCGCGCCGAAAGAGGAGCTGCGTAGCCGCCTGGGCATGGCCTCGCAGGTCTTCGCCAGCATCCTGCCGATGCTCCAGGCCAAGGGCGTCGTGGCCGAAGAGGGCGCGACGGTGCGGCTGCCCGAACACAGACCCCAGCTGTCGAATGAACAGGAGCGTCGCGCCAGCGAGTTCATGCGCATATTGGAGACACACCCCTATGCACCGCCCACGGACTCGGCGCCGGACGAAGAGGTGCTGGCCCTGCTGGCCGAGCGCGGCGACGTGGTGCGCGTCGGCGACGCGGTCGTCTTCTCCGCGAAGGCGTACCAGGAGATGGTGGACAAGATCAGGCAGTGCATCGCGGAGCGCGGCCAGATCACCGTGGCGGATGTGCGCGACATGTTCGACACCAGCCGCAAGTACGCCCTCTCGTTGATGGAGCACCTCGACCAGCAGAAGGTGACGCGGCGGGTCGGGGACGCGCGTGTGCTGCGATGACCAGAGCTGAAGAAAAGGGCCAACTCGTCATAGAATTGGCGGCGGAGTACCTCTCGGTGTCATCGTTGTCGGCGCTCCTGCGCGCCCTCCAGGCCGCCCTCCGCGAGGTCGCCATGGCTGACGCAGACGTGGCCGCCCACTTCGCACAGCGGCCACAGCCCATCCTGGTGTTGTCCAAGGTCTCTTCCGAAGGCACCCTGACCCTCCACTTCACCTTCGCCGGACCGAAGGACTCGAAACCCCTGGCCGACCTGTCGGCCCAGGTATTCGGGCCTTTCATGGCGCGGTTCGGCGAGTTCTTGAAGGCGCTGCCGCAGCCAAGCCTGTGGGGCACCGCCAGCCGAGGCAAGCTAGGCCGCCGCTACGAGTCGGAGCTTGAGCGGCGCATGGACGAGGTGCGGGCGCACATCCGCCGGTTCGGCACGGCCACGCTGCGCTTCGGCGGCCATGAGGTCCGCGTCCAGGGCGAGCACATGGAGATTGAATAGGCTTGGCGCTCGACCTCGCACGCACCGCCCTCCAGATAGACGACATGGCGCTGGCCATCCGCGAGCGCGACACCGGCCGCCGCCAGCGGCTCCACAACGCCGTCACGGCCATCGGCGCATTCGATGTGGAACGGTACGAGGCCCTGCGCGCCCAGAACGAGGCGTCCATCCGCTACCCCGCGGCTGTCGTGCTGGAGCCGCCTGGTGCCGCCTACGACGCCCCTGCCCTGCCGGACGACTTCTGTGTCGCCGCGGTGGACGGCTCGTACATCGATGTGGACCGCCACATGGCCGCGCAGTGCTACCTCATCAACATCGGCACCGTGACGCTCACCTACGGCACCCACCCCGACGCGCGGCTGGAGAGCCACCCACGGCTGTACGCCCAAGATGACGAGTTGGTCGTCTATGACGAGGCCAACGGCCAGTCTCAGTCGGTCGAAGGCAGCGTGCTGTCGGCCAAGCGGACTGTCGAAGAGACCGCGGCCCTCGCCGCCCTGGTACGCGACCTGCCGAGCGGCACCCCTACCCTCGCGCTGACCGACGGCTCGCTCGCCTACATCGGCCTGACGGCGGGCAAGGACCCGCCCTTCGTCGTGCGGGAGCTGCTGGAGGACGGCTTCGTGGCCGCCCTTCAGGAGCTGCACCACCTAGCCCGAAGCCGCAGGCTCGCCGTCGCGGGCTACATCAGCCTGCCCGGCGCCGACGAGGTCGTCGGCGCGCTGCGGCTGGCGGGCTGCGGCTACGGCGTCGAGGGCAGCCGCAGGTGCGGCGCCCCCAGCGTAGGCCGCGCGCCGTGCGACGTCTGCGTCGGCGGGCTGCGCGACCGCGACGTCTTCGCCGCGCTGCTTCAGCCCGGCCAGCGCTCCCCCGTCTTTGGCTCGTCCTCCGGCACCGTGGCCCAGTGCTACGGCGACCAGGCCGTCCGCTTCTTCTACCTCAATGCCGGCACCGAGATAGCCCGCGTGGACTTGCCCGCCTGGGTGGCCGACGACGCTGACCTGCTGGGTCTCACCCATGGCCTCATCCTCGACCAGTGCCGTCGCGGGCCCGGCTACCCTATCGCCCTCATGGAGGCCCACGAGCAGGCCGTCGTCTCCGGCGGCGACCGTCAGCGGTTCGCGGAGCTGGTCGAGCAGGCGCTGCAGAACAACCGCCTCCCTGTCAACACCTCCGAGAAAAGCCGCTCCAAGAGGCTGCGATGGCTGTGAAAGGCAAGACCGCGAAGGCCCACCGCGTCGGTGAGGTCGTCTCCGCCTCCACCGCCGCCTTCCAGGTGCACTGCCACAAGCTGTACGAAGCGCCGCCGCTGGGCAGCCTCATCCGTTGCGGCACGGACGGCAGCCTGGTCTATGGCGTCGTCGCCAACATCCTCACCGAGAGCCTCGACCCGAGCCGCAAGCCCATCGCACGCGGCGCCGACGAGGACTCCGAGGAGGCCGTGTACCGCAGCAACCCCCAGCTCACACGGCTCCTCGCCACGCGGTTCGATGCCGTCGCCGTCGGCTTCCAGGACAGCGGCGGGCTGCACCGCTACCTGGCCCCGCTGCCTCCGCGCGTCCACTCCTTCGCCTACCGCTGCGACGAGGGTGAGGCGCGCGAGTTCACCGAATCGCTGGAGCCCATCGCGGTGCTGCTGGGCGCGCCGATCGCCTCTCAGGACGAGGTCGTCGCCGCCTTCCTCCGCTTGGCGAGCCGCGCGCACCCCGACCCGCAGGCGTTCCTCGTCCGCGCGGGCAAGGAGTTGGCCGTACAGCTCATCGGCCAGTCCCAGCGCCTCAACGCCATTCTCCGGAGGCTCTCGCGGTGACTTTTTCCTCCTATGGAACGGTGATGCGAATAGGGATCGCATTCGCGGATCCAGAAACGCGCATGAAACTCCCTTCCCCCTTGAGGGGGGAAGGCCAGGATGGGGGTGAGGAGAGCGGAGGAGAAGGGAGGTTCACTCCATGACCGAAGACGGCATGCCCGACTTCAAAGGCTCCGCCTGGCGCGGCCTTGTCATCGGCGGCTCACTGACCGACGGCGTGGACGTCCGCCTCGACCCCGACGCCTCTGTCGAGGACATCAAGGTCGGCACCTTGGTCGCCATCGAGGGCGAGCGCATGCGCTTCCTCGGCCAGGTCACCGACGTCTCGCTCGCCTCCGCCGACCGCACCCTCGGCGCGGCGCCGCCCGACGTCTCCGACCCCTTCATCGCCCGCGTCGTCTCCGGCACCACCGCCTACGGCACCATCAAGGTCGCCCCCCGGCTCGTTCTGAGCAAAGAGGTGGGGATAGCCGCCGAAGGCCCGCAGCCCGCCAAGACCGTGCCCGCCCACTTCTCCCGCGTCGCCCAGGCCTCCGGCGGGGACGTCGAGCTCGTCTTCGGCAAGGAGGACAAGCACCACTTCTGGATAGGCAACCCGCTCGACATGGAGACAAAGCTCTGCCTCGACATCCACAAGTTCGTCGAGCGCAGCAACGGTGTCTTCGGCAAGAGCGGCACCGGCAAGACCTTCCTCACCCGCCTGCTCCTCGCGGGCATCCTCCAGAGCGGCGCCGCCGTCAACCTCGTCTTCGACATGCACAGCGAGTACGGCTGGGCGGGCTACGCCGAGGGCGGCAAGGAGGTCAAGGGCCTCAAGCAGCTTTTCGGCTCCAAGGTCGCCGTCTTTTCCCTCGACGAAGAGAGCTCGAAGCGGCGCGGCATCAGCCCCGACTACGTCGTCCGCATCGGCTACCAAGAGATCGAGCCGCAGGACATCCAGGTGCTGCGCGGTGCCCTCGGCCTGTCCGACCCGGCTGCCGACGCCACGTACTCGCTCCAGCGCAAGTTCGGCCGCAAGGCCTGGCTCCGCGAACTCCTATCGCTGGAGCCGGAGGCCCTGAGCGGCCTGGCCGACGAGTTGAATGTGGTCCAGGGTGCCATGGCGACTCTCCAGCGCCGCCTCGCCCGGCTCGAGCGCTTCGGCTTCATGGACCCTGCCAGCACCCACGACTCCGTCGCCCACATCCTCGACTACCTCGGCCGCGGGATGCACGTCGTCCTGGAGTTCGGCGGCTACGGCCGCGACACGCTGGCCTACGTCCTGGTCGCCAACCTGCTCACCCGCCGCATCTACGAGCGCTACGCCGAGATGAAGGAGCGCGCCCTGTCCGAGCGCGCCGCCGAGCCGACCCCCCTCGTCATCACCATCGAGGAGGCCCACCGCTTCCTCCAGTCCGGCGTCGCGGAGCAGACCATCTTCGCCACCATCGCCCGCGAGCTGCGCAAGTACAACGTCACCCTGCTCGTCGTGGACCAGCGCCCCAGCAGCATAGACACTGAGGTCATGAGCCAGCTCGGCACCAAGCTCGTCTGTCTGCTCGACGATGAGCGCGACGTGGACGCCGTCCTCACCGGCACCTCCGGCGCCAGCAAACTCAAGTCCGTGCTCGCCAGCCTCGACTCCAAGCAGCAGGCGCTGCTCTTCGGCCACGCCGTCCCCATGCCCGTCGAGATCCGCACCCGCGACTACGGCACCCCCGACTCCTACCTCAGCCTCGGCCACCTCGACCCGGCCGAGCGCAAGGCCCGCATCGAGCGCGACATCGCCGGCCTGTTCGGGCCAAGGGAGGGCTAGGCACCCTATTGCTATTCCCAACTGGGCATAGCGTCTATGTCTGACCAGGTAGTCAGTTGTGTCAACCCGGTGCCGTCGGTTCGCACTTTCCAAATGTTCTGATTGAAATCTTTTTCGTAGGTAAACACAAACCACTGACCATCAGGCGACCAGTCAACGTCGTCTAGCGCCCAGCCAGCGCCTGAAAATGCGGTCGCAAGTCCCGTGCCGTCGGCGTTCATCGTCTGAATAATCTGGCCTCCCTCACTGTTTGTGTGAATGATTGCCAGTTGTTGACCATTCGGAGACCAGGATAATGACTTCCTTCCGGCTCTGTTCGGTCCATCAAAGGTCAGTCGAGTCAACCCGCTTCCATTGGCGTTAATCGCGAACACATCAATCCAGCCAGGATTGCTGACATCTACGCTACGCAGGAAAGCGATCTTCGCACCATCCGGTGACCAAGAGGGACGGGCACCCACGACGGAGTCGTTGGTCAGCAGTGTTTGGTTTGAACCGTCGGCATTCATCAAATAGATTTTTAGGTTGCCATCTCGGTTCGAGATAAATGCAATCTTGGTTCCATCTGGGGACCATACAGGATGAGTATCCTCGCCAGGGCTGTTTGATATACGGGTTTGGTCTGAGCCATCAGCGTTCATCACGTATATTTCTGCTAATCCGAAACCTGGCCCTCCTTCTCGATTCGAGGAGAACACGATTCTAGTTCTATCCGGGGAAAGCGCAGGCTGCCAGTCTTTGGCGTTTGCATTGGTAAGTCCCACGACCTCTGTTCCATCGGCATTCATGCGGTAGATGTCAGGGTTGCCATCAACTATGCGGTAAAACACGATGCGAGAGACTGCCAAAGATGTAGGCGTTGGAGTCCAGGTAGCAGTTGGAGAGGGCGTAGGCGTGGCGCTGGGAGTTGCTGTCACCGTGGGCGTGTGTGCTGGAGTTGGAGTTCCTGTGGCTGTTGGGGTGGCCGATGGCGTAGCCGTCGAAGTCGGGCTGGCCGTTTGAGTTGGCGTAACTGTTGGAGTCAGAATAGGTGTGTGAACAGCAGTTGCCGTTGGACTCGGTGTGGCCGATGGTGAAGATAGGGCTGGGTTCACAACAACCGTTACCGTCCACACTCCATCGACAGGGACACTCACTCCTGAGAAATACAGCACGCCAATCCAACCATAAACGAACGTCTCATACGAAACTCCTGCCGTTACCACCTGATTGACGACCAGGCCTTGACCATGTTCACTCTGGACTTGAAGGCCGAAATGACCCGTCCAAGACGTCCGAAACTCGAGTTTCCAGGGCGATGCGGCAACTGCAAAAGGCGGGCTGTTCACGACACCTCGGACTGAGGCACTGAATGCTATTCGCGGCAAGAGAGGCTCAGGAGTTGACGTCGGCTTCGGCACGGCTGTGGGTGTTTGGGTAGGCGTAGGCGCAGCAGAGCACACAGCGACTATATCCCTCTCCCTGTCCACCGCAATAACAATCGGATTGGATGTGGCGGAAACGCCCGAAGGGACGGCACCGCCCCAACTGACAAATCCGAAGAGGCAGTCTGCCGCGACCACTACCACTGCTCCGACCGCGTAGCGACCGTCTGAACTGTCGGGCACTATCTTTATTGAACCCATGCCCGCGGGGTACACCCGTACTGACAGAGTCACTCTGACTGGTGCCGCGGGTGTAGCAGTCGGATTTTGGGTTGGCCGCGCAACAGGTGTTGGAGTCTTTGTAGGCGTTGAAATCGGACTCGGCGTTGGTACAGGTGTGCTCACTGCGACATACTGGCGACCCAATGTTGTGACGATGTAGGCAATAGCGACCTTTGAGGAGATGGCAAAGCCTATGTTTTGCAGCTCAGGGAAACCGCCTGTGTTTATCCCGATGACGAGGCCTTGGCTGTCTACCAGCGGCCCGCCGCTATTGCCTGGATTGATGGCCGCATCGGTCTGCACATACTCCACGCCCCCAATCGTGCGAAATGCTGACACAATTCCACGCGTGACTGTCATGGCGCTGGAGTCAAGTGGGAAACCTAAGGCTACCACCTCGTCTCCCAGGGCCACATGCGACGCGCTCACAAACGTGACCCTTGGAAGCCCATTCGCTTTGATTCTTAGGATTGCAAGGTCGGTGGAATCAGATTTGGCAACGACTTCGGCACGGTAAACCGTGCCATTGTCTGTTCGCACTCGTACGTCCGTCACACCTTCAATCACGTGTGCATTGGTGAGGACATAGCCGTCTGGATGGAAGATAACTCCGGAACCTTCTGCCTCGACGGAAGAAATGAGTACCACAGAAGGTTTCACCCTGGCTACCACACTGGCTACCGAGCCCAGTTGTTCCAACTCACCAAAGTGGTCGCCAACCTCCTCTGCATCTGGCAGCGATTCCGATGATGTAGGCGAGGAAGGGACAGTAGAGAAATTAGCCGCCGACTCTGTAGAAGAGTCGTCCGCCCTAGGGCTCAAAGATGAAATGGACGATGCGGAGCCAGGTTCATTAGCAATTGTAGGGCTAACGGAAGGTGTGAGAGCTGGCGTGACAGGAAATTGGCATGCCACAAATACAGCTATGGCTAACCCAAGAAGGCTAAGCACACAGGTGCGCATAGCCCACCTCCATTTTAGGACACCGTCACGTGGCCGCGATTCTACTACAACCTATGCGATATCCTTGGAAGTCTCTAAGCCTACACCCCCAGCTCGTCCAGCCGGTCGTCGTCTATGCCGAAGTGGTGCGCAATCTCGTGGACGACGGTGTTGCGGACCTCCATGACCACCTCGTCGTTGGTCTGGCAGACCGCCTCGATGGACCTCTGGAAGATGGTGATCTTGTCGGGCAAGACGTTGCCATACTCGTGCCGCGAGGTGAGGGGAACGCCTTCGTAGAGCCCCAGCAGGTACTCGCCGTCGTGAATCTCGTTGACCGCCAGCTGCGACTGTGTGGGCCAGTCCTCCACCACCACGTCCACGTTGTCCATGTGGGCCGCGATGTCCTCGGGGATGGTGTCCAACGCCTTGCGGACCAGCCGCTCGAACAGCCTTCGCTCCATAGGTGCTAGTCTATCAGACGCACTTGCCTCATCTGGAGATAACACACCCTTCGACTCCTGGTTTCACCCCCATCCTGCACCTTCCCCCCTCAAAGGGGAAGGGTTCCCCCGCACCGCTCTTATCACCTCGCGCCACTACAGGGTGCGGCGGGGAACCTCCTCCCCCTCGAGGGGGGAGGACCTTTGGGCCGATCATGTCGGCCCAAAGAGGTGGGGGTGAAGCTTCACGGCAAGCTCATGCTAGAATTGCGACAGTCGCCGGGAGTTTCCTCACCATGCACGCCATCACCAAGACCATCCCCTTCTGCTACGGCCATCGGCTGCTCGACTACGCCGGCAAGTGCCGCCACCTCCACGGCCACAACGGCCTGCTTGAGGTGGACGTCGAGGCCGATGCCCTCGACCAGCGCGGCATGGTTATGGACTTCTCCAAGGTCTCGCGGCTCGTCAAGGGCTGGGTGGACGAGCACCTCGACCACAAGATGGTCCTGTGCAAACGCGACCCTCTTGTGAAAGTGCTCGCCAAGGCAGGCGAGCCGCTCTACCTCATGGATGAGAACCCTACCGCCGAGAACCTAGCCCAGCACATCTACGAGCAGGCCAGGAATCTCGGCATCCAGGCCACCGAGGTGCGCTTATGGGAGACTCCCACCAGCTACGCCCGCTACCGGCCCAGCTAGCTCGACCAGCCCTTTTGTGATACATTGCACACATGGCTGAGACGACCTACCCGACCGCATCGCAGCGCCCCGCGCGCCGCACCGGCGCCATCGGTATGAGGGACGTCTTCTTCGTCGCTAGCGCCGTCCTCGTGGCGCTCACCCTCTATCTCGTCTTCTTCTGGGTGCCCACCGAGGCGAACCTCGGCGTCTCCCAGCGCATCTTCTACTTCCACGTCCCCATCGCCTGGCTGGGGATGCTCTCCATCATCGTCGTCGCCGTCGCCAGCGCCATGAACCTCATCACCAAGCGGCAGAAGTGGGACGCCCTCGCCTACGCATCCGCCGAGTTGGGCGTCATCTTCGCCTCCCTCATCATCGTCACCGGCGCCATCTGGGCCAAGCCGGTCTGGGGCGTGTGGTGGACATGGGACGCCAAGCTCACCACCACCCTCATCCTCTGGTTCATCTACGTCGGCTACCTGATGCTCCGCGCCTATGGCCCCAAGGGCTCGCAGGGCGTCCGTTACGCCTCCGTCTTGGCCCTCATCGGCGCGATAGACGCCCCCATCATCTACCTCGCCACCAACTGGTGGCGGACGACCCACCCCGACCTGAACATCGGCCCCCTGGCCGAGAGCGACCTCGACTCCAGGATGCTCCTCACCTTCCTCATCTCCCTCATCACCTTCACCGTGATGTACGTCTATCTCATGATGGAACGCTACGCCCTAAGACGGCAGGAAGACGACCTCGATGAGCTTTACCGGACCGCTGCGCTTCGCGCCTAAGCCCCATGTCCTCGCCATCCTCGTGGTGGCCCCGGTCGTCATCCACGCCCTGCTGGCCGCGACCCCGCTGCTGGCCGCCTCGTCCGACAGCGGCCACGGCGCGGTCCAGACTGTCGCGCAGCAAGCGGCGGACGACCGTGAGCCGGAGGCCAACCTGGCCTACCTCTTCGCCGTCTTCATCATCACCTGGGCGGTGCTGTTCGGCTATGTCTTCTATCTGTCGCGGCGCCAGCGTGCGATGCAGCGCGAGATCGAGGCCCTACGGGCCGCACTGGCCGAGAAGGAACGCCCGTTCGCAGCGGCGCCGGAGCGCAAGACATGAGCGAGACCACCGAGAAGCATCAATCACTGCCCGAGGCGTCGCAGGGCTCCACCTTCCTGACTGCCAACCGCGTCAAGATCCTGCTGGGCGCGGTCGTGCTCGTGGGCGCGCTGGTCTACTTCGGCTTCATGGCTCTGCGCAGCGCCACCGTGTACTACTACACCGTGGGCGAATTGAACGCACAGAGGCCGAGCGAGGAAGGCCGCATCGTCCGCGTCAGCGGCAAGCTCGTCCCCGACTCCTTCGACCGGCCCGAAGGCTCCATCAGCGCCTTCTTCCAGCTCACCGACGGCACGCACACCCTCCGGGCGGCGCACCAGGGCGTGCTGCCCGACCTGTTCTTCAACGAGCATTCGGAGATCATCCTCGAGGGGCACTACACACCCGGCGGCGTGTTCGAGAGCGAGAACGTCATCGTCAAGTGCCCGTCCAAGTACATCGCCAAGGCCGAAGCCGAAAGCGGCTAGTTGAGCCATCGAACCAGGTAAGACAGTAGGGGCGTCCCAAAGTGGGACGCCCCTACTACTTCGAGGACCAACGAGTCGCTACGCCTTGATGCCCTTGATGTTCTGTTTCACACGGGCGCGGAGCGAGTCTGGGGCGCGGTGATGTTGGGGGATCCGCAGGAGGGCGATGGTCGCTTTCAATGTAGCGATGAGGGCCTGACAGGGGCCACATTCGCCAAGGTGGCTGGCAACGTGCCTGGAAGCCTGAATGTCGAGCTCGCCGTCAACGTAGTCGGAACAAAGCTCGCGGACCTTAGTACAACCGGGTTCTAGCTGGTTCATCCTTCAACGCACTTGGCCCATTCCAAGAGACCACCGGGGCACGCTCCTCTCAATCTATCTAAATAGGGCATTCCCGTCAACAGAGGCGTGTTCTCTCACAACATTTGGTACAGGTGCATAAAATGAGCGATGCGCAGAGTACCGATTCGAGAGATCATCGAGACCTGGAAAGCCAGTGGAGAGAACTATTCCCAGACAGCGCGTCAGTTGGGCATCGACCGGCGAACAGTGCGGCGCTGGGTCTGGCGCGGGCGTCAGCCGTGGGGCTACGTGCGCTGGCGGGAGGTGGAGCGCCGGTCCACGGCGCCGAAGGCTCCCCACCGCGCCTTGTCGTGGGAACAGGAGCTGCAGGTGGTGGCCTGGCGAGAGCAGACGGGCTATTGCCGGGAGAAGCTGGCAGCCCTGGCGCGGCAGCAGGGAGTGCTGGCTTCGGCTTCCACGATTCACCGCCTGCTGGTACGACGGGGACTGGTGCGATCTCGGCCGCACCGCCGACGGCCGCGGTTCCAGAACGGCCATGCCATGAGACCGAGCAACACCGTAGCCCTGGGCTATCTGCAGATGGACGTTAAGTACGTGACGCCGGAGTTGTCGGGGCTGGGCTACACCTGTTATCAGTACGCCGTCATCGATATCTTGTCCCGCTTCAAAGTGGCCTTGCTGCTCCCGGTCCTGGACGAGGCGGGCGCCATCGTTGCCCTGCGCCATGCCGTCCAACAGTGCCCCTTTCCCGTCCGCTACGTCCAGACGGACAACGGGCTGGAGTTCCAGCGGCGCTTTCACCAGACCTGCGATGAGCTGAGCATCGAGCACTACTACATCCACAAGAACAGCCCCAACGAGAATGCCGTCATCGAGCGCAGCTTTCGGACGGACGAGGACGAGTTCTTCACGCTCTTGGAGGCGGTGCCATGCGACATCAACGACCTCAACCGCCACTTCCAACGTTACCTGGTCACCTACAACACCGTGCGCCCTCACATGGGCTTGGGCATGAAAACCCCGAAGGAGGTTGTTGCCCTGTACCATAAGTCGTGAGAGATTACG
>Ga0194132_10003077_pt1 | contig 30240 bp, 26 predicted proteins | sample TA2KigOf80mmetaG_FD_148612 | JGI IMG/M metagenome (GOLD analysis project Ga0194132, IMG submission 148612) | Freshwater microbial communities from Lake Tanganyika, Tanzania - TA2015054 Kigoma Offshore 80m | ecosystem: Environmental > Aquatic > Freshwater > Lake | place: Tanzania: Lake...
CAAGACTTGCTTTTGAGACATCGATACCGATAAATGTACTCTGACTGGCCATGATGTCCCTTTCTGTCCCTACCTTGCGGAAGCGAGCTGTCACTAATGACGCTCAGGCAACTGTTCGGGATCTGTAAGGTGATTTGCGCGGCGGCCTCGCTGAAGGACGGTCTCGACAATGTCGGACCAAGGCCTGATCGGCCTGCCGCGCTATCTCACATTTTATACATCAGCCAGTCTCTTTTTATCTTACAAGGCCGTTAGACCGAGATTCGCATGCTCGGAAATCGAATTAGTTGGTGCAGGTGCCACGGTAGGATTGCCCCTACGAGGAACGAAGACACCCGCGTCCCCACCCCTGGGCGGCCAGGTGGAGCCGCCCGTACGAAAACAAAAAGCCCGCCACACCACCCTTCCCTTACTGCCCCCCATACACCGGCACGGTGCCCACAGGCTCCCAGTCCGGGAAGGTGTCTATATCCGGGGCTGTTGTCAGACGCGTCGCCTGCGCGTTCGCGCGGTTGACAACAAAGATGTCCCAGTCGCCGTCTTCCGTCTGCTCGGCGTACGTCAGCATCTTGCTGTCCGGTGACCAAGTCGGCCGGTCCTGGGGCGCCGTACTGCCCTCAAAGACGTTGCGGAACCGGAAGCCGTCTATCTGGCTGACGTAGACCGCCCGAACGGCGGAGTTCCGCTCGATATGGTTGGAGATCATCGCGATGGTCTGCCCGTCCGGCGACCACGAAAGCGCGCCCACGTAGAAGCCGTCGAAGAAGCGCGCCTTGTCCACAATGGTCGAACCGCTCTTGGAGTCCGTTGTCATTATGTTCACGTTGCGGTCCCACATGTAGGCGAGCTTCGTGGAGTCAGGCGCCCACGTGGGGAAGCGGGAGTTCTTGAGGACCATCGAGTAATTGACCGGCTGCGTGCCGTCCGCGTTCATGATCCAGACATGCGTCTCCCCGCTCCTGTCGGAAACAAAGGCGATGCACCTTCCGTTGGGCGACCATTCTGGGGAGTAGTCCTGGTAGCCGTTGCTCGTGATCCGCGTCTGGCCCGTGCCGTCCGAGTTCATCGTGTAAATCTCGCGATTGCCGTCGCGCTCAGAATAGAAGGCGATCCTCTTCCCGTCCGGCGACCAGGAAGGGTAACTGTCGAACGCGGGGTTGCTCGTCAGGTTGCGCTGGTCCGTCCCGTCGGCGTTCATGACGTATATCTCCCAGTTGCCGTCGCGCTTGGACGCGAACGCGATCCGAGACATGCGCGCGGCGTCTTCCGGCGCGGGAGTGGGCACGGTGCGGACCGCAGCGGCGCCGGCTGTGCAGTCGGATGCGGCAGGCGTGGGCTGCGACGCAGGGTTGCCGCCTTGGCAAGCGAGCGCGGCCAGCACAAGAGCGCCGATGGCCATAACAGGCAGAATCCGCGGCACAACTCTAACCCTCCCGGGGCCCATTTACGGCGTAACCGCGGGCGGCGGATTAATCAGGTCCTGTTCGCGCTTGAGATACTCGGCAACCTGAGGCGCCTCCAGTATATACACATATGGCAGGTCCGCGTTCTTGACGTAGTACGCCCCGTGCTCCTTTTCGAGGAACTGCAGTACCGACGACGGTTGCGACGAGCCTTCGCGGGTGATGATCGCCATCTGGATGTCCGAGATCGAAAAATCGAGCCGGCTGATCTCATCCTGCGTAGGGAAATCGTCAGCCACCACCATTTCGGCCTTCCGGAGCAAGTCAAGGACAGACTGGGGGTCCGCCACCTGTGTGCCGGACTCGCTAGTTACAACCCAGGTGGAGTTGACGATGTGCAGGGAGAACTGGCCATCCGGGTAGACGTAGGTGATCGCCTGAATCTCGTCCCTCGGCGCCTCCGCGGCGATAGGATGGACCCAGTATTTGAACCGCGTGTCGAATCGCTCCGGGAACTCGCAGAAAACCCCGTAAGTCTCGTCCTGGTCAGGGTAGCGCAGGTAGCAGAGGCGCGCCCAGACCGTCCACGGCGTGATCAGCTTCTCTCCAATCGGGGCGAGCTGCTTGTCGCCGATAAGGAACTCGTGGATGAGCTTGTCGCCGCTCCAGAATTGCACAACAGTAGTGTTGCGAACGTCCACGCCCATCGCAGCGTGGTTCTCTGGGTTGACCGAGATCAGTTCCGCGTCCTTGAGTACTTCGGCGGTCTCCCACATCTCGTTCAGCTTGAGCAGCACAACCGGGTACTCGCGGACCCACCAGCGGCCGTCACGCTTGACGATGATTGCCTCTTGCTCGCTGTCGCGCATCACAACCTTGTCGATCGTCTCTTCGCTGAGCGGCTGGACGCCCTCTATCTTTGGCGCAGACGTCTCCGCGGAGACGAAGCGCGCCACGAGAGCGGCCACGGTAATGGCCGCGAGCAATGCCATGACGATGACTACCTGTTTACTTCCCACGCACGTAGACCTTCCTCATGGTATTTCGGCGCGCGATGAACCTTATAACGCCGACAAGGATGAACAGCGCCGGTACTCCGAGCACGTTGGCGTACTGGACGATGTTCCGGTGCATGTTCGAATCGAAGATAAGCTGGCGGAATGTGACGCCCTTGCCGCGGATGGCAGCAAGCCGGTCCTGCTGCATCAGCCAGTCCACCCAGTTCTGGCCCAGGAGCACATGGTCAGGGTAGCGCTGCGTCGCGTTGTAGCTGATGAACTCGGAGTCGGCCGCCACAATCATCCTGAATGTCTTCTCCTGGTCCCTCGTGCAGGTTTCCTGGAACGGCGGGCAGCGCGTGCCCGTTACGGCCACGGCCACGGTCCGCGCGCCGAGCTGGTCAGGGCGTACCTGGGAAAAGACCGGGGAGCGCTGGGTTACGTTCTGGTACTCCGTGTCCAGCCCTCCCATCTCCGATGTCTGAAGCAAAGGAATAACCGTGATATCGGAATTCGGGACTGTAGGCTGGGTCACCGTTATTGAGCTCGACCAGGGTATAGTAGCCGACTCCACGCCGCCGTTGATGCGGGAGTCCAGGGACTGCACCTTCAGCCAGTACGGGTATGGCAGCGGTATCGTCCCGCCCGTTCCCGTTGGGAAGTTCAATGTCTCATTGGCCCTGAGGTCAAACACCACGTCGTACCCCAGGTTGACCCCGTAGCTCTTGAGCCAGTCTTCAAAGCCGGTGACGTTCTCGTCTCCAACCAGTATTCCGCTCTCCGCGCTCAACCTGACCGGGTCAAGAAGGAGCAGTACCTTGCCTCCGTCGGCCAGGTAGCGGTCGATCTCGTTGAACATCTCGGGGAAAACAGTCTGGTTTGGTCCCGGCACAACCACCATGTCATAGCCCCGGGAGTTCGGGTCCAGGTAACCGTCCGTGAAGTAGTCGAACTCCTCGACGTAGTAATCGCGCTCCAGTGAGTTGCGCCAGTTATGCAGCTCCGCGTCGCGCCTCATCTCGTTATGGCCGTACATCATGCCCAGCGTCTTGGGCTCCTTCTGGGCCATGCGATAGATGCTGGAGGCCATCTTGTACTCAAGCTGGTCCATCGATTCGATGAACGGGATATTCTCCTGCTTGTTGGCATAGGTCATGCCCAGGCCAAGGTAGCCTAGCTTGATCTGGTACTCGCCCTGGCTCTCTATGCTGAACTGAACAGCCTTAACAAAGCTCTGTTCCGCCTCATCCGCATCCTCATCGTTCACGTCAGGATAGTACCTGACCACCCTCGCCTTACCGTCGGAGCGGGCCGCGAAGTCGTTGAGAAAGTCGTTAACGTCGCGCGTCAGGAGTGCGACCTGAACGGGCGGCTCCTTCGACTGGAAGAGCTTGATGGTGACAATATCGTCCAGGTCCGATAGAAGGTCGGCGGTCGCGTCGTTGAGCGTGTAGATCTTTCGCTCCGTCAGGTCCCACCTGCCCTGTATGGAGCTACCGAACCACCCGATCAGCAAGCTGATCATTACCAGCGCCGCCGTGCCTATCTGCAGGTTGCGATAGAGCGGTGACTTGTGGGAGACGTTCTTGCCACGGATCGTAAGGAACGTCGCGCTCATAAAGGTGGAGACAATCGAAACGAAGTACAGGACGTCCCTGAGGTCCAGGACTCCGCGGGCGATCAGCTCGAAATGCGGCAGGGGGCTGAGCCCCTGGATGAGAACGGCCACCTGGGAAGGAAGGGCCAGCGTAACGAGCGGTAGGCCCATAACCATGAGCACCGTGATGATGCCGATCGCCAGGATGAAGGAAACTATCTGGTTTCGGGTCAAAGAAGACGTAAACAGGCCAATGGACACGAATGCGGCGGTCAAAAAGATGGAGCCGATGTACTGCGCCGCGACGGCGCCCATGTCCAGGTCGCCGGCGGTCTGGAGAGCAACCGGAATGCCTATGGTAAAAAGTATGCCGACGCCGACAAAAATCAGGCCGGTCAGGAATTTACTGAGCAGGATGACCCAGCTCTTGACAGGCTGCGTGACAAGTATCTCGAGTGTCCCGTCACGCTGCTCCTCTGCTATGAGGCGCATTGTAGCGGCGGGCACAAACACCGCCAGTATCCACGGGAGAATGCCGAAGAGCGCGCGCATTGACGCCTCTTCGCTTATGAACGCCTGCCTGAAGAACAGGAAGGAGGATACTCCGATGAAGACTACCAGCAATATGTAGCCCGTCGGCTGGTCGAAGTAGCCTTTAAGATCTTTTCGAACGAGAGTAAGGAGAGAACGCATTGGGAGCTACGCCTCTTTAGTTTCTGGAGTTGCTGCCGGCCGTTCGGAGGGGGCGTCGTCGGCGGTCAGCTTGTGGAATAGGTCGTCAAGGCGCGTAGCCTCTTCGTGGAGGTCCCACAGGACCCAGTCTCTGCCCTTTGCCAGCTTGAATATCTCCGGCCGAGGATCGCCTTCACCCGCAATCGAGAGGCGGAACCGCTGCCTGGCCCCAACCGGGGAGAGCCGCTCCACCCCACTGATGGCGGGAATCCCGGCAAGCGCCACCTCCACGTCCGCGCCCTCAACCTCCATTTCCACGTACCTGTTCCCGTGCGCCTGCTTCCGCAGCTCCTCCACCGTGCCCTGAGCCACAATCTTGCCCCTGCGGATGATCAGCAGCCGGTCGCATACCTGCTGGACCTCCTGGAGCACGTGCGTGCTCAGCATAACGGTCCGGCCGTACTTCGTGCCCAGCGTGCGGATAAGCTCGCGAATGGGGACGCGCTGGTTGGGGTCCAGGCCCTCAGTGGGCTCGTCCATTATCAGGATTTCCGGCTGGTGGAGGATGGCCTGGGCGAGCCCGGAGCGCTGCTTGTATCCCTTGGAGCACTGGCTGAGCGGATTGTAAAAGACTTCCTGAATGCCCGTCTCCTCAACTGCCCTGGCGATGCCCTCGCGCTTCTGCGCCGGGCTAAGGCCCCTGAGGTCTGCTACGAAACTCAGGTACTCGCTTACCAGGAGGTCGCCGTAGATCGGGTTATTCTCGGGAAGGTACCCGATCATTTTTCGCGTTTCAACGTCGTGCGCCTGGTTGTCTATGCCGTTCACGAGGACGCGGCCCTTGTCTGGCGTGTAGTACGACGTTATAAGTCGCATCGTGGTGCTCTTGCCGGAGCCGTTCGGGCCGAGGAAGCCGACAATCTCGCCCTTTTTCACATCGAATGAGACGTTATTGACGGCGACAGTGAAGCCGAATTGCTTTGTGACACCGTCAACCTGAATCGCGTAGGGATCGGCAGGTGGAGATGCAGGTGAAGGTTGGACCGTCTGGTTATCGCTGGTTGTTACCATCTATCACTCTTCAATCTGAGTACTCTGAAGGCTACTACGCTTGGGACGGGCGCGCAGATTCAGACTGTCGGGATTGTAGGGTAAAACGTACCGGTTTTGGCACGGTTAGTTTACGCCTTGACGTTCCGAGTAGAGAAAGATATCACACACGGGGCAAGAGGCGCAAAAAACAGCCCGTCCGTGTACCATTTCGACAGGGCCGGGCTTGTGATTGCGGCGCCAGGGACTACTTCCGGTGGCCGTTGCCGGCCGCCTGCTTTTGAAGGACCCTCACGATAACCGGCGGACTCATGGGGAGCTCCGTCATGCGGACGCCGATAGCGTGAGATACCGCGTTCGCGACGGCCGCCAGGGGCGGGATAATATTTGCCTCGCCTACGCCGCGCACGCCGAACGGGTGGTTCGGGTTGTAGACCTCGATGATCACCGCGTCGATCATCGGCAGGTCAAGGGTCGTAGGCATACGGTAGTCGAGCAGCGTGGGGTTCATGAGCCGTCCGTCCGGGGCGTATACGTACTCCTCGTTCAGCGCCCAGCCGATCCCCTGCACTGCTCCGCCCTGTATCTGCCCCTCGACATAGCTTGGGTGAATGGCGACGCCGGCGTCCTGGAAGGCCGTGCACCGTAGCACCTGCGTCTTCCCGGTCTCCGGGTCCACGTGCACGTCCGCGATTACCGCCGCGAAAGACCGGCCGGCGCCGGTAGAGGCGACGTTCGCCCTGCCGACGATCGGCCCACCCGTCTTGGCGTACATCGCCGCCATCTGCTTGAACGTCATCCTGTGGGCCGGGTTGAGCTTGCTCTGCAGAACGCCGTCCGCGTACGCCACGTTGTCCGGCGTCGTCTCCCACAACTTGGCCGCGCGCTGCACCATCTGGCCCTTGATGTCGTTGCCGGCGTGGAATGCGGCCACGCCCTGCTTGAAGGCGACGCTGCTGCCGCCTGTGTTGGACGTGAACCCGACGGTGTCCGTGTCTCCGACCGATGGCATGATCTCCTCGACCGGTAGGCCTAGCACCTCGGCGAGCTGCTGCGCCGCGGCCGTGCGAGTGCCCCCGATGTCCGCAGAGCCCTCAACAAGGCTTACCTTGCCGTTCGGTAGCACGTTCACGATGGCGCAGGCGGCGCCGCCGGCGTTACCCCAGGAGCCGATAGCGACGCCCCTCCCGACGTTCTTGCCGAGTGGCGCGCTGTAGTGCGGGTGGCTCTTAACGGCGTTCATGGTCTCGATATTGCCGATTCGCGGGTGGGCGACGCCGCTGACCATGCGCGTGCCCTCCTTCGCCGCGTTCTTGAGGCGGAATTCCATCGGGTCCATGCCGAGCTTTTCCGCAAGCTCGTCGATCACGCACTCGCCGGCATAGGAGCCGTGGGGCGCGCCCGGCGCGCGGTACGCGGCCGTGCTCGGCTTGTTGTTCACAATCTCGCAGCTCTCCAGCTTGATGTTCGGCAGATCGTACGGCGAAAACATCGACATGCATGCGCCGCCGTGGCTTGAGCCGGGGTACGCGCCGGACTCAAACAGGACAAACCCCTGCCCCGCCGTCAGGCGGCCGTCCTTCGTTGCGCCGATCTTGACCTTCATGTAGCTGCCGGACGCCGGCCCGGTGGCCTCCAGCACTTCCTGCCGGTTCAGCGTTATCTTCACCGGCCGTCCTGACTTTTTGGAGAGCACTGCAGCCACCGGCTCTACGTACGTACCGAGCTTCCCGCCGAAGCCGCCACCGATCTCCAGGGGCACCACCTTGACGCTTGATACGGGGATACTTAGTATCCGCGCTACCTGGTCACGTACGCCAAACGGCCCCTGGCTGCTGTTCCAAATCGTCAACCTCCCCTCATCTTTACCCTTTACGGCGGAGGACGTGCTTTCGCCGGGAGGGAGGGGCTGGTTCCACCAGGCCGTCACGTTCTGAGGCTCTATGTAGCCCTGGTGGATCATCTTCGTGCGGAACTCGCGCTCGACGATGATGTCCGCCTGATTGAAACCCGCCTCAACGTCCCCAAGGGCATATTGCGCGCGGCCGGAGATGTTGGTGTTCCTGCGCTCCGCCCTGCCCTCGAAGCCGTCGGGTACGACGAGGTGTTCGTGCAGTACGGGCGCCCCGGGCTTGAACGCCTCCTCGGGGTCGGTGACAGCCGGAAGGACCTCATATTCAACCTTGATCAGCCCAAGGAGCTCCTCGGCAAGGTGGGGGCTGCTCGCCGCGATTGCGGCGATGGCGTGGCCCTTGTAGAGGGCCTTGTCCTCCGCCAACGAGTTGTTGCTCGTGTAGCGAAGGCTCATGAAGTTGTCCTCGCCGACCTCCATAATGCGGTGCTCCGCCGTTGGGAAGTCGCGGAACGTCACCACCGCCTTAACGTCGGGGTGCGCCTCGGCCAGGCTGGTGTCTATCTTCTTGATCCTGGCATGCGCATGGGGGCTCCGGAGTATCTTTCCGAACAGCGTTCCCGGAAGACTAAGGTCCGCGCCGTAGACTGCCTTGCCGGTCACCTTGTCCACCCCGTCGTGGCGGACGGGGCGCGTCCCCACTACCTTGAACTGCGGCCTAGTAGACGGCTTGTCGGACGTGGTGGTCATTGGTCGGTTCCCCTGGGGCGAATTATTCACAGCAACAAGCGTATTATAGCATAGGGAAATGCTTCGAACTGAGTTACGCCGTAACCCGGTACCGGGCCAGCGTCTCCTCGTCGAATTCTAGGCCAAGGCCGGGCTTCTGAGGCAGGACTATCTCGCCGTTCTCGACCCGCGGCACGTCCTTGAAGAGCGGCAGCGACCACGGCATCCACTCGGTCGTTATGGCATTGGGAATCGCCGCCATCGCGTGGCAGAGGATCTCAGGCGCCAGGTGGCTGACAACAGGCATGTTGAACGCCTCGGCAAGGTGAGCAACCTTCATGTACGGCGAGATGCCGCCGACGCGGAGCAAGTCGATCATTACTACGCGCAGGCTGCGCTGTTCCAGCAGATACCGGAAGGGTGCGATACCGTAGTGGTACTCGCCGGAAACGACCGGGACATCCAGAGAATCGGCGACGCGCGCCTGCCCTGCCAGGTCGTGGTGCGGCACTGGGTCCTCGAGCCAGTAGACGCCAAGCTCCTCCAGCCTGCGGCCTATGGAGACGGCCTGGTTGACGGTCCAGCCCTGGTTGACATCGATCATGATGTCGACATTCGGGCCGACGGCCTCGCGAAGCACCCGCACTCGCTCAATATCCCGGTCCGCCGATGGCTCTCCGCCCAGCCTGAGCTTGATCGCTCGGAAACCTTCCGCCACGTGCTTCTTCGCGGCAGGGCCGATGTCCTCCAGCTTGTGCGGGCGCCACAGGGTGCCGCTGTAGTACGTTGGGATGCGGTCCTTGTAGCCGCCCAGCACCTTGTACAGCGGCTGTCCCATCGCCTTCCCGCGAATATCCCACAGCGCCACGTCTATCGCTGCGACGGCGCGGCGGACCATGTCGACCGGCGCGCCACTCCCGCCGAGGGCGAGCAGCTTCGCGTTGATCGCCTCCACCTTCATCGGGTCGTCCCCGATCGCCTCTTGCGCCAGGGCATCCACGGCCGCCTTGAGCGACTCCTTCATGATCTGAGCAGTGAACCCGGCGTAGCCGATGCCCTCAATTCCTTCGTCCGTCTGCATTCGCAGCACCACAAACGTGGACGCCGCCTGTCCGGGACCATCCGAGAGCGGCCCGCGCTCCCTTGGAATAGCCACAATCCGGGTCTCGAATCCGCAGATCTTCATCGTCGGTGGTCCCTTTCAATAGCGCCGTGTGCTGACCGGGTGATGTTGAAATTCCCGGGCAGTTTGCCGGATACTCACTCTGCCCTACATCTGGGCGCTTCGCATCGCGAGCACGAGGAAATAGACAACCAGCGCCAGGACGACCATCCAGATGATCCTGCGCGGCGAAATAAACCTCATGACTCTCGCTCCACCCAAAATTGCGTGGCATTCTAGCACAGTCAGGGCGGGAAGATATCAATGGGATACAGGCTTATCGCGCTGGATATCGACGGCACCATCCGGAGCCAGGAGCACCCGCTCTCCGACCGTACCCGCGAGGCCGTGCGCCGCGTGCGCGAGGCCGGCGCCATGGTGACAGTGGTGACGGGCCGCATGTTCCAGTCCGCCATCGCCGCCTCACAGGGGCTGGACCTCGTGACGCCGATAGTCACCTTCCAGGGGGCGCACGTCGCGGACCCTGTCACGAAGAAGATGCTGTGGCACATGCCGCTGACGACGGAGATGGCTACCGATGCCATTACGTCGTTGAGCGCGTGGGAGCGCGAGGTGCTGGCATACTACGGCGACTCGGTGTATGTCAGCAGGATGACTCCATGGGTGGAGGGCTACAGCCAGCGAAACCACGGCCAGGTGCAGCTTGTGAAGGACCTGCTGGAGGTAGCCCCGCGGGGGCTTACGAGGCTGGTCGTCGTGGGAGAGGACAGGGACATAGCGACTTTGAACTCGCGGCTGGCAGCTTCCTTCGCCACGAGGCTACAGATAACGCGCTCGCTGCCTCAGTTCTGCGAGATACTCCATCCGGAGGCCGGGAAGAAGCGCGCGCTAACGTGGCTGGCGGGCCACCTTGACGTTGGCAGCGACGAGGTGGTGGCATTCGGGAACGGCGCGGAGGACCTCCCTATGTTGCAGTGGGCCGGCCTGGGGGTGGGCATGGCTGGCTCCGCGCCCGAAGTGCTTTCCGGAGTCCACCGCGTCGCCCCACCGCTCAGCGAGGACGGTGTCGCCCGCGTGCTGGAAGAGCTCCTGGGGCAGGGAATGATAGGATAGTCCGGAGAGGAGGTCGACATGACCACACGGGACGACGCGCACAAAATCCTGGACCAGATACCGGAAAGCGAGGTACACACTGCTGTCCGGTTTCTGGAGTACCTACGAAACTCCGGCGAGCCTGTTTTAGCCTCCCTGCTGAACGCGCCTGAAGACGACGAACCGGAAACTTTTGAAGAGCGCAAGGCCGTGGAGGAAGGAAAGAAAGACTTCGGCGCAGGCCGCACCTACACCGCAAAAGAAATCCTCGAAGGGCTGTAGTTGAGCCTAACAGTCTCCTATTCGGCGGCAGCCAAGAAAGACATCCATCACCTGGGGAGGCAAATCGCCGTCAGGGTGCTAGAGGCCATCGAGAGGTATGCCGAGACGGGCTATGGGGATGTCCGTCGATTGAAAGGGACGAACCAGGAGTTCAGGTTGCGCGTTGGGGACGTTAGAGTCCGGTTCACTATAGACTACAAAGCCGGAATTATGCAGGTCATTCGTGTCCTGCCCAGAGACAAAGCTTATCGCGACTAATATGAGGAGGTTCTTCACCCCTCCAGCTCTTTGATCCTCGATTCTACCTGGGCCAACTGCGCGTACTCCTCCCTGGACAGGTGGAAGCACCGCTGCAAGTAGTACTCCGCCAGCTTTGCGCCACGGCTGTCCTTGAGCTTGGCGGATTTTACGATGTGGCCGACGTTATGGCTGGACGGCAGGTGTCGGGCCAGGACATTAATCTCCCCTTCCGCCTCCTTGATTCCCGATGCGTCGGACCCCTCAACTGCAAACCTCAAGCGGCCCACCAGCTTCGTAAGCTCGCCAAGGCGGTCGCTCTCGCTCATCAGGCTGTACATGACGTCGTTTACGCCCAGGTCAGCCGGGGTGCTCTCCCCGGACTTCAGCATCTCCGGGGTTGACTCGCCGCCCGGCGCCGCGCCAGCGTAGCGCCCGTACATCTCGCCGTAGACCTGCACTATCTCGCTGACCTTCATCATCGCCGAGGGGATGTCCAGAGGGCTCAGCGTGCCGGCAAGGATAACGTCGTCGTTGCGGAGCTCGGCGAGTCTTTCAACCACGGAGTAGCTGTCCAGCTTCTCAGGGGCGGGTGGGAATGCAAAAGCCGAAAGCTCTTTGGGGCTGATCGCGCCCATCTGGTTCATGAGAAACGGCGGGACGTACTTTGAAACGTCCAGCGTGACGGGCAGGATGACAATGTAAGTGGCCCACACTTCCTGTGCGTTGGCCGTGCTCCGGAAGTACAGCAGGGCGTGCCCCCTGGGATGGTCTTTGTCGCCGCGGTCGAAGATAAGGTCCATCCTGCTGCAGGCCCCTGTAGATACGTTCTGACGGCCATTATACGCTATACTGCACTGGCCCCGCCCGAAACTCCATGCGGCCGGCCCGGAGGAGTCCATGTTAGTCCTCAGCCCCAGCGCCTACCGCTGGTTGTTACGCCCGCTTCTCTTCCGATTGCCGGCGGAAACTGCCCAGAAGGCCGCCGACCTTGCCCTCAAGCAGCGCTTCGTCTGGAAAGCCGCATCCCCAGCCCTCCGCACGACCGACCCCCGCCTTCGAGCAGACTACTGCGGAATCCCGCTCGCCAACCCCTTAGGCCTTGCGGCCGGGTTCGACAAGAACTGCGTGATGATACCAGGCCTCGCGTCAATGGGCTTCGGATACCTCACCGTCGGGACGGTCACCGAAGGGTCCAGACCCGGCAATGCGAAACCCAGGATGTTCCGGATGCCGGAGCGGGAATCGCTTATTAACGCCCTCGGCTTTCCGGGGAAGGGGCTGGAGGCCGCCCACGCTGCCCTGACGAAGGCGCGCAAGACCAGTGTGGCTGCGCCGATTGTGGTAAGCGTGTCAGGCACCGACGCCGGGCAGATAGTCCGCTGCCACCGGCGGCTTGAGCCTCTGGCCCAGGCAGTTGAGGTGAACATCAGCTCACCCAACACGGCGGGCCTGCGGCTATTTCACGACGCCGAAGCTCTGGCCGATTTGCTCGCTCAGCTCAACGATGGGCGCAAGGCCCCGCTAATAATCAAGCTCCCTCCGTACCCCTTGAAGGGGGCCGGCGAGCCGACCGACGAGCAGGCCCGGGAGAAGCTGCTGGCGCTGGCGAGGCTGTGCGCGAAGAGCGGGGTGGACACACTCACCGTGGCCAACACGCGCCCTACGAGGGATGCGCGGCTGGCGGTGGGCGCCGGCGGGCTGAGCGGCCGGGCGATCTTCCCGGAGATGCTGGAGATGGTGGCTGACGTGCGCAGGGAGGTGGGCTGGAAGGTGCGTATCAACGCGTGCGGCGGCATCTTCACGGGGGCGGAGGCATGGCAGGCGCTCAAGGCCGGCGCGGACACGGTGCAGCTCTACACCGCGCTGGTCTACCGCGGCCCGGGGGCCATCAGGCAAATCAACAGGGAGCTAATTACCGCTATGCGACGAGATCACTCGATGCCACTGGCAGACTGGCTGGCCGCCCGCCGTAACGGGTAGCTACGGGGCCGGGTTCGCCCTTGCCTGCTTGATCTCGTCGATTCGCCTGACGATGTCCCCTTCCACGCCCAGCTCAATCGCGCGGTTCGCATCCGCGAGCGCCGCCTCGTCGTTCCCAATGTGCGCATATGTCAGCGCCCGGGCATAGTATGCGTTCCCATGGTTAGGGTTGAGGCGCACTGCCTGGTTGAAGTCGACCAGCGCATCCTCGTGGTACCCTGACTGGCCGTAGATTACACCCCGGTCGAAATAGGCGTTAGCCAGGTTGGGGTCTAACCGGACCGCCTCTGTGAAGTCCGCTACTGCCTCGTTGGGCTTGCCCGAGTTGGAATATGCCAGGCCGCGCAGGTAGAAGAGCATGGCATTCCGGGGTGTTATCTTCAGAGCGTCCGTGAAGTCCTTCGACGCCCCTTCATACTGCTCGAGGCGCATGTACAGCTCGCCGCGTCGGATCAGAGGGTCCGCGTCGTCCTGAGTGAAGCGAATGGCCATCGTGTACTCCTGGATGGCCGTCTCGTACTGGCCGAACGACTCATAAGCGAGTCCGCGGTTGTAGTAGGTGGAGCCGAGCTGCGGGGCAAGCTGGAGGGCCAGGGTGAAGGCATCCAGAGCCCGGTCGTACCGGCCCAGGCCCATGAATGCGACGCCGCGGTTGCTGTAGGCCTCCACGTACTTCGGGTCCAGCCTGATCGCGCGGTCGTAATCGTCAATGGCTTCCTGGTACTTGCCTTCCTGCTGGAGCCTGTACCCCTTCTCATAGTAGTCCTTCGCGGTAGACTCTCCGCTGCACGCAACTACTCCAAGCAATGCCGCGCCGCCGAGCAGGAGCACTGCCATTGCCGCCCGGCCCTTTTCCGCCAACCGCTGGATTATCATGTTCACTTGCTGCCCATTATTCAGGTTATTGAATTCAATACTTACGGCCCGACACTACGTTCCTGCCGGATTGCAGAGAGGTTTGCTTCAATCAGGGCGCGGTCGAGGCCAAGCTCGACGGCCTTGTCAACGTCGGCGCGCGCCTCGGTATCCTTGCCCAGCTCGGTGTACGCCACGGCACGGGCGCTGTAGCCCTCCGCCATTTCCGGGCTGAACTTCAGCGCTTCCGTAAAGTCCGCCAGCGCCTCTTCGTGACGGCCCAGACTGCCGTACACCACGCCGCGCTCCATGTAGTACTCCACCTTGAGCGGATTGACGCGGAGCGAGTTGTTCAGATCGTTCAACGCGTGCTCGAACTGGCCGAACTGCTTCAGAATGCGCGCGCGCCCATAATAACCGTCGGCGTTGTTTGAGTCCACCTTGATCGCGTCGTAATAGTCCGCGTACGCCTGCTCGATTGCGCCCGCCTGGTACAGGACATTCGCGCGCTTCACCAGGACGATGGCGTTGTCCGGCACGATAGCGAGGGCCTCATTGTAGTCCAGGACTGCGTTGCCGAAGCCGCCGGCCATGGCGTAGGCATCCCCGCGTTTGATATAGATTGCCGCGTTCTCCGGTGCGCGCCGCAGCGCCTGATCATAGTCCGCAATTGCCTTCGCGTAGTCCGGGAGCTTCATGTAGGTATCCGCCCGGTCCAGGAATAGCTGGACGTTGTTCGGCTCCTTCTTCAGCGCCTCGGTGTAGTTGAGGATGGCCTTGCGATTGATGCCGAGGTCCCCGTAGATGGTGCCACGTTCCGTGTAGACCCTGGCGTTTTCCGGGTCCAGCCGGGCGGCCATCTCCATGTGGATGAAGGCGTCGTCATACCTGCCGGCGGCCGCGAAGGCCGCCCCGCGGTTGAAGTAGGCGTCCGCGTAGTTAAGGTCGATGCGGATGGCATCGCCAAGCTCCTCGATCGCGCGCCGCACTTCGCCGGTCCTTGCGTAGGCGATGCCCCTGTTCGTCCTGACGACTGCGTTGTTCGGCTCAAGTCCGATTGAGCGATCGTACTCCTTGATCGCCCTGTCGTACTCGCCCTTGTTGAAGTACGTCACGCCGCGGTTGGCATATGCGCGCGGGTTGTTGGGGTCGAGCTCCACTGCCTTCGCGTAATCGGCGAGAGCGGCGTCGTACTGCGCCAGGTTGGAGTAGGCCACGCCCCTGCTGACGTAGTACTCGGATACGGTCGCGTTGAGCGCGATTGCCGCGGAAAGGTCATCGATGGCCCGCTGGAACTCTCTCCTGGCCGCAAGGATTCCGGCCCTGTCGACGAACGACTGCGCGTCCTTTGGGTTGAGGGCGACTGCCGCATCGAGCTCCACCAGCGCCTGGTCGATCTGGCCCTCGCCGACAAGCTGTTGCGCCGCGGAACGGTGGGACTCCGCCTGCAGGCGGTCCTCCTCGCTGACCGTATTGCCGCCGCCTGAGCAAGCCGTTACGGCGACCGCCAGCAAGACCGCGATATAAGAGAATAGACTGGCCCTGCCCATAAGCCGATGCACCGGAATTTACCTTACTCCGTCCATTACCTTCTTGAGCTGCGGCATTGAGATGTTGCCGCCGCTCATAACGATCGCCACCTTTTTGCCCTTCAGCCTGTCCTTGATCTTCACTGCCGCCGCAATGCCGGAAGACCCGGCGTGCTCGGCCAGATTATGCGTGTGCTCGAGAGCGAGCCGGACGCCGTTCATGATCTCGTCCTCGCTGATGAGGACGAAGTCGTCCAGAAGGTCCCAGAGGATCTCCTGTGTGTACTCGAAGCCCACGCGGGTGGCGAGGCCCTCGGCAACGGTGCTGGTGGTGGACTCCACGACCCTCCGCTGCTTCCAGGACTGGTATGCGCCGGGAGCGCTCTCTGCGCCGACGCCGATCACCTGCACCTTCGGGTTGATGCCCTCCTTGACGATGCAGGCCCCGCACGCCCCGCTGCCTCCGCCGATGGGGACGATAATAACATCTACGTCCGGCAGGTCTTCAAAGATTTCGAGCGAGTAAGTGGCGACTCCCGGAACGAGCCTTGGCTCGTTGGCGGAGTGCACGTAAAAGCACCCCTCTTCTTTCGACATCGTGTCCGCCTTGTCGCGGCACTCGTCGAAGTCCTTGCCGTGGAAGATGATGTTGCCGCCCAGGCGGCGCATGGACTCCACCTTGTCCGCGTTCGCGTTCATGGGCACGACGATGTTCGCCTTCATCCCGAAGACGCTCGCCGCGTAGGCTATCCCCTGCCCGAAGTTGCCGGTGGAGGCGCAGACGACGCCGTGCTTCTTCTGCTCCGGCGTGAGTTGAGACAGGGTGTTCAGCGCGCCGCGCATCTTGAACGCGCCGAGCGGCTGGTGGTTCTCGTGCTTCACCCAAACCTCAGCGCCGATAAGCTTATCCAGCCCGCGGTAGTGGTGGAGCGGCGTGCGCGTTATGTAGGGGCTGATCCTCCTGCGCGCTTCGATGACATCCTGGAGAGTGGGTCGCTGGGACAAGGGAGCCTCCGGAGTGGTAGTAGGTAGTTAGTAGTTGGTAGTCGGCAAGAGCGAGATACGCCGAGAACCGGACCGACCGTTTCGAGTTGTCCCAAATTGTAACATTGAAAACGTTATCGACACGTCATCGGTTGTCGAGAGAATTCAGGCTCCGATAAGGACCGGTTGCTGACTGTCTGACCCTGGCTGCTGTACTATGACACCATGCCCATACGCCTTCTCTCCCCCGACATCTCATCCAAAATCGCCGCCGGCGAGGTGACCGAGCGGCCCGCGTCCGTTGTGAAGGAGCTGGTGGAGAACTCGCTGGACGCCGGCGCGACCAAGATTTCTATCGATATCAAGGGCGGCGGTATCGACTATATCCGGGTGTCCGATAACGGCTCGGGGATACCCGCCGCCGAGGCGCCCCTGGCGTTCGAGCGCTTCGCGACGAGCAAGCTGGCATCGGCGGACGACCTGGAGTCCATCGCCACGCTGGGCTTCCGGGGGGAGGCGCTGCCGAGCATTGCGGCGGTGTCACAGGTGACGATGGTCACGCGCGTGGCGGAGGAGGCCGCCGGTGTGCGGCTGGAGTTGGCGGACGGGCGCATCACGGCGCAGCACGCCGAAGGCGCGCCGGTGGGCACATCCGTCACCGCCCGCAACCTCTTCCGCAGCTTCCCTGCCCGCCGCAAGTTCCTGCGCACCCCCGGCACGGAGGGCTCCAGGGTGCAGGCGGTTGTGGTCCGCTTCGTGCTCGCCTACCCCGGAGTGAGCTTCCACCTGGCTATCGACGGCTCGCCGGACATCACCAGCACGGGCTCCGGCAGCCTGCGCGAGGCGATCACCGCCGTGTACGGCGCGAAGGTGGCGGAGGCGATGATTGAGGTGACCGACGACGGCGAGGGCGATTCGCCGGTCCGCGTATCCGGAATGATAGGGTCGCCGGCGGTGGCCAGAAGCAACCGCACCGCCATCACTGTGTTCGTGAACGGCCGGTGGGTGCAGAACAAGGCGCTCACGTACGCGGTGGAAGAGTCCTACCGCGGCTTCCTGATGGAGCACCGTTTCCCTGTGGCCGTAATCAACCTCTCCGTCCCCTACCCCGAGATCGACGTGAACGTTCACCCGGCAAAAAGCGAAGTGCGGTTCCTGCGCGAGGGCTCCGCGTTCGCAACGCTCCAGAAGGCGGTCCGCGCCGCGCTCACCGCCAACGTGCCGGTCCCGGAGGTGCGGCGCACGTCCGGCCCCACTTCAGCCGCGTACGCGCCGCCTACAGACATCCGCTCATACTGGCAACCTCCCGTGGCGCAGCCGCCGGGAACGCCTGCCAGCGAACCGGCAGGCGCCCCGGCAGCATCACCGGGTCCGCGGCCGGAGCAGCTGCTGCCTAAGAAGGCGCTCCCGGCTCTTCGCGTTCTGGGCCAGGTGCAGAACACGTACATTACCGCCGAAGGGCCGGACGGCATGTACCTGATCGACCAGCACGCGGCGCACGAGCGCGTGCTCTTCGAGCGGGTCCGCGCGGAGAATCTCGCCAGATCGCCCAGGGTACAGGGACTGATGGAGCCGGTGACGGTGGACCTGGACCCGCGCAAGCACGAAATAGTGGCGGCCCATATCGAGGTTGTGTCAGGGCTGGGCTACCAGATCGAGTCCTTCGGCGGGCGGTCGTGGCTGATTCGCGGGGTGCCTGCAATACTCAAGAACGAGGACGCGACGGCCGGCCTGCTGGAAGTGCTGGACATGATGGCGGAAGGCGGAGGGTACCAGTCGTGGGAGGACCGCGCCGCGTACTCAATCGCCTGCCACGGCGCTATACGCGCCGGGAAGACGCTGACGGCGCAGGAGATGAGCGAGATGGTGCGATTGCTGGAGCAGTGCCAGCAGCCGCACACCTGCCCCCACGGCCGCCCCACGATGGTGCACATGAGCTCGGCGCGGCTGGAGCAGGAGTTCGGACGCAGGGGCTGAAACAGATGACGCCCCGGCATCCGGTCCCTTCCAGGTCACTTCGGGGATGCACACTTTGGCGGGGTTTGGGGGAACGCCGCCTGGAGGGAAGCCAGGATGCCGGGGCGTCTGTTACGCTGCGGGCTGCTCAGAAGCCCATCGCGTGTTAGGGTTAATACTAGAACAGAACGCTTGTACTTGTCAAGCCCCTGCAGGTGTCCGTTGACACACTGACCTGTTTTCCCTGATTTCCTTTTCAGAACAGGATCCTATCCTTTACATATTTTGGAAAGGGCCCATATAATCGAACATATTGTTACCTGTATCAACGCGGAGCAGACGAAGTGGCTGTCGTACCCATAATCAGGTTCCCGAACGGCGTCCTCAGAGAAAAGGCCAAGAAGGTCAAGAAGATCGACAAGTCGGTCGACCGGCTTATCGAGGACATGATCGACACGCTGGAGGACGCCGGAGGCGTGGGCCTGGCCGCAAACCAGGTCGGAGTTCTGCGCCGCGTCATCGTCATCCACTTGCCTGAAGAGGAAGAGCCGCGCGTGTACATCAACCCGGAGATCACCCACAAGGAAGGCCGGCGCGACGTAACGGAAGGCTGCCTCAGCGTCCCCGGCTTCTCGGGCCTTATTACGCGCGCCATCTGGGTGAAGGCGCAGGGCATGGACCGTCAGTGGAAGCTGGTGCGCCTGAAGGCGGACGGCCTCCTGGCGCAGGCGCTGGAGCACGAGATAGACCACCTCAACGGTATCCTTTACCTGGATCACATCACCAGCCACGAGAACCTGATCAAGCACGAGCCCGAGCCGGAGGAAGCCGCCGGCGCCGAGGATGAAGAGCAGCCCGCCGCACAGGCCCAACCGGAGACCGCCGGCATATAGCCGCGGCCTCTTATGAGCAACCCAGCCCGCCCCACTCTCCCCCTTTACGAAGCCCTGGCGCTGCTCCCTGAACACACCCGCGAAATCAGCCGCCTCCTCCACGGAATGGGTGCGGAAGCCTACATCGTCGGAGGCGCCGTCCGCGACTTACTCATGGGCAGGCGCCCTCACGACCTGGATATCGCAGTGCGCGGCGACTCCCGCGCACTGGCGGAGGCCATTGCCGCACGCTTCGGCGGGCACGCCATTCTTATGGACCGCGAGCGTGGAATCGTCCGCGTTACGGTGCACCTCGGCGATCAAGTGCACACGGTGGACATCAACCCGTACGTGCAGTCGATCGACGCAGACCTCGCGAGACGCGATTTCGCAATCAATGCCATGGCCGTAAGGCTGTCCGGCGACGGCGCATATTCGGAGCTGCTGGACCCGTATGGCGGCGTGCGCGACCTTGCGGCAGGACTCGTTCGCGCTGTTCAACCTGGCATCTTTGCAGCCGACCCCGCGCGGCTGATGCGGGCGCCGCGTCTGGCCGCCCAGCTTGGCTTTGCAATAGAGTCTGCTACTGACGCCGCGATCATCAGTCATGCCCCCCTCATTTCCACAATTGCCCCGGAGCGGGTGCGTGACGAACTGCTCAAACTGCTGGCGGCGCCGGGAGCAAAGGACTCGGTCATACTGCTGGACCGCCTGCAACTCCTGGGCGTCATCATTCCGGAGATCTACGAAGGACGTGGCGTGACACAGCCGGCCGAGCACTATTGGGATGTATTCACGCACAATGTAGAGACCGTAGGCCAGGTGGAGCGGGTGGTGACGGCGCCGGCAGGCTCAGCGCCGGATCTGGCGTTCGTGCCGCGATTTGACGGAATAGCGGAACACTTCGGAAGTGAGATTTCGGACGGACACACCCGCCTGACTCTGCTAAAATTGGCTGGTTTGCTTCACGACGTCGCCAAACCGGACACGAGGACCGTCGAGCCCGGCGGGCGCATTCGCTTCCTGGGCCACCACCTCGCCGGAGCAGAGATAACAGTGCGAATACTCGGCAGGCTGCGCGTCGGCCACAAAGGCGTCGCGCACGTGCGCGACATGGTGGAGAGCCACCTGCGGCCAAGCCAGATGGCGCAGCCCGGAAATCTGCCGACACCCCGCGCTACGTACAGGTACTACAGGGACATCGGCGACGCGGCTATCGACACACTGTACCTTAATATGGGAGACTATCTCGCAGCGCGCGGCCCAACCCTCAAGACCGATGACTGGCGACGCCATTGCACCGTCATTAGCCACATCCTCAAGGATGCATCCCCTCGCACCAGCGTAGAAAAATGGCCAACACTGGTCGACGGCCGCGATATAATAGGTACTTTCGCCATTCAGCCGGGGCCGGAGGTGGGCCGCCTCCTGGAGATAGTCCGAGAGGCGCAGGCTACCGGCGAGATAACAACCCGAGAAGATGCCCTTACATTGATCAAATCTAGTTTGCGTTCTGGAGGCAACGGTGCGTAGATACGCCCGGACTTTAGGAATAATCATCGTGTTGGTAGTAGCATCCCTCTTGATTCTGGGTTTCCAGACCTTCAAGATCGGGAACTTCATTCGCGGCGGCGACACGCCGTTGGGGTTGACCCTCGGGCTCGACCTCCAGGGCGGTAGCCACCTCGTCTACCAGGCCAGCCTCACAGACGAAGCCACTGGCCAGCCAATTATCCCGACCGCGGACCAGATGGAGGCGCTCAAGAAGACTATCGAGCGCCGCGTCAACTCCTCCGGCCTGGGAGAGCCGAATATCCAAATACTTGGTGACGACCGCCTGCTCATCCAGATGCCGGGCGTTACCGACCCGGACCGCGCCAAGCAGCTCATCGGTGAGACGGCGCGCCTGGAGTTCCGCCACCGACAACTCGAGGTGGCCCGGGCTATTGCGGGCCTTACCCAGGAAGACATCGTTGCCGTCCGCGTAGTGGACGCGGCCGCTCCGGTGGCGACGACAACCACGTCCGTAGAGTCCGCCACAAGCACGGATTCGAATGCGACAAGCACGGACTCCACAGCGACCAGCACCGAGCCGGTTATCACTACGCCGCCGGTCCCGGAGCCGAGGCTGGAGATAGACTTTACGGAAGCGGGCGCCACGGCCTTCGCCGCGGCCCTTGCGGAGATGGTCCGGAGCCTGGAGATCGTCCCCGGCAACCCGTCCGTCTACCCTACCCAGCTGACGATAGCCGTTGAGGGCAGCGACCAGCCCGCTCTGAACATCCCGTCCAGCCGCGTGCTGATACAGCCGGGCGGGTTCTCCATCCCGCTCGGCGGCGACCCTTACATTCGACGGGTCCCGAACACCAACACGTTCAGGGTCAACCTGATCGCCGGCCTGACGGACATGACCGAGGCGCAGCAGCGCTTCGGCAACAACCCCACGCTGAACCTCGGCCTGCTGATGGGCAAACTGGACGAGAGCGTGGGGCTTACGGGCGACGACCTGTCGCGCGCATACCCAGGCCAGCACGCCCAGACCAACCGGCCTATCGTGAACATCGAGTTCACGCCGGACGGCGCGAAGAAGTTCGCGGAGATAACCGGCAGGATCGCCGGCACGCAGGACCTGCTCGCCATTTACCTGGATGAAGAGGAACTGATCGCTCCTTCCGTCAACCAGGCCATCACCGGCGGCTCGGCATTCATCGAGGGCCAGGACTTCACTATCCAGCGCGTGCGCGACATCGCGCTGCTGCTTGAGTCCGGCCGCCTCCCTATACCGATCAACCTGATCCAGGAGCGCGAAGTAGACGCCATCCTGGGTAAGGACTCGCTTGAGAAGAGCCTGGTTGCGGGATGGGTGGGCCTGGCGCTGGTGATGCTCTTCATGGTCCTGTACTACCGCGTGCCCGGCTTCGTGGCCTCGCTGGCGCTTGTCGTGTACACGATTCTGCTGCTGGCGATCTTCAAGCTCTTCAACGTGACGCTCACCCTGTCCGGCGTGGCCGCCACCATCCTGTCGATAGGTATGGCGGTGGACGCGAACGTGCTGATATTCGAGCGTATGAAGGAAGAGCTCAGGGCCGGCAGGACAATGCTGGCGGCCATCAATATCGGCTTCAACCGCGCATGGTCCGCAATCCTGGACTCCAACGTTTCGACCCTGATTACCTGCGCAATCCTGTACTGGTTCGGCGATGCCCTTGCAGCGCCGCTGGTTATGGGCTTCGCTCTCAACCTGGCCATAGGCGTGGCACTCTCAATGTTCACTGCAGTTATCGTGAGCCGCACGTTCATGCGGTTCATCGTTGCAACGCCTCTCGGCAAGAAATATGGCCTGTTCGTCCCGTCGGCTGCCAAGCAGCTTCCGCAGAACCAGAAGCCGGCCGCCGCCGCGGACGCAAGGAGCTAAGCCGATGAACTTCATGAAGTACCGCAAGTTCTACTACGCGTTCTCGATATTGCTCACAGTGGTAGGCATTCTGTTCCTCGTTATGAACAAGGGTCTGAACCGGGGCATCGACTTCACGGGCGGCACGGCCATGACCCTTCAGATGGCTGATCCGGTAACCCAGGAGCAGCTGCGTGTGAAGCTGGCCGAAATCGGACACCCCTCCGCCATCGTCCAGAACTTCGGGAACAACACATACTTTGTCCGCACCGTCCAGATTGACGACCCGGCGCAAAACGCGCTGGTCGACTCGCTCAAGACCAGCCTTTCGCCGAACGGCATCGAAGTGCTTGCCACTGAGCTGGTCTCCCCTGTCGTGGCCTGGGATACAATCCGCAACGCGGGGATAGCCGTGGCGGCGAGCGCCGTTCTCATCTTCTTCTACCTGTGGTGGGCGTTCCGCAAGATGCCGAACCCGGCGCGCTACGGCGCGGCGGCGATCGTAGCCCTGGCGCACGATATCTTCATCGTGATCGGCATCTTCGCGCTGCTGGGCTTCCTGTTCGACACCGAGGTAAACACGATGTTCCTTATCGCGCTGTTGACGGTCCTCGGCTACAGCGTCAACGATACTATCGTTGTGTTCGACCGCATCCGTGAAAACGTCCTGAACCATACGAACAGGACGCTAACCGAGAATGCCAACAACGCGATCACGGAGACCATAGGCCGGTCCATCAACACCGGTATGGCGCTGATGTTCACCATCGCCGCGCTGCTGCTCTTCGGGGGTCCGACGATACGGGAGTTCCTGCTGGTGCTACTCATTGGCGTCCTCGCCGGCACCTACAGCTCCCCCGGTATAGCCACGCCGCTCCTGATAGACTGGGAGAACTGGCGCAAGTCGCGCGCGGCAAAGCGCGAGACCGCCCGGGCACAGCAGCCTGCGACGGCCTGACATTTGCTGATTTGACTGCCTTAGGGCCCGCCGGTACCGGCGGGCCCTGTTGTTTCTTCCCGGTAGCCTCACGCCGCTAGCCGTCGTATAATCAGCGGCGTCAGCCTTAAGGGTTACGCATCCGGCTTCCGCCCACCGTACCCTGTACCATGAACCCTGTACTTCGTACCCCACCGAGGTGCCTTTGAACACAATCAAGACCACACCCAGAGGCGTCCCAATCCCTGAAATGGTCTCCGTTACTGCCAGGGAGGTTGCTCCCCCACCCGCCTGGGCGCTGATGGAGCGCAACCTGATCAAGACTCTCGCCACAGCCGTGGACATCTTCAAAGAAAAGTACATCATGCCCAGCGGCATGGTCGTATATGTCCAGGACGTGGACGACGTCTATGAGGTCACCCACAACTGGGGGCTCTTTTACTCTCTGGGCGGCCCGGACCGCGTCATGGACATCGCCCTGGACGCGTGGAACTCCTGCACACGCTTCTTCGGCGAGGAGAACGACGCGAAGGACAGAGGCCCCAAGCACCACTTCTACATGCCGCAGCTCCAGAACGAGTATTGGAACCTTCACATCTCCTACAACTCGGACCCATTCCATATCGGCGAAGGGAGCCAGTCGTTCTACGAGTTCGGCCTCGGGAACCCGTACATCGACGAGAACATAGCCCGCGCGCGACGGTTTGCGGGGCTGTACCTCGGCGAAGACACAAAGGCGCCGAACTATGACCCCAAGTACAAGATCATTCGCTCACCCTTCCACAGCTCTGCAGGGCCGCTGCTAAGCTCTCGGATGCCCCGCGTGCCGCTGCTCCACTCGACGGGCAAGACGACCGGCGTGGTTGAGCTCGTGAAGCACTGGCTGGAGCCGGGGATGTACGGCGGCTACTCCCACCGCGCGCTCGTGCGCGACTGGGAGCGGTGGGCCGTGGCCGGCAAGCGACCGCGCGGGCGAGATGTGAACAAGCTGCTCTACCCAACGGTGAAGGACCTGGAGCCGGACTGGGACCGCGACCCGAAGCGGAGGGAAGAGGTCATTGACCTCTTCGACAAGATAGCCCTGAACAACGACATCCCGGACAACCTCGGCATGACGTCGATGGTCGCGAACGCGTACCTGTACACCGGCGACGAGCGGTACAAGAACTGGATCATGGACTATGTGGGCGCGTGGCTTGAGCGCACGCGCAAGAACAACGGCATCATCCCGGACAACGTCGGCCCCACGGGCAAGATCGGCGAGCACCGCAACGGGCAATGGTGGGGCGGCCTCCACGGCTGGAACAGCGACAGGGGCGCGGCGCGCTTCATGATGGGCGTGATCGCCATCGGCGCGCAGAACGCCCACCTGGTTAGCGGCGACAAACAGTTCCTGGACCTCTCCCGCTCGCAGCTGCAGGTGCTGCTGGACAACTCAAAAACGGACGAGAGCGGGCAGCTCCTGGTCCCCAACTGCTACGGCCCGGACGGCTGGCACGAGTACGTGCGCATGGATGCCTACGAGCCTAGCCATCTCTACCACGCCTCCGCAGAGCAGCGCGACTACGATATGCTCGTCCGCGTGCGGGAGGGTGACCGGCAGGTGGACTGGAACGAAGTGGAGCCCGCCCGGGACCGCGGCGGCGGCACATCCGAGGCGCCGCGCGTGCAGTACTACGCCGGCCTCAACCCGGATTGGCCGGAGAAGATCCTCACCGCTGAGACGAAGTTCGTGACCTACGTGTCCAATGCGATGCGGCTCGACGACCGTGACACGGACACGATGCTGGAGGAGAACCGCTGGCCGCCAAAAGCTACCGGATCCCCGGCGCGCAAGGACTACGGCTGCGAGCCCGCAAACCCGCTCGCCGTCAAGGGGCTGACGCAGGTCACGACCGGCTCGCCGCAGAACATATACAACGGCGGCCTCCACCGCGGCCTGGTGCGGTACTTCGACATGGAGAAAGTACGGCCCGGTCTGCCGGAGGATGTGGCGGCGCTGGTGGACGAGATAAGGGCGGACCGGGTGGGCGTGCAGCTCGTGAACACGAGCATGACCGAAACGAGGCGACTGATCGTGCAGTCCGGGATCTTCGGCGAGCACGAGTTCACAGACGTGACCGTCATCCAGCGGTACAGCACGGTCAACCCGCTGGACCCTATCCAGATCATGTATGACAAGAAGGCTGTGAAGGCGGAGGAGACCAATATCCGCATCAACGGCAAGTACCTCGCGGTGGAGCTGCCGCCGGCCACGAAGGTGCGCCTGAGCTTCGGCCTCAAGCGCAACTGCAACAAGCCCAGCTACGCCTTCCCGTGGAAGCGGTAGGCTGGGTCCAGTGACTGAAAGCACAGAGGGCGGACGAAAAGTCGTCCGCCCTCTGTGCTTATTGCGAAGTAGCTTGCTAAACGTGCTGGTCGAAAAGCATTGCGTTGCCGTCCGGGTCGATAATCGTGAAGAAACCCGGGCCGGAGGTGCTCGCGTCCGCTTCCTGCACGAATCTCACACCCTGTGATTTGAGTCGCTCCTGCAGCTCGCGGACATCCGTCAACGAGTCCAGCTTCTTCGCGTTGCCGTCCCATCCTGGGTTGAAGGTGAGCATGTTCTTCTCAAACATCCCCTCAAACAGGCCGATCACTACGCCGCTGTTCTTCACGATAAGCCATTTCTGCGCCGCGTCGCCGGCGAAGTGCTCGAACCCGAGCTTCTCATAGAAAGAGCGAGAGGCCTCGATATCCTTCACCGCCAGGCTGACCGAAAACGCGCCAAGTTGCATGCTGAAACCTCCATGGGAGCCGCTAATTCAGTACGTCGCGCGGCCGCCGCTGATGTCGAACACCGCGCCGGTGCTGAAGGAGCACTCGGGCGATGCGAGCCACGCCACGAGCGCTGCGACCTCCGTTACGTCCCCCGTGCGCCCCATCGGGATCTTCGAGAGCATGTAGTCAAGGTGCTCTTTGGAGACCTGCTTGAGGATGTCCGTCTGTATCACCGCGGGGGTGACGCAGTTCACGCGAATGCCGGTCTTAGCAAGCTCTTTGCCTACGGACTTGGTAAGCCCTATCACGCCCGCCTTTGTGGACGAGTACGGTGACGCCTTTGGGTTGCCTTCCTTGCCGGCGATAGAGGCGATGTTGACGATGCGGCCGTAGGCCCGCTTCAACATCTGCGGTATCACCTCGCGGTGAAAGATGAAGACGCCGCGCAGGTTGGTCTTGTAGACCTGGTCCATCTCCTCGACCGATAGCTCCCACAGGTTGGCCGAGCGCCCGGCGATGCCGGCATTGTTCACGAGGACGTCTACCCGACCCCACCGCTCGACAGCCCGGCGGACGGCGCTCGCGGCCACAGCGGGCTCTCCAACGTCCCCCACCTCCACCAGCACGTCCACGCCCTTCTCGCCCAGCGCCGCGGCCGCCTGCTGCGCCTTCGCGCCGTCGTAGTCCACCATCACTATATTCGCGCCCTCGCTGCCGAGACGGGTCGCCACCGCAAGCCCTATCCCCACCGCTGACCCGGTAATCAGCGCAACCTGGCCATCGAACCGTGCCATGAGTGAAGCTCCTTGGTTGTCAGTGTAGTGGGCAGACCACTATGGCCGCTTTCTGGTGCCACTGGTACTCGCCGCCGTCGCCTCCCGCTGCCGCGGCGGCCTCTTGCTCGCTCACAGCGCCTTCCGCAACCGCCCAGGCGCTCGTGAAAAACCCCATCACCAGGAGAACTGCCAGCGATATTGGGAAAACCAGCGGCAAATTCCTCATCCCAACCTCCAAAAGCTATCTGGCGCCTGCCGCCGCCGCCAGAGACGCGCTGGCGGCGGATACCCCCGCCCCAACCGGCACTTCGTAGCCGCAGCGCGGCAGAATGTTCTCCAGCGCCGAGAGCAGCGCCAGCACATACTCGGACTTGCTGGACTCTCCCATCAGGCCGATGCGCCAGACCTTGCCTGAAAACTGGCCCAGGCCGCGCCCTATCTCGATATTGTACTCACGGAGCAGAGCGTTACGGACTTTGCCGTCGTCCACGCCTTGCGGTATCCAGAGCGGCGTAATCTGGTCGAGCCGGTGCGGCTCAGGCACCACGAGCTTTAGCCCCAGCGCCTGCACTCCCGCCCTGAGCGCAGCGGCGTTTCTCTTGTGGCGGGCGATGCGATTGTCCACCCCTTCTTCCACGAGCATCCTGAGCGCTTCCCGCAGGCCCAGTATCATGCTTACCGGCGCGGTGTGGTGGTACGTGCGCTCAGGTCCCCAGTACCGGGCAATAAGGTCCAGGTCCAGGTACCACGAGGCGGGCTTCTGCTTGCGGTTCTTGATAGCCTGCCGCCCGCGCTGGCTCAAGGCCACCGGCGACATACCCGGCGGGCATCCAAGGCACTTCTGGCTGGCCGAATAGCAGTAGTCGATTCCTTCTGCGTCCACGGTCACTTTCGTCCCGCCCAGGGACGTGACGGCGTCCACCATGAAGAGCGTGCCGTACTGTTTCGCCAGTCGCGAAATGTCACCCAGCGGCTGCTGCACGCCGGTGGATGTCTCCGCGTGGACTGTAGCGATGAGCTTGACCTGCTTGTGCCGCTTGAGCTCGGCTTCCATCATCTCGGCGGGGAACGGCTTGCCCCACTCGCTGCGAAGAATAACGACGTTTGCGCCCACCCGCTGAGCCATATCGTACATGCGCTCGCCGAAGAAGCCGCACACGCCCAGGATGGCTGTGTCTCCCGGCTCCAGAAGGCTGGATACGCCGGCCTCCATGCCCGCGGAGCCCGTCCCAGCGATGGCCATGGTTATGGCCTCTTCAGTCGTAAATACGATTTTGAGGAGGTGGGATACCTCCTCCACGATCTCCATGAAATCCGGGTCCAGGTAGCCGATCATCGGGGCCATCATGGCCTGCAGGACCCTCGGGCTGGCGTTGCTGGGACCAGGCCCCAGGAGAACTCGAGGGGGCACCATCGGCATTGTGGACTCCGGAAGCGCGTTACGGGTCATCGTTGTCTCCATATATACTCTTTGTCAGGCGTGGCCTGGCGGACCGGAATCGAAACGGCGGCATGCCGCATCTTAGGGGTTACCGGGCCGGCCCTGGCAACCACAGTATTATAGGAGACGCGTTATGGAGTGTCCACGTTGGCTATTGCCCGCGATCGCGTTGTTCTCCACATTCCTGATAGTCTCCGCGGCGTGCGATTCCGAGGCGCCGGCTACCGCGCCGACGATAGCTCCTGTGGCGGCTTCCGGGCAGCCGGCGGCAGCCGTGGGCAACCGAGTAGGCAACCGCGCTCCGGAATTCGCCATCCAGCTCGCGGACGGCTCCTCGGTCTCATCCGAACAGCTCCTGAAGGACGGGAAGCCGGTGTTCCTCTTCTTCTGGGCAACCTGGTGTTCCACCTGCCGCGGTGAGCTCGAGCGTATGAAGCAGGTCTACCCCGCATTCGGCGACGAGGTCGCCTTTTATGCAATCGGGATAGACCCGTCCGAGAGCATTTCCGATCTGCAGGATGTCGCCCGGTCGCGCGGTTACCCCTGGCCGGGCGCCCTCCCCAACTCCACCATGGCGCGCGACTTCAACGTGCTCCAGCAGTCCACCAAGATTGCGATCGATTCAGAGGGTAAGATCATCTACAGGGATGGGTACGGCGTCGGGAGCGACGACACGTGGCGCAGCACTTTGAGCACGCTGACGGCCGGCGTCCGGTGAAAAAAGAAGGCCCCGTATTCACGGGGCCTTGAGGTTATTAGCCTATCGCCGAAGTGGGTTCAGCGCCGCTATCTAAGCAACCAGAGCCAACCCCACTGGATGATCGTGAGGATGAACCCAACGGACAGCAGCGTGATAATGCCGAACCAACCCAGAATTCCCACCACGCCTACGCAAAGACCAATAATGAGTGCAAACGCCAGAAGAGTAGCGCCGCGCTCGATTACGTCGTCGAAGCTGCGGATACTGATGAGCCATTTGCCGGCTCCGCCAATGCCCCGGACCATTGAACCTAGCATGAACCCACTCCTTCATGACATGAACCCAAGGAATCTCGCTCATTATAGCACAGTTGCCCTTGGTGGGCCGTATTCTACCCTGATGGCTAGAAAAACTTCAAGCCCTCGAATCAAGATTACGACTTCATAATCTGCTGTCCCCGGACTCCCACTGTTTCGCCCCTGCTTGACACCGGCGGTCTCCAGTGATAATCCTTCACATTGTAGGCCGCATTACGGCGGTCGCCCACCTTGTGTGTCGCAATTCGTCACACCTTCTCCCTGGGAGGGACGCAAATGGCGAGCAACGAATTGGCACTGGTTGCGCACCTGATGCGAAGGGCCGGTTTCGGCGCTTCCAGAGCAGAGATGGACCGCCTTGCCCGCAGGGGGTACGACGCAGTGGTTGACGACCTCGTCCACCCGGAGCGCTTCCCTGACGTTGAAATGGACATCATCGAGCGCTACAACCACGCGCGCCCCGGCCAGACGGACTGGATTTACCGCATGGTGAACACCGGCCGCCCTCTCAGGGAAAAGATGGCGCTGTTCTTCCACCACGTCTTCGCCACCGCCAACTACAAGTCGGACAACCCGCAGGCGTCGTACTTCCAGCTCGACATGTTCCGCGAGACCTGCATGACCAGCGTAATCAACGTCCTCACACGCCTGTCCAAGGACCCCGCGATGCTCTTCTGGCTGGACAATAACGAAAACCATCA
>Ga0194132_10003078_pt1 | contig 30240 bp, 29 predicted proteins | sample TA2KigOf80mmetaG_FD_148612 | JGI IMG/M metagenome (GOLD analysis project Ga0194132, IMG submission 148612) | Freshwater microbial communities from Lake Tanganyika, Tanzania - TA2015054 Kigoma Offshore 80m | ecosystem: Environmental > Aquatic > Freshwater > Lake | place: Tanzania: Lake...
GATCCACATACGAAAACAGTGAACCAGACCGATCGTCAGATCCGCGCATCTCATCCTCCTGACAAACTAAGGAGAATGAATCACCCTTCAAACCCGATTCGCTACAGACTTCTTCAACAGCCTGCTAGCCGTTGGTCCGGCTTTGCTTTTTTGCCGGAATGGGCTTCACTAAGAGGCGAAGGCCGGGTGCGCGCGAACAAACCTCCGGAACGGCCCCGGGACAGCCCACCAAGGGAGAAACGCTCATGCTGACTCGTCGAGACATGATCCTGGCCTCGCTCGCCGGAACGACGGCGCTCGCCGCCGGCTGGACTTCGGCCTCTGCCCAGGCGATCGATACGCTCCAGATCTTCGTTCCGGCCGCGCCGGGAGGCGGCTGGGACCAGACCGGCCGCACCATCGAAGCCGTGCTGAAGGCCAACAAGCAGATCGGCTCGGCCCAAGTGACCAACGTAGGCGGTGCAGGCGGCGCTGTCGGCCTGCCGCAGTTCGTCAACCAATGGCGCGGCCGCCAGAACAGCATCATGGTCGCCGGCATGGTCATGGTCGGCGCCCTGATCGCCAACAAGAGCCCGGTCAATCTGAGCCAAGTCACGCCGATCGCGCGCCTGACCGGCGAGTTCGAGGTGATCGTCGTGCCCGGCTCTTCGCCGCACAAGGACATGAAGTCACTCGTCGCGCAGCTGAAGAAGGACCCGGGCTCGGTCTCCTGGGCCGGCGGCTCAGCCGGCGGCACCGACCACATTCTGGTCGGCATGATCGCCCAGTCGCAGGGCGTCGATCCGAAGAAGGCCGCCTACGTCGCGTTTGCCGGCGGCGGCCCCGCCCAGGCGGCGCTGCTCGGTAACCAGGTGACCTGCGGCGTCTCAGGCTGGGGCGAGTTCTCCGAGCAGGTGAAGGCCGGCAAGCTGAAGGCCCTGGCGATCTCGTCCGACAAGCGCGTGGCGGGCCTCGATGTGCCCACGCTGAAGGAGCAGGGCATCGACGTCGAGCTGTTCAACTGGCGCGGCGTTTTCGCTCCTCCGGGCATTGCGGACGCAGAGCGTGCCAAGATCACCAAGCTCATCGAGGATATGGCCGCGAGCAAGGCCTGGCAGGACGAGCTCCAGAAGCGCGACTGGATGGGCATCCTCCAGACGGGCAAGGCGTATGAGGACTACATCAAGTCCGAGAACACCCGCATCGAGGCGATCCTGAAGGGGCTGGGGCTGGCATAAGAAAGCGCGGCGCCCAAGGCGTCATACTCCCTCTCCCGCCTTGGCGGGGGAGGGGTGGGGAGGGGGCATGCAGGAACGCTCGTCCGGCGCGATCGCCGTCGCCATCGGCTTCGTCCTGGTCGGCGTCGTCGTCGGCTACGAGACGAGCCAGATCGCCGATACGCCTCTCTATGCCAAGGTCGGCCCCAAGGTCTTTCCGAGCTTCGTTGCCGGCGGACTGATCCTGCTCGGCCTCGCTCTCCTCTGGGACGCGTGGTCAGGACGTTGGAAAGCCGAGGATGACGACGAAAGCCGGCCGATCGACTGGAGCGCGCTCGGCTGGCTCGGCTTCGGCCTCCTCTTCAACGTCGCCTTGATCGGCACCGTCGGCTTCATCCTCGCCTCGACCGTGCTGTTCGCCTCGGTCGCGCGCGCCTTCGGCAGCACGAAGCCGGCGCGCGACATCGCGATCGCCTTCGTCTTCGCAGCGATCGTCTATATCGGCTTCGCCAAGCTGCTCGGCATCAATATGGGCACGGGCCTCATCGAGAGATTCCTCTGATGGATACGCTCGCCCAGCTCGGTAACGGCTTCGCCGTGGCGCTGACGCCGATGAATCTCGCCTTCTCCTTCCTCGGCGTGCTGCTCGGCACCGCGATCGGCGTGCTTCCCGGCCTCGGACCGGCGCTGACCATCGCGCTGCTGCTGCCGATTACTTTCAAGGTCGACGCCACCGGCGCCTTCATCCTCTTCGCCGGCATCTACTATGGTGCCATGTACGGCGGCTCGACCACCTCGATCCTGCTGAACACGCCCGGCGAGAGCGCCACCATCATCACCGCGCTCGAAGGGAACAAGATGGCGCGCCGCGGTCGCGGCGGCGCGGCGCTCGCGACGGCAGCGATCGGCTCCTTCGTCGCCGGCACCATCGGCACGCTGGGCCTCACCTTCGTCGCGCCCATCGTCGTCGAGTTCGCGCTCAAATTCGGACCGGCCGAGTATTTCTCGCTGATGATCCTCGCCTTCGTCACGGTCTCGGCCGTGCTGGGCAATTCGGCGATAAGGGGGCTGGCTGCGCTCCTCTTCGGCATCTGGCTCGGCCTGATCGGCGTCGACCTGCAGACCGGCCAGGCACGCTTCACCTTCGGCATCCTCGAGCTTCTGGACGGTGTCAACGTCATCGTCGTCGCTGTCGGCCTCTTTGCCGTCGGCGAAACGCTCTATCTCGCCACGCGCTATCGCTACGGCAAGGACGAGATCCTGCCGATCAAGGACTCGCTGTGGATGACGCGCGAAGATTGGGGCCGGTCGTGGAAGGCGTGGCTGCGCGGCTCGGCGCTGGGCTTCCCGATCGGCGCGCTGCCGGCCGGCGGCGCGGAGGTGCCGACCTTTCTCTCCTACTATCTGGAGAAGAAGCTTTCGAAGAAGCCGGCGGAGTTTGGCAAGGGGGCGATCGAGGGCGTCGCTGGGCCTGAGGCCGCGAACAACGCGTCCGCCGCCGGCGTGCTGGTGCCGATGCTGACGCTGGGCCTCCCGACCTCGGCGACGGCGGCGATCATGCTCTCCGCCTTCCAGAGCTACGGCATCAATCCGGGGCCACAACTGCTGATGACGCAGTCGAACCTCGTTTGGGGCCTGATCGCCAGCCTCTATATCGGCAACGTCATGCTGCTGGTGCTGAACCTGCCGCTGATCGGTCTCTGGGTGAAGATCCTGGCGATCCCGGCGCCGCTGCTCTATGGCGGCATCCTCGTCTTCGCCACGATCGGCACCTACGGCATCAGCCAGTCGCCGATCGATCTGATTCTGCTCTACGTGATCGGCGGCATCGGCTTCCTGATGCGGAAATACGACTTCCCGACCGCGCCGGTGATCATCGGCATGATCCTGGGGCCGCTGGCCGAGCAGGAATTCCGCCGCGCCATGACCATCAGCCAGGGCGATGTGACGGTACTGGTGACGCGGCCGCTGTCGCTGACCCTGCTGGTCCTCGCCGCCATCGCGTTGGCCGGGCCGCATCTCTATCGCTGGTGGGCACGTAGCCGGAAATGAAAAGGCCCCTCCGGAGAGGGGCCTTGCCTGACGCGCGGCGCCGATGGATCACTCCGTGGAGGCGCTCGTCGTGTCGGTCTGCTTGTTGTAGCGGATGGTGATCTTCGAGATCTCGCAGAGATCGAAGCCGCGCCAGACGACGGTGGAGTTGTCGATTTCGTACTTCACCTTGAGGTCCCACTTGCAGCTCTTCTCCTTGCGGGAGAACTTGATCGGCAAGGTTTCCTTGTCGGCCATCGTGTCCTTGCCGAGGACGTCGTCTTCCCAATCGTCGGCGGCGCTCGGCGACACGTAGACCTCGCTGATGACGTAGCCGGTCGCATTCACCAGCGTGAAATCCTGCTTGCCCTGCGCATGAGCCGAGGCTCCGAACCCGGCCACTGCAAGTCCACCCAACAAAGCGAGCGCGTAGCGCATTTCAGACGTCCCCTGGTTGATGAGGGCGCATAGAAACCACGCGCCGCGCTCCCAGGCCAGTAACAAACGGTAATGGAATACCTGGACCGTCAGGTCGAACTGCAGGAGGTCGCTGGCGTCGCGCCTACGCCCGCTCGTCCACGCGATCGACGGGGGACTGGTCCGTAGGCTGTCCCTTGGCGACCCCGACCATCGCGGGGCGCAACAGGCGATCATGCAACACGTAGCCCGGCTGCATCACCTGGACGACGGTACCCGCCGGCTTGCCGGTGTTTTCGGCCTCGAACATCGCCTGATGCAGGTTGTAGTCGAAGCGCTCGCCGAGCGGCATGACCTTCCTGATGCCGTTTTTCTCGAAGGCCGCCAGCACCTCGCGCTCGGTCGCCTCGAGACCGACCATCAGCGCGTCGAGCACCTCGCTTGCCTTGCGTGCCTCGGCCGGCACGAGCTCGAGTGCGCGGCGGAGATTGTCGGAGATCTGCAGAACATCGCGGGCAAGTCCGACCGCGCCGTAGCGCTTGGCGTCGTCGCGTTCGCGCTCCGCACGCCTGCGGCCGTTCTCGGCATCGGCGACGGCGCGAAGCAGCTGGTCCTTGACCTTCTTCAGCTCGACCTCGAGCTCGGCCTCGCGGCTCGGCGGGGGCATGTCATTGGCCGGCCTCGGCTCGTTTTCCGGCCCACCGGTCTTGTTTTCATCGCTCATCGATAAGTCCTTCGTCGATCCTTAACATTTAACCCAGAAGACGGCCGATCAGCTTCGCGGTGTAGTCGACCATCGGAATGATGCGGGCATAGTTCATGCGCATCGGCCCCACGACGCCGATGGCGCCGACCACGCGCTCGCGGCCGTTGGAGAAGGGCGCCACGATCATGGCGCAGCCGGCGACCCGGAACAGCTCGTTCTCGGCGCCGATGAAGATCTGCACGCCGTCGGCGAGCGAGGTCGCATCGATCAGACGCAGCAGCGACTGCTTGGTCTCAAGCGCATCGAAGATCGAGCGGATGCGCTCGAGATCGCCGACGGCGCTGACATCGTCGAGCAGGTGCGAGCGGCCACGCACGATCAGATGGCCGCCATCGCTCCCGCTCCAGGTGGCGACGCCCGCCTCGACCACGCGCTTGGTCAGCTCGTCGAGCTGGGCGCGCTGCTCCTGGATCTCGCCCATGACCTTGCCGCGCGCTTCCTCCAGCGTCTTGCCGGCGACGCGCGCGCTGAGGAAGTTGCTGGCCTCGGTCAGCATCGACGGCGTGATGCCCGCCGGCAGCTCGAGTACGCGGTTCTCGACCATGCCGCCTTCGCTGACAATGACGACCAGCGCGCGGCCGGGGCCTAGCGGCACGAACTCGATATGCCTCAGCGACTTCTCGACTTTTGGCGAGTAGACGAGGCCGGCGCAGTGGGTGAGGCCGGAGAGCGTTGCCGAGACCTGCTCCAGGACTTCGGGCAGGCTGCGGCCGACGGCGGCGCATTGCCCATCGATCGAGCGTCGCTCGTCTTCCGTCAGGCTGCCGACCTCCAGCAGGCCGTCGACGAAAAGGCGCAACCCGGCCTCGGTCGGAAGCCGTCCGGCCGAGGTGTGGGGGGCGTAGAGGAGGCCGGCTTCCTCCAGGTCCGCCATGACGTTGCGGATGGTGGCGGGGGAGAGTTGGACGCCGAGCTTGCGCGAAATCGTGCGCGAGCCGACCGGCTCGCCGGTTTCGACGAACGCCTCGACCACCCGCCGGAAGATCTCCCGGGACCTCTCGTTCAGCTCTACGATCATGGTTCTGCTAGCTCTGCCCGATACTTAGTGTCGCGTCGGCGATGCGTCAACGAGGGGTGCGAAACGGGGACGAAGCTGTTAGGGTGCGCGCCGCTCCGGCCCAACCAAGAGGCATTGCCATGCGACCCTCCGGTCGCGCGTCCGATCAGATGCGTCCAGTCGTGCTCGAACCCGGTTTCTCCAAGCATGCCGAGGGGTCCTGCCTCGTACGGTTCGGGGATACCCATGTGCTGTGCACGGCCTCCTTGGACGAGCGGGTGCCGCCGTTCCTGAAGGGGACCGGCAAGGGGTGGGTGACGGCTGAATATGGGATGCTGCCGCGCTCGACCAATACGCGGACCGACCGAGAGGCGGCCAAGGGCAAGCAGTCCGGCCGTACCCAGGAGATCCAGCGCCTGATCGGCCGGGCGCTCCGGGCGGTGACCGACCTGCCGAAGCTGGGCGAGCGTCAGGTGAAGATCGATTGTGACGTGATTCAGGCCGATGGCGGCACGCGTACAGCGGCGATCACCGGCTCTTACGTCGCGCTCTACCAGTGCTTCGAGCACATGAAGAAGCTGAGGATGCTGCCCGCGATCCCGATGACGGATTCCGTCGCGGCGGTCTCCTGCGGCGTCGTTTCCGGGGCGCCGGTGCTCGATCTCGACTATGCCGAGGATTCGGCGGCCGAGACCGATGCCAATTTCGTGCTGACCGGTGTCGGCAAGCTGATCGAGGTCCAGGCGACGGCGGAGGGGGCTCCCTTCGCCGAGTCGGAGCTCTTGCGCATGCTGGAGCTGGCCCGGAACGGGGCGGGGCACCTTGCCGGGCTGCAACGCCGGGCGCTCGGCCTTGCCTGATGGCGATCCAGGTTCGGCAGCTTCAGCCGGGCAACGATCTGCTGCTGTCCGACTTCCTGGAGCGTCGGGCCGACAGCTCGATGTTCATCCGCGCCAATCTCCGGCATTCGGGGCTGGCCGATACGGGCAAGCCCTATAGCGGCACCTATGTCGCCGCCTTCAGCGGCGCGGCGATCGAGGCGGTGGCCGCTCTCTTCTGGAGCGGCACCGTCATCCTGCAGGCCCCTTTTTACCTGGGGCCGATCCTCAATCACCTGACCGGCCTCGACGTGCGGCCGATCAAGACGCTGCTCGGTCCGTTGTCCCAGACCGACGAGGCGCGTCGGTTGCTTGGCCTGCGCAACGCGCCGACGAAGAAGACCAGCCGTGAGGATCTGTTCGCCCTCGGCCTGGAGCGCCTCGTCATGCCGGAACACCTGGCAGCCGGGACCTGGGTCTCGCGGCGGCCGAAGCCGAACGAGCTCCGGACCCTCGTCGACTGGCGGATCGCAAGCGTGATCGAAACCAACTCCGCCTCCGACGATGAGGAGCAGACGCGTCGCGACGCTGACGAGGTCATCCGCCGCCTCGACCGGGAGAGCGCGATCTGGGTGCTGGAGGTCGATGGGCGCGTCGTGTCGATGAACAGCTTCAACGCGGTGATGCCCGAGATGGTGCAGGTCGGCGGCGTGTTCACGCCTCCGGACCTGCGTGGCTTCGGCTTCGCGCGCGCTTGCGTCGCAGGATCGCTGGCCGCGGCGCGCCATCGCGGGGTCGAGCGCGCGGTCCTGTTCACGCCGAAGGACAATGCGGCGGCGCAAACGGCCTACCGTGCGATCGGCTTTCGCCTCGTTGGCGATTACGGCATCGTTGTCTTCGGATAGGTCCAATGGCCCGACGCTTCACCGAACCAAAGCTCGTTCTTGCTACCCACAACCCAGGCAAGGTCGGGGAGCTTGAAGAGCTGCTTGCGCCCTGGAAGGTTGAGGTCGTCTCCGCCGGTACGCTCGGCCTGCCGGAGCCGGAAGAGACGGGCGAGACCTTCGTCGACAACGCGCTGCTCAAGGCGCGCGTTGCGATGGAAGCGACCGGGCTGCCGGCCCTCGCCGACGATTCCGGCCTGAGCGTCGTCGGGCTCGGCGGCCGGCCGGGCGTGCACACCGCCGACTGGGCCGGAAGCCCGCGCGATTTCACCAGGGCGATGCGCCGCGTGCAGGATGAGCTCGGCAGCAATCCCGATCGCCGCGCCGCCTTCATGTCGACCCTGGCACTGGTCTGGCCCGACGGGCATGAGGAGGTATTCGAAGGCAAGGTCGAGGGCGAGCTCGTCTGGCCGCCGCGCGGGACCATTGGCTGGGGCTACGATCCGATGTTCGCGCCCGAGGGCAGCCCGCGCACCTATGGCGAGATGTCGGCCGAGGAGAAGCACAGCACCAGCCATCGCGCCCGGGCGCTGGGCAAGCTGGTGAAGGCCTGCTTCGACGGGCGATGACCGATCCCGGCTTCGGCCTCTACGTCCATTGGCCGTTCTGCCGGTCGAAATGTCCTTACTGCGACTTCAACAGCCACGTCTCCGAGCGCGTCGACCAGGCGCGCTGGCGCCGCGCGCTGCTGGCGGAGCTCGACTGGTGGGCCGACCGCGTCGAGCGTCGGCCGCTGACCAGCATCTTCTTCGGCGGCGGGACCCCCTCTCTGATGGACCCGGAGACGGTGGCCGCGGTGATCGAGCGGGCAGGGAGTCGACTCGGCTTTGCCGAAAACCCGGAGATCACGCTTGAGGCCAATCCGACCAGCGTCGAAGCGGATCGCTTCGCCTCTTATCGCGCTGCCGGTGTCAATCGCGTATCGCTTGGCGTGCAGGCGCTGAACGAAACCGATCTCAAGTTCCTCGGCCGGCAGCACGATCCGAAGGAAGCGCTGGCCGCCGTCGGTCTCGCAGCGATGCACTTTCCGCGTTTCAGCTTCGATCTGATCTATGCACGGCCCGGACAGACGGTTGCGGCCTGGCGCGAGGAGCTGAAGCAGGCGCTGGGGCATGCCGGCACGCACATCTCCGTCTATCAGCTCACCATCGAGCCGGGCACGCAGTTCCAGACGCGCTTCGATCGCGGCGAGATCGCGATCCCCGACGACGATCTCGCGGGCCAGCTCTACGAGGCGACGCAGGAGATCCTCGAAGGCGCCGGGCTCCCAGCCTATGAGATCTCGAATCACGCGCAGCCGGGGGCGGAGTCACGGCACAACCTGACCTATTGGCGCATGGGGCCTTATCTCGGGATCGGGCCGGGAGCCCATGGGCGGGTCGTGCGCGATGGCGGCTGGTGGGCGACGCGCCAGGCGCGGGCGCCCGAAACCTGGCTCTCCCGGGTCGACGCGCAGGGGCACGGCACCGCGGAAGAGACGGCCCTGTCGGCCGAGGAACGCCGCCGCGAGATCCTGATGATGGGGCTCAGGCTAGCCGAGGGAATCCCCGTCGATCGCCTTGGCGGCTTGCCGGATGAAGGCCGCCGGGCGGCGCTGGTCGAGGAGGGGTACCTGGTCGACGATGGCCAAGTGCTCCGGGCGACGGCGGCAGGCCGGCAGCGCTTGAACGGGCTCCTCATCTACCTTCTCGACTGAGAAGCCAAAGAAAACTGCCAGTTGCGAGGTTTTTCGTGGTGTCGTAAACCGGCACCACTGTGGCTATTCTGCATCAATGACCGAAGTCGCGTCGAGAGACATCGTCGGCCTGTGGCGGCGCTTCGAGGCGTGGGGCGAAAGGGTGGGGCTGGCGCGAAAGCTCGCGATCCTGCTCGGCTTGGCCTCTGTCGCCGCCGCCATCGCCACCTATGTGACCTTCTCCGGCGTCGAGGCTCTGCCGCGCGAGCCGAAGCCCGTCATCCTGCTGCTGACGCTCGATGTCGTCCTGCTGCTGCTTCTGGCGGCCCTGGTGTCGCGCCGGCTGGTCGGGCTCTGGGCCGAGCGGCGCCGCGAGGGCATGGGATCGGGCCTGCATCGGCGCCTCGCCCTTCTGTTCAGCGTCGTCGCCTTGGCGCCGACGCTGGTCGTCACTGTTTTCGCCGCGCTCTTCCTGCACCTCGGCATCCAGAGCTGGTTCGACGACGTCGTGCGCAAGGCCGTCAATGAGAGCCATGCGGTCGCCCGCCTCTACCTCGAAGAGCACCAGAAGAGCATCCGCGGCGACATCCTGCTGATGGCGCAGAACATCGCGCGCGAAGCGCCCGTGCTGATGAACAGCCCGCAGCGCTTCAACGCGCTTCTCACCGCCTGGGCCTCCTCGCGCTCGCTGTCCGAGGCGGTGGTGTTCACGGAGTCGGGCGTCATCCTGGCGCGCGCCGGCCTCACCTTCGCGCTCGAACTCGAGCCGCTGGCGGCGGACCTGGTCAACCGCGCCTCCGAAGGCGAGGTCGTCCTGTTCTCCAGCGAGAACGAGGATCGCGTGCGCGCGGTCGCCCAGCTCGACCGCTTCATCGGCGCCTATCTGATGATCGGCCGCGTGGTCGACTCGACCGCGCTCGCCTATGCCGAGCGTACAAGGCGCGCGGTCGAGGCCTATCAGCAGATCGAGACGCGCGCCGCCGGGCTGCAGTTCAGATTCGTCCTCTGGTTCTCCGCCGTGGCGCTCCTGCTGCTGCTGGCGGCGATCTGGCTCGGCCTCACCTTCGCCAATCAGCTGGCGCGGCCCATCAGCGGCATGGCGCGTGCGGCGGAGCGCGTGCGCGCCGGCGATCTCGGCGCCCGTGTCGAGGAGCGCCCGGCCAGCGACGAGATCGGTGTGCTCGCCCAGGCCTTCAACCGCATGACCGAGCAGCTAGAGGCGCAGCGCGGCGATCTGATGGAGGCGAACCAGCAACTCGACGTTCGGCGGCGCTTCATCGAAGCGGTGCTCTCTGGCGTCTCCGCCGGCGTCATCGGCATCGACGGCGATGGCCGCATCACGCTGCCCAACCGCTCCGCCGCGTCGCGGCTCGGCGTGCAGCCGGAAAGCCTTGCCGGACGGCCGTTGGTCGAGGCGATCCCGGAGCTGGCACCGCTCTGGGAGGAGGTTCGGCGCCGCCCCGACAAGCTGGCGGAAGACCAGGTGCAGATCGTCCGCGGCGGGCGCACGCGCACCCTGCTGGCTCGTCTCGGCGTCGATGCGCGGGAAGGCGAGACGCATGGCTATGTGCTCACCTTCGACGACGTGACCGAGCTGCTGACGGCGCAGCGCCAGGCCGCCTGGGCCGATGTCGCGCGGCGAATCGCGCACGAGATCAAGAATCCGCTGACTCCGATCCAGCTCTCGGCAGAACGGCTCAAGCGCCGGTACCTGAAGGAGATTCAGTCCGATCCGGATACCTTCCGCGCCTGCACCGACACGATCGTCCGCCAGGTCGGCGACATCGGCCGTATGGTCGATGAGTTTTCCTCCTTCGCTCGCATGCCGCGCGCGACGATCAGGCCGGAAGCGCTCCAGCCGATCTGCGAGGAAGCGGTCTTCCTGCAGCGCCAGAGTCGCTCCTCAACCGCTGTCGAGATCGAGACGCCCGAAGCGCCGCTGATCCTGCCTTGCGATGCGCGCCAGCTCCGCCAGGCGATCACCAATCTGCTGAAGAACGCCGGCGATGCGATCGACGGTCGGTCGACGCCGATCTCGGGTTCGCTGCCTCCGGGACGGATCAAGCTGACCTTGACGCTGGATGGCGGCGAGACACGGATCGAGGTGACGGACAACGGAAGAGGCCTGCCCGTCGACGGGCGGGAGCGCCTGACCGAGCCTTACGTGACGACGCGTACCAAGGGAACAGGCCTCGGCCTCGCCATCGTCAAGAAGATCGCCGAGGACCATGGCGGGCGCCTGGTGCTCGGCGACAACGAAGGGGGCGGCGCGAAAGTCGCCCTGGTCCTGCCGGGCGGCACGTTCGGCGAGGTCGAGAGAAAAGGAGCGAGGGCGGTCGGACGTGGCGCATGACGTACTGATCGTCGACGACGAAGCCGACATCCGCACGCTGATCGCAGGTGTGCTCGAGGATGAAGGTTATGTGACGCGTGTCGCCGGGGACTCCGACGCGGCGCTGGCCGAGCTGCGCCAGCGTCGTCCCTCGCTGCTCGTGCTCGATATCTGGCTGCAGGGAAGCACGCTGGACGGGCTGCAGCTGCTCGATGTCGTGCGCAAGGAGCATCCGCATACCCCGGTGGTTATGATCTCCGGCCACGGCACGATCGAGACCGCGGTGCAGGCAATCAAGCTTGGGGCGTACGACTTCATCGAGAAGCCGTTTCAGACCGACCGGCTGCTGCTGATCGTCGGTCATGCGATCGAGACCGCGCGGCTCCGGCGCGAGAACCAGGAGCTCAAGCTGCGTTCCGGCGCGGCCGCCGATCTGACGGGCGTCAGCCAAGCGCTGATACAGGTGAAGCTCGCGGTCGATCGCGTCGCTCCGACCGGAAGCCGCGTCTTCATCACCGGCCCCGCCGGCGCCGGCAAGGAAGTCGCGGCGCGCATGATCCATGCGCGCTCGCGGCGCGCGGACGGGCCGTTCGTCGTGCTCAACTGCGCGACGCTCGAGCCGGAACGCTTCGAGGCGGAGCTGTTCGGCACCGAGAACGGCGCCGATGTGCGGCTCGGCACCTTCGAGCAGGCGCATGGCGGCACGCTGCTGCTCGACGAGGTCGCCGACATGCCGGCCGAGACCCAGGGCAAGATCGTTCGTGTCCTGCAGGACCAGGCTTTCCGCCGTGTCGGCGGCACCGCGCGCATCGAGGTCGACGCGCGCGTGCTGGCGACATCCAATCGCGATATGCCGACGATGATCGAGGAAGGCACCTTCCGCGAGGATCTCTTCTATCGGCTCAACGTGGTGCCGCTGCGCGTGCCGTCGCTGCGCGAGCGGCGCGAGGACATTCCGGTACTGATTCGCCATTTCCTGGCGCAGGCGGCCGAGAATGCCGGCCTGCCGAAGCGCGAGGTCGGCGAGGACGCGATGGTGGCGCTCCAGGCCTATGACTGGCCTGGCAATGTCCGGCAGCTCCGCAACGTCGCGGATTGGCTGCTGATCATGGCCTCGGGCGATCCGACGCAGCCGATCTCGGCCGAATCGCTGCCGCCGGAGATCGGCTCGAATACGCCCACCGTGTTGCGCTGGGAGAGGGGCGGGGAGATCATGGGGCTGCCCCTCCGCGACGCCCGGGAGCTGTTCGAGCGCGAGTATCTCCTCGCCCAGATCAACCGCTTCGGTGGGAACATCTCCCGCACCGCCGCCTTCGTCGGCATGGAGCGCTCGGCGCTCCATCGGAAGCTCAAGTCCCTGGGCGTGCCCTCCGCCGACCGTCCGCTGGTGCGCAGCGGCGTCTGAACAGGTCCTCCGCCCGCCCGGGGTGATGGTCCGCTGACCGCGTATCATCGACGCCAACGCGGGAAGGGGGATCAGATGCTCGCGACATACTTCAAGCTCGACGAGAACAACACCGATGTCAGGACGGAGGTGCTGGCCGGCATCACGACCTTCCTGACGATGGCCTACATCATTTTCGTCAACCCGCTGATCCTGGGTGAAGCGGGCATGGACAAGGGGGCGGTCTTCGTCGCCACCTGCCTCGCCGCGGCGGGCGCGACGGCGCTGATGGGCCTCTACGCCAACTACCCGATCGCGCTCGCACCGGGCATGGGCCTCAACGCCTTCTTCGCATTCGGCGTCGTTAAGGGCATGGGCATCAGCTGGGAGGTCGCGCTGGGCGCGGTCTTCGTCTCCGGCTTTCTCTTCCTGGTGCTGACCGTCACGCGCGTGCGCGAATGGCTAATCAATTCGATCCCTCGAGCGTTGAAGCTCTCGATCTCCGCCGGCATCGGCCTCTTCCTCGCGATCATCGCGCTCAAGGGAGCGGGCCTGATCGCCGATCATCCGGTGACGCTGGTTACCATCGGCGACCTCAAGGCGCCGCCGACGATCCTCGCCTGCCTTGGCTTTTTCATCATGGTCGGCCTGGATGCGATGCGGGTGAGGGGCGCGATCATGATCGCGATCCTCGGCGTCACCGCGCTCGGCATCGTCTTCGGCCTCTCGCCCTTCAACGGCATCGCCTCGATGCCGCCGTCGCTGGCGCCGACCTTCCTCAAGATGGACATCGCCGGCGCACTTTCGCTCGGCCTGATCGCGGTGGTCTTCGCCTTCCTCTTCGTCGATCTCTTCGACAATGCCGGTACGCTGATCGGCCTCGCGCACCGGGCCGGATTCCTCGACAAGGAAGGCAAGCTGCCGCGCATCCGCCAGGCGCTTCTTACCGACTCCGTCGCCGCCATGGGCGGTGCCGCGCTCGGTACGTCAACCACGACCAGCTATATCGAGAGCGCCGCGGGCATCAAGGAAGGCGGACGCACCGGCCTCACCGCCGTGACCGTCGCCGCCTGCTTCCTGCTGGCGTTGTTCCTGGCGCCTCTGGCGACCACGGTTCCCGCCTATGCGACCGCGCCGGCGCTGTTCTTCGTTGCCTGCCTCATGGCCCGGGGCCTCGCGGAGCTGGATTGGGAGGACGTCACCGAATACGTGCCGGGCGTGGTGACCGCGGTGTCGATGCCGCTCACCTTCTCGATCGCGCATGGCATCGCCTTCGGCTTCATCTCCTACGCGGCGATCAAGATCGCGGCCGGCAGGTTCCAGGATGTGAGCCCGGTGGTGGCGGTGCTGGCGGTACTGTTTATCGTGAAGTTCGCCATCCTATAGGGAAGGCCACGGTCGCGGCGATCACGCGCTTCGCTCAAGCTCGAATGCTGCGCATTCAAGTACGCGAAACGCGCCGCCGCGAAGTGGTCCGACCGCGCCGGCGACCGAGCGCACCTTAGAGCGCAACGCTGAGCCTTGAGCGAGAGCGCATTGGCGGCGCGTCCGCTAGTTGCGGCTCGCCGCGTAGTATTCCACGCGCCGCTCCAGATACCCCAGACCCTCCGCTATCGCGAACGCGAAGATGAACAGGGTCACCACCAGCGCCCAGAAATGCTCCATCAGGAAGTTCGAGGAGTAGATCTCGAACAGATGGCCGAAGCCGACGATGGAGACGAGAAGCTGGCCGATGATCACGCCTTTGACCGCACGGATGCAGCCGAGCCGGATGCCGGCGAGAATCTCGGGCAGGGCCGCCCAGAGATAGATCTTGCTGAACGCCTGCCAGGGCGTGGCGCCGTAGCTGCGCGCCATCTCGACCAGCGAGGGCGAGATGCCACGCGCGCCGGCGCGGGCGTCGAGAACGATGATCCAGACGGCGAAGAGCACCACGGTCAGCACGATGGTCGTCATGCCGAGCCCGAACAGCACCATGATCACCGGTACCAGCGCGCTTAAGGGCGCGCTGAGGAAGATGTTGACCCAGGGCAGCAGTAGACGGTCGGCGATGACAGACCGCCCCATCAGCACGCCGACGGGAACGCCGACCACGATCGCGATCAGATTGCCGAGCAGATAGGCTTCGGCGGTGATGGCGAGCGCCTTCAGGTAGGTCGGCGTAGGCACGATCTCGAAGACGCGCTCGACCACGGCGGAGAAGGGCGGCAGCACCAGCGCAGCGCCGCTCTGGCCGAGGATCTCCCACAGCGCGATCCAGAGGATCAGCGAGGTCATCATCGGCACGTGGTAACCGAAGAGCTTCATGGTCAGTCCAGGTACCGTTTCAGGCCCTGCCAGATCGTCTCGACCGTATCGAGATAGGCAGGGTGCCGGCGGATGGCTTCGGGGTCGTCGCCGCGGCGGATATCCGGCTCGATCACCTCGGCGACCCGGCTCGGCCGCCGCGAGAGCAGCACGATGCGGTCGGAGAGGTAGACGGCTTCTTCGATCGAATGGGTGACGAAGAGCACGGTCTTCCCGCGCGCCGAGAGCAGGCTCAGCATGTCTTCCTGGAACTTGCGCCGAGTCTGCTCGTCGACCGAGGAGAAGGGCTCGTCCATCAGCAGCACATCGGCATCGACGGCAAGCGCGCGGGCGAGGCCGACGCGCTGGCGCATGCCGCCCGAGAGCTCGTGCGGATGGCGATGCTCGAAGCCGGCAAGGCCGACCTCGGCGATGTGGCGGCGCGCCACCGCCTCGCGCTCCTCGCGGCCGACACCGCGCAGCTCGAGGCCGAAGGCGACGTTGCGGAGCACGGTCGCCCAAGGCATCAGGGCGAAATCCTGGAAGACGAAGGCGCGGTCGGGGCCGGGGCCGGTGACCATGCGTCCTGAGACCCTGACCTCGCCCTTGGTCGACGGGATCAGGCCGGCGATGATCTTGAGCAGCGTGGTCTTGCCGCAGCCGGAAGGGCCGAGCAGCGTCGTCAGCTTGCCTTGGGGCACATCGAGCGAGACATCATTCAGCGCTTCGACGCCGCCCTCATAGGTCTTCGAGAGGTTCTTGACCTCGATGATCGGCGTATCGGCGATCGCCGGTCTTGCGCGTGCAGTCATGCCCTGCGTCCTTCGCGGCGGAAGATAGCCGCTTCGATCTTGCCGAGCCCTTCGATGAACAGCACCGAGAGCGCGATCACGGAGAAGATCGCCGCATACATCTTCGGATACTCGGCGATCGACTGATTGTAGGTGATGAGGTCGCCGATGCCGGTCGGCGTGATCAGGAGCTCGGCCAGGATCGCGCCGATGAAGCCGGCCGCGGCGCCCAGGCGAAGCCCGGCGAAGATCACCGGGCTCGCCGAGGGCAGCATGATCTTGAGGATGATCTGCGGCTTCGATCCCTGGAACGAGCGGCCCATCTCGATCAGCGAGGCCGGGGTCTGGCGGATCGCCAGATAGGAGTTCAGCACGATCACCGGCATCGCCATGATGCAGACGGTCAGCACCTTGGCGGCAAGCCCGATACCGTAGGCGAAGACCAGGAGCGGGATCAGCGCCGCCATCGGCGCCGCCTGCATGACGATGAAGGGCGGCGCCATCAGCCACTCGGCCACGCGGCTCAGGCCCATGCCGATGCCGAGCCCGATGCCGATGACGGCGGAAATCGCTAGTCCGAGGGCGAGCGGCTGCAGCGTGATCAGGAGCGCGGCGACGAGCAAGCCATCGGCGGTCATCTCGGCCATGGCCTTCATCGTCTCGATGAAGCCGGGGAAGCCGGCGCTCACCGGAACGCGGCCGGCATACTCCCAGGCGGAGAAGAGAATGAGCGCCGTGAAAAGGCGCAGCGTCAGCGGATGGCTTGCGAGCGCGACCGCGCGGTCTCGCCGCGGGCCGGAGAGGCGCTGCACCGACGCCCCGGGATCACGCGACCCCAGGGAGGGAGAGACTTCGGTCATTCGTGAACTCTGGCAGGCTCCGCAGCGCCTGGTCCGGCGCCGCGGAGCGCGTGTTCTTGGCTAGCTGCCGAGCTTCTTGCGCGCGGCGTCGAGCGGGCCGAAGTCCCAGTAGTCCTCGGCTTTGATCGATTCCAGCGGGCCCTGCATCTGACCGGCCTCGACATAGAACTCGAAGTCGACCTTGGCTGCCTCGGGTCCGCCGCCGCGGCGGTCATAGACGCCTTCCTTGATCGCCTGCTGATAGAAGGGCGTGATGTTGTCGAGGACCTGCTTCGGCAGATCGGCCATCAGGTTCCGCTTCTTCCGCTCGGCGTCGATGATGGTCGGATCCTTCGCCATCTCCTGCCAGAGCTTGAGCATCTCCTCGACGATGATGTCGACCTTGGCGCGGTTGGCTTGCAGCCAGTCGGCACGGACGAAGACGAGTTCGTCCGAAGCCGGCACGTCAACGCTCGGCAGCACGTGGAAGCGGTCCGGAGCACGGCTCATCAGCAGATTCTTGTTGGCGAGGTCGACGATGGTTGCCTTGATCTGGCCGTTGATCATCGCGATGACACGGTTCTCCGAGCCCGGCACGTAGCTGCGCTGGCCGAACTTGATGTTGTTGCGCTTGGCGATGATGTCGCCGATCGCCTCTGTGCCGGAGCCGCGGCCATGGAAGACGAAGGGCTGACCGTCGAGATCCTTCCAGGTCCTGTAGGACTTGTCGGCCACGGGGAAGAAGACGAGGCGCGACATCTGGAAGACCGCCCTCAGCGGCGCCTTGGTCTTCTGCATCACGGCGTAGGGCGTGCCGACGCCGATATCGGCCTGGCCGTTGATGGTGGCCTGGATTGCCAGCTCTTCCTTGGAGAAGGAAGTCAGGTTGTAGGCGACGCCGCGCTCCTTGGCGCGCTCGAGGCCGATGACGAAAGCCAGCGTCTCGGCCGACAGCGTGTCGCCGAGGCCGACCTTGACGGCCTGCGCGCCGGCGCTTGCCGGCAAGAGCGCGACGCCGAGGCCGATGGTGGCCGCTGCCGTCGCGATCCGAAGACGGGTGAACACGCGCACTGCATCCTCCCTTGGGTGTTTCCTCTCACGGCTTGATGCCGCTTCGACAGGGATCGCTTTCGCGTCCCTTCGTCCTTGTTGTCGCCGAAGCCGACTTAGAACGATGCTAAGGAGCGCCGGGCCGCGTTGTCAAACAGGCGCGGCGAGCTGGCGCTCAGGTGAGCCCGGCGGGCTTCGGACCGCCTGTCGCCCAGTCGAGAAGCTCGACCGTGTGCACGGTCGGCATGGTGGCGTAGGTGCCGATCTGGGTGAGGCAGCCGATATTGCCGGCGGCGATCAGGTCCGGCTTCGTTGCCTCGATATTGGCGGCCTTCCGCTTGCCGAGCGCGCTCGCCAATTCTGGTTGAAGCATGTTGTAGGTGCCGGCGGAGCCGCAGCAGAGATGCGGCTCCGCCGGCTCGAGCACCGTGAAGCCGGCTTGCGCGAGCAGCGCTTTCGGTTCGCTGCGGATCTTCTGCCCGTGCTGCAGCGAGCAGGCGGCGTGATAGGCGACCTTGAGGTTCTTCGGCGCGCCCTTCGCGATGCCGAGCTTGGTCAGCACCTCGGAGACGTCCTTGGCGAGGGCCGAGACCTTCGCTGCCTTCTCCGCCCAGGCCGGGTCGGTGCGCAGCATGTGGCCGTAGTCCTTGATCGTCGTCCCGCAGCCCGAGGCGTTGACGACGACCGCATCGAGATCGCCGGTCGAAAGCCACGCGTCGATGTTTCGCTTGGCCATCGCCAGCGCCGGCTTCTCGTCGCCCATGTGGTGCAGCAGGCCGCCACAGCAGCCGGCGCCTCGGGCGACCACGATCTCGCAGCCGAGGCGGGTCAGGAGACGCACCGTCGCCTCGTTGATCTCGGGTGCCAGCACCGGCTGCGCGCAGTTGGTAAGCATCGCGACCCGCATCCGTCGCGTGCCCTCGGCCGGAAAGACCTGCGGTGCATCGACCGCGGCAGGCGGCGCTGGTGCCTTAGCCAGCGTCAGCATGGCACCGAGGCGAGCCGGAAGCAGGCCGGCGAAAGGCTTCGCCAGCGTGGCGCCGAGCAGCGCCAGGCGGAAGCGGTTCGGATAGGGAAGGATCGCCGCCAGCAGCTTGCGCACCAGGCGATCGAGGAACGGGCGCTTGAAGGTCTCCTCGACGCGGACGCGCGCCTGGTCGACCAGGTGCATGTAGTGGACGCCCGAGGGGCAGGTCGTCATGCAGGAAAGGCAGGAGAGGCAGCGGTCGATATGCTTGGTGACCTTGGCCGAGGCCGGCCGGTCGTTCTCCAGCATGTCCTTGATCAGGTAGATGCGGCCGCGCGGGCTATCGAGCTCGTCGCCGAGCAGCACATAGGTCGGGCAGGTGGCGGTGCAGAAGCCGCAATGGACACAGGCGCGCAGGATCTTCTCCGCGACCTGGAGGTCGGGATCGGCGAGCTGGGCGAGAGTGAAATTGGTCTGCATCAGTCCATTCGGCCCGGATTGAGGATGCCGCCCGGGTCGAAGCCTTCCTTCACGCGCTTCGCCAGCGCCGCCAGCGGTCCCGGTTGAGGCTGGAACACGGAGACGGCGGCGCGAGCCGAGGCGTCGGCGCGGATCAGCGTGGCGTGACCACCCTCGATCGCGCCGCGGACGATGCGCGTGCCGGCGTCGTCGGACACCGGCAAGGCGAGCCAGACGAGGCCGCCGCCCCAGTCGTAGAACCACTCTCCCTGCAGAGCACGCGCGATACGGGCGATCACTTTCGGACCCTCTGTCGGCGCGACAGACAGGCGCCACAGCGGACGCGGATCGCCGATGAAGGGCCGGGCGTCGCGGATCTCGCGCCAGAGCTTCGCCGAGTTCATGCCGTGCAGTTCCTCGGTCGCGCCGAAGCGCGCCAGCTCCTCGCGCAGCGCCTTGCAGCGATGCTCGGCCGAGGGAGCAGGGCCCTCGACGCGGATCGCCGTCACGCCCCGTCCGGCGCCGCTGACATAGGAGACGGAGGAACGCGCCGCGATCGAGGCGGGCAGGTGTGCGGCCGCGATCACCTCGTGCGGGCTGCCGAGGGCGGCCGACATGGCTTCCGTCGCGCGCACATCGTCGAGACCAAAGATCAGAACGGTGCGCGTTTTTTCCGGCGCCGGCATCACCTTGAAGGTGACCTCGGTCATCGCCGCCAGCGTGCCGTGCGAACCGCAGATAACCTTCGAGAGGTCGTAGCCGGTGACGTTCTTGACGACGCGGCTGCCCGACTTGAAGAACTCGCCGCGCCCGTTCACCGCCTTGAAGCCGAGCAGGTGGTCGCGCGCCGCGCCATGGCGAAGCCGGCCGGGGCCTGAAAGGTTGGCGGCGAAGACGCCGCCGATGCTGGCCGCGTTCTCGGGCTCGCCATAGATCGGGCCAAGGTCCATCGGCTCGAAGGCCAGGCGCTGGTTCTTCTCGGCGAGCGTCCGCTCGATCTCGGCGAGCGGCGTGCCGGCCGCAGCCGTCATCACCAGCTCCTCCGGCTCGTAGAGCGAGACGCCGGTCAGGCCCGAGAGATCGAGACTCGATGCCGTCTGCATCGGCCGCCCGAGACCGCGCTTCGTGCCGCGACCAACGACCTCCAGCGGCGTACCGGTATTCGCCGCGTCGGCCAGGATCTGGCAGACGTCGTCTGCGTCGCGGGGAATGGCCATCAGAACCGCGGCAGGTCGGGGAAGGGGAGATTGCCTTTGGAGACGACCATGCGGCCCATCTCGGCGCAGCGATGCAGCACCGGGAACACCTTGCCGGGATTGAGCAGCGATTCCGGATCGAAGGCGCATTTGACGCGGAGCTGCTGGGCCATGTCGACTTCGTCGAACATCGTGTCCATGAGGTCGCGCTTCTCGATGCCGACACCATGCTCGCCGGTGAGCACGCCGCCGACCTCGACACAGAGACGGAGGATGTCGGCGCCGAACTTCTCCGCGCGCTCGAGCTCGTCCGACTTGTTGGCGTCGAACAGGATCAGGGGATGCAGGTTGCCGTCGCCCGCATGGAAGACGTTGCAGAAGCGCAGATCGTGCTTCTCCGAGAGAGCGCGCATCCGCGCCAGCACCTCGGGCAGCTTCTTCCGCGGAATGGTGCCGTCCATGCACATGTAGTCCGGCGTGATGCGGCCGACGGCGGGGAACGCGGATTTGCGTCCCGCCCAGAAGAGCACGCGCTCCTCCTCGCTCTCGCTGATGCGCAAGGTCATCGACTGGCAGCGCCGGGCGATCGCCGCGACCTGATCGATCAGGTGGTCGACCTCGACCTTCGGCCCGTCGAGCTCGACGATCAGGATCGCCTCGACGTCGAGCGGATATCCGGCATGGACGAAGTCCTCGGTCGCGTGGATCGCGGGCTTGTCCATCATCTCCATGCCGCCGGGGATGATGCCGGCGGCGATGATCGAGGCGACGCAATCGCCGGCGGTTTCGTTCGACGGAAACCCGATCAGCAGCGCGCGCGCTGTCGACGGCTTCTTCAGGATGCGGACCGTCACCTCGGTGACGACGCCGAGCAGGCCTTCCGAACCTGTCATCAAGCCGAGAAGGTCGTAGCCCTCGGAATCGAGATGCTTGCCGCCGAGCCGAAGGATCTCGCCGGTAATCAGCACCATCTCGAGGCCGAGCACGTTGTTCGTGGTGAGGCCGTATTTGAGCGAATGAACGCCGCCGGAATTCTCGGCGATGTTGCCGCCGATGGTGCAGGCGATCTGGCTCGAGGGATCCGGCGCGTAGTAGAAACCGGCCGAGGCAACCGCGGTCGAGATGCCGAGATTGGTCACGCCCGGCTGCGCGACCACCGTGCGATTGGCATAGTCGATATCGAGGATCTTGTTGAACTTGCCGAGGCCGAGAAGGACGCCATCCGCCAACGGCAGCGCGCCTCCGGAGAGCGAGGTGCCGGCGCCACGAGGGACGACGCGGACCTTGTTCTCATGGCAGTAGCGGAGGATGCGCGAGACCTGATCGATGGTCGAGGGAAGGACCGCAACCATGGGCAGCTGCCGGTAGACCGACAGCGCGTCGCATTCGTAGGCGCGCAGCTCGTCTTCGGCGTCGATGACACCCTCTCCGGGCACGATGGCGCGCAGCGCCGCTACGATCTCCCGGCGGCGGGCGAGCACGGTCTGGTCCGGGGCGGGCATCTTCAAGGCCATGAGGCGATCCTCGAAACTGGGCGAGGGATTGTCAAACGACGCCTGCGATCGAGAAAAATAAACGAAGATAAACGGACCGAAAAGGTTTGTTGCCGAGTTCTTGCAATACCTTTAGAATGCAAGACGACCAAGAATGGCCGCTCTCGACCCAGAAGGGGAGCAATAGCTCATGGCACAAAATCCCATCGGTTCCGCCACCTTCGGCGCGGTACAACAGGTCACTCCTGGCCTGCAGAAGGCGAACCTGGCAAGCAGCAAGCCCGCCCTGCCGGCCGGAATCGAGTCGGCACCCAGCATCCGGATCGATGAGCGGCTGCTCTCGGGCCCGGACGGAATTCTCACGACGGGCGGGCGGCTCGGTGCGGTCGGGCCGGCGAGCACGGACGAGGCCCGGGCGCAGGCGCGCGAGGCTCAGGAGCAACTGTCCTCGCAGACCGTCAGCATCGCCAACCAGAAGCCGGAAGTGGTGCAGCGCCTGTTCCGCTAGAAAAACCGAAAGGCCCGCCGATGGCGGGCCTTTGTCTTGGTCGACGACAGGATCCGGACGGGCCGCCCTAAGGCGGCCCGACGCGTTTCAGCCCTGGCGGGCCTTGAAGCGCGGGTTCGTCTTGTTGATGACGTAGACCCGGCCCTTGCGGCGGACGATCCGGCAGTTCTTGTGCCGGCCCTTCATCGACTTGAGCGAATTAACGACTTTCATGGCGAACCCCAGGAAAACAGGCGGCGGACCATAGGGACCTCGCCCCTGCTTGTCAACGCGCGAAGGGCGCTAGGGCCGCCCGGCCCGGCGTTCCAGGAAGACATTGCGGCGCAACAGCTTGATCCGGCCCTCGGGCCAGTCCTTCAGGGCCGCGATCGTGCAGGAGACGCCGGATGCGCCGTCGCCCAGGAAGGCATCGCACCGAGCTGCCAGATAAACGTCTTCAATGACCTCGAGCGCGAGCGAGTAGAGGTTGCGCGAATGATCGAGGCCGATATCGAACTGGCTGCCATGGGCCACGCGCTGGCGCGGGAGCACGATCAGGCGTCCGCCAAGTCGCATCCGGAACTCATCCACGGCGGTCTCGACATCGGTGATCAGGAGGACGCGACCGTCCGGATTCGAACGCAGGAACAAGTCGATGTCGGCGAAGTAGTTCTCCGGATGCACGGCCGCCCGTTCGAGGGATTCTCCGCTCTTGTGGTCGTTCTGCGCTCGAAAATGGACCGCCATGACGGGCGATCCGGTGACGATGCCGCGGGCGAGCGCGTCGATGCGGACCTGGATCGCGGGCTTGAGCCGGATGCGTTGCTGCAACATCATCCGGAAGGCCTTGTCCGCACTCGAGCCGAACAACGGATGGCGAGGTGCTGCCCATGGCAGCACGTCGGACATCTCGACATAGCCGTCGGCGACGACGATCGACTCCGTGCGATTCAGCCCCGGGAGGGCGATGAGGCCATAGGGGTTCAAGGGGGGTGACTGCTGCATCGGCTTGACGCGGCTCGTCCACAGATTGGCGGCCGTCCAATGCTTGGGGAAATAATCCTGCGTGCCAGAGGAGAGCGTCGCTTGGCTCGTCTCGGAAACGGGCTCGAAGTAGGCGTCCCAAGCATTCTCGAACCCGGGACAGCGATAGTGAAACTCGCTGCCCCAATAAACGAGAGGAGCGCGGCCCATTATGTCCGCAAGGGCAAGCTGGATCGCCGCATGCGCGACCTCGCCCCAGAATCCGCATCCCCAGCCGCGAATCAGGAGATAGCCGGGCCCTGAATGGGCGCGCCGGTATTCGTCCTTGGCATGAAAAGTCGCATCGTCGCTCGTCCCCCAGCGTCGGCGAGAGCGTCTCACCGCCTCCGGGTTGAAGGCGAGGCGTGCGAGAATGCCGCCGAGATTCCTTACCGAAGGCTCGTGATCGGGCTGCCGGTCGATCACGCGCTCCAGGGCGACGGCAGCATCCTCGATCCGACCAGCAGAGTTCAGGACGTTGCCGAGATTGAAGCGGTATAGGACGGCCCTCTCGTCCAGGGTAATTGCCCGTCCGACCAGCAGCGTGGCGATCCCTGCGCGCCCGGCGTCGGAAGCAAGGAGGCCGAGAAGGTGCCAAGCATCCGCGACGCTCGGCTCGAGCGCGAGGACCTGACGATAACGAGCCGAGGCTTCCGCACCCCTGCCCAAACGGTGCTCGGCGACGGCGCTCCGCAGAATTTCCAGCAGTGTCTCCGCCGTGACAGGCGTGCTCGGAGAAATTCCAGCCATGGCAATTGAATATGGTCGGTCCGTAGCGGTGAGGTCAGCGATCCGCGGCCGCAGCGCATGCGCACAGGCTGGATCACGACGGCATCATCAACTAGCATCGGCCGGCCTCTCTGACCAGGAATGACCATCGCTGTCCCCGGCATGACATCTTCGACGGAAATGCCGGAATCTCGGGTGGCGACGGGCAACCGCGTCATGGTCACCGGAACGACCGGTGTCCTGGGATCGGCTGTCCTCGCCCTTGCTGGCAACTGGCCCGATTGGACACTGATCGCCGCGCCCCACGCGCAGCTCGACCTGACCGACGCATCGGCGACAAAGGCTTTCGTCGATGCGCACCGCATCTCCCACATCGTGCACCTGGCGGCGATTTCCGGTGGCGTCGAACTGACCAGGAGATATCCGGCGCGGATCCTCCGCGAGAACGTCGCGATGACGTTCTCCGTCCTGGACGCTGCGGTCGAATGCGGCGTGGCGAAGGTGGTCATGGCGCTCTCGTCTGGCGCCTACCCCGTGAATGTGCCGCAGCCGAACGTCGAGACGCAGCTGCATGAGGGGCCGCCTCACGACTCCGCCTTCAGCTACGCCTATGCGAAGCGTCTGATGGAGCCGGCGATCCGCTCGTATCGTGCGGAGCACGGGCTGAACGTGGTCGGGTTGATCCCTTCCGGGATATTCGGCGAGAACGACAACTACAACGAAGCCGACTGCACCTGGATCGCCGGGCTGATACGTCGCTTCTGCGAGTGGTCGCCGGATCGCGGAGACATCGTCATCTGGGGTGACGGCACGCCGGTCCGAGAGATCACCGATTCGCGCGACATGGCGCGTTCCTTCATGTGGGCGCTCGCTTCATATGAAGAGCCGTTGCCACTGAATGTGGGCGCGGCGAAGCCCTGCACGATCGCCGAAGTCGCGTTCATGCTCGCCGAGATCGCCGAGGTGCCGCGCGATCGCGTCCGTTTCGACGCGATGCGCTCCCGCGGCATAGATCGCAGGGTTACCTCGAACGCCCGCTTCGTCGAGTTGTCGGGGCTGACCTACACGCCGCTGCGCGCAAGCCTCGAGCGGACGGTCGCCTGGTACAAGCGGATGCTCCGCGACCGTCCAGAGGCGATCCGGCGACAACCGCGCATCGCCCCGCGGTAGGCGCGTAGCACGCTCTGCGGAGCGGGAAATGCCCTGATACCGCATCCGACGCTGACGGCATGCACGGCGTCACATATCTCGCATCGGGCGCGTGTCCGAGCCGCAACCCGTCCGGATCGGCAACGTTCTTAGGCGGTGAAGGCCGCTCCCGATCGTCGATGAGACAAGGCGGCGAGTCTCGCACATTTGGGCTGCCCTCGCGGGGAAGTCGGAAACCGCCCTGTGGGCAACCGCGAACCACCGAGGAGAAAAAGAATGACCCGGAAACTGTTGATGATCACAACGGCGGTCGCCGCGCTCGCGATCGCGCCGGCCGTCCACGCCCAGAGCACCTCCGGCACCAACAGCACTGCGAGCGGCGTGAATGCGCGTCCGCCAGCGGCGAACTCCATGGCGACCCAGGCTGCGCCGAACGCCGCCGCTACGCCTACCAAGCCTGATGCGAAGATGGCCGCTGAGAAGAAGGACCAGAGCATGTCGCCGAAGGGCGCCATGAAGTCCGCCAGCAAGATGGAAAGGAAGGACGTCAGCAAGGCGAGCCTCAAAGCGGCCCGCAATACGCCCGAATATCGCGCGATGAACGACAAGGAGATCGCGACGACTCGCGACCTCAATCGTCAGGCGAGGGGCGGTGGTGTGCCGCAGTCCGCCATGACTCAGAGCTCGATGGTGCCGAGCCCGATGGCTCCGTCGGCGTCGACGCCCGGCATGGCGGCGCCGTTTCTCGGCGGTGCGTCGAACACGGCAGGCGCGTCGGGTCCCGGCCCCGCGTCGGAGGCAATCGGCAGCAAGTAGATCCGAGGACCTCCACCCGGATGGGGCACCCGGCGGCGATTGCCGTGGGGTGCATCGGCCTCGACGCGGGCGCGACACCTCGTTTGCGCACCGCGGTTGTCATCCAGCATGCAAAGGAATGAAGAATGAGTAAGAAGTTTCTGATGGTCACGACCGCCCTAGTGGCGCTTGCCACGGCGCCGGCCGTCGCCCAGACCTCGGCGACCGCGAGCGGCGCCGCCTCCAACGCGACGTCGGCTTCCGGCTCGGTCGGCAGCAAGGCGCTTTCCGCCAGTACGAGCAGCGATACCAACGCGACGGCCTCGGGTGCGCCGTCTCGCGGCGACAAGCGTCTCGATGGCGCGGCGTCCAATCGCGCAGGCGCTAGCGGCTCCGTCAATGCCTCACGCGAAGGTGGCAGCAAGAACCTTTCCGCTTCGGCCTCCGGCAACTCGTCTACGACGGGGAATGTCGGTATCTCGCGCTCGGCCGGCGGCAAGAACGTCTCCGCCTCGGCTGCCAACTCGGCCAACGCCGCCGCGTCGGCGTCGCGTTCGGGCAGCCGCAGCATCACCGCAAGTGGCGCGGGCTCGACCAAGACGGCGGCAAGCGGCTCGCTCTCCGGCGGCTCGGGCACCAAGAGCCTGAGCGCTTCGGCCTCCAACTCGAGCCACGTGACCGGCGGCGCCGCGACGCTTGGCCGGAATGGAAGCCGGTCGATGACCGCCTCGTCCTCGCGCAGCACCAGCGCCGCCGCGTCGGCGGGGCTCTCGCGTTCCGGCGGCGCCACGGCTAACGCCGGCGCTTCCAATCGCGTCGACGCCAATGCGTCCGCTCTCGGCGCGCAGGGGCGGTCGTTCTCGGGTACGGCGTCGTCGAACTCGTCGGCTTCGCTCTCAGGCCGTTCGCTGAACGCGAGCAACCAGTCCGAGGTCGCGACCACGCGTGATCTCAATCTGCGCAGCGCTAGCGGCGCGACCGCGACGGTTGGCCGTTCCGGCAACCTGAACGCCGGGACCTCGGCCGGCATCGCCGGATCGAACGCCTCCGGCTCGGTCCACCTGGTGCCGAATACGAGCGGCTCGGGCACCGGCAATGTCGGTGCCACGGTCGGCGTCGGCAGCGCGACGGGCGGCGTCGGTGTCGGCACCTCTGGCTCCAGCACCGGCAGTGCCGGCGCTACCGTCGGCGTGAGCGGCGGCACGAGCGGATCCGGCACCGGCATCGGTTCGGGTAGTGTCGGCGTTGCCGTCGGCGGCAGCACCAGCGGTTCGGGTTCGGTTAGCGGTTCGGGCAGCACGAGCGGTGCGACGGCAGGTGTCGGTACCACCGGCTCCGGCACCGCGACAGTCGGCGGATCGGGGACGAATGTCGGCGGGAACCTCGGTTCGACAGTCGACGCAACCGTGGGCGGCGTCACCGGGAATGCGACCGGCGCGGCCGGCGCAACGGTCGGCATCACCAAGTAAGTATACGATCGACCGCTTCGCCATGGCGCCCCCGGCTCGTCCGGGGGCGCTTCGCTTTTGCAGGCGCGATCGCGTCACGCGATTACCGTCATGGCGGAACGCAGTCTGTTGATCAGCACGGCCGCGGCCGCGCTCACCGTCGGCCTCAGTTGGGCCGTTCATGCCGACACGCACTCTGCAGCGGTCTCGCTGATACCTCGGATAACTCCAACAGTGCGCCGAGTCTCGCGGTGGCGCCTGGCATCACGGTGCCTGGAGGCGGTGTCGGGGCGGGAACCGGTGTCGCCTCAGTGTGAAGTAATTAACGTTTTAACGACGAGACGGGCTCGCCTTCGGGCGGGGCCATATTGCCGACCACCCATTGGCGATTGACCCCCTTTGGCCGTGGCGCCACTTTCGCGTCCCCGCTCCAGAGGACGCCATGTCTCGCATCGCTTACGTCAACGGCCGCTACGTTCCTCACAACGACGCCGTGGTCCATGTCGAAGACCGCGGCTATCAGTTCGCCGACGGGGTTTACGAAGTGGCGGCGGTGATCGGCGGCAAGCTGGTCGACGAGGATCCCCATCTCGACCGGCTCGACCGCTCGCTTCGCGAGCTTCGGATTGCGGCGCCGATGGCGCGGCCGGCGCTCAAGGTGGTGATGCGCGAGGTCGTCCGGCGCAATCGCCTCAAGACAGGCCTTGTCTACATGCAGGTGACGCGCGGGGTCGCCCGCCGCGACCATCCGTTTCCGAAGAACGCGACGCCGGCTCTGGTGGTGACGGCCAAGCGCCTCTCCATGCCGGGCCAGAAGGCGGTGGAGGACGGGGTAAAGATCATCACCATCCCGGACATCCGCTGGGAGCGCTGCGACATCAAGACCGTGGCGCTGCTGCCGAATGTGCTCGGCAAACAGAAGGCGCGCGAGTCCGGCGCCTTCGAGGCCTGGCAGGTCCGCGACGGCGACGTGACCGAGGGGACCTCGACCAATGCCTGGATCATCACCCAGGACGGCGAGCTGGTGACGCGCGAGGCCAGCAACGCCATCCTCAACGGCATCACCCGGCTGACCATCCTCAAGCTGGCGAAGCGGGAAGGCCTCCGCTTCGTCGAGCGCAGCTTCTCGGTCGAGGAGGCGCGGCGCGCGCGCGAGGCGTTCATCTCGAGCGCGACTTCCTTCGTCACCCCGGTCACCCAGGTCGATGATCAGGTGATCGGGAACGGCAAGGCCGGATCCTTCACCCTGAAGCTGCGCGAGGCCTATACAAACTATATGGCTGGCGAAGGCGCTACGGCCTAGATCTTTGGTAACAGATAAGATAATTTATCTATTGTATTGATATTGGCTGATATTGCTTCTAGCATCCGTCGCGATTGACCGGCCGTCTGGCGGGTGTACCCTTGCGTTCGCAACGGCAAGGGACCACTTCCGGACGGTCCATCTATGCCGGTCGTCCACGAGCCCCCGCTCGCTTTGAGGGGCTCCAACAACCAAGAGAAGGGGTCACCCCATGTCCAGCGAGAAAAATCAAAACGTTCAGGACGTCTTCCTCAACTATATCCGTAAGAACAAAACCCCCGTCACGATCTTCCTCATCAACGGCGTGAAGCTTCAGGGCATCGTCACCTGGTTTGACAAGCTCTCGGTCCTGCTGCGCCGCGACGCCCATTCGCAGCTCGTCTACAAGCATGCCATCTCGACCGTGATGCCGGCCCAGCCGATCCAGCTGTTCGACCCGGCCAAGGAAGCGGCCGACGCCTGAGATCCACGACACGCGGACTCCGCCGGCGCGCGCGCTCGTCCTGCATCCAGCAGGGCGGGCGCGGCCCGGTGAGGCACGCCCGGCCGAAGCGCGCCTCGAGGAGGCGGCTGGCCTTGCGCGTGCGATCGCGCTCGACATTGTCCATGCGGAGACGGTCCGGGTCCTGACGCCCAGGCCGGCGACCCTGATCGGCTCCGGTCAGGTCGACCGCTATGCGCAGCTGGTCGAGACCATGGAGATCAAGGTCGCCGTGGTCGACGCGCTGCTCTCGCCGATCCAGCAGCGCAATTTGGAGAAGGCCTGGAAGTGCAAGGTCATCGACCGCACCGGCCTGATCCTGGAGATTTTCGGCGAGCGCGCCCGCACCCATGAGGGCTCGCTCCAGGTCGAGCTCGCGCACCTTACTTATCAGCGCTCGCGCCTGGTCAGGTCCTGGACCCACCTCGAGCGGCAGCGCGGCGGCTTCGGCTTCCTCGGCGGTCCCGGCGAAAGCCAGCTCGAAATGGACCGGCGCCTGATCGGCGACCGCATCGTCAAGCTCAAGCGCGCGCTCGAAGAGGTGAAGCGCACCCGCTCGCTGCACCGGAAGGCGCGCAAGCGGGTGCCTTATCCCGTCGTCGCGCTGGTGGGCTACACCAACGCCGGCAAATCGACGCTGTTCAACCGGCTGACCCGCTCGGCGGTTCTGGCCAAGGACATGCTGTTCGCGACGCTGGATCCGACGCTCCGTCGCGTCGATCTGCCCTCGGGCCGGCCCATCATTCTTTCCGACACCGTCGGTTTCATTTCGGACCTTCCGACCCATCTCGTTGCCGCGTTTCGCGCGACCCTGGAAGAGGTCGCGGAAGCCGATGTGATCCTGCATGTCCGCGACATCGCCCATCCCGAGAGCGAGGCGCAGAAGGCCGATGTCGAGGCCGTGCTGACCGATCTCGGGCTCGGCGAGCGTCTCGAAGGCGATGTGATCGAGGTCTGGAACAAGATCGACCTGCTCGATGCCGAGACCCGCGAGCGCGTCGTCAACGACAGCATCCGCACGAGCGATCGCGTCGCGGTCTCGGCGCTCGACGGGGCCGGCCTGGAGCGGCTCTTCGGCCTACTCGATGCGCGCATGACGGCAGCGCACCAAGTGCTGGAGATCGATCTCGACCACGCCGACGGCGCAACGCTCGCCTGGCTCTACCGCCACGGCAACGTCATCA